>Ga0163161_10000112_pt1 | contig 77235 bp, 64 predicted proteins | sample S45metaG_FD_129847 | JGI IMG/M metagenome (GOLD analysis project Ga0163161, IMG submission 129847) | Switchgrass rhizosphere microbial communities from Kellogg Biological Station, Michigan, USA - S4-5 metaG | ecosystem: Host-associated > Plants > Roots > Rhizosphere > Soil | place: USA... | reverse complement strand
TGCTCATCGACAAGGTCGGGCGCGAGCGCGTGCCCTTCATCTTCATGGGCGCGAGCTTGGGTGTGGCGCTGTCGGTGCTGATGGCCATCAACGCACGCGATCCGTACGCGGCGGCATGCTGCCTCGTTGCAGCCAACTTCTTCTGGGGCCTCCAGAGTCCGGCCATTCCGAGCACGGTGCAGTACTGCTCGCGGCCCGAGCACACGGCCAGTGCGTTCGGTGTGACCAATGGCGCGGGCAGCCTCGTGGCGGGCTTCATGCCGGCGCTGATGGGCGGCGTGATCAGCGCGGTGTCGCATGTCTCGGGCACCGCGAGCACGGCCGCTGCATCGGCGGCATCGGCCTCCGGTTTCTTCGCGGGCTTTGCGCTGCTGATCGGCACGCAGGTCGTGGTGTTCGCATGCGGCCTCTTGCTGTGGCTGCGCGACCGCGCGCACGGCGCTGCAGCAGTCTCAGGTTCACAGCTTTCCTGAGCTTTTCGAAGGCTTGTACCTTCGTACTGTGGCCACGCAGTCACAGTGCATAGGGCCGATTTCTGTCATCTGCGTGAGCAGGTGTTTCGGCGCTAGAACCATCTGCATAGCGCACGGCATGCGCTGCATGTCATGACGCCATTCGGTCTATGGCGCGCGAACATTTTGAGAGAGAAAAGTTCCGCGATTCGTTGAGCTGACTTGTTCGTTCAGCTAAAACTGGCGCACATCAATGGACGAGGGAATGCGCGTGAAATCAACGACAAGAGCCGCAGAAAGTCTTGCCATAACCGACATGGTTCGTGCCGCTTCCGCTTCGCGGAAACGCACCGCGCAGATGCGCCGGCACTGAGCGCGAGCCTTCGCACTACAGCCCCGCGCTTGCATCCCATCACCCCGCGTCTGACGGGAATGGAACCTCTTACGCCTCGCATCCTGGGACCACCGCCTCGCACGCGGTGCGACCTTGCATGACTGTGCGGTCCTGACGAACGAAAGCGTTCGCCGGGAGGGCAGTGTGTTGCCCGTTTTTCTTCCCAGATAACCCCGTTGTTCATCTCATCACCGCGCGCGTCACGCGCATCGCCGGCTATCCGCCGGGCGCATGCGGGACGGCGCATGTTTCTTCTTACCAAGAGTACTCAGAGGCGATCATGAAAAAATTCAGTACCCCGGTGGTCAATCATCTTGCCATCACCGCAGTGACCCTTGCCGTTCTGACGGCATGCGGCGGCGGCGGAGACAGTGGCGGCGCTTCGCTCGGCGGTGCCGGCACCGGCCTCAGCGCACCGTCGGACTCCGTTGTTTCGGCACCCGTGTCCGACCCCACCTCGAAGACGCCCGACGACGGCGTGCCCAATGCGGCGAATGCCGCCGTTGCAGCGGTTGATCGCTCGGCTAAGCCGATGGAGCTGCCCGACACCGTCTGGCCTAGCAACTACAAGCTGTGGTTCCGTCCCGATGCGGCGCTCAAGACTTTCGTGGGCCGCGGCGATGTGGAGATCGAAGTGCTCAAGCCGGTCGACGCCATCGTCGTTGCCGCGCACAACCTGAACTTTGCAAAGGGCCGCACCACGCTGCGCAAGGTGTCGAGCCCCGCCGAGGCGATTCCGCTGATTCCCACGCCGCAGACGCTGGGCGACTTCGTGCAGCTGCGCCTGAACGACGGCCAGATCGCAAAGGGCAAGTACCTGCTGCACATGGAGTGGGACGGCAAGATCCAGTTCTCCGACGCCGAGTACTGCCCGCCCGCGGAGGTGGCGCGCAACCCGTTCTGCTCGGCCGCCACAGGCATCTTCAAGGTGGGGCTCTCAACGCCCGAGGGCGTGAGCAGCGATGCCATCGTGACGCAGGGCGAAACCAACTATGCGCGGCAATGGTTCCCGGGCTGGGACGAGCCGGCCTTCCGCCACACCTTCGAGATCTCGGCCGAGGTGCCGGGCGACTGGAAGACGGTGTCGAACGGCGCACAGACCGAGGCAACGAAGCTGCCCGACGGCTACCAGCGCGTGGCCTTCGAGAAGACGCCTTCGATGCCGATGTACCTGACCTTCTTCGGCGGCGGCAAGTTCGACATATTGGCCGACAACTTCAAGAACCCGCTCGACGGCAGCGACATGCCGCTGCGCTGGTTCACGCCGCCGGGCCGCGCCGACTGGGCCAAGTTCGCGATGGAGTGGACCAAGGTGTCGATGGACTACTACTACAAGTACACCGGCATCCCGCTGCCCTTCAAGAAGTTCGACACCGTCGCTGCCAACGACAGCTACAACAACAAGCCCAACACCGGCTTCGGCGGCATGGAGAACTGGGGCTCGATCTTCGAGTTCGCCGATTCGGTGCTGACCAAGCCGGGCGACAAGCCCACGCTGTACTCGGTGACGGTGGTGACGCACGAAGTGGCGCACCAGTGGTTCGGTGACCTCGTCACGCTCGACTGGTGGGACAACGTGTGGCTCAACGAATCGTTCGCGCGCTGGTTCGAAAGGCGCACCACCATCAAGTTCCACCCCGAGTACTACAGCTTCTCGGACTACGTGCTGGACAAGCACAACGTGATCGTGGCCGACCTCAAGAACACCGCCGTGCCGGTGCAGCGCAACCTGAACGATGCGGGCTCCTTCGGCTTCATCAGCCCGTCGATCTTCGTCTACAACAAGGGCAGCCATGTGCTGGAGACCATCCAGAACTACATCGGCGAAGAGGCGATGCAGAAGGGCCTGCAGATCTACCTGAAGGACTACGCGTACGGCAACGTCACGCCGTCGCGCCTGTGGAGTTCGCTGGAGAAGGTCACCGACAAGAAGGTGAGCGACATCGGCGACAGCCTCATCCGCCAGACGGGGATTCCGCTCCTGACGGTGGACGCGCAATGCGCCGGCGACCGCACCTACGTGAACATCAGCCAGGAATCGTTCCCCAACCAGAACCAGTTCCCGGCCTCGACGTGGACCATTCCCGTCACGCTGGCGTACGGCAATTCGATGGAGCAGCGCAAGACCTTCGTGATGTCGAACAACGCGGTGCAGCTCGAGCTGCCGGGTTGCACGGCAGTGCTGGCCGGCCCGACCGGACAGGACTACTACGTGAGCAACTACAGCGCGCAGTCCTGGAGCGACCTCTTGGCCAAGGTGCAGAACTTCGCGGCCAACAAGCCGCTCTTGCTGAACATCGAGCGCGACGCGTTCCGCCTGCTGAGCGTGGGCCGCATCACGCAGGCGCAGTACGACCAGATCAAGGGCGTTCTGAACCTGCCGGCGCCGCTGCTCGCCAAGACAGAGCTGAGCCAGCAGAAGATGGCGGCGGTGGATGCGGGCGAGAAGGAAGAGTACCCGCATGCACTGCGCTTCCAGGGCAGCCTGAAGCTGCGCGAGAACGACAAGCGCTGACCGAGCCTCGTGATTCACATCTGACCCACGCGTGATCCCGCCGGGCGCTCCTTTTTCGGGTGCGTCCGGCGGCTCATGCCTCACACCATGACCATCATGAAAATCCTGTTCAAGTACATCGTGGCGGGCGCGTGCGTCTCGCTGCTGGCCGGCTGCGGCGCGGGCGGCGGACCCGAGGCCGAGCTGGTCGGCGTCTACGCCATCAAGAAGAACGGCGCGCTCAAGGAAGTCGTGAAGATCGAGCGCCAGGGCGACCGCTACATCATGCGCGACAAGGTGCGCACGCCCGAGTGGAGCGAACCCAAGATGCAGATGCAGCCGGTGACGCGCGAGCGCTGGACCAGGATCACCACCGACAGCGAGAACACGAAGTTCGTTGGCGTCTCGAGCGACCAGCTCGCGATCTTCAAGGTGCCGCCGGGGTGGCAGAAGAACAGCTTCAAGACGGAGACGGGGTACTTCCTGTTTTATTCGCAGGGGCCGGTGGAGGCCTTCAAGCTCTGACGGCTTGCGGTGCGTTCGGTTTCGTCAGTTCAGGGCGGCGATCACGCCGACGGGGTACCTTGCTCCGCGAATGTCCTCCGCCCTTCGGGCTCCCCCTTGATTTCGCTGCGCAAGGCACCCCATCGGCGTGCTCGTTTTCAGAGCACTGGTTGATCGGCCGTACACCAACAGCGCTTCCATGTGCGCAGGGCATCGGGTGCTCCCCGCAGCGAAATCAAGGAGGAGCCGAAGGCGGGGGACATTCGCGGAGGGGAGTACCCGGTGGCCTGTGCACCCGCCCTGAACACACGCTCCTGAACACAGACAATCGCCCGAAAAACTACGGCGCGACGATCGCACCTTCGATCCGGTGGCTCTTGAGCGCATCGGCCACAAACCCGCTTGCCTTCATCTCCTCGACAAACGCCGCAAGCAGCGCCTGCGCCTCGGCGCCGCGGCTCGCCGGTGTGCCCATGGCCTGCTGGATCACCATGAAGCGCCCCGGCAGCACACGCACGCCCGGTGCGCGTGCCGCTTCGCCTTCGAGCAGTTGGCGAATGCCGGCCGCCACCTCGACTTCACCTGACCGCACTGCCGCCAGTGCGGGCCCGGCGCCTTGCAACCGAACGATCTCGGCCTGCTCGATTTCGCGCGTGAGGAACAGGTCGTAGGCGCTGCCCGAGCCGACCGAGATGCGGTGGCCCGGCGCATCGACCTGCGCGTTGTCGGTCAATGCCGACGATTCGGGCACGAGGTAGCTGCCCTCGATCAGCACATAGGGCGCGGTGAAGCGCAGGCCTTCGCTGCGCGCCGGGTCTATGGCGAAGAAGCCGATGTCGGCCTTTTCGTTCTTCACCGCATCGACCGAGGACGCAGCCTTTTCGAACACCACGAGTTCGACACTCACGCCGAGCCGCCGCGCGAATTCGCGTGCGAGATCGATGGACACGCCCACCGGCTCGCCGCTCGCGGCGTCCTTGTTGGCAAGGATCGGATTGCCGAGGTTGATGGACGCGCGAAGCGTGCCGCTGGGCGCAAAGGTGGAGACGAGGGCGAGGGAAGGCTGGGGCTGAGTCATGGCGTGCGTTCTTCCAGGAAAAGTCGGAGGAAAAAGGAGGAGGGCGAGGCGGAGGCGGCGGCCAGTTTACGTGGGGGCCGGCCGGATTTCCTACTGGAGAAAGGGAAGCGCGCCCACCGGCGCCGCGCAGCGTTTGCGTAGGCTCGGTGTACCCCGGATCTAGCATCCGCCTCGGTCCCTCCGATTTGCCGTTTCGCCTGCTTCATGACGACCAACCCGCCCGATATCGCCGACGTCCTGCGCCCCCTTCGTACCGCCACCCACGCGTTGCACGAGGCGCTGGACAGCCGCCTGCCGATCGCGCGGGACGATGCATCGCTGGCCGACTATGCGGGGCATCTGCGCGCCCTTCGGCCCTGGTTGCAGGCGGTGCGCGACGCGCTCGCAGCTTCCGGCGTGCCGGGCCTCGAACGCATCGCCCGGCGCACCGACCGGCGGCTGGCAGCGCTTGCGCTCGATCTTGACGATCTCGGAGCATCGAACACCAGCGAGCAAGACGGCGCTTTGGACACTACCCCCCGGCTTGCCGATGAAGCCGCACGCGATCCCGCCTTCGCCTGGGGCCTGGCCTATGTGCTCGAAGGCTCCCAGCTTGGCGGCATGGCGATGCACAAGCGGCTCGGTGCGCGCCTTGCGCCGCATCCGCTGCGGTACTTCCAGCCGGTGGATGCGCCCGGCGGGCTCGCGGCGCAATGGAAGGAATTCGTCGCTCAGCTCGGTGCCGCGCTGGCGGACCCGTTGGCCATCGACGCGGCCCGCCGCGGTGCGGTCGAGGGCTTTCGCAGCCTCATGCCCCGCTTCGGATTGCAGGGCTTGTAGGAAACGACCGACGAAACCCCCAGAGGACGCCGAGGCATGATCCCCGCCACCCGTTTCTTCAGATTCTTTTCCCGGACCCAGCGCGCCGCCGCACGCGCCGATTGAACGTGCCCCAGCCTCACGCGACCACCCCCACCCCCCACGCCTTGCGGCCGCCCGAGGTCGACCTGTCGTCCTGCGACCTCGAGCCCATCCGCGTTCCCGGATCGATCCAGCCGCACGGCCGGATGCTGGTGCTGGAACCCGATTCCCTCGACCTCGTTGCCTGGAGCGACAACTGGCCCGACGGCCAGCTCGATGCCGCGCAGCAGGTCCTTCGCGGACTGGTGCTGCCCGCGCTCGAGCCGGGCGCAACGCCCGTGTCGCTCGGCGCGCTGCGCGTGGCGGGAGAGACCCTCGACGTGGCCGCGCACCGCAGCGACCGCCACCTGTTCGCCGAGTTCGAGGCCGCGTCGCCCGCCGCCGGCAACGAGGCGCCGATCTACTCGCTCGGGCGCGTCTTCCTGCCGAAGCTGCAGGAAGCGGGAACGCTCGAGCAGCTCACGCAGCTGACCGCGGCCGAGATGAAGCGCCTGACCGGCTTCGGCCGCTGCCTGATCTACCGCTTCGATGCGGCCGGCCATGGCGAGGTGCTGGCCGAGGAGGCCGATCCCGGCTACGACAGCTACACCGGCCACCGCTTTCCGGCCTCCGACATTCCGCTGCAGGCGCGTGCGCTGTACCTGGTCAACCACTTCCGCCTGATCGCCGACGCCACCTACACGCCGGTGCCGCTGCGCGCCGCCGACCCGGCGCTCACCGCGGCCGACCTCGACCTCTCGCAGGCGCAGTTGCGCAGCGTGTCGCCCATCCACCTCGAGTACATGCGCAACATGGGCACGCTCGCGTCGATGTCGGTGTCGATCGTGATCGACGGGCGGCTGTGGGGGCTGATCTCGTGCCACGACCACCAGCCGCGCTTTCTGGACCCCGGCACCCGGCTTGCCTGCGAGCACCTGGGGCAACTGCTGTCGCTGCAGATCCAGTCGAAGGAGAGCAACGTCGCAGTGGCCGAGCGGCTGGAGCTGCGCCAGCTCACGCTGCAGATCGTCTCGCACCTCGCGGACAGCGACGCCACGCTGCAGCGGCTGGTGGCGGAGTCGTCGCTCATGCTGCGGCTGGCACGCGCGACCGGCGCGGCCGTGGTGCTCGACGACGAGGTCTGGAGCGTGGGCGACGTGCCCGCGCGCGCGCAGGTGCAGGAGCTGGCGAACTGGATCGCCGGGCTCGGCACCGAGGTCTACGAGAGCAGCGAGCTGCCCGCGCACTTCGCGCCGGCGAACGAGTTCCGCGAGGCGGCGGCCGGCGTGCTCGCGATCTCGATCTCGCAGGTGCACCGGCACCTCATCCTGTGGTTCCGGCCCGAGATCGTGCAGACGATCCAGTGGGCCGGCGATCCGAAGAAGCCGAAGGCCGCGGCCAGCGGGCGCATCCATCCGCGCATCAGCTTCTCCAGTTGGGTCGAGGAGGTGCGCGGCCGGTCGGCGGCCTGGACGCCGGCCGAAGTGGGCGCGGCGGTGGAACTGCGCCAGGCGCTCATCGGCGTGGTGCTGCGGCGCGCGGAAGAACTGGCGGCCGTGGCCACCGAGCTCGGCCGCGTCAACAAGGAACTCGAAGCCTTCTCGTACACCGTCTCGCACGACCTGCGCGCGCCGATGCGGCACATCGCCGGCTACGTCGACCTCGTCGCACAGACCGAGGGCAAGCAGCTCAGCGAACGCGCGCACCGCTACCTCGGCCATGTCAAGGATGCGGCCGCCTTCGCGGGGCAGATGGTCGATGCGCTGCTTGATTTTTCGCGCATGGGCCGCGCCGCGCTGAAGCAGCGCATGGTCGACACCGAATCGCTGGTCGAAGGCCTGGTGCGCGAACTCGCGCGGCTGGAGCCGGCGCGCCGCATCGAGTGGCAAGTCGGCCCCGGACTGCCGGCGCTCTACGCCGATCCGCTGCTGCTGCAGGTGGCCGTTCGCAACCTGCTGGCCAATGCGGTGAAGTACTCGCGCACCCGCGATCCGCAGCGCATTGCGGTGCGCGCGATCCGCAGCGACCTGGGCAGCGGGCTGGAGGTCGAGGACAACGGCGTGGGCTTCCAGATGAAGTACGTCGACAAGCTGTTCGGCGTGTTCCAGCGGCTGCACCAGGCCGAGGAATTCGAAGGCACGGGCATCGGCCTGGCCAACGTGAAGCGGATCGTCGAGCGCCACGGCGGGACGGTCTGGGCCAAGGGCGCGATGGGCGAGGGCGCGACCTTCGGCTTCATCCTGCCGAACCGGGAGCCGGGCAATGAACACGCGGTGGGCACGCCGCCAGACAACGGAGGAAAACATGCTTAAGCCGATCCTGCTCGTCGAGGACGACAAGCGAGACCTGGAGCTCACCCTCATCGCGCTGGAGCGCAGCCAGCTCGCGAACGATGTCATCGTGCTGCGCGACGGCGCGCAAGCGCTCGACTACCTGCGGCGCGAGGGCGAGCACGCCGCGCGCTCCGAAGGCAACCCGGCCGTGATCCTGCTGGACCTGAAGCTGCCCAAGGTGACCGGCCTGGAGGTGTTGCAGGCGGTGCGCGCCGACCCGGCGCTGCGCAGCATTCCGGTGGTCATGCTCACCTCTTCGCAGGAAGAGTCGGACGTGCTGCGCAGCTACGAGCTGGGCGTGAACGCCTATGTGGTGAAGCCGGTGGCGTTCGACCAGTTCGTCTCGGCCATCGCCGAGCTCGGTGTCTTCTGGGCGGTGCTCAACGAGCCGCCGCCCGGTTCCTTGAAGGCGACGCGCCGACATGAATAGGCCCGGCGTCGCGAGCGTGCTGGACGATGTGGACATGGCGAACATGGCGGACGCGGTGAACGCCCCGGATGCAGCCGGCGCCGCGGCGCCCGTACCGATCGACGTCCTGATCCTGGAGGACTCGCGCTTCGACGTCGAACTCCTGGGCGAGGCTCTTTCCGCTGCGCTGCCTCAAGCACGGATGCATGTGGTGCGCGACGAGCGCGGCTTCGTCGCGGCGCTGGGCGAGCGCAGCCATGCGCTGATCCTGTCGGACTACGAGCTGCCCGGCTTCTCCGGCGCGGAGGCGCTGCAGATCGCGCAGCGCGTGACGCCCGAGACGCCCTTCGTCTTCGTCTCGGGCGTCATCGGTGAGGACAACGCGGTCGAGCTGCTCAAGCGCGGCGCGACCGACTATGTGAGCAAGGGGCGCCTCGCGCGGCTGCCGGTGGTGCTGGAGCGCGCCCTGAAGGAGGCGGCCGACCGGCGCGCCAAGCGCGTGGCCGAATTCCAGCTGCAGGTGGCCAATGAGACTTTCCGCGAGGCGGAGTCGCGGCGGCTTGCGCTGATGGAACTGGGCGACCGCATCCGCGACATCGACGACCCCGCCGAGATCGCCTACGTGGCCTCGGCCATGCTGGGCCAGCGGCTGGGCGTGGACCGCGCGGGCTACGGTCTGGTGGACAAGGCGGCCGAGACGATCTCGATCGACCGCGACTGGACCGCGCCCGGCGTCGCCAGCCTCGCGGGGCTGCTGCACTTTCGCGACTACGGCTCCTACATCGAGGACCTGTTGCGCGGCGTGACGGTGGCCTTCGCCGATGCGCGGCTCGACCCGCGCACCCGCGACAACGCCGATGCGCTGGACGCCATCACCGCGCGCGCGGTGGTCAACATGCCGCTCACCGAACGCGGCGGACTGGTGGGGCTGCTCTACCTCAACCATGGGCAGGCGCGCGAGTGGACGCGCGACGAACTCGACTTCGTGCGCGAGACGGGCGACCGGGTGCGCTCGGCCATTGCGCGGCGCGAGGCTCAGATCGAACTGCAGGCCTTTGCCGAATCGCTGGAGCGGCAGGTCGAGGAGCGCGCCGCCGAACTGGAAGCTGCGCGCGAGCAACTGCGCCAGAGCCAGAAGCTCGAGGCCGTGGGCCAGCTCACGGGCGGGCTCGCGCACGACTTCAACAACCTGCTGGCCGCCATCAGCGGCAGCCTGGAGCTGATGCGCCGGCGCGGGCTCGACGGCAAGCCCGCCGAGATGGAGCGCTACATCGGCGTGGCGCAGGGCGCGGTCAAGCGCGCGGCGGCGCTCACGCACCGGCTGCTCGCGTTCTCGCGGCGCCAGACGCTGGAGCCCAAGCCGTTGAATGCCAACCGGCTGGTCTCGGACATGGAAGAGCTGCTGCGCCGCACGCTCGGCCCGCAGATTTCGCTGGAGGTGGTTGCGGCGGTGGGCCTGTGGAACGTGCATGCCGATCCGAGCCAACTCGAGAACGCGCTGCTCAACCTGTGCATCAACGCGCGCGACGCCATGCCCGAGGGCGGCAAGCTGGTGATCGAGACCGCCAACCGCTGGGTCGATGTGCGCACCGCGCAGGAGCGCGACATGCCCACCGGCCAGTACGTGTCGCTCACCGTCAGCGACAACGGCGTGGGCATGACGCCCGAGGTGGTGGCGCGGGCCTTCGATCCCTTCTTCACGACCAAGCCGATCGGCATGGGCACAGGCCTGGGCCTGTCGATGATCTACGGCTTCGCCAAGCAGTCGGGCGGGCAGGTGCGCATCTATTCGGAGCCGGGCAACGGCACCTCGGTCAGCCTCTACCTGCCGCGCCACGACGAGCAGGAAGAGGCCGCGAGCGAACCGGTGGAAGCCACGCTCGCGCCGCGCGCCGACCAGGGCGACACGGTGCTCGTGGTGGACGACGAACCCGCGCTGCGCATGATCATCGTGGAGGTGATGCGGGGCCTGGGCTATGCCACGCTGGAGGCCGGCGACGGCGCGGGCGCGCTGCGCATCCTGCAGTCGCCGCGCCAGCGCATCGACCTGCTGGTGAGCGATGTGGGCCTGCCCGGCGGCATGAACGGCCGGCAGGTGGCCGATGCGGCGCGCACCGCGCGGCCGGGGCTCAAGGTGCTGTTCATCACCGGCTATGCGGAGAACGCGGTGCTGAGCCACGGCCATCTCGACCGCGGCATGCATGTGATGACCAAGCCGTTCGAGATGGATGTGCTCGCGCGGCGGGTGAAGGCGCTGATCGAGTCGCGCTAGCGAGGACGGCCGGCGGCAGGTTCAACGCGCCGTGAGCGGCTCCAGGCCGGTCTTGGCGATGGTGGGCGCGGCGGCCGGCGAGTTGAGGTAGCGGATCAGCTGCCGCGCCGCATCGGGCTGCTTCGACCCGGTCGCAATGCCGGCCGAGAACACCGTGTTCTGCTGCACCTCGGCGGGCAGCGGGCCGATGTAGTCGATGCCGGCGATCGGCAGCAGTTCGCTCACTTGCTGCAGGCCGAGCGCCGCGTCGCCGCGCGCGACGACCGTGCCGACGCGCTCGCTCAGGATGCGCTTGCTCTTGGGTTTGACCTGGTCTTCGATGCCGAGCTTCTTGAGCAGCTCGGTCTCATAGTAGGTGCCGCTCGCGCTTGCCGAATAGGCAATCGACGGCGCCGCGATCAGCGTGCGCTTGAGCGCATCGACGGTGCTGATGTCCGGCCTGGGCGCGCCCTTGCGTACCGCGAAGCCGATGGCCGAGCGCACGAGATCGACCTGGCTGCCCGGCACTACCTTGCCCTTGGCGACGAGGTCGTCGAGGGCGGGGCGCGCGAGGATGACCACGTCGACCGGCTCGTTGCGCGCGAGGCGGCTCGGGATCGAGTCTTGCGCATTGCCCATCGAGGCGCCGTACGCCGTCTTCACCGAGCGGCCGCTGCTGCGTTCGAATTCGGGGCGCAGGTCGTTGTAGGCGGCGGTGAAGCCGCCGGAGGTCATCACATGGATGTCGTCGGTGGCTGGCTTGTTGTTGCCGACAGTGCCGCAGCCGGCGAGAACGAGGGCCGCGACGAGTGGGAGCGCGGCGCGGCGGGTGAGAGAGAAGAGGGGCTTCACGATGATGTCTCCTGGAGGAAGAGGGCGGCGGCGTGGTCGTCGCCTGCGGGTGCCATTGCCCTTGCCATCGTAGGGGCCGAGGCTGTCATTCAGCCTTCAGCGATTTAGTGGTTACTACGGAGCGGGCGGCTTGTCGGCGTCCTTGCCGCCCGTGTCTGTGGCTGGCAGGCGCCCCCGCTTGGCAAGCCCTTCGCGCAGCAGGAACTCGACCTGCGCGTTCGCGCTTCGCAGCTCCTGCGCCGCCAGCCGCTCGATCTCGGCCCACAGGGCCGGATCGATGCGCAGGGGGTAGGATTTTTTTTGGGGACTGGCCATCGGGAACAGGGTGCGGCACTTCGGCGCGTCAGGTGTAGAGGGTACCTGTGTTGACCACCGGTTGCGTCTCGCGGTCGGAGCACAGCACCACCAGCAGGTTCGACACCATCGAGGCCTTGCGTTCGTCGTCGAGCACCACGAGGTTGCGTTCCGACAAGCCCTTCAGCGCTGCCTCGACCATGCCGACCGCGCCGGCCACGATCTGGTGCCGCGCGCTCACGATGGCCACCGCCTGCTGGCGCCTCAGCATCACCTGCGCGATTTCCGGCGCATAGGCCAGGTGGGTGAGCTTGGCATCGAGCACTTCGACGCCCGCGCTCGCAAAGCGCTGGTTCAGCTCGGCCTTGAGCGCGTCGGCCACCACGTCCAGGCCGGCGCGCAGCGTGACCTCGTCGTTCTGCAGATCGTCGCCGCTGTCGTAGGCGTAGACGGTGGCCAGGTGCCGGATCGCGGCCTCGGCCTGGATCGCCACGAAGCGGTTGTAGTCGTCGATCTCGAACACGGCCTGCGCGGTGTCGTGCACGCGCCAGACGACGGCTGCGCCGATCTCCACCGGGTTGCCGCGCTTGTCGTTTACCTTCAGCGGCGGCGTGTTGAGGTTGCGCGCCCGCAGCGAGATCTTCTGGCCGGCCTGGAACGGGTTGGTCCAGCGCAGGCCCTCGGAACGGTCGGTGCCCTGGTACTTGCCGAAGAGCGTGAGGATGATGCCCTCGTTGGGCTTGAGCATGTACAGCCCCGGCAAGAGCGCGACCGCGATCACGATCAGCAGGATGCCCATGGGTGGCGGCATCAGTTTTTGCGCGAGGGCCCACCCGCCGATCACGAGGAGCGCGAGCGACACCAGGGCGACGCCGTATCCGCTGAACGACCGGTAGGGCTGCTCTTTTCGCACGGGGCGAAGGGGTTGCGGTGTCTGCTCGTGCATGAAGGCCTCCTGTTGAAAAGTGATATCACTTTAATATCTTTTTGGAGCCCGTCAAGGATTTTTTCGGTGCTCTCGCGCGAGGTGTCCGCGCCGCTTCTTCCAGGCACTGCGCGAGTTGCGCGACCACCGGCGACCCGGCTCGTGGCCTGCGTTGGAGCAGGCCGACTTCGCGATGGAATGTGTGCTCGCCGAGCGACAACGCGAACGCCCCGCAGCAGCGGCAGGCTCTGCCACTGCCGGGCCAGTGCCCGCGCAATCCGCCGTCGGCTGCGCCAAGGCGATGGCGCCGATGCGCTCGCCCGCCGCCGCAAAGGTGCGGCGAATCCCATGAGCACCCACGACACGCGCATTCCTTTTCACCTGGCTTTCCCCGTTCGCGACATCGCCGAGGCCCGCGCGTTCTACGGCGAGCTGCTCGGATGTCCGGAAGGGCGCAGCGCGCCGCAGTGGGTGGACTTCGATTTCTACGGGCCCCAGATCGTGGCGCACCTAGCACCCGACGAGTGCGGCCACAAGGCCTTGAGCGCGGTGGACGGCCACGACGTGCCGGTGCGCCACTTCGGCGCGATCCTGCCGATGGACAAATGGCAGGCGATGGCCGACAAGCTCGTCGCCCGCGGCACGAAGTTCGTGATCGAGCCCTACATCCGCTTCAAGGGCGAGCCGGGAGAGCAGGCGACGATGTTCTTTCTCGACCCCTCGGGCAATGCGATCGAGATGAAGTCGTTTGCGAAGCTAGATTCGCTGTTCGCGGTCTGAGGTGCATTGCCTTCCTCGTTTGCCGGATGCACCTCAGGCCAGGTCGAAACAGCACCCCGCGTAATAGGGCAGATCGCCGCCGCCCACAAAGGGCACCTCGATCGGCTTGCCTTCGTTGCGCCACACGTCGCGCCGCTTGTAGCCCGCCTGCGTCAGCGTCGCGAGCAGTCCCTCGTGGTGCTCGATGCGGTAGGGGCATACGGCCACGCCGATGCTGTTGAGCGTGTAGAGCGTGCGTTCGGGGTGCACGGCCGTCGTGTTCAGCACGATGCGTCGCGGCTTCACGGCCAGCGACGACAGGATGCCATCGATGCGCACCGGCAGGTACTGCAGGCTGCCCGAGGCATACAGCACGTCGCAGCCGCTGGCGTCGCGGTAGTCGGTGGTGAAGGCGAGCTGGCCGCTCACCTCGCGCTGCGCGGCCGTGGCGCGGCCTTGCTCGATCACGCTGGGCACGTCGCACACGGTCCAGCGCAGGCTGTCGGGGTAGCTCAGCACGCGGCGGAACGCGTAGTACTTGATGCCGATGTGGCCGCCGAGATCGAACACGCGCGTGAGGCCTGCATCGATCGAGCGTCCCAGCCAGAACAGGCCCGGGTAGTCGTAGAAATAGATCTGCGGGCTGTAGAGGCCGGCTGCTTCGGCATGGTCGTAGCCCACGGCCTTGGAAGGCGGCGCGTTGGCTTCGGCTGCGGCGAAGCTCTCGAACGAACCCATGAAGAGGTTCTCGTCCGTGTTGTCCAGGAACCTTTGCCGATAGGCATCTTCGGGGGAAAGGGAAGGGGAGGAAAACGGCCGCAGTTTCGAGAGCATTTTTTTCTCCGGTGATGCATTCATTCTGCAGAGCAACACAGGTGCATTCAATGACCGGAAAACCCGGGGGTAGGTACCCACCCCTCCTAAGCGAGCTGCCCACTCGCGAGCGCCGCGGCCGCCGCGCGCGTCTCCACGCCGAGCTTCTCGAAGATGTGCTCCAGGTGCTTGTTCACCGTACGCGGACTGGTGCCCAGGATCTCGCCGATGTCGCGGTTGGTCTTGCCCTTGGCGAGCCACGACAGCACCTCGGTCTCGCGCGGTGTGAGTGCCGCTTCGGCCAGCCGCGCCGACGAAGCTCCGGCGGTGCCGTCGCGTTGCATCGCGAACAGCAGCATGGTCTCGCCGAGCGCCGCCGCGCCCAGGTTGCGCACCGACAGGCGCATGCCCGTCGCCGTGCCGATGACGATCGCCGCGCCCGCCACGAGCGCCGCCTCGAGCGACTGTGGCAGCAGCCCCGGCGACACCGGGTCTTCGAGCGCGTGCAGCCACAGTGCAGCTTGCGGCGAACGCCACGCGATGCGCCCGCGCGTGTCCACGAACACCACGCCCATGCCGGCCACGTCGACCGCATCGCGCGCCATGCGGGTGATGCGGGCATTGCGCGCGTGCGTGTGCAGGCGCGCCAGAACTTCCTGTGCGCGGATCGGCTTCACCACGTAGTCGACGCCACCGCATTCGAAGCCTTCGACCACATGCGAGGTTTCCGAAAGGCCCGTCATGAACAGCACCGGGATGTGCGCCCACGCCGGGTTGGCCTTGATGCGCCGGCAGGTCTCGAAGCCCGAGAGGCCGGGCATCAGGCCGTCGAGCAATATCGCATCGGGCACCACGAGTTCGAGCCGCTGCAGCGCGGCTTCGCCGTCAGCGGCGACCAGCACGGTGTAGCCGCTGGCCTCCAGCGTGTCGCACAGCATGCCGAGGCTGCTGGGGGCGTCGTCCACCACCAGCACCACGGGGCGTTCGGATTCATGGCTGGGCAAGGGGAGTGTCTGCATCTTCTGCCAGTGCGTTGCGGAGGTTGTCCAGGTCGAAGCGGGTGACCATGCCGCGCAGCCACGTGCACGTGGCGGCTGCGGCGGGCGATGCGGCCGCCAGCCGGTCGAGCGCCGTCTGCAGGCCGCGCACATGGCCCATCTGCACGAGGCGCATCAGCTCGGCGCGGTCGTCTTCCGAGAGCACGAGCTGCGGCGGGCGCAGCGCGCTTTCTTCTTCGTTCGCGGGCGGTATCGCGTCGCTGGCCGACAGCCATTCGAGTCCCAGGTGCCGCTCCAGCGTGGCGATGAGTTCCGACTCGATCACCGGCTTGCCGACAAAGGCCTGACACCCCGCGGCGTTCAGGCGCTCGGTCTGGTTCTCGAACATGTTGGCCGAGACGATGATGATCGGGATGTCCTTGAAGCCCGAGGCCCGCACCGAGGTGGCGGTCTGCCAGCCGTCCATGTCGTCCATCGTGAGATCGAGCAGGATGGCCGAGGGGAGCTCTTCGCGCAGGCTGTCCAGGCACTCGGTGCCGCTCGCGGCCTCGCGCACCTCGAAGCCCAGTGGCATCAGCATGCCGGCGAGCATCTGGCGCTGTACGGGCTGGTCGTCCACCACGAGCAGCGTGCGGCGTGCGCCGATGTAGCCCGACACCGGCTGCCGCAAGGCACCGCCCCTGGCTTGCGGGCCGGGGTCGGCCACCTCGCGCAGGTACACGCGCACGCTGAAGGTGCTGCCCGCGGGCGAGGTCTGTGCCATGACCAACTCGCCACCCATCAGCGAAGTCAGCAGCGCGGTGATCGTGAGGCCCAGCCCCGTGCCCGGCTCGCCGCGCCGGCGCCCCGCGGCCCCGCGCTCGAAGGGCTCGAAGATGCGCAGGTGGTCCTGCGGCGCGACGCCGATGCCGGTGTCGACCACGTCGAAGCGCAGCACCTCGCGCCGCGCGTCCACATGCAGCGTGACGGTGCCGCTGTCGGTGAAGCGCACCGCGTTCGTCAGCAGGTTGATGAGAATCTGCCGCAGCCACTTGGCATCGGCATGCACCCAGGCCGGCAACTGCCCCGCGTGCGTGAAGACGAAGGCCAGGCCCTTGTTCTCCGCCTGCGGGCGCACCATGTGCACGAGTTGGTCGAGAAAAGCCGGCAGCGCGAGCGGCGCCGGCTCCAGTTGAAGACGGCCGGCCTCGATGCGTGCGAGGTCGAGCAGGCCGTCAATGAGGCCGAGCATGTGTTCGCCGCTGCGGTGGATGGTCTGCACCGCCTCGCGCGGCGGTGCGGCCGCATCGCCCTTGAGCAGAATCTGCGAGTAGCCCAGGATGCTGTTGAGCGGCGTGCGAAGCTCGTGCGTCATGCCGGCCACGTAGCGCGTCTTGGCCTGGTTGGCCGCCTCGGCGGCTTCCTTGGCAGTCTGCAGCGCGGCGTCGGTGCGGCGGTGGGCTTCGATTTCCAGCGCGAGCAGGTTGTTGTGGCGGTTCGATTCCTCCTGCGCCATCTGCCGGCTCTCGCTGCCCAGCACCACCCACCATGCGGCCACCGCGGCCACGACCGACAGCAGTGCGAACACCTTCAGAAAGGCCGTGGACAAGGTCGGATCGCTGGTGCCCGCGATGGCCTCCTGCGCATAGACCACGCCGACCACCGTGGCCAGCAATGCGATCAGCGAGGTGGCCACCAAGAGGTAATGCGCCACTCGGAAGTTGAGCCGCGCCGAGAGGGCTGGCGGCAGCAGCGCCTGCAGCCAGCCGCTCATCTGCTCGGCGGCGCGCGAGTCGGTCTTGCAGCGGTCGTGGCAGCGCGATTCGAGCGTGCAGCACAGCGAGCAGATCGGCGCGCTGTAGGCGGGGCAGTGCGCCATGTCTTCCGATTCGAAGCTGTTGTCGCACACCGAGCACTTCACGCTCTGGCCGGGCGCCCATCGGTCGATGTCGGTGCGTGCGAGGTAGTAGCGGCCACGCGTCTTCCACGCGAGCAGCGGCGACACCGCCATGGCCGTCGCCAGCGCGATGAAAGGCGAAAAAGCCTTGGCCCATTGGCCCAGCGCGCCCGAGTACGCGAGCATCGCGAGCGCGGCCGCGACCAGCATCGCGACGAGGCCCACGGGGTTGATGTCGTACAGGTGCGCCCGCTTGAACTCGATGGTCTTCGGGCTCCAGCCCAGCGGCTTGTTGATGACCAGGTCGGCCACCAGCGCGCCGACCCAGGCGATGGCGATGTTGCTGTAGAAGCCCAGCACATGCTCCAGCGCGGCGAACACGCCGAGCGCCATCAGCAGGATCGCGATGGCCACGTTGAACACCAGCCACACCACGCGCCCCGGGTGGCTGTGCGTGAGCCGCGCGAAGAAGTTCGACCAGGCCAGCGACCCCGCATAGGCGTTGGTGAGGTTGATCTTCATCTGCGACACCACGACGAAGAGCACCGTGATGCCGAGCACCCAGGCCGGATCGCGCAGCACGTACGAGAAGCCCGTGAGGTACATCTGCGTCGGCTCCACCGCATGCGCGGCCGGTATCTCGTGCTGCAGCGCGAGGAACGCGAGAAAGGCGCCGCCCATCATCTTGAGCATGCCCGGCACGATCCAGCCCGGCCCGGCGACCAGCACCGCGGTCCACCAGCGGCCGCGGTTGGCGGCGGTCTTCTCGGGCAGGAAGCGCAGGTAGTCGACCTGCTCGCCGATCTGCACCACGAGCGAGAAGGCCACCGTGGCGGCAGCGCCGAACATCAGCGGATCGAAGCCGCTGCTGTCGGAGGTGCGGCCCACGAGGCCGGTGAAGTCGGCGTACAGCTCGGGCTTCTTCACCATCACCGCGATGAAGGGGCAGACGAACAGCACGATCCAGATCGGCTGCGTCCACAGCTGCAGCCCCGAGATCAGCGTGATGCCGCGCGCCACCAGCGGAATGATCACGATCGACGACACCAGGTACAGCAGCCACAGCGGCCAGTCCAGGTACATCTGCAGCGCCAGCGCGAGGATGGCCGCCTCCAGCGCGAAGAAGATGAAGGTGAAGCTCGCGTAGATCAGCGAGGTGAGCGTGGAACCCAGGTAGCCGAAGCCCGCGCCGCGGGTGAGCAGGTCCATGTCCACGCCGTGCCGTGCCGCGTAGTAGGAGATCGGCAGGCCCGTGAGGAAGGTGATGAGCCCCACCACCAGGATCGCCCACAGCGCATTCGAGAACCCGTAGCTCAGCGCAATGGCCCCGCCGATGGCCTCCAGCGCCAGGAACGAGGTGGCACCGAACGCCGCGTTGGCCACCCGGAATTCGGACCACTTGCGAAAGCTGCGCGGGGTGTAGCGCAGCGCGTAGTCCTCCAGCGTCTCGTTCGCGACCCAGGCGTTGTAGTCGCGGCGGATGCGAAAGATCTTCTGTCCGGAGACGGATGTCATGGCGGGTTCTCGCGGCGGCGGTGGCATGGGCAGGTACAGCAAGAAGCGCTCCCTGTGCCTTCTTACCCCGTGGCCGGCTTGCGAGTCTGGGGGCAGGGCGGGCTCCCGCCGCTACGTTGAATGACGTATTCGCCGGAACGGAACTGATTTCTAAAGTACCAGCCATGGTGCTCGGGGCACCGTCCGATGCACTGCGATGGTGCGCGGCTCACCCTTCCCAACCTGCTTCTCAACCTGCCTGGAGTTCCTGATGCCGCGTGATTCCGATCCCTCCTTCGATGCCCTCGACGCCATGGCCTTGCGCCGCCGACGCCTGCTGCAGGGCGCCGCCGCGCTGCCCGTGATGGGCCTGAGCGGCCTGAGCTTCGGCCAGTCGCAGTTCCCCACCGCCAAGGTCAACACGACCAAGCTCGCGGTGACCGACACCGAAGTCACGGTGGGCCAACTGCATTCGTCCACCGGCACCATGGCCATCTCGGAGACCGGCTCCATCCAGGCCGAGCAACTGGCCATCGACCAGATCAATGCCATGGGCGGCGTGCTGGGCCGCAAGATCAAGGTCATCAAGGAAGACGGCGCCTCCGACTGGCCCACCTTCGCCGAGAAGTCGAAGAAGCTCCTGGTCAATGACCACTGCGCGGCGGTCTTCGGCTGCTGGACCAGCGCCTCGCGCAAGGCCGTGCTGCCGGTGTTCGAAAAAGAGAACGGCCTCCTGTACTACCCGACCTTCTACGAAGGCCTGGAGCAGAGCAAGAACGTGATCTACACCGGGCAAGAGGCCACGCAGCAAATCATCTGGGGCCTGGACTGGGGCGCAAAGGAGAAGAAGGCCAAGACCTTCTTCCTGGTCGGCTCCGACTACATCTGGCCGCGTACCTCGATGAAGATCGCGCGCAAGCACATCGAGAACTTCCAGAAGGGTTCGGTCAAGGGCGAGGAGTACTACCCGCTGGGCCACACCAACTTCAACTCGCTCATCAACAAGATCAAGGTCGCCAAGCCCGACTGCATCTTCGCTGCCGTGGTGGGTGGTTCGAACGTGGCCTTCTACAAGCAGCTCAAGGCTGCGGGCATCACCGGCGACAAGCAGTTCCTGCTGACGCTGGCCGTGACCGAAGACGAGATGACCGGCGTGGGCGGCGAGAACTTCGCGGGCTTCTACTCGTCGATGAAGTACTTCCAGTCGCTCGACAACGAGAACAACAAGAAGTTCGTGGCCGCCTTCAAGGCCAAGTACGGCAAGGACGCGGTGATCGGCGACGTGACGCAGGCGGGTTACCTCGGGCCGTGGCTGTGGAAGGCCGCGGTGGAGAAGGCCGGCAGCTTCGACGTGGACAAGGTCGTGGCGGGTTCGCCGGGCATCGAGCTGAAGACGGCGCCCGAGGGCTACGTCAAGCTGGATGCGAACCACCATCTGTGGAGCAAGGCGCGCATCGGGCAGGGGCAGCTGGACGGCACGTTCAAGGTCGTCGCCGAGTCGGCCGAATTGATCAAGCCCGATCCGTTCCCCAAGGGCTACCAGTAATTCTTTGCCTTTCTCCATCCCCCTCTGGGGGAGGGCAGGGGTGGGGGCAAGCGGCGTCACCACTGGGCACGCTCTGCCCGCCCCCATCCCAACCTTCCCCCAGAGGGGGAAGGGGCCAACACCCAATACCCAACACCGGAATCTGTCGCCATGACTCTGTCGGACATGATGAACATCGGCCTCATGCAGGGCTTCGCGGGGCTGAGCCTCTTCGCGGTGCTGCTGCTCATGGGCCTGGGCCTCGCGATCATCTTCGGCCAGATGGGCGTCATCAACATGGCGCATGGCGAGTTCATGACCATCGGCGCCTACTCGATCTACCTGGCCGCGCGCGTCACCGAAAGCATGGCGCCCGCGTTCATGCCGTACTACTTTCCGATCGCCATCGGCCTGGCGTTCGTGTTCGCCTTCATCGTCGGCTGGATCGTGGAGTGGGTGCTGATTCGCCACCTCTACAAGCGCCCGCTCGACACGCTGCTCGCCACCTGGGGCGTGAGCCTGGGGCTGCAGCAGATCTTTCGCACCTTCATCGGTCCGAAGGAAGTGAGCCCCACGCTGCCCGAATGGATCATGGGCTCCTGGACGCCGCATGAAGGCCTCGATATTCCGATCAACGGCCTCTTCGTGCTCGCGCTCACTGCGCTGGTCACGGGCGGCGTGCTGATCGCGCTGCACAAGAGCCGCTGGGGCCTGCGAGTGCGTGCGACCGTGGCGAATCGAACGATGGCCAACGCGACCGGCATCGACACCATGAAGACCGACCGCCTGACCTTCGCCATCGGCTGCGGCATCGCCGGCATGGCGGGCGCGGCCTTCACCACCATCGGCTCGACCGGACCGACGTCGGGATCGCTCTACATCGTCGATGCGTTCCTGGTCGTCACCTTCGGCGGCGCGGCGAGCCTGCTGGGCACCGTGGTCTCGGCCTTCGGCATTGCGCAGACGCAGTCGATCTCCGAGTTCTTCATGACCGGCTCGATGGCCAAGGTGCTGACGCTTTCGCTGATCGTGCTGATCCTGATGATGCGGCCGCAAGGATTGTTCGCCGTCAAGGTCCGCCGTTGAAGGCACGCATGAACCTACTGCGCGACCCGATCCCGCATCTGCGGTCCTCGCCGCACGAGAGTGCGGCTGCGGTCCTCAATGCGACCTCGGGCCGCTCGCTACGGTTCCTGCGCGCCTTCAACTCCCTCTTTTTGCTTTGGAGTCATCGATGAATTTCATCAAGGCCTCGATCCTGCGCTACCAGCTGGGCAGCCTCCTGCTGCTGGTGCTGCTGCTGGCGGTCGTGCTGCCGCTCTCGCTCGACATCTTCCGCCTCAACCTCGTGGGCAAGTACCTCACCTACGCCTTCGTCGCCGTGGGGCTCGTCATGGTGTGGGGCTACGGCGGCGTGCTGAGTCTGGGGCAGGGCGAGTTCTTCGGCATCGGCGGTTATGCGATGGCGATGTTCCTCAAGCTCGAAGCCTCCGACCCGATCACGACCAAGATCCAGTCGACGCCCGGCATTCCGGACTTCATGGACTGGAACCAGATCACCGAGCTGCCGACGCTGTGGCTGCCCTTCAAGAGCCTGCCGCTGAGCCTTGCGCTGGTGGTGCTGGCGCCGATGGCGCTGGCCTGGCTCGTGAGCTTCGCGATGTTCAAGCGCCGCGTGGGCGGCGTGTACTTCGCGATCATCACGCAGGCGGTGGCGCTGATCTGCACCGTGCTCATCATCGGCCAGCAGGGCTACACGGGCGGCGTCAACGGCATGACCGACCTCAAGACCATGCTGGGCTGGGACACGCGCACCGACGGCGCCAAGTACATCCTGTACTACGTCTGCGTCGGCCTGCTGGTCGCGAGCATCCTCCTGTGCCGCTTCATCCAGACCAGCAAGCTCGGCACGCTGCTGCTCGCAATGCGCGACAAGGAAGACCGCGTGCGCTTCTCGGGCTACGACGTGTCGAACTTCAAGGTCTTCATCTTCTGCCTGGCGGCCGGGCTCTCGGGCATCGGCGGCGCGATGTTCGCGCTGCAGGTGGGCTTCATGTCGCCGAGCTTCGTGGGCATCGTGCCGTCCATCGAGATGGTGATTTTCTGCGCGGTCGGCGGCCGCATGAGCCTGGTGGGCGCGGTGTACGGCGCGTTGCTGGTGAATGCGGGCAAGACGCTGTTCTCGGAGAGCTTTCCGGACCTGTGGCTCTTCCTGATGGCCGGGCTCTTCATCGGCGTGACGATGGCGTTCCCGATGGGGCTCGCGGGCCTGTGGGACGAAAAGATCAAGCCCTGGTGGAAGGGCCGCCGCCAGGCGCTGCGCGAGGCCGCGGTGCAGCCGCCGCCCGCCATGCCGATGACCCCTGCGGCATCCACTGCACCGCCCGAACCTCACCTGCCCGAAGGTGTCGGCAGCCAACGCGCCTGAACCGGAATACCTTCATGAGCAACACCGACTTCGCGCTTGCCGTGGAAGACCTCACCGTCTCCTTCGACGGCTTCAAGGCCATCGACGACCTGACGCTCTACATCGACAAGAACGAACTGCGCGTGATCATCGGCCCCAACGGCGCCGGCAAGACCACGCTGCTCGACCTGATCTGCGGCAAGACCAAGGCCAGCGCCGGCAGCATCAAGTTCAAGAACACCGAGCTCACGAAGATGGCCGAGCACAAGCGTGTGCGACTGGGCATCGGCCGCAAGTTCCAGACGCCGTCGATCTACGAGAACCTGAGCGTCTTCCAGAACCTGGAGGTGTCCTTTCCGAAAGGACGCTCGGTGTTCGGCGCGCTGGCGTTCAAGTGCGACGACGAGGTCAAGGCCAAGGTGCAGGCGGTCGCCGAAGACATCGGCCTGGCCGACAAGCTGCGCACCGAGGCGGGCCTCTTGAGCCACGGCCAGAAGCAGTGGCTGGAGATCGGCATGCTGCTGATGCAGGAGCCCGAACTCCTGATGCTCGACGAACCCATCGCCGGCATGAGCGCACGCGAACGCGAACTGACGGCCGACCTGCTCAAGCGCATCTGCCAGAACCGCGCGGTGATCGTCATCGAGCACGACATGGCCTTCGTCAAGCAGATCGCGCACAAGGTCACCGTGATGCACCAGGGAAAGATCCTCGCCGAAGGGCCGATGGAGAAGGTGCAGGCGGACCCGAAGGTCATCGACGTTTATCTGGGGCACTGAACCATGAGCAACATCATGCTGAAGATCGACGACCTGCACACCGCCTACGGCCAGAGCGAGGCGCTGCACGGCATTTCGTTTGTCGGCCATGCCAACGAAACCGTCGCGATCATGGGCCGCAACGGCATGGGCAAGACCACGCTGTTCAAGAGCCTCATGGGCGTCCTGCCGATCAAGAGCGGGCGCATCGAAGTGGCGGGCCAGGACGTGTCGCGCGACGAGAGCTTCAGGCGCGTGGCCAAGGGCATCGCCTACGTGCCGCAGGGCCGCATGATCTTCCCGACGCTCACGGTGGAAGAGAACATCCAGACCGGCCTGGAGAACTCCAAGACCAGGCGCATTCCCGAAGAGATCTACGCGCTGTTCCCCGTGCTCTGGGACATGAAGCGCCGCAAGGGCGGCAACCTTTCGGGTGGCCAGCAGCAGCAGCTTGCGATTGCACGCGCGCTCGTCACCGACCCCAAGGTGCTGCTGCTCGACGAGCCCACCGAAGGTATCCAGCCTTCGATCATCAAGGACATCGCGAAGGCGCTGAACGAGATCCGGAAGCTCCGCGGAATCACCATCGTCGTGTCCGAGCAGGTGCTGAGTTTCGCGATGGACGTGGCCGACCGGCTCTTCGTCATCGAAGGCGGCCGCCTTGTGCACGAGACCGCGCGCGACAAGACCGATGTCGATCACATCAAAGCCTATCTCTCTGTCTAACCACAACCCCAGGAGCCACTGCAAATGACGGACACGCTGATCAAGGTCGACCTGACCAAATCGCCCACGGAGAACGAGAACATCCACAACCGCTGGCACCCGGACATTCCGATGGCCTGCTGGGTCAACCCGGGCGACGACTTCATCCTGGAGACCTTCGACTGGACCGGCGGCTTCATCAAGAACAACGACAGCGCCGACGACGTGCGCGACATCGACCTGAGCACGGTGCACTACCTCTCGGGCCCGGTGGGCGTGAAGGGCGCGGAGCCCGGCGACCTGCTGGTGGTCGACCTCTTGGACATCGGCGCCAAGCAGGACAGCCTCTGGGGCTTCAACGGTTTCTTCTCGAAGAAGAACGGCGGCGGTTTCCTCACCGATCACTTTCCCGAGGCGCAGAAATCGATCTGGGACTTCAAGGGCATGTTCACGAGTTCGCGCCACATCCCGGGCGTGAATTTCGCGGGGCTGATCCACCCCGGCCTCATCGGCTGCCTGCCCGACAAGCCGATGCTCGACATGTGGAACGAGCGCGAAGGCAAGCTCATCGCCACCGATCCCGACCGTGTGCCGGGCCTCGCCAATCCGCCGTTCGCCGGCACCGCCCACATGGGCAAGATGACCGGTGAAGCACGCGCGAAGGCCGCAGCGGAAGGCGCCCGCACGGTGCCGCCGCGCGAGCACGGCGGCAACTGCGACATCAAGGACCTCTCGCGCGGCTCCAAGGTGTTCTTCCCCGTGTATGTCGATGGCGCGGGCCTGAGCGTGGGCGACCTGCACTTCAGCCAGGGCGACGGCGAGATCACCTTCTGCGGTGCCATCGAGATGGCGGGCTGGGTGCACATGAAGGTGACGCTCATCAAGGGCGGCATGGCCAAGTACGGCATCAAGAACCCGATCTTCAAGCCGAGCCCGATCACGCCGCAATACAACGACTACCTGATCTTCGAAGGCATCTCGGTCGACGAGAGCGGGAAGCAACATTACCTCGACGTGAACGTGGCCTACCGCCAGGCCTGCCTGAACGCCATCGAGTACCTGAAGAAGTTCGGCTACTCGGGCGCGCAGGCTTATTCGATCCTCGGCACGGCACCGGTGCAGGGCCACATCAGCGGCGTGGTCGACGTGCCGAACTCGTGCGCCACGCTGTGGCTGCCCACGGGCATCTTCGACTTCGACATCAACCCGAACGCATCGGGCCCGGTGAAGATGATCGACGGCACCATCGACATGCCGCTCTCGCACGACCTGCGCTGAAGAGAAACCAGCGATGCCGACCTACGACTACGCCTGCGGGCAATGCGGTGGTTTCGATGCGCTGCGGCCTTCGGGCCAGCGCGACGAACCGGCTGCGTGCCCCGACTGCGGATGCGCTTCGCCGCGTGTACTTTCGGCCGCACCGCGGCTCGCGTTGATGGCTTCGGGCACACGCAGTGCCATGGAAACCAACGAGCGCGCACGGCACGAGCCGCGCAGCTCCCGCGACTACGCGCGCTTCAAGCATCCCGCGGGTTGCGGCTGCTGCTCGGGATCGTCCCGCCGCAGCGCGACGGTGACCGCGCCGAATGGCGCCAAGGCCGCACCGTCGAAGCGGCCGTGGATGATTTCGCACTAGTGCCGCGGTAGCAAATCGGGGTGCACCGTGGTTCGGTGCAAACCCCGATTGTTTCAATCTCGTGAACGCCGCGATTCCTTTTGCGGCGGTTTTTTGGAGGCCTTCAGGATCAAACTTCTCCTCACCAACCAACCGTTTGAAGGAGATTGAAATGAATGCCTCGAAGATCCTCGCTGCTGCTGCTCTCTCGCTCCTGGCTGCCGCCGGTGCGCAAGCAGAAACCTATGATGGTGTGCACACCGTGAACTCGTCGGTGTCGCGTGCTGAAGTCGCTCCGCAAGCCGTTGCCGCCGCACGCGCCGGCAACGAATACAGCGACGGCGCCACCGCCGGCGCGCAACCTTTCACCTCGACCGCGAACCGCGCGACCATCCAGGCCGAAGCCGTTGCCAAGGCCCACGACCCGTTCGCGAGCCTCGACCGCCGCGCCTTCTACCGCGACGAAGTGCCTGCTGCTTACAAGAAGCCCAGCGTGTCGTTCACGCGCCAAGCCGGCCTCTGATCCGATCGCTCCGATCGGCACTGCGAAGAACGGACCCCCTCGGGTCCGTTTTTCGTTTCCTCGGCGGCCTCGTCATCCGATCCTGAATGTCCTGAGATTTCCGTCGCATTCAGCACGCAGGATGTCGCCGTCGATTTGAATGTGCGTTGTGGATGTACTGCGCATTGCGCGCCGCACGAAACCGCCATCGAGGGCGGGTAAGCTCGCGGCCCATGAAGCGCAACAGCCCCCCCAGATCCGCCGGTTCCAAGGTCATCAAGGCCTCCGGTACGCCGCCGCCCGAGTCGCCGGACGGCCAGGTCTCGGCGGTGCTGGCACGCATCGAGACGCTGTGGTCGTCGCTCGGCCCGGTGGGCCAGCGCATTGCCGACTTCATCGTGAAGAACCCGCGCGAGGTGGTCCACATGTCGGTGAGCGAGGTGGCCGAGCGCACCGGCTCCAGCGAAGGCAGCATCGTGGGCCTGTGCAAGAACCTGGGCGCCACCGGCTTCCAGCAGATCAAGATCGCGCTCGCACAGGAGATCGTGCAGCCGGTGCAGTTCATCCATGAAGACCTCGATCCGCAGGACAAGGCCGAAGCGGTGATCCGCAAGATCTTTCAGAGCAATGTGCAAACGCTGCGCGATACACAGGCCACGCTCGACGCGAAGGCGCTGGAGCGCGCGGTCAAGCTGTTCCGTGCCGCCGAGCGCATCGAGATCTACGGCATCGGAAGCTCAGCCACCATCGCCGAAGACGCCCACTACCGCATGCTGCGCATCGGCCTGAACGCCAAGGTGGTGGTCGACTCGCACGTGCAGGCCATCAGCGCCTCGCTCACCGATCCGAAGGTGGCGGTGCTCACCATTTCGCACTCTGGCAGCACGCACGAAACGGTCACGGCCACGCGCCTCGCGAAAGAGGCGGGCGCCTCGACGGTGTGCATCACCAACTTCGGCAAGTCGCCGATCCAGGCCTTTGCCGACGTGGTGCTGTTCACCATGGCGCGCGAGACCAGCTTTCGCACCGAGGCGATGACCAGCCGGCTTGCGCAACTGGCGATCATCGATGTGCTGATCGCCTGCCTCGCGCTCTCGGACTACGACACCTCGGTGCGCACGTTGCGCCAGACCTTCGACGTGCTGTCGCTCAAGCGGTACTGAGCCGATTCCTCGGTTGCGGGTGCCGAGGGCCTGAACAACCCGGCCACGGTAGATGCGACGGCACCCGGCGCCTGGCCCACCAGCAGGCAGCCGATGCCCAGCCGCGCGGCGCCTTCGGCATCGGTGAGCGGGTTGTCGCCGATGACCACGGTGCTTGCGGGCTCGGCACCCAGGCGGCGCAGGCCTTCCTCGAACAGCAACGGCGCGGGCTTGCCGATCACGCGCCATGGCTGCACGCCGCTCGCGGCGACCACGGCCGCGAGCAGCGAGCCGGTCTCGGGCACCACGCGGCCTTGCGGACCGGGGTGCGTGGTGTCGGCATTGGTCACCACCAGCCTGGCGCCGCGCAGCAGTTCGTTCGCGACAGCGGCCAGGCGTGCATGGCTGAAATGCATGTCGAGTGCGAGCAGCACGAAGTCGGCATTCGCCTGCACGAGGTCGCAGCCCTCGGCACGTGCAAAGCGCTGCAGGGCGATGCTGCCGATCAGCAGCACGCGCGCTCCGGGGTGTTGCTGCGCGAGCTGCCGCACCGCCAGCTCGCCGGCCAGCACGATGCGCCCGGGCGGCACGCGCAGGCCCAGCCGGCGCAGGCGCTGCGCAAGGCCTTGGGCCGTGTGCGTGGAGTTGTTCGAAACGATGGCGTAGCGGTCGTGAAAGTGCGCGAGCAGCTCGGCCGCGCCGTCGATCGCTTCTTGCTGGCGCACCAGCGTGCCATCGAGGTCGACGAGCAGGTGGCGGGCCTGGGTGAGCCATTTGCCGTTCGCTGTTGCCATTGCTGTCTTGAAATTCGTGCTCATGGATCTCCGGTGTCGGCCGACCGGTATCTCGGCCATGGCGGCGGATTGTATTGAACATTACTCAGTCTATTTTGGTTTTTGCATTGAGCTAATTTCATTTTCTTGTCATCTTTGGTTTCTAAGCTCACCGGCATCCGAGCGATGAACCCCGCTCGCTACCCCGATCCGAAACCAAGGAACCGATCATGAAAAAGCTTCTGGCCGTCGCGGCCGCAGCACTGTCGCTGTCCGCAGCGCTTTCCCTCCCGGCGCATGCGCAATCCGTGGCCGACGGCTCGCGCGAACATCCGCTGCGCGTGCTGCTGATTCCCGCCGACGGCGGCACCGAGTCGGGCACCAAGGCCGACTACGCGCCCGTCTTCAACGCCATCACCCGCACCACGGGCCTCAACTTCGACCTGAAGGTCGGCCAGTCGTACGGCGCGGTGGTCGAGGGCATGTGCAACCAGCTCGCCGATATCGCCTTCTTCGGCCCGGTCTCGTATGTGCAGGCCCACAAGCGCGGCTGCGCGCAATTGCTGGCCGTGGGCGTGGAGAAGGGTGCCTCGGTGTACTACGCCGGCATGTTCGCCAAGGCCAATGCGCCCATCGCCGCCATCAAGGACGTGAAGGGCAAGCGCGTGGCCTTCGGCGACGTCAACTCTGCGTCGAGCTTCACCTTCCAGGTCGCAATGCTGATGGACGCCGGCATGGACCCCGCCAAGGACCTCTCGGCCATCCGCATGACCGGCAGCCACGCGAGCAGCCTGGCCGCGCTGGTGCAGGACCAGGTCGACGTGGCCTCGCTCTCGTTCGACTCGTACGAGAAGGCCGTGAAGCAGGGCGCTGTCGATCCGAAGACGGTGAAGGTCATCGCGAAGAGCATCGCCATTCCGTACCCGCCGCTCGCGCTCAACTCCAAGCTGCCCGAGCCGCTGAAGACCAAGCTGAAGGACGCTTTCCAGACAGTCAACAAGGCCCCCGGCATCACGCCCGACATGATCCGCGGCTACGGCGGCGGCAAGATCGACGGCTACGACACCAAGTTCTCGGAAGACGAGTTCAACGTCGCCGCCGAGAAGCTCGGCCTCCTGACCGACGAGCTCAAGGGCCGCATCCTCGCCAAGGCCGCGGAGCGTTGAGCACGGCCATGCTGAACTTCGATTCGGTCGCCATGCGCTATGCCGACGGCACGCGCGCGCTCGACGGCGTCTCGCTGCAGGTGCCGGCCGGCCAGTTCTGCGTGGTGCTGGGCTCCTCGGGCGCCGGCAAGTCGACGCTGCTGCGCATGGCCAACGGGCTGGTCAAGCCCACGCAGGGCGCTGTGCAGGTCGAGGGCGTGCCGATCGTGGCCGCGGCGCTGGCCCGCATCCGGCCGCGCATCGGCATGATTCACCAGCAGTTCAACCTTGTGCTGCGCTCCACGGTGGCCGAGAACGTGCTGGCCGGCGCACTGCCTGCAATGCCGACGTGGCGCGCGCTGCTGGGCCTGTTCACCGACGCGCAGCGCGCCAAGGCCTGCGCGCTGATCGAATCGGTGGGCCTCCAGGAGCAGCACCTGCTGCGCCGCGTGAGCGAACTCTCCGGCGGCCAGCAGCAGCGTGTGGGCATCGCCCGCGCCTTCATGCTCGATCCGCCGCTGGTGCTGGCCGACGAACCCGTGGCGAGCCTCGATCCGCAGACCAGCCACGACGTGCTTTCGCTGTTGCGGCGCGAGGCGCGCGAGCGTGGCACCACGGTGCTGTGCAGCCTGCACCAGATCGAGCTGGCCTGCGAGTTCGCCGATCGCATCGTGGCGCTGCGCCATGGCGCGGTGGTGTTCGACGGCGCGCCTGAAGCATTCGACCCCAAGGTCTTCGATGCGATCTACGGCCGGCCCGCAGCCGCCACGCAACCGCAAGGCTTGCTGACCGAACCCGAGGCCGTGCTGCCATTGCACACCGGCCATGCGGGTCTGCTGGAGATGGCGCAATGACAAGACCCGCATCCGCTTGGGAGCTGCCGCGCCCCTTCGGCACCCGCAGCCTCGTCGTGCTGTTCCTCGTGCTCGTCGTCGGCTTCTTCGCCGGCCAGCGCGTGGAGATGGGCCGCATGCTCTCGCTCACGGGCGAAGGCGTGCTCGCCGCCGTGGGCCTTCGTGACCAGTCGCAGGTGCTCTCGGGTCTGGGCACCATCGCGCGCTCGCTCTTTCCGCCGCAGGTTTCCGAGCGCACCGAGGTCGCCCGCATCGAGGGCTTCGACCGCAACCAGCTGCCCTGGTTCTCGCATGTCGAGTCCGAGGAATCGCGCCAGCCCAAGCTCAACCCGAAGACGCTGCAGATGGAAGAGGTGGTCGACCAGCGCGAGGTGCTCGTCGAGCCCTTCGGCTATCTCTGGCACGTGGCGGTGAAGATGCTCGAGACCTTCGAGATCGCCATCTGGGCCACGCTGCTGGCCATCGTGCTGAGCGCGCCGCTGGCCTGGTGCAGCGCAAAGAACTACACGCCCAACCGCGCCGTCTACACGCTGGCGCGCAGCGTGGTGGGCATGTTCCGCGCGGTGCCCGAGCTGGTGAGCGCGCTGTTCCTGGTGCTGGCCTACGGCTTCGGCCCCATCGCTGGCGTGCTGGCCCTCGCCTTGCACTCGGCGGGCTTTCTCGGCAAGTTCTACGCCGAAGACATCGAGACCGCCGACGACAAGCCGCAGGAGGCGCTGCGCGCCATCGGTGCGAACAAGTTGAAGGTGATGCGCTTCGCGGTGCTGCCGCAGGTGATGCCGCAGTTCATTGCCTACACGCTCTACGTGCTCGACCGCAACGTGCGCATGGCCACCGTGGTGGGCCTCGTGGGTGCAGGCGGCATCGGCCAGGAGCTGAAGGGCCGCTACGACATGTACAACTATGCGCACGTCGGAACGATCCTGATCGCGATCTTCCTGACGGTCCTCGTGCTCGACAGGGTCGCAGCCCGCCTGCGCAGCCGCTATGCCTGAGCGCTAGCCCCTCACCCAATCCCTGACCTTTTTCCGTTTCCGGTGCGAGCCCTTCGTGGGCCCGCAGGGGACCGGCTTCGCCTTCGATTTCGCTTTTTTGCTCCCCCACGCCCAACCGACTCCAAAGGACACCTCATGAAATCAGCTTCTTCCCGGTACGGCCTCGCTGCGGCGGGCCTCGTCTTGTGCCTTGGCCTCGCCGCCTGCGGCGGTGGTGGCGGTGGTGGCGGCGGCGGCAGCGGTGGCCTGCCCATCCTCCCGCCGGGCCAGACACCGCCTGCTGGCAGCGGCCCGCAGCAGCCCGGCGGCGACCAGCCCCAGCAGCCCGCCTTGAAGTGCGCGCCCTGACAGCGCCCATCGCCCACCGAACAGCCCTCCATTTCCCGCGTTGAAAGACCACCCATGAACACCCCCAACCGTCGCGATTTCTTCCGCAAGTCGGCCGGCGCCATCGGCGCCGCCTCGGCCATGACGATGCTGCCGCCCGTGATCCGCAAGGCGCTCGCCGTCGAGGCCGCCGTCGACACCGGCACCATCAAGGACATCAAGCACATCGTGATCCTGATGCAGGAGAACCGCAGCTTCGACCACTACTTCGGCACCCTGCGCGGCGTGCGCGGCTTCGGCGACCGCTTTCCGATTCCGCTGGCCAACGGCAAGCCGGTGTACTTTCAGCCCAACTCCGTTGTCGGCGGCCCTGACATCCAGCCCTTCCGCCGTGACTCCACGATCGCCAACGCGCTGATCGGCTCGGGCACGCCGCACAACTTTCCTGACATGCAAGGCGCATGGAACCAGGGAAAGATGGACCGCTGGATCCAGTTCAAGAACCAGGCGACGATGGGCTACTACCTCCGCGAAGACATCCCGTTCCAGTTCGCGCTGGCCGACGCCTTCACGATCTGCGACAGCTACCACTGCTCCATCCTCACCGGCACCGATCCGAACCGCATCGTGTTCTGGTCGGGCTCCAACTTCAACCCGGAGCTGCGCAAGAAGGGCATCAACAGCACGGACACCGATTCAGAACCGGTGAACTCGCGCTGCTGGCCCAGCCCCTCCAGCTGGGTCGCGGGCCGGGCGCAGAAGACCGACGGCACGGGCCAGACCGATGCGACGGGCGCCTACAACTACAAGTACGTCAACAACTCGTTCAAGTGGGACACGCTGCCCGACGTGCTGCAGAAAGCCGGCATCACCTGGCACATCTACCAGAACATGAACAACAACTGGACGGGCGCCATGAACGGCTGCCTGGCCTTCGAGAGCTTCCGCACCGCGCAGCCGGGCTCACCCATCTATGAACACGGCCTCACGGGCGGACCCGCGACGGTCGACGGCGCCACGAACTTCCTCGCCCAGCTCAAGCAGGACGTGATGAACGACACCCTGCCGCAGGTCTCGTGGGTGCTGCCCACGCAGGCGCTGGCCGAGCATCCGGGCAGCAGCGAAGGCGTGGCCGGCGCGGCCGACTTCATCTCCGATGTGCTGACCGCGCTGACGTCGAACCTCGCCGTCTGGAGCAAGACCGCGCTCTTCGTGACTTTTGACGAGAACGACGGCTTCTTCGACCACCTGGCGATGCCCGCGGTGCCCTCGTACGACGCCAACGGCGAGCTGATGGGCAAGTCCACCGTGCCGCTGGACGGCGAATACTTCGACGCTTCGGTGGGCAGCTATCTGAACGCCGCCGACACCACCAGCGGCAAGACGCGCCCCTGGGGCCTGAGCTCGCGCGTGCCGATGTACGTGGTGTCGCCATGGAGCAAGGGCGGCTGGGTCAATTCGCAGGTGTTCGACCACACCTCGATGGGCCGCTTCCTGGAGCAGCGCTTCGGCATCACGATCGACGCGATCAGCCCCTGGCATCGCGCGGTCTGCGGCGATCTCACCTCGTGCTTCGATTTCGTGAGCCCGAACGATCCGGTCATTCCCAAGCTGCCCGACACGAGCGGCTATCCCGCGGTCAATGCGGCGCAGAAGCTGCTGGGCAACACGGGCGCCGTGACCAAGGCCCCCGTCACCCCGCAGCCGCTGTACCAGGAAACCGGCACGCGCTTCTCGCGCGCGCTGCCCTACGAGCTGCACACCAGCGCGCGCATCGAGCCGCGCGGCCTCGTGTCGCTGATCTTCAGCAACACCGGCAACCAGGGCGCGGTGTTCCACGTCTACGACAAGCTGCATCTGGAGCGCATTCCGCGTCGCTATACCGTGGAAGCCGGCAAGCAGGTCACCGACTACTGGAACGCCGGCGCCACCGACAGCGGCAAGTACGAGCTGTGGGTGTACAGCAGCAACGGCTTCGTGCGCACCTTCAAGGGCGACGCGCTGGCGACCGACGCCGCGGCCTTCAAGCCCGAAGTGCAGGTCTGCTACGACCCGGCCGCCGGCCAGGTCTACGTGAAGGTGCACAACACCGGCACGGGCGCCGGCACGGTGTCGGTCAAGGCCAACGCCTACCGCACCGATGGTCCCTGGTCGCTCGACGTGGCCGCGGGCGCCACCGGCCTCCTGCACTGGAACCTGGAGAACAGCGGCCACTGGTACGACTTCACCGTGACCGCCGACAACTTCGAGCGCCGCTTCTCGGGCCGCATCGAAACGGGCAAGCCGAGCGTGAGCGATCCGGCCATGGCACTGCATCTGTCGGCCGCCTGAACGCGCCTGCAACGACAGCAACCACAACAAAGAGGAGAACCATGAAACACAAGCGCGCAACGCGCGGCGCAGCCCTGGTCGGGCTGGCCGTCGCGCTCGGCTCGGGCGCTGGTCTCGGCCATGCCCAGACCATCACCTGGGACCCGGCCAGGTCCAACCTCGGTATCGGCACCGGCACGGGCATCACCGGCGTCACCGGCACCAACAACCAGGCGATCGGAACCAACACCGGCAACAACGTCAGCACCAAGTACAACCTGGCCATCGGCGACGGCGCGGGCACCAACGTGAGCGGCGACAACGCCAACCAGGCCATCGGCTTCCAGGCGGGCACCGACGTGAAGGGCGGCTGGAATCAGTCCTTCGGCCGCAGTGCCGGCGACAACGTCACGGGCAACCACAACAACGCGACGGGCTTTCACGCCGGCAGCGGCGTGACCGGTTCCGACAACAACTCGACCGGCACCAACGCGGGCATGGCCGTCGCGGGCAGCAACAACAACGCGATGGGTAACGGCGCCGGCAGCAACGTCACGGGCAGCGAGAACACGGCCATCGGCACCAACGCCGGCAAGAACGTGACCGGCAGCAACGACATCTCGATGGGCAACGGCGCGGGCAACAACGTCAGCACCAATTGGAACCTGGCCATCGGCGAAGGCGCGGGCACCAACGTGTCGGGCAAGAACGCCAACCAAGCCATCGGCTACTACGCCGGCACCAACGTGGTCGGCGGCTGGAACCAGACCATGGGCCGCAGTGCGGGCGAGAACGTCACCGGCGACTACAACAATTCCAACGGCTACGCCGCGGGCCAGTTCGTCACCGGCAACCGCAACGACGCCACCGGCTCCAACGCCGGCCAGCATGTGACGGGCTCCGACAACGAGGCCTACGGCACCAGCGCCGGCGGCAACGTCACGGGCAACAACAACCAGGCCTACGGCAACAGCGCGGGCCGCGACGTGAACGGCAGCAACAACATCTCCAGTGGTGCGGGCGCCGGCGCGGGTGTCACGGGTTCGGACAACCAGGCCTCGGGCCAGATGGCCGGCGCACAGGTCTCGGGCAACAGCAACATCGCGACCGGCCAGGGCGCGGGCGGTGGCGTGCAGGGCAACCGCAACCAGGCCTTCGGCGCGACGGCCGGGCAGGGCGTGATCGGCAACGACAACACGGCACAGGGCAACGGCGCCGGCCGGCATGTGAGCGGCAACGCCAACATCGCCATCGGCAACGACGCGGGCATCTACGTGAACGCGAGCCAGACGCTGTCGATCGGCACCTCGGCGCGCGCCAGCGCCGACAACGCGATGGCCATCGGCAGCGGCGCAGAGGCGCGAGCCGATGCGGGCATCTCGCTCGGTGCCAATGCGCTCGTGCAGCACGCCAACAGCGTGGCGCTCGGCGCGGGCAGCGTGACCACGCGCGGCGCGCAGTCGAACTACGTGGCCGCGGGCGTGGCCGGGCTGCAGTCGTCGGCAGGCGAAGTGGCGCTGGGCAACCGCCAGCTCACCGGCGTGGCGCCCGGCAACGCGCCGACCGACGCGACCAACGTGGGGCAGGTGCAGGGCATGGTGCAGAACGGCGTGGCCTCGGCCAACGCGTACACCGACACCGTCGCGGCACAAGGCCTGCCGTTCGGCAAGGCCTACACCGATCTCACGGCTGCGCGCCTGCAGAGCGAGATCAGCGACAACGCACGGCGCGCGTATGCGGGCATCGCGGGCGTCGCGGCGATGGAATCCGCACCAGTGGTGCCCGGCAAGGTCAGCTACGCCGTGGGCCTGGGCAACTTCCGCAGCGAGAACGCGATGGGCGGGTCGCTGCGCCGCACCTCGGAAGACGGCCGCTACAGCGTCACGTTCGGCGCGGGCGTGACAAGTTCAGGCGTGGTGAGTCGAGTAGCGTTCACCGGCGTGTTCGACTGAGTTCGCAATGCGTGATGAGAAGGCGCGCGCGTCCCGGTGTGCCTTCTCACGCAGGTCTAAGCAAGTCATCACCGGCCCGTAAGTGGGCCGGCCTAGAGTGAAAAGACCATCACTCCAGGAGACTCCCATGAAATTGCGTATCGCAACCCTCTGCATCGCCGCCGCACCGGCCATGCTGCTGGCCTCGCTCGCACATGCGAACGGATTCGCCGATCCCGACTATCCGCAGATGTCCCATTCGACCCTGTCGCGCGATGCGGTGGCCGCGGACGCGATGCAAGCCAACACCGGCATCCATGCGACCGAGGTTCTCGAGTCGCAGGTGCAGGCACCGGTCGCGGGCGCGGACCGCGCGCAGGTCCAGGCCGAGGCGGAGCGCGCCAACAACGCGATGCACCCGACCGAAATCCTCGAATCGCAGGTGCAGCCGCCGGTGGCGTCGGCCAACCTGCCTTCCGCGACGGCGAGCGGCGAGTAAGCCGCCCGGCTCACTCGCGCGTCACTCGCGCCTCACTCGCGGGTGAGCACGAAGCGCTTTCGGATGCCGCTCGCAGCCGAAGGCGCCACCCACAGGTCGAACTCGCCAGGTTCGACCACGGGCTTCATGTCGCGGCCGATGAATGCCATGTCGGAGGCGGCGAGCGTGAATTCGACCACCTTCGATGCGCCCGGCTCGATGCGCACCTTCTGGAAGCCCTTGAGCTCGCGCACCGGCCGCGTCACGCTCGCGGCGCGCTCCGACAGGTAGAGCTGCACCACTTCCTCGGCCTCGCGCATGCCGGTGTTGGTGACCGTGGCGCGCACGCGCAGCGTGTCGCCCATCGTCATGCGGTCCTGGCTCAGCTCCACGCCGTCGTAGCGCACGGGCGCATAGCCGATGCCGAAGCCGAAGGGGTAGAGCGCCTCGTTCGTCGCATCGACATAGCGCGTCTTGAACGACGTGCCCGGCGCGCCTTCGGGCGAGGGACGGCCGGTGCGCTTGTGGGCGTAGTAGTAGGGCACCTGACCTGCTGTCTGCGGAAAGCTCACCGGCAGGCGGCCGGAAGGATTGAAGTCGCCGAACACCACGTCGGCGATGGCGTGGCCCGTCTGCACGCCGAGGAACCAGGTCACGAGGATGGCGCGCGCATTGCGCACCGCGCCCTTGAGCGCCATCGCGCGGCCGTTGCTCAGGAGCACGATCACCGGCTTGCCGGTGGCGGCCACGGCCTCGGCCAGGTCCTGCTGCGGCTGCGGCAGGCCGATGTCGCTGCGCGAGCGCGACTCGCCCGACATCTTCTGGCTCTCGCCGATGGCCAGCACCACCACGTCGGCGTCGCGCGCGGCGGCCACGGCGGCCTCGATGCCGCCGGGCAGCGGCGATTCGACGTTCGAGCCGCGCGCGATCGTCACCGACGAATCGGGACCCAATGCGGCGCGCAGGCCTTCGTCGATGCCCACCGGCGCCGACTGGCCCGGGAACAGGCTCCACGAACCCATCAGGTCCTTCGTGCCCTCGGAGAAGGGACCGATCAGCGCGATCTTCGTGCCGGCCTTGGGCAGCGGCAGCAGCTTGGCCTCGTTCTTGAGCATGACGATGGAGCGGCGTGCGTCCTCGCGGGCGAGCGCGATGAACTCGGGGTTCTCGGTGCGCTGCGCGGCGGGCGGCCCGTCGAGGTTGCGGAACGGGTCGTCGAAGAGGCCCAGCTTCTGCTTGACGTGCAGCACGCGGCGCACCGCCTCGTCGAGCCGCGCCATCGGCACTTCGCCGGACGCCACGAGGTCGGGCAGGTGGCGCATGTAGAGCCCGCTCTGCATGCTCACGTCGGTGCCGGCCATGAAGGCCATCTTGGCGGCCTCGCGGCCGTTGGCGGCATAACCGTGCTCGATGAGTTCCTCGTCGGCCGTGAAGTCGGAGACCACGAAGCCCTTGAACTTCCATTCGTCGCGCAGCACGCCGGTGAGCAGCGCGGGGTTCGCGGTCGAGGGGATGCCTGCGATCTCGTTGAAGCCGCTCATGACCGAGAGCGCGCCCGCATCGATGGCTGCGCGAAACGGCGGCAGGTAGACCTCGCGCAGCGTGCGCTCGGAGATGTCGCTCGCGTTGTAGTCGAGGCCACCCTCGGCCGCGCCATAGGCCGCGAAATGCTTGGGCGTGGCGAGCATCGAATCGGCGTTCGAGAGGCTGCTGCCCTGGAAACCACGCACTCGCGCCGCAGCGAACTGGCGCGCGAGGTATGGGTCTTCGCCCACGCCTTCGAGGCCGCGGCCCCAGCGCGCATCGCGCGCGATGTCGACCATCGGCGCGAAGGTCCAGCGAAAGCCATCGGCCGTGGCCTCGACCGCCGCCGCGCGCGTGGTGCGCTCGGCCAGCGCGGGCTCCCAGCTGGAGGCCTCGGCCAGCGGCATCGGGAAGATCGTGCGAAAGCCGTGGATCACGTCGGCACCGAAGATCAGCGGAATACCGAGGCGCGATTCGCGCACCGCGATCTGCTGCAGCCGCCGCTTGCCTTCGAGGCCCGCGTTGTTGAAAAGGCCGGTGAGGCGGCCGGCGCGCACGTCGCCCGTTTCCTGCTGGCCGTTGCGCCAGCCCGCCTGCGGGTTGTTGGGGGTTTCGATGTCCGCGGGGCCGTAGAGGCTCAGCTGGCCGGCCTTTTCCTCGACGGTCATGCGCGCGATCAGCGATTCGATGCGCGCGTCCGCCGCGGCGGAGGCTGCGGGGTCATCGGGAACCGAGGCGGCTGAAGCGGGGAGAAGGAAGCCGGACGAGAGGGAGAGGAGGAGGGCGGCAAGCGCCGCTTTTCGAACGTGCATGGCCTCCTATTCTGCAGACAACGCGCCCAGGCCCCGGCAAGCGGGTTTCCGGCGTGGTCGTAGGGCTATGTCTGACTCGGCCTCATTACTCCGCTGTCGCGCCTGCTTCTTTCGCCACCTTCACCCACTTGGTGGTCTCCGTGCCGATGAAGGCCGCGAGTTCCGCGGGCTTCATGTTCCCGGCCGTCACGCCTTGTTCCTCGAAGCGCTTGACCACGTCGGGCTGCTGCACCGCGCGGGCAAGTTCGGTGTTCAGGCGCTGCACGATTTCGGGCGGCGTGCCGTGCGGCGCCATCAACGCGAACCAGGTCGTCATGTCGTAGCCCTTGAGGCCCGCTTCGTCGAGCGTGGGCACGCCGGGGTAGGCGGGCGAACGCGTCTTCGTGGTCACGGCCAGTGCATGCACCTTGCCGGCCTTGATGTGCGGCGAGGCCGAGGGGCTGGTCTCGATGGCCATCTGGATCTGGCCGCCCATGAGGTCGGCCATCATCGGCGCGCCGCCCTTGTAGGGCACGTGGACGATGTCGGTCTTCGTCATCGACCGGAAGAGTTCTCCCGAGATGTGCTCGGTGCTGCCATTGCCGGCCGAGCCGAAATTGACCTTGCCCGGGTTCGCCTTGATGTAGGCCACGAGCTCGGCCACGGTCTTTGCGGGCACCTTGTCGTTGACGATCAGCACGTTGGGCGTGGAGGCAGCGAGCGCGACCGGATCGAAGTCGCGCTGGAAGTCGTAGGCGAGCTTCTTGTAGAGGCCCGGCGCGATCGAATGCGCGATGGTTGCCAGGAAGAGCGTGTAGCCGTCGGCCGGCGCCTTCGAGGCGATGGTCGCGCCGACGGTGCCGCCCGCGCCGCCGCGGTTGTCGATGATCACCGGTTGGTTGAGCGCCTCCGAGAGTTTCTGGCCGATGGTGCGCGCGACGATGTCGGTGGTGCCGCCGGCAACGAAGGGAACGATGAGGGTGATGGGCTTCGCGGGCCAGTCGGCGGCGTATGCCACGCCTGTGGCGAGCATCAGCGTGGCGACGGCGGTGCGGAGGAAATTCTTTCGGTTCATGGTCGTGAGGTCTTGGTGTTGTTGTTTGAAAAGGGGATGGCGTCAGGCCACGCGGTTCAGCAGCGGCAGGCCTTCGTTCCAGCGTTTCAGGTTGTCGAGGAAGAGCGCGGCGACCCGCGCCTCGTTGCCGTCCGAGTGGCCGGCGGTGTGGGGCGTGACGATCACGTTCGACATGTCCCACAGCGGCGAATCGGCCGGCAGGGGCTCGTGGGCGAACACGTCGAGGTAGGCGCCGGAAAGCGCGTCGCTGCGGAGGGCTGCGATGAGCGCAGGTTCATCGACGACCTCGCCGCGCGAGACGTTCACGAGTCGCGCACCGTGCGGCAGCAGGGCCAGCGCGGCCGCATCGACGAGGCCGCGCGTGCGATCGGTCAGCGGGCAGGCGAGCAGCAGCCAATCGGCGCGCGGCAGGACAGTGTGGATGTCTTCAAAGCGCACGCCGTCTGCGCTTGTGCTGCTGCGCACGGGGATCACGCGCAAGCCGAGCGCGGAGAGCAACGCCCCAAGGCCTTGCCCGATCGGCCCCCAGCCCACGATCACCACTGTCTGCCCCGCCAGGTCGCGCGGCAGCCCGCTGCCCACGAGCGGCGCCCAAGTCTTCTCGTGTTGCGCCGCGAGCAGTTGCGGAAAACAGCGCGCCAGCATCAGCACGCCGGCCAGGGCGGTCTGCACGACCACGCCCGCATTGGCGCCCGAGGAAGTCGTCACCTCCAAACCGCGGGCGCGCAGCTCGCCATACACAGGCCGGTCCGCGCCCGACGAGTGCGCATGCACCCAGCGCAGCGATGGCGCATTGCGCAAGGCATCGTGAAACTGCTGCGTGTGGGGCAGCACCTGGTGCTTGGTCGAAAGGCCGGTCACGTCGCGCGAGACGAAGGCAATGTCCGCATCGTCTCCGGCGTTCACTACCACGTGCGCGCGCCCGCCGAGCGCATCGGCCAGACCCGTGCCGGCCTGCCGTTCGGCCGCGGGCGTCATCAAGATGCGCAGCGGCGAATTCATTCCGCCGTCGCGCCCGATTCGCGCACGATCACTTTCCATTTGTCGTACTCCTGCCGCGTGAATTTGCCGAACTGCGCGGGCGTGCCACCGACCGGGTCGGCGCCCTCGCGGATCATCTGCGCTTCCAGCGAAGGCAGCGCGTCGTTCACCGATTTGTTGAGCAAAGCGATCACCGGCGCCGGCGTGCCCTTGGGCGCGAAGAAACCGAACCACGAGCCCGCCGAGAAACCGGCGAAGCCCTTCTCGGCCACCGTCGGCACATCGGGCAGCGAACGTGAGCGCTTCAGGCTGCTCACCGCGATGGCGCGCAGCTTGCCCGCGCGGATGTGCGAGATGACCGAAGGAATGGTCGCGAACATGAACTGGATGCGCCCCGCGAGCAGGTCGGTCAGCGCGTTGGCGCCCTTGTAGGGCACGTGCAGCGTCTCCGCACCGATGCGCTTGCTGAGCATGTAGCTCGACAGGTGCGACGAGGTGCCGATGCCCGTCGAGCCGTAGTTCAGCTTGTTGGGATTGGCCTTGGCATAGGCGATGAACTCTTCCATCGTCTTGGCGGGCACCTCGGGGTTCACGACCAGCACGTTGGGCACGTCGGCGATCTGCACCACCGGCACGAGGTCGGCGAGCGGGTCGTAGGTCATGTTCTTGTAGAGCGTCTGGTTCACGGCCATCGGACCGACCGAATTGACGATGAGCGTGTAGCCGTCGGCCGGCGCGCGCACCACGAACTCGGTGCCGATGTTGCCGCCGCCGCCGGGCTTGTTGTCGATGACGAAGGGCTGGCCCAGCTTCTCGGACATCTGCTGCGTCACGGCGCGCGCGAGGATGTCGGTGGTGCCGCCCGCGGTGAAGGCGACAACCACGCGCACGGGTTTGCTGGGGTACGCGGACTGGGCATCGGCACACGGCGCGGTGCCGAGGCCGGCAGCCAGCAGCACCGTGGCGGTCGCGGCCGTGAGCTTTTTCAGGAGGGAGGAAAGCTTGTCTCGGTTCATTTCTTGTCCTTATGAATGGCTTCGTAGCGGAAAAAGCGTCAGTCGCGGAAGCTCGGGTCCATGCGGTCGAGCTTGCGCAGCAGCGCGGGCCATTCCATGAGCCCGTAGGGGCGCCGGGTGCCGGGCTGGTAGTTGTTCCAGGTCTCTTCGAGCACCTCTTGCGGCACGGCCTTCAGCGGCGTGTTGCACGACATCGCGCCGATCTGCGCGCGGCAAGCCAGTTCGAGCCGGTGCATCCAGTTGAAGGCCTCGCCCACGCTGCGGCCCACCACGAGCGCGCCGTGGTTGCGGAAGATCACCGCCTCGCCTTGGCCCAGGTCAGCGAGCAGCGATTCCTGCTCCGCGGTGTTCAGCACCACGCCCTGGTAGTCGTGGTAGCCGATCTTCAGGAAGCGCATCGCCGTCTGAGTGAGCGGCAGCAAGCCGCATTCGAGCGACGACACCGCCATCGAGGCCCAGCTGTGCGTGTGGATCACGCAGGCCACGTCGGGCCGCGCGGCATGCACCGCGCTGTGGATCACGTAGCCGGCCTTGTTGATGCCGTAGTTCAGCTCGCCGAAATTGGGCGACGAGAGGATGCGGCCGTCGGCGTCGACCTTGATGAGGCTGGACGCGGTGATCTCCTCGTACATCATCCCGTAGGGGTTGATGAGGAACGCGCCGTGCTCGCCGGGCACGTGCGAGGAGATGTGGTTGGCCATCATGTCCGACATGCTGTAGAGGTCGACCAGCCTGTAGCAGGCGGCGAGGTCGATGCGGGCCTGCCATTCGGCAGCGGAGCACTTGTCCTTCATGGAGGGGATCTGGAGCACGCCAGGGTTCGTCATCGTGGGGTTCCTTTCGATAGCGTTGAAAGTCAGTCGGCGCCGAGCTGCAGGCGGCTGGGCAGGCGTTTCTCGATCGCGAACTTCAAGAGCGCCGCCGAGCGGAAGATGCCGTGCGCGAACTTGCCGTAGGGCAACGTGAGGAAGAGCGCCATCACCACGCCCAGGTGCACGGCGAGCAGGAGCGCCATGAAGCCCGTGTCGCGCCATGCGAGGAGCGCGAGGCCGGTCACGCTCGTGAGCAGCAGCAGCGCGATGAAGCCACGGTCCATCGGCCGCTGCGCGACGTCGCCGTGCGCGGCGTTGCGCCGAAGGTTCAGCCACAGGAGGCCGATGGGACCGATCACGAGGCCGATGCCGCCGGCAGTGCCCAGCAGCACCGGCAGGCTGGTGAGCGCATAGGGCGCGTGCAGGCCGAACAGGTAGTGGTAGAGCGTCGCCACGCAGGTGGAGGCGAAGCACAGCATGAAGCCGTAGAAGGTGAAGTGGTGGAAGCGCCGGCGCCAGAGCGTGAAGCGGTCGTCCTCGTTGTTGCAGCCTTCGCCGTGGCCGCCGCCCAGGTACTTCAGCCGCAGCGCATCGTGCGCGGCTTCGGCGCTGGCCGGGCCACGCACGCCGGGCATCGACGGCGCATTGCCCGGATCGTTCGCGGGCGACACCTCGCGCCAGAAGCGCCGCACGCCCATGGCCAGCGCGAACATCACGAACAGAAACACCGCGCCGAACACCAGCGCGAGGAAGTTGTGCGGAAAGATCGCGTAGAAGTTTCCGGCGAGCGGTTCGTGCAACAGCGAGCCCGACATCGCGACGGCCAGCACCAGGAACAGCGCGAGCCCGCCCGCGAGCGCCAGCGCGACGGTGAGCCCGGCCTTCTTGTAGAGCGCGCCCATCGCCGGCGGCCACGCGTAGTCGTGGTACGTCTGCATGCGCACCTGCGCCATCGCCTGCGGCACATTCACCGCGAACTCGTGCGGCGGTGCGTACTGGCAGGCATGCAGGCAGGAGCCGCAGTTGTGGCAGAGGTTGGCGAGGTAGTGCGTGTCGGCCTTGCCGAATTCGAGGCGGCGCGTCATCGCGGGGAAGACGGCGCAGAAGCCCTCGCAGTAGCGGCAGGCGTTGCAGATCTGCAGGATGCGCGCGACCTCGCCCTCGCTGGCCGTCAATGGAAGGGCGGGCTGGATCGGGATCACGCGCTGCGAGGGCGGGGCGCTGCCGATGCCGTCGGCATCCGCACGGGCGCGTGCGACGAGGTCAGTGAGCTGCTGCAAGGGCGGTCTCCGGGGAATTCTTCGAAAGGTTCTTCGCTGCGCGCGCGGCCTTCGCTGCCTGCGTGCCGGCGATGCGGCCGAAGGCCATGCCGATGCTCATGCCGACGCCGGCCGTGTAGCCCTTGCCCAGCACGTTGCCGGCCATCATTTCGCCGGCCACGAAGAGGTTGGGGCTCGGCCGTCCGCCGAAGCGCACGGCGGCGGTCTCGTCCACCTTCAGGCCCAGGTAGGTGAAGGTGATGCCGGGGCGCACCGGGTAGGCGTAGAAGGGCGCGGTGTCCAGCGGGCGCGCCCAGTGCGTCTTGGCGGGCGCGATGCCTTCGGTGTGGCAGTCGTCCAGCGCGGTGTGGTCGAAGCGGCCGACGCGGCACGCGGCGTTGTAGTCCTGCACGGTGCGCACGAACGTGGCCTCGTCCAGGCCGATCTTCTGCGCGAGTTCGCCGAGCGTGCTGGCCTGCGTGCCGGTGAACACCGGCGGCATGAACCGGCCGACCGCCTTCTGGTCGATGACCGACCAGGCGATCTGCCCCGGCTGCTGCGCCACGAGCCGGCCCCAGATCGCATAGCGCTTGGGCCAGAAGTCTTCGCCCTCGTCGTAGAAGCGCTGCGCATCGCGGTTGACCACCACGCCGAGCGACACGCAATCGATGCGGGTGCAGATGCCGCCGTCGTAGAGCGGCGCGCGCGCATCGATGGCCACCATGTGGCCCTGCGACGGATCGCCGATGCTGTCGGCACCCGCGGCGATCATGTATTTCAGCAGCACGCCCTGGTTGAAGCGCGTGCCGCGGATGAGGAAGTTGTCGGCCGGCCATTCGCCGCGCTCGTTCTGCCCCCAGGCTTCGCGCAGCCATTCGCGGTTCGATTCGAAACCGCCCGAGGCCAGCACGCAGCTTTTTGCTTCGATGCGCTCGCCCGCCTCGGTGCGCACGGCCACGAAGCGGTCGCCGTCGAGTTCGATCGAGGCCACGGGCGTGTCGTAGCGGATCTGCACGCCCAGCTTCTCGGCGCTGCGGAAATACGCATTCACCAGCGCCTTGCCGCCGCCCATGAAGAAGGCGTTGGTGCGCGCCACGTGCAGCGCGCCCGACAGCGGCGGCTGGAAGTGCACGCCGTGGCTGCGCATCCAGTCGCGGCAGTTCGAGGAGGCGCGGATCACCAGGCGCGCGAGGTGCTCGTCGGTGAGGCCGCCGGTCACCTTCAAGAGGTCTTGCCAGTACTCCTCTTCAGGATAGGCATCGACCAGCACGTCCTGCGGCGCGTCGTGCATGCAGCGCAGGTTGCGGGTGTGCTGCGAATTGCCGCCGCGCCACTCTTTCGGCGAGGCTTCCAGCAGCAGCACCGAAGCGCCGGCCTCGCGTGCCATCAGCGCGGCGCACAGGGCGGCATTGCCGCCACCGACAACCAGAACATCTATCACTCGTGGGTCTCCTTGGAATCCAGGAGACTTTAGGGAGCGCGGCCTTCACGCGAAAGGCCCGAACAGGCAACGGGTGTTCAGTTTTCGAGAAGACTGGCGCCGGTCCAGCGGCCTTCGCGCACGAGGGCGCGGGCGGTGTCGGCGACCACCACGCGCGCGGCCAGCGCGGCGGGCGAGAGTTCATCGTCCGACAGGCTCACGAGCAGGTTGCGGCGGCCGACATGGGCATCGCTGATCTGGGTGAGTTCGAGGTCGTCGCGGTCGTGCCGCGCGGTGGCCGCGCCGGGCTGCACGGTGGCGCCGTAGCCGGCATGCACCGCGTCCATCAGCAGCGCGAGACCGTCGACCTCGGCCACGATGCGCGGCGTGACGCGTGCCCGCAAGAAGGCGGCCATCAGCGTGGCGCGCAGGCCGTGGCTGCCGCTCGGCAGGATCAACGGCACATCGGCCAATTGCGAGAGGCGCACCTTGGTGCCCTTGGGGCGTTCGGCCAGCGTGGGTGAGGCGACCACGAAGAGCTTTTCGGCGAGCAGCGGGGTCACGCTCCAGCGCCGCGGCGTGTCGGTCTGGAACAGCACCGCCAGGTCGAGCTGGCGCGCATGCAGCATCGTCGTGAGGTGGCCCGAGAGCGCCTCGACCATGTGCAGCCGCACCTCGGGGTAGCGCCCCTGCATCGCGCGCATCAGCGGCACGCCGAGCACGGTGGCGGTGGTGGGCGCGAGGCCCACGCTCACATGGCCCGACAGGCGCGCCTGCTGCGCGGCGCGCACCGCGTCGTCGGCATGGCGCAACGTGAGCTGCGCCTGCTGCAAAAAAGCCAGGCCCGCATCGGTGGGCGTGACGCCGGTCGAACTGCGCTGCAGGAGGCGCGTGGCGAGTTCGCTTTCGAGCCGGCTGATCTGCTGGCTCAGCGCCGAGGTGACCACGCCCAGCTCCACGGCCGCACGGCCCATGCTGCGCAGTTCGCAGACCTTGACGAAGTAGCGCAGTTGCCTCAGTTCCATGCGCGCATCATCGCGCAGGCACTACCTCAGGCTGGCCTCGCCGCAGCAGCAACCATCCGAACAACGGGGCCGTGATGTACATCACCACCGAGTAAATGGCGGCCGGCAGCGCGAGCGGAAAACTCCCGAGCACGCTCACCGCGATGAAGATGGCGAGCGTGGAGTTGTGGATGCCGATCTCGTAGCTGATGGCCGTGGCGAGCGGCTTGTCCAAGCCCGCGGCGCGGCTGAGGTAGTAGCCTGCGAGCAGGCTCACGAGGTTGAACAGCAGCACTGGAATGCCGATCTCGGCGAAGGTGGCGGTGATGGTCTTCCACTCGTTCGCAATCGCCAGCACCGTGACCACCGCGAGCACCACGCCGCTGAAGATCTTGGTCGGCTTCTCCATGCGCGCGGCGAAGCCGGGCTTGCGCGATGCCACGAACATGCCGATGGCCACCGGCACCAGCACGATCGCGATCACCTCCACGAGCTTGCGCGTCTGCAGCGGCACCACCTGGCCGCTCTGCGCGAAATGGCCGATCGCCCAGTTGGCGATGAGCGGCAGCGTGACGATCGACAGCAGCGTGTTCACGGCAGTGAGCGAGATGTTCATTGCCACGTTGCCGCCGAAGAGGTGCGAGAACAGGTTCGCTGAAATGCCGCCCGGCGAGGCCGCCAGCAGCATGAGCCCGATGGCGAACACCGGCGAGAGCCCGAAGCCCACGATGATCGCGTAGCAGGCGAGCGGCAGGCCGATGACCTGCAGCACCAGCGCGATGGTCACCGCCTTCGGGTGCTTGAACAGCCGCCGGAAGTCGGCGAGCGAGAGCGACAGCCCCAGCCCGAACATCACGAGCGCGAGCGCGCCGAACAGGAACCGGGTCACGATGAGCGTGGCGTCCATGGTTGTTGTCTCCTCTGTCTTTCTTCTGTCTAAAAAAATGGCTGCCCGCACCCGTCGCGCGGGCGCTGGCAGCCGTGGAAAAAACCGGGGGTCGACGCGTCTTATTGTTTGTAGCTGTCGTCGATGCGGTCGAGTTTGCGAATCAGCGAAGGCCAGACGAACATGCCGCCGAGACCGCCGCTCTGCACCTTCATCGCCTGGCCCACGCCATCGATGATCCTCGGGTCGACGTGCGTGAGTTCGCTGCCGCCCGATTGGGCGGCGATCTGGATCTGGCAGGTGTTCTCGAAGGTGTACATCGAAAGAAACGCATCGGCAATGGTCTTGCCGCAGGTCAGCAGGCCGTGGTTGCGCAGCATGAGGAAGTTGGCATGGCCCATGTCGGCCTGCAGGCGTGGCTTCTCGTCGTCGCGGAAGGCCACGCCTTCGTAGTCGTGGTACGCGAGCGAGGCCAGCACGAAGGTCGATTGCTGGCTGATGGGCAGCACGCCGTTCTTCTGCGCGCTCACCGCGATGCCGGCCTTGGTGTGGGTGTGCAGCACGCACTGGATGTCTTCGCGCGCGGCATGCACCGCGCTGTGGATCACGAAGCCGGCCGGGTTCACCGGGTAGGGCGACTCGATGATCTTGTTGCACTGCTGGTCGACCTTCACGAGGCTCGACGCGGTGATCTCGTCGAACATCAAGCCGTAGGGATTGATGAGGAAGTGATGCTCGGGGCCCGGCACACGCGCGCTGATGTGCGTGAACACGAGGTCGCTCCAGCCGTAGAGCGCCACGAGCCGATAGCAGGCGGCGAGGTCGACGCGCAGTTGCCACTCTTCGGCGGAGACGAGCTTCTGGATTTCGGATTGGGAGTTTGCGTTCATGGGGAGGTGTCCTTTGGGTTCGGTTCAGGCCGTGGCCGGCTCTTTGAGCACGGTCTTGTAGATGCTCTGCTTGGGCTGCGCCATCAACCGGCGCAGCATGGGCTCGAATTCGCTGATCGGCAAGGTCTCGGCCTTGGGGTCGAAGGCCGGGTTGTCGTAGAGCGCGCAGAACTCGGCCGTGCGCTCGTAGTGTGGGTGGTCCTTGAAGTTCTCGCGCATGTCGCGGTCGAGGCCGATGTGGTGAAAGAAGTAGTGGCCCTGGAAGATGCCGTGGTGCTGCACCATCCAGTGGTTGTCCTCGCTCACGAAGGGCTTGAGGACGGCGGCGGCGATGTCGGGGTGGTTGAAGCTGCCGAGCGTGTCGCCGATGTCGTGCAGGAGCGCGCACACCACGTATTCCTCGTCGCGGCCGTCGCGCAGCGCCCGGGTGGCGGTCTGCAGCGAGTGGGTGTAGCGGTCGACCGGGAAGCCGCCGTAGTCGCCTTCCAGGATCTGCAGGTGCTTGATCACGCGCTCCGGCAATCCGTGCGAGAACTGCATGAACTCGCCGCCGATCACTTGCCAGTCGGCGCGCGTGCTCTCCTGCATGCTCGTGAAACTTGCCCTTGCATTCATCGTGTCGTCTCCGTTGTTCGTCCGTGGGGTGGCGGTCACTGTAGACCTGCACTTGACGCTCAACTGTCAAGAATTTGACAATGCAGGGTGCTGGTAAACCCCTGTCCCCAGGGGGACCTGTCCGTCATTTCTTCTTCAATGCCTCCCTCTACCAAGCCGCGCCTCTCCGCCCCGCACCGTGCCGCGCTGGAGGGCAACCCGTGGTTCACCAGCATGCCGCGTGCGCAGCGCGATGCGCTGGTGGGCGCGGCCGAACTCATCCATGTGCGGCGCGGCGCAATGATCTTCCGGCAGGGCGATCCGATCCAGGCCGCGGGGGCCGGTTTCTACGGACTCGTGGCAGGCACGATCAAGATTTCGTCGCTGCGCCAGGACGGGCGCGAGGCCATCCTCGCGGTGCTGGAGCCGGGCAACTGGTTCGGCGAGATCACGCTGATCGACGGCTCGCCGCGCACGCACGACGCCACCGCGCTCGAAGCGCTCGACCTGCTGGTGGTGCCGCCCGAAGCCTTCGCGCGGCAGATGCGCGACGTGGTGTTCTCCAACGCCATCGGCGCGATGCTCGCGGCGCGGGTGCGCATGCTCTACGGCCTCGCGGAAGACGCCACCTTGCGCAGCCTGCGCGCGCGGGTGGCGCACCGGCTGCTGGTGCTCGCGCGCGGCGATGCGACGCAATCGGTGCACCTGCGGCGAAGCTTGCAACTGTCGCAAGAGGCGCTCGCGATGATGCTCGGCGTGACGCGCCAGACGCTCTCGAAGGAGCTCAACGCGCTGGCGGGCGAGGGCGTGATTGCGCTGGGCTACGGACGCATCGAGCTGCTGTCGCTCGATGCGCTGCAGCGGCTGGTCAGCACCGGGTGATGCCGTTCAGCGCAGGACCCTGCCGTCGGCCGAGATGCTGATCAGGTCGATGCTGCGCACGTTGTCGCGCAGGCCCGGGCGCAGGTTGATGCGAAAGCCGCCGACGTCGTAGTCGGTCATGGCGGTCATCGTGCGCTGCAGCGTCGCGGTGTTGAAGCCGCGGCCCGCGCGGCGCACCGCCTCGCCCACGGCCTTGGCGGCGATGAAGCCTTCGAGCCCTTCGTACGATGCGGTCTGATCGGAGTTGTCGACCGCGGCGAGGTACTCCTTGACGATCGGAATGGCCGAGGGCCGGGGCGATGGCACCACCTGCGAGATCACGATGCCGCCGATGTCCTTGCCCAGCTCCGCGTAGAGCGGGTCGATGCCGACGATCGAGAAGGCCATGAAGTTGCCCGTGTAGCCGCTCTTGCGCAGCTTCCGGATGGCGCTGGCGGTGGTGCCCGAGAGCGACACCAGCACGATCGCCTGGGGCGATTGCTTCTGCACGTCTTTCAGCGCGGCATCGAGCTTGTCGCCGCCCGCGGGCACCAGCGCGCTCGCGACCAGCGGCGTGAGCTTGAGTTCGGTGATCGCCTGCTGCACGGCGGCCAGGCCGGCGCGGCCCATGGCGTCGTCGTCGCCCACGAGCGCCACGCGCGTCTGCCCCACGGTGGCGCACTGGCGCACGATCTTGAGAGCCTCGTCGATCATGCCGGGCCGCACGTGGAACACGTTGGGGTGATCGGCGCCGCGCAGGTTGTCGGAGGCCGCGAACGGCGCAAAGAGCAGGCTGCCCTGCTGCGTGGCGACGCTCGCGCCGGCCTCGCTGCTGGCGGTGCCGACGAAGCCGAAGAGCAGGTCGGCCTTCTGGGCGCCGAGCAGGGTGCGCGCGTTGGCGGTGGCGCGCGCCGCGTCGTAGCCGTCGTCGAGCTGCACCAGTTTCAATTGCAGCCCGGTGGTGGCGTTGCGCGCGTTGAAGTCGCTCACCGCGAGCCGGCTGCCTGCCGCGAAGGCGCTGCCGATTTCGGAGGCGCCGCCCGTCAATGGCACCGATTGCCCGAGCAGCACGACGCGCGCTGCGCCGCCCGTGCGCGTCTGCGCCGAGACCCTGTGGGTCATGCCGATGCCGCCTCCCAGCAGCAGCGCGCCGTACGCCTTGCCCAGCCATTCCCGGCGTGACTTGTTCATCTGGACACCCTTTTTATTACAGTAGTAAAAAAGTGTAGCAATATCGAGGCCAAGGCGATAGGCGGGCCTGCTACAGAATTCCCTTATGAAACTTGCTTTTCTCGGGGGTGGTTTGGGGTTGTGCATGGCGCTCGCGGGATGCACCGCGCCGCCGCGCGACGTGGTCGAAATTGCAGCGCCGGTGGAGCCCGCTCAATCCCTGCAGGAGCCGTCACCGCCCGCCGCGGTGCCGGCGCCGCCGATGATTGCCGCGCCGCCCACCGTTGGGACAAACCGCCCCGAGCCGCCCGCAGCGACGCCCGCCATCGCGGCGACGGCGGTGATCCGCGAGCGTCGCATTCCTGCATATCCCACCGCGCTGGCGGAAGAGGGCGTCGAAGGCCAGGTGATCGCGGTGTTCTACGTCGGCACCGAGGGCCGGGCCGAGGATGTCCGCATCGAGAGGTCGCCGCACCCGCTGCTGTCGAAGGCCGTGACCGATGCGCTCAAGGAATGGCGTTTCGATCCGGCGCGGTCGGCAGACGGACGCCCGGTGCGCACCCGGATGCGTTTGCCGTTCCGCTTCCAGACCGAATAGCGGAGCTTTCTTGCTTCTTCTTCAGGCGCGTTCGAACACCAGGTCCCACACGCCGTGGCCCAGCTTGATACCGCGGTTCTCGAACTTGGTGAGCGGCCGGTACTCCGGCTTCGGCGCATAGGCCTCGGCCGTGTTGCGCAGGAGCGGCTCGGCCGACAGCACTTCGAGCATCTGCTCGGCGTAGGGCTGCCAGTCGGTGGCGCAATGGATGTAGCCGCCGGGGCGCAGGTGCTGCGCGAGCTTGGTCACGAATTCGGGCTGGATCAGCCGGCGCTTGTTGTGGCGCTTCTTGTGCCACGGGTCCGGGAAGAACACATGCACACCGGCCAGCGTGCCGGGCTGCAGCATGTGGTCGAGCACGTCGACCGCGTCGTGTGCGCAGATGCGGATGTTCGGAATCGACTGCTCGCCGATGCGCTTGAGCAGCGCGCCCACGCCGGGCTCGTGCACCTCGCAGCAGAAGAAATTGGTCTCGGGTCGCACCGTGGCGATGTGCGCGGTGGCCTCGCCCATGCCGAAGCCGATCTCCAGCACCGTCGGGGCGGCGCGGCCGCCAAAAGCCGCCGTGAGGTCGAGCGGCTCGGGCGTGTAGGGAATGAGGAACAGCGGGCCCAGCTCGGAGAAGGCCCGCGCCTGGCCGTCGGTCGTGCGGCCTGCGCGCTTCACGAAGCTCTTGAGGCGTCGGTGCAGCGGGTGCGGCTTGTTGTCGTTGTCGCCGGCACTGTCGTCTGTGCTGTCGTCGCTGGGCGGAAGGTCGTGGGGCACGGTGTCGGGAAAGGTCATTACGGCCGCGAATTGTAGAGAGCGCGCCATTCGGGCACCCAGCCGGCCAACGCGGCCGCACAGGATGTGGCCGTGGCGGGGCCGAGGCCGAGCACGCGTGCGGCCGTGTCGAGCGCGGCCAGCGCGGCTTCTGGCGTGGCGGTGTTGATCGGCGTGGCGCCGTTCTGCTTTGAGAGCTTGTCGCCATCGGCGCCGCGCACCAGCGGCGTGTGCAGGTAGCTGGGCGTTGGCAGGCCGAGCGCGCGCTGCAACAGGATCTGGCGCGCGGTGTTGTCGGCCAGGTCCTCGCCGCGCACCACGTCGGTCACGCCCTGCTCGGCGTCGTCGATGACCACGGCGAGTTGATAGGCCCAGGGGCCATCGGCGCGGCGCAGGACGAAGTCGCCGACCTCGCGGCTGACGTCCTGGTGTTGTTCGCCGAGTCGGCGGTCTGTCCAGCGGAGCTCGCCCGGCTGCGTCGATTCGAACTTTTCAGTGGCAAAGCGCCAGGCCCGCGCAGGCTTGCCGTGCAGGCCGTCGCGGCAGGTGCCGGGGTACACGCGCTCGCCATGCCGTTCGTGCCGATGGCCGAGCCGGGCGAGCGCGGTGTCGATGTCCTTGCGCGAACAGCCGCAAGGATAGGCGAGGCCGAGGGCCTGCAACCGCTGCAGCGCCGCCTCGTAGAGCGCCGTGCGCTGCGTCTGCCACACGGGCGTTTCGTCGGGCAGCAGATGGCAATCGGCGAGCTGCCGCAGCATGTGCTCGCCCATGCCGGGCACGCACCGCTCGGTATCTGCGTCTTCGATGCGGATCAGCCAGCGCGCCTCTGCGCCGCGGGCACGCACGTCGAGCCAACTCGCGAGCGCGGCCACCAGCGAGCCGGCGTGCAGCGGCCCGGTGGGCGAGGGCGCGAAACGGCCGGTCTCACGCATCCGAAAAATCGATCAGATCACCGCAAGCGCCAGCGAAAGGCCCGAGAGGAACGCATCTTCCACCCGGTGCCCCGTGCACCAGTCGCCCGCCACGCCGATGCGGGCCTTGGCATCCCAGAGGTGGGTCTTGCCCACGGGCACCTGCGTCTGCGCTTCGGTCCAGCAGCGCGTCTGCGCATGCGAGGGCACGGCGTGGATGCCGGTGATCTCGGCGAAGGCGCGCAGGAGCTTGGCTTCTACGCGCGGCGCGTCGTCGCGCAGGTGTTCCTGCGACCAGGTGGCGCTGGCCTGCAGCGTCCAGCGCTCGATGCGTTCGCGGCCGGGCTTGGAGGATTCGCGCGCAAGCCACGCCACGCGGTGGTGGGTGCTGCGCGCCGCATTCCACTGCGGGCCGAGGTGCGACATGTTGGCCTGGTTGGCCTGGGGGAACGCGATCATCAGCGTCCAGCAGGGCGCAATGCGCACTGGCTCGATCTTCTGGCTGATGGCGGCGGAAAGCTTGCCGTCGCCCAACAGCGCGCGGGTGCGCGAGGGCGGCACGGCGAGCAGCACGGCGTCGAAGCCCGAGTACACATGCTGCGAATCGTCTTCGCCCGCGGTGCGCAGTTGCCAGCGCTTGGGGTCGAGCGCATCGGGCTCGATCTGCGTGACCTGCGTGTTCGTGATGAGGTTGCCGCCCAGCGGCGCGGCCCAGTAGGCGACCAGCGCGTCCATGCCGGGCTGCGCGACCCAGTGCGACTCGCGGCCCGGCAGTGCCGCTTCGGCCACGCGGCCATGGGCGTCGAGCACGCGCACGAGGTTGGCGCTCCAGGGGCGGCAGAGGCTGGGCGTGGCTTCGAGCGCCAGCGCAAAACGCGGATCGCGCACGGTGAAGTACTGCGCGCCGCTGTCGAAGCGGCCGAAGGCGGTGTCGATGCTCGCCATGCGACCGCCCGGTGCGGCTTCGCGTTCGAACACCGTGACCTTGTGGCCCGCCTGCACCAGCGTGCGTGCAGCGGCAACCCCGGAAATGCCGGCGCCGACGACGGCGTAGTGGCGAGGGGTGGCGGGGGTTCGGTGGCGGTCGGTCTGCTTTGCAGTTGCGCGAGTGGTCATGGCGGACTCTTTTCTTTTGACAGGGAGACGATGAATGTGTCCGCACTCTACCTCGGTCTGCGAGGGCGGCAGGAGGACTGACCCTTAGGTGTTTCCTCAGCGTCCCCGATGCCGCTCGAGCAGCGCGCGCCGCGTGGCTTCGTGCTCGAACTGCGCGAGCCACCATTCGAGCGCGCGCCCTGGCCCGCCCGCGCTGCGCACGCGCCATGCGCAATGCATGGTGCCGAGGGGCGGCGTGCGCTCGGTCTTGCGCTCGATGAGGTGGCCCGCCTCGATGTACGGCCGCGCCATCGGCTCGGGCAGGAAGCCGCCACCAAGCCCGTGCAATTGCGCGGCCAGCTTGAACTGCATGCTCGGCACGGTGAGCACGTCCTGCCCGCCGACAAGGTTGACCGTCATGCTCGGCCCGCTGCGCACCGAGTCGGCCGCGGCGACCGCGCGGTATTGGCGCAGCACTTCATCGGTCAGCGGCTCGGGCAGGCGCGCGAGCGGGTGGTGCGGTGCCACCGCGTACACGAAGCGCAGCTCGCCGATGGGCCGGCTGCGGATGCCGGTGGCCGTGAAGGCGAGGCTCGCGGCATCGAGCACCGCGCCGATCGCCAGATCAGCCTCGCCGCTCGTCAGCGCCTCGATGGTGCCGAGCAGCGTTTCATCGCGCAGCTTGAGCCGCGTGGGCGGATCGAGCGCGAAGAAGGCGGTGGCCAGGTCGAGGAGCGGATCGCGCGCGATCACGCTGTCGACCGCGATGGTCAGCATCGGCTCCCAGCCGGTGGCCACGCGCTTCACGCGATTGGCCACCGCGTCGATCTCGTTCAAGAGGCGCGCCGATTCGCGCAGCAGCTCGGCGCCAGCCTCGGTGATGCGGGCCTGGCGCGCGCTGCGGTCGAACAGCAGCACGTCGAGCGCGTCCTCGATCTGCCGAACCCGGTAGCTCAACGCGCTGGGCACGAGGTTGAGCGCGCGCGCCGCGCCGGCAAAGCTGCCGGTGTTGGCCACGGTCTGCAGCATGGCGAGCGCGTCGGGGGTCAGTACGTCTCTGGCGCTGGACATGGCGGCTCCATTGATCAAAAAATTTGAATGATGCCATCAAAACCCGACGCTTTTCCCTCGGGGGCACGGGCCTAAAGTTCTTCACATCCGCTGCGCATCCGGCGCGGCATACGAAGAAGGCCAGAACATCCCCAAGGGGAACGGCCAAAAGGAGTTTGACGATGTTGCAAGTCCGTAAATCACAGGAACGCGGTTATGCCGACCATGGCTGGCTGCGCTCGTTCCACAGCTTTTCCTTCGCCGGTTACTACGATCCGGCCCACATGGGTTTCGGCAACCTGCGGGTGATCAACGAAGACCGCGTGGCGGCAGGGGCCGGCTTCGGCACCCACGGCCACAAGGACATGGAAATCATCAGCTACGTGCTCTCGGGCGAACTGGCGCACAAGGACAGCATGGGGAACATCGAATCCATTCCGCCGGGCGACGTGCAGCGCATGAGCGCCGGCCGCGGCGTGATGCACAGCGAGTTCAACCACAAGAAGGACGAGACCACGCACTTCCTGCAGATATGGATCGAGCCCAACGTGCGCGGCATTGCCCCCGGCTACGAGCAGAAGCAGTTCAGCGATGCCGAGAAGCGCGGCAAGCTGCGCCTTGTCGCCTCGCCCGACGGCAGCGAGGGTTCGGTGAAAGTGAATGCCGATGCGCGCCTCTTCGCCGGGCTGCTCGACGGTGAAGAAAAAGCAAGCCTGGCGCTCGACCCCGCGCGCAAGAGCTACGTGCACCTGGTGCGCGGCGAGCTCGAAGTGAATGGCCAGAAGCTCGTGGGCGGCGACGCCGCGATGCTCGAAGGCGAATCGCAGCTCGCGCTCGGCGCCGGCAAGGATGCCGAAGTGCTGGTGTTCGACCTGGCCGCTTGATCCACCGCCGGGCGCTTGTGGCCCGGCTTTTTTCTGTTCCCCTGTATTTCAACAACCCGAGGAGTTTTCAACCATGGCAACCACAACCACCACCCCCAACTCGGCCCAGGACATCCTGGCGCTGATCGGCCGCATCCTGGTCGCGTACCTGTTCATTCCCGCCGGCATCGGCAAGCTCATGGGCTTTGGCGGCACCGTGGGTTACATCACGTCGGTGGGCCTTCCGCTGCCGGAAGTGGGTGCCGCGATTGCCATCATTGTTGAACTGGGCTTCGGCATCGCGCTGCTGCTGGGCTTCAAGACCCGCTGGACCGCCATCGTGCTGGCGCTCTTCACCATCGCCACCGCGCTGTTCTTCCACAAGTACTGGTCGGCACCCGATGCGATGAAGATGATGCAGCAGATCAACTTCAACAAGAACATCGCCATTGCCGGTGGCCTGCTCGCTTTCGCAGCCTTCGGCCCTGGCCGCTTCAGTATCGACAAGCGCTGATCCATACCTGAACGCAAACACAAGGAGCACCCGAACATGGCCAACATCGTTGTCGTCTTCCATTCCGGCTACGGCCACACCCAGCGCATTGCGCAAGCCGTGGCCGAATCGGCCGGCGCGCAATTGCTCGCCATCGACGCCGACGGCAACCTGCCCGAAGGCGGCTGGGAAACGCTGGCCGCGGCCGACGCCATCGTCTTCGGCTCGCCGACCTACATGGGCGGCGTGAGCTGGCAGTTCAAGAAGTTCGCCGATGCGTCCTCGAAGGTCTGGTACACGCAGGGCTGGAAGGACAAGCTCTTCGCCGGCTTCACCAACAGCGCCACCATGAACGGCGACAAGGTCACGACCATGTCGTACCTGTGGACGCTCGCGATGCAGCACAGCGGCATCTGGGTCAGCATGGGCATCCTGCCGACCAACAACAAGGCCGCCACGCGCGAGTCGATGAACTACGTGGGCGGCTACGGCGGCCTGCTGACGCAGTCGCCATCGGACGCGAGCCCGGCCGAGATGTTCAAGGGCGACTTCGATACAGCCCGCGCATTCGGCGAGCGTATTGCCGCGGTGGCAAGATCACGCGGATAAAACCCAGCCACCCACGGAGCCCCCGATGACCGATACCACCGCCCAGACTCAGTTGCCCCAACTGCTGCAACCGCACGACAAGGACCTGGGCGGTGGCTTCAACGTGAGGCGCCTCCTGCCCGCCGCGCAGCGCCGCTCGGTCGGGCCCTTCGTGTTCTTCGACCATTTCGGACCGGCCACCGAGAAGCCCGGCACCGAGCATGACGTGCGGCCGCATCCACACATCGGCCTCGCGACGGTCACCTATCTTTTCGAGGGCGCGATGATGCATCGCGACAGCCTCGGCAGCGTGCAGGAGATCCTGCCCGGCGCGATCAATTGGATGACCTCGGGGCGCGGCATCGTGCACTCCGAGCGCAAGCCCGAGCGCCTGAAGGCCGACACCTACGTGAATCACGGGCTGCAACTCTGGGCCGCGTTGCCGCAGGCGCATGAAGAGGTCGAGCCGAGCTTCGAGCACACGGCGGCCAATGCGATTCCCGAGCTGGTCGAGCAGGGCGTCAACGTGCGCGTGCTGGTGGGCGAGGCCTTCGGCCAACGCTCTCCGGTGAAGACATTGGCGCAGACCGTCTACCTCGACATCGCGTTGCCGGCCGGCGGGCGCTTCGCGCTGCCTGCGCTGGCACCCGAGCTGGCCATCTACGCCGTCGATGCCGATGCGCGCGTCAACGGTGAGGCGATCCCGGCGCACACGATGGCGGTGCTGCCCGATGGGCAGGGCGCGGTGCTGACGTCCGACACGGCAGTGCGACTGATGGTGATCGGCGGCGAGCCGCTCGACGGTCCGCGCTACATCACCTGGAATTTCGTTTCGAGCCGGCGCGAGCGCATCCTCGAAGCGGGTGCCGATTGGGCTGCACAACGCATGGGCCACGTGCCTGGCGAGACTGAATTCATTCCGCTGCCGGGCAAGCCCTTTGGCGTGCGCGAGCCGGATACGGGCACTACGCCTGTTTGATCTCTGGTCTTTCTTTGTCCAGGGCCTGATCGCCGCCCTGAACCGGCTTTCACGCACGGGTAGTAAGCTGCGCCCCGCAAACGGCGATCGAGGGGATCGCCGTCCCAACGACATCCCAGAAAGGGAGCAAGGCACATGGCAGTTTTCCGAACCTCCGAGGTTGCACCGGGCGAATACGGCGATCTTTTCGAGTTCCTCATGAAGGAGCTGAAGCTCTTCAAGCGGCAGTTGCTGGTCATGCTCAAGCATGTGCAGACCGGCGAGTCGATGGTCTATGAACAGGCCTGGTACGACTTCCACCTGAAGGACCGCATCACCCACCTGCTCAAGACCGACGACTACGCCGCCGTCGCCGCGTTGCCGATCAACAAGAAGGGCCAGACCGGCATCTACATCCAGACCCGCTACGTGAAGAGCGGCAAGCTCGTCGGCCTGCAGCTCGTGGAAGCCCGGCCGCATGAGGGCGGGCGCTACGTGGGCCTGACGCCGGCGGTGGTGTTCACCGATGCCGACGGCGAACGCATGTTGCCGTTCGCGCAGAAGCTCAAATAGAAAACCCCAAACGAAAAAAGGGCCCGACTGATCGGGCCCTTCTTCTTTGAGTCGTTGCCTCGGCTTATTTGCCGCCGAGCGAGATGGCCTCCGCAGGCGGCGCGCCATCGGGCGCCTTCGGCAGTTCGATCATGGCCTTGCGCCCCGCGCGTCCGCGCCATGCCGAGTAGCCCACACCGGCCAGCAGCAGCGCGCACAGGCCGATGAAGGTGCCGCTGATCGGCCGCGTCACGAACACCGACATGTCGCCGCGCGAGAGCAGCAGCGCACGGCGGAAGTTTTCTTCCACCATCGGCCCGAGCACGAAGCCCAGGAGGATCGGCGCCACCGAGAACTCCAGCGTCATCAGCACCGCGCCGACGATGCCGAACACCAGCACTTCCCAGATCTGGAAGAGGCTGTTCTGCGTGCTGTAGACGCCCGTCGCAATGAAGAACATCGCGGCAGGGAACAGGTACTTGTAGGGCACCTTCAGCAGCTTCACCCACACGCCGATCATCGGCACGTTCAGGATCACGAGGATCACGTTGCCGATCCAGAACGAGGCGATCAGGCCCCAGAAGATGTCCGGATGCTCGGTGATGAGCTGCGGGCCGGGCTGGATGCCCTGGATCAGCAGCGCACCGAGGATCAGCGCCATCACCGCGTCGCCGGGGATGCCCAGGCTCATCGTCGGGATGAAGTCGACCTGCGTCTTCGAGTGCGCCGAGGCCTCGGGGCCGGCCACGCCTTCGATCATGCCGGTGCCGAACTTGTCGGGCGTCTTCGACACCTTGCGCTCCAGCGCGTAGGCGATGAAGGTGGTGATGGTCGGGCCGGTGCCGGGCATCGCGCCGAACACGGTGCCGACGATGGTGCCGCGGATCATCGCGGGGAAGGCGCGCTTGAGTTCTTCCTTGCTCGGGCGCATGTCGCTCAGCTTGAGCGTGCCGGTGTCGCCGATGGCCTTCATGCGGTTCACGTTGAGCAGGAAGTCGGCCACGCCGAAGAGGCCCATCGAGATGGCCACCAGCTCCAGGCCGTCGCTCAGCTCGGGCAGGCCGAACGCGAAGCGGAAGCTGCCGCTGTTCACGTCGGTGCCGACCACGCCGCACAGGAGGCCGAAGATCGTCATTGCCACGCCCTTGAGCGGCGAGCCGCGCGACATGGTCGAGCCTGCGAGAAGACCCAGCAGCATGATCGAGAAGATTTCGGTCGGGCCGAACTTGAACGCGATCTGCACCAGCAGCGGCGAGGCGAAGATCATCACGATGATGCCGACCGATGCCGCGAAGAACGAGGCGATCATCGTCACCCCGAGCGCGACGCCGCCCTTGCCCTGCTTGGTCATCGGGTAGCCGTCCAGGCACGTCACCGCATGCGGCGGGTGCGAGGGCATGTTCATCAGGATGGCGCCGATGGCACCGCCGTACTGCGAGCCGTAGAAGATGCCCGCCAGCATCAGGATCGCGGGCACGGGGTGCATCGCGTAGGTGAGCGGCAAGAGGATCGAGATGGCCTGCAGCGCGCCCATGCCGGGCAGCACGCCGATCAGGTTGCCCACCAGCACACCGAAGAACGACCACAGAAGATTGGAGCCCTGGAACGCGACACCGAAGCCGAACCAGAGGTCGTGAAGCGATTGACCGATCATGATTTCAGCCTCCCCATTGGAACAACGGCAGCTGAAGCTTCAGCGCCCACCAGAACACCACCACCGCGATGAACGACATCGCCAGCGAGAGCAGCACCGCCTCGGTCAGCGTGTTGTCGCGATCGCCGAGCGCCGAGATGAACACGATCGCAAAGGTCGCCGGCAGCAGGCCGCCGTATTCGCCGAACAGCAGGAACGCGAGGATGCCCAGGATGATGCAGATGCCGCCGCGCAGGTCGGGCATGCCGCCCGGATGGCCGTGCGATGCAGCCTCTTCGCCGCTCGAGGGTTTGTCACCGCGCGCGGAGATGGCGATCAGGAGGCCCGTCAGGGCGAGCAAGCCGCCCAGCGCCACCGGAAAAAAGCCCGGCCCCATGTGCGCGAGTTCGCCGACGCGGTAGCCCACACCGGCATAGACGGCCGCCAAGCCGATGACCACGAGCAACGCGCCGCCGTAGTAGTCTTTCTTGAATCTGGATGCGAGCGGTTGCTGCATATGGCTCCTTCGATTTGGAAGGAGCGGAGTCTAGGAATCGAGGCTTTCAATCGCCTTTCGACAAAGGCTTCGGAGGGCTCGCGAAGCTCAAAATACGTGTAATTGCTTACAGGGCTATCCGCGAAAACCCTAAGAGGAAACGGCCGCCAGCGGCAGCTTCAGGATCGCGCGGAGGCCGCCGCCGTTGGCGCTCTCCGGCATGTCGGCGCTGTCGAGTTCGATCTCGCCACCGTTGCGTCGCGCATAGCTGCGCGCGATGGTGAGGCCGAGGCCCGCGCCCTGCGTGGCGGCGTGGGTGGACGGGTCGCGGTGAAAGCGCTCGAACACGCTGTCGCGCCGCTCGGGCGCGATGCCGGGGCCGCTGTCGCAGACCTCGGCCAGCGCATGCGAGGCCTCGCGCCGCACGGTCACCGTGATGTTGCCGCCACGCGGCGTGTACTTGATGGCGTTGTGCACAAGGTTCGCGAGCACCTCGTGCAGCTCGGCGGCGTTGGCCTTCACCGGCAGGGGCGGCGGCTCGTCTTCGCCTTCCGCTTCGGCCCGCGCATCGACCCAACCCAGATCCTGGTCGTGTTCGCGTGCGAGCGGCAGGTACTGCAGCACCACTGCGCGCGCGATGTCGCTGAGGTCGACCACGGCGGGCTCGGTGCCGCCGGCAACCTCCTCTTCGGTCGTGGCATGCGCGAGCGCCAGCAGTTGCTCGCTCAGGCGCCGCGTGCGCGCCAGCTGCGCGACGATGGCGTGCAGCGATTCGCGCATGCGCTCGGGGTCGGTTTCACGCACTGCGTAGCCCGCCTGGATCGACAGGATGCTCAGCGGCGTGCGCAGCTGATGCGAAGCGTCCGCCAGAAACTGCGACTGCTCCGCCACCATGCGCCGGTGATCCGCGATGTGGTGGTTGACCGCGTCCACCAGCGGCACCACCTCCTGCGGCACGCCGCTCGCATCGAGCGGCTTCAGGTCGTCGCGCGGGCGTTCGCGCAGCGACCGGCGCAGGCGCTCCAGCGGGCGCAGCGTCCAGGCCACGCCGAGCCACACCAGCACGGCCATCACCAGCACCATGCGCGCGTCGCGCAGCAGTTCCTGCTTGAGCGAATCCTCCTGCGCCTGCAGGCGCGGGCCGGTGCCTTCGGCAGCCTGGATCAGCACGCTGTACGCGGCGGCGCCCGATCGGGTGTTGTCGTAGACCGTCTGGCGCAGCGCGGCCACGCGCACCGGGTGCTGCTCGTGCACCGCGTCGTAGAACACCGGGGTGCCGTCGGGCGGCGTTTGTGCGGGGCGGGGCAGGCCGGGCACGCCCATGAGCGTTTCTTCGGGGGCGTCGGGGTCGAGCGTCCCGCCCTTGGGAATACGCTGCACGCCGACGTGCAGGTACTTGTAGCGCAGGTGCGTGGACTCGAACATCGCCTGCACCGAGAAAGCCTCCTGCACCCGCACGCTGCCGTCGCTCGCGACCACGATGCCGTTGGCCAGCGCCTGCACCGGTTCGAGCAGGCTCTGGTCGTAGGCAACCACCAGCGAATCGGTGAGCGTGCGGTAGTCGTTCCAGCTATCGAGCGCCAGCAGCGCGACGATGCCCGGCAGCAGCAGCGCGAGCAGGCGCGCGCGGATGCCGAAGCGCTGTGGTTCAGACCGCGGTGGGCGGGGCGGAGCCTGCGGGTCCATCGGCAATGCCCTCGAGCATGTAGCCCAGCCCGCGCACCGTGACGATGCGCACGTCGCTGTCCGCGAGCTTGCGGCGCAGGCGGTGCAGCACCACCTCGATGGCGTCGGGGCCGGCGGTGCTGTCGTTGGTGAACACCTTGGCGAAGAGCTGCGACTTGCCGACCGGTGCGCCGCTGCGCATCAGCAGCGCGGTGAGCGCGGCCTGTTCCCGCGGTGTGAGCGACAGCAGCGTGCCGCGCAGCGTGAAGGCATGGCTTTCGCTGTCGTAAGAGAGCGAGGCGCACTGCAGTCGCGGATGCTGCTTGCCGCGGCTGCGCCGCACCAGCGCCGCCAGCCGCGCCTCGAGCTCGACCAGCTCGAAGGGCTTGGTGAGGAAATCGTCCGCGCCCAGGTTCAGCCCGCGCACCCGGTCCTGCAGCGCGCCCTGCGCGGTGAGGATGAGCACCGGCGTGCGGTCGTCGGCATCGCGCATGTCGGCCAGCACGCTCAGGCCGTGTTTGTCGGGCAGGCGCAGGTCCAGAACGATGGCGTCGTATTCGGTGCCGGCCATGAAGGCCTCGGCAGTGCGCGCATCGGGCGCGTGGTCTGCCACGAAGCCGCTCTGGGTCAACGCCCGGATGAGCCACGAGGCCATGTCCAGTTCGTCTTCGACCAGGAGGATGCGCATGAGGGATTGCCGGTGAGTGCCGCTTGGTGCCGGTTATTTCTTCAGGCCGAGGCCCAGGTCGATGTCTTCCGACGCGCGGGCGCTGGCATCGGCCGCACGTGCGCTCAGGTCGGGCGCCAGGGCGCGCCGGCCGTCGAACACGAAGCAGTCGCCGTGGTAGTGCGCTCCGCCGACTTCCTCGAAGTATTTGAGGATGCCGCCTTCGAGCTGCAGCACATGCTCCACGCCTTCTTCGCGCATCAGGATCGCGGCCTTCTCGCAGCGGATGCCGCCGGTGCAGAAGCTCACCACGGTCTTGCCTTCGAAATCGGCGCGGTGCGCTTTGAGTGCGGGCGGGAATTCGGTGAACTTGGTGATGCGCCAATCGATCGCGCCGTCGAAGGTGCCTTCGTCGACTTCGAAGTCGTTGCGCGTGTCGAGCAATGCGATCTCGCGGCCTTCGTCGTCGTGGCCCTGGTCGAGCCAGCGCTTGAGGGTGAGGGCGTCGACGCCGGGCGCGCGGCCGGCGGCCGGCTGGATGGCCGGATGGTCCATGCGGATGATCTCGCGCTTGAGCTTCACCAGCATGCGCCGGAACGGTTGCGCGGCGGACCAGCTTTCCTTGGTCTCGAGGTCGGCGAAGCGCGCATCGGCGCGCAGATCGGCCAGGAAGGTATGGATGGCGTCGGCGGTGCCCGCCAGAAACAGGTTGATACCTTCGGGCGCCAGCAGGATGGTGCCCATGAGGCCCAGGGCCTGGGTGCGGGCACGCAGGTCTTCACGCAGCTCGGGGCTGTCGTGGATGGCCACGAATTTGTAGGCCGCGATGTTCAGGATCTCTTGCACGGGGCGCGATTCTAGGTGGCGCCGCCGGGCCGGATGCGGGCCGCCGCGGTCTTTCCCTTGCCGGCGGGGCGATTTAGGGATTGCCAACCCACATCGTGAAGGTGCCGGTTTCTACAATGGCGGGATGTTTGTTCACCTGCGCCTGCACACCGAATTTTCCGTCGTCGACGGCACCAACCGGATCGACGAAGTCATCAAGGCCGCCGCTGCCGACAAGCAGCCCGCACTGGCCATCACCGACCTGAACAACCTGTTCGGGGCGGTCAAGTTCTACAAGCAGGGGCGGGGCAAGGGCGTCAAGCCCGTCATCGGCGCTGAAATCTTCATCGAGGGGCTGGGCAAGGAGCCCGGCGTGCTCACCCGCCTCGTGCTGCTGGTGCAGAACATGGAGGGCTACCTGAGCCTGTCCGAACTGCTCGCACGGGCCTGGACGCAGAACGTGGGCCGCGGCCAGTCGCAGGCGGCCTGCAAGCTCGAATGGCTCGAGGAGCTTTCGGGTGGGTTGATCGTGCTGTCGGGCGCGCAGGCGGGGCCGTTGGGCGTGCCGCTGCTGCAGGGGCAGGAAGAGCGCGCCGCCGAGCTGGCGCTGAAGTTGGCGGGCATGTTCCCGCACCGCTTCTACATCGAACTGCAGCGCGCGGGCCGTCCCGAAGACGAGCCGCATGTCATCGCCGCCGTGAAGCTCGCGGCCCGGCTGAAGCTGCCGGTGGTCGCCACGCACCCGGTGCAGTTCGCCGAACGGCAGGACTACGAAGCGCACGAGGCGCGCGTCTGCATTTCCGAAGGCGAAATCCTCGGCAACCCGCGCCGCGTGCGCAAGTTCACCGAAGAGCAGTACTTCAAGTCGACCGCCGAGATGCAGGCGCTGTTCGCCGACGTGCCGAGTGCGCTGGCCAACACGGTGGAAATCGCCAAGCGCTGCAACCTGACGCTGGTGCTCGGCAAGCCGCAACTGCCCGACTTCCCGACGCCCTTCGTCAGCGAAGGCGTGCGCATGCCGATCGACGACTTCTTCCGGCAAGAGTCGTTCGAAGGGCTGGAGGTGCGCCTCGCGCATCTCTACCCCGACGCGGCCAAGCGCGACGCCGAGCGGCCGCGCTATGTGGAGCGGCTTGAGTTCGAGATCAACACGATCCTGAACATGGGCTTCCCCGGCTACTTCCTGATCGTGGGCGACTTCATCAAGTGGGCCAAGGAAAACGGCTGCCCCGTGGGCCCGGGCCGGGGCTCGGGCGCGGGCTCGCTGGTGGCCTATGCGCTGAAGATCACCGACCTCGACCCGCTCGAATACAAGCTGCTGTTCGAACGTTTCCTGAACCCCGAACGCGTCTCGATGCCCGACTTCGACATCGACTTCTGCCAGGGTAACCGCGACCGCGTGATCGACTACGTGAAGGACAAGTACGGCCGCAACGCCGTGAGCCAGATCGCCACCTTCGGCACGATGGCCGCGCGCGCCGCCATCCGCGACGTGGGCCGCGTGCTCGACATGAGCTACATGTTCTGCGACGGCATCAGCAAGCTGATTCCCAACAAGCCGGGCATGTCGGTCACGCTGCAATACCCGCCCGAGAAAAAGATCGAGGGCGACAAGAACAACTACGCCATCGAGATGGAGCCGCAGCTCGCGCAGCGCATCGAGAAGGAAGAAGAAGTGCGCATGCTGGTCGAGCTCGCGCAAAAGCTCGAAGGCATGACCCGCAACATCGGCATGCACGCCGGCGGCGTGCTCATCGCGCCGGGCAAGCTCACCGATTTCTGCCCGCTCTACCAGCAGCCGGGCAGCGATTCGGCGGTGAGCCAGTACGACAAGGACGACGTCGAAGCCATCGGCCTCGTGAAGTTCGACTTCTTGGGCCTGGCCACGCTCACCATCCTGGAGATCGCCAAGGACTTCATCGTCGCGCGCCACAAAGGCCAGGAGAACTTCGCGTTCGAGAACATTCCGCTGAAGGACGCGGCCACGTACCGGCTCTTCTCCGAAGGCAAGACGGAAGCGGTGTTCCAGTTTGAAAGCCGCGGCATGCAGGGCATGCTGAAGGACGCACGGCCCACGCGCCTGGAAGACCTGATCGCGCTGAACGCGCTGTACCGCCCGGGCCCGATGGACCTGATCCCCAGCTTCGTGGCGCGCAAGCACGGCCGCGAAGAGGTCGAGTACCCGCACCCGGCCGTGGCCGAGATGCTCTCGGAGACCTACGGGATCATGGTCTACCAGGAGCAGGTGATGCAGACCGCGCAGATCCTGGGCGGCTACTCGCTCGGCGGCGCCGACTTGCTGCGCCGCGCGATGGGCAAGAAGAAGCTCGAGGAGATGGCCGAGCACCGCGAGAAATTCCGCGCGGGTGCCCTCGCCACGCACGGCATCCCGCAAGACAAGGCCGACGAAATCTTCGACTTGATGGAGAAGTTCGCGGGCTACGGCTTCAACAAGTCGCACGCCGCCGCGTACTCGCTGCTCGCGTATCACACGGGTTGGCTCAAGGTTCACTACACGGCCGAATTCTTCTGCGCCAACATGACCGTGGAAATGGACGACACGGACAAGCTCAAGCTCTTGTTCGAAGACGCCCAGAAGAACTTCGGCATCACCTTCGAGCCGCCGGACGTGAACCGCGGCAACTACCGCTTCGAGCCGGTCACCGACCGGGTGATCCGCTACGGCCTTGGTGCCGTCAAGGGCACGGGCCAGCTCGCGGTCGAGGCGGTGGTGCGGGCGCGCGAAGAGGGCGGGCCTTTCAAGAGCCTGTTCGATTTCTGCGTGCGCATCGACCGCCAACGCATCAACAAGCGCACCGTCGAAGCGCTCATCAAGGCCGGCGCGTTCGATGCGATCCAGCAGAACCGCGCGGCGCTGATCGCCTCGGTGGACCGCGCCTTCGAATTCGCCAGCGCAACCGCGGCCAATGCCTCGCAGGTCGACATCTTCGGGGACGCAGAGCACGGCTCGGCCACCGCCGAACCTGATCTGGTCGACGCCACGCCGTGGGGCGTGAAGGAGCGCCTGACGCTCGAGAAGACCGCCGTCGGCTTCTACCTTTCGGGCCACCTGTTCGACGAGGTCTCGCACGAGGTGCGGCGCTTCTGCAAGCGCGAGATCGGCGACCTGCTCGACAGCCGAGACCAGCAGGTCATCGCCGGCATCGTGAGCGATTTCCGCGTGATCAACGGCCAGCGCGGGCGGCTGGCGATCTTCAAGCTCGACGACAAGTCGGAGTCCATCGATGCGACGGCCGATGAGGCGCTCATCAACGCCAACCGCAACACGTTGAAGGACGACGAACTCGTCATCGTGAGCGGCCGGCTGCAACCCGCGCGCGGCGGTTTCGAGGCGCGCTTCCAGGTGCAGCAGGTGTGGGACCTGGCGACGGCGCGCTGCCGCTTCGGCAAGTTCCTGCGCGTGGCGGTGAACGGCAAGGCGCCGGACATCGCGCGGCTGGTGAAGGACTTTCCGCCGCGCACCGAGCAGACGGAAGTCGGTGACCTGGTGCAAGGCCTGCCGGTGCGCCTGTCGATGGCGCGCGGCGGCGCACAGGTCGAATTGCAATTGGGCGAGCGCGCCAAGTTCTTCCCGACCGATGCCGCGCTCGCGAGCTGGACGGCGCAGGCGGAGGCGGGCAAGGCGCTGATCGTCTACGAGTGAATGGCCCCTGGGTTTCGAGGGTCGTGGAACATTTGGGCGCCCGCGGCGTCCATCTGTTTCTTCACAACCAAGCCGTTCGAGGAGGAACGATTGCCATGACCCAGACCAAGACCAAGACCAAGACCACGAAGAGCACCCAGACCCTGAAGACCGCCGCGCTCGCACTCGGCATGTCGCTGGCGATGTCCACCGCCTTCGCCCAGTACGCCGGCCCGAGCACCGTGCCGACGATGACGGTCAAGCAACTGCTGGACACCGGCAAGGACGACCAGCACGCCACGCTGCGCGGCTTCATCGTCTCGCACGACGGCGGCGAGCACTACACCTTCGCCGACGACAGCGGCCGCATGAAGGTCGAGATCGATGCCAAGCACTTCCCGGCCGGCGTGAAGATCGACGACAAGGTGCGCGTCGAGATCACGGGCGAATTCGACAAGGACCTCGTCGGCAACAAGGCCGAGCTGGACGTCAAGCGGCTGAGCCTGGTGCGCTGACGACCTCGGTGGCGGATTCTTCCGCAGCTGCCTTCTTGCCTTTCTTCCGGAGCGCCGACTCGATTTGTTCTAGCACGGCCTCCGGCGCATGCAGCCAGTCCTTGGCGAGCACCTGCACCACCTGCCAGCCGAACGCATCGAGCACACGAGGGCGCGAGACATAGCGCTCGAGCACGTTGCGGTTCTCGTAGTGCGTCGCGGTGTCCACAAGGATGCCCAGCGCATAGTGCCCGGCCTCCGGTGCACGCAGCGCGAGGTCGCAGCGGAAACGCGACTGCCCCACCTGCTCATCGACCGCATGGCCGCGCGCACGCAGTGCCGCCGCAAGCTGCGCCGTCACCTCGTCCGCACGCGCGTGCTGCGCACCGCTCGTCCGCGTGAGCGGGTTCATGCTTTCGAGCACGCGCCGCGCGGTCGCCGAATCGCCGCGCGACAGGCACTCCGCATAGCGCAGGAACTGCTTGAGCGCCGCGGCACCTTCGTTGTGGTCGTTGGTGATCGCCTCGTGGCGAATGGTCGAGACCACCGCCATGTGATGCCGCGCGCGGCTGAAGATCACGTTGAGCCGCTTCTCGCCGCCGCGCTGGTTGATCGGGCCGAAGTTCATCAGCATGCGGCCCTCGGGGTTCGGGCCGTAGCAGATGCTCAGGATGATGATGTCGCGCTCGTCGCCCTGCACGTTCTCCAGGTTCTTGATGAAGAGGCCGCAGAACTGGTCGTCTTCCTCGCGCACGTACTCGGCTTCGAGCCGTGCGGCGAAATCGTTGTCGATGGCGCCCAGCGCGTCGAGCTCGGCTTCGATCTCGGTCTGCTGCGCCTCGGAGAACGCGACAATGCCCAGGCTGCGCCCGGTCTCGCGTTTCAGCAGCTCGCGCACCAACTGTGCGATGTGGCGCGCCTCGCCGTCGTTGATGCGGTTCTCGTACACCGCATCGGTCACGCGGTGGAAGCTGATGGCGCGCGAGAGCAGGGCGTCGACGTTCGCGGCCACCGATTCTTCCGACGGGTTGCTCGACTGCACGAGGATCTCGTCGCGCGCATCCGCCGGCAGGCTCCGGTCCGGAATGGTGAAGAGGTTGCCCGCGTAGAAGGCCGCGTTCGAAAAGCCGATCAGCGACTCGTAGCGGCTGCGGTAGTGCCAGGCGAGCAGCGTGGCCGGCAGGTTGCGCGCGCCCTGGTTCAAGAGGCTGTCGGCATCGAGCACCACGGCGATGCGGTCGCCTTCGTCCTCGACCGAGACGGTGTCGTCCTCAGGGTCGCGGCCCGACGAGAAGAAGCTGGTTGGCGGCAGCTGCATCTCGTCGCCCACCACGATGATCTGCGGCGCGCGGTAGAGCGCGGGCACGGCTTCTTCCACCGGAATCTGGCTCGCCTCGTCGAAGATCACCACGTCGAACAGGTCGGCCGCGAGCGGCAGCGTGTCGGACACCGAGAGCGGGCTCATGAGCCAGATCGGCTTCATGTCGCGCACCACCTGCCCGGTCTCGCCCGAGGCGAGTTCGCGGATCGCCTTGTAGCGCATGGTCTTGCCGAACTCGTGTTCGAGCTCGCGGCGGCCCGCGTTGTAGCTCTTCTTGAAGAGCTTGCCGCCGGCGTCGAGCTGGCTCGCGGGGAGGGCGCTGGTGCGCACGTGCTCCCGAAAGCGCTGGCGCACCGCGGCGGCGAGCGTGCGGGCATTGCGGTCGAGGAGCTTGCGCTCTCCTTCGGCCAGGCGCTGCGCATGGCGCGCGAGCGCGGCGCTGTCGAAGCGCGGCAGCCAGCGCTCGGTGCGGTAGACGCGCTCCAGGCCTTCGCGTGCGACCGCGTATTCGATGGCGTTGGGTGCGAGCGGCAGCGTGCGCAGAGCCTTGGCCAGGGCCGGGTCGGCATCGGCCAGTTCCTGCAGGTGGGGCAGCACGGTCGGCAGGGTGTCGGCCTGTTCGCGCAGCGTGCGGGCGAGCGCTTCGAGGGAAGCCAGCGGTTGCGCGGCCGGGTCGTCGAGCAGGTCGTGCCACAGGGCATCGAGTGCGTCGGAGCGTTCGCCGAGAGCGGCCAGGCGTTCGACGTCGCGGCTCGCGCCGGGCTCGGTGCGCAGGTGCGCGTGGAAGGCCGCGCGCACGCCGTTGCCGGTGGCGTCACCACGGCGCAGGGCGTCGAGCTGCTGCACGAAGTCGTCGGGGTCCGTGCAGCCGTAGGTGGCCTCGATCTCCGACGCCTGCTTGCCGACAGCCGCGCGGGCCGTGTGCTCGGCCAGCAGTTCCTCCAGCACCTGGCTGGGTTGCGGGCGGACGGCGTGCTTGGCGAAGTCGTAGCGGCGCTTGAGTTCGCCTGACAGCCGCCACCACGAGGGCTGAAGCCAGCGCAGCAGCGAACCCTGCTGCGCCTTGGCCTGGGCGAGGCCGGCTTCGGTGTCGCCTGGCGAGAACTTGTCCTTCCAATGGCTGGTGCGTGCCGCGGCTTCGTTCAGGACTTGCTGCAGCGCGCGGCGCTGCGTCATCGCTTCGCCGAACGCGAGGCTCGTCGGGTGCGCGGTGTCGAGCAGCGAGAGATGCCCGCGTGCGGCGAGCGCGGCCACGCGGCGCGCGTCGGCCACCACGGCCAGCGCATCGCCCCAGAGCGTGGGCGCATCGCCCAGCGGCGGCCAGGCGTCGGTCAACGCATCGCGGTGCGGGCCAGTCTGTTCCGCCGCGCGGTCGCTGAGTTCGACCAATCGTGCAAGCGGCCGCTCCTGCCGCAGCAGCACGGGCGCGAGTTGCGCGAACGCATGCGCCGACAGATGCGGCACGCCCAGGCTTTCCGTGACCGCGAGGTGAAGGCGCGCGACCAGGTCCTCATGTTTGCGCCAGGCAGCGAAAGCGGGCAGGGCCTCGGCCTGCAACGGTGTCAAAGCGGGATCGTGCGGCTTGAGCGCGATCAGCCGCGCCATCAGCGTGCGCACCGCCACGGCCAGGTGCTCGGGCACTTCGCGCATCGCGGCGTCGAAACGTTCGAGCGCCTTCAGGTCGGCATCCATCGTGTCGACGAGCTGGGTGCGCTCGCGGGTCTCGGCGTCCAGTTCCTCGGGCGCCGCGAGCCAGTGCTCGTAGGTCTTCTTGAGGTTCTGCACGAAGGCTTTCTTGTCGCCCTGCGAGTCGTGGATCATGCAGCAGAGCTCGTCCAGCCCCTGCTGCCGCAACCGGTGGAACACCACGTCGATGGCGGCGCGCTTCTCGCAGACGAACAGCACGCGCTGCCCGCGCCCCACGTAGTCGGCGATGAGGTTGGTGATGGTCTGCGACTTCCCCGTGCCGGGCGGCCCCTGGATGATGTAGCTGGTGCCGGTGCGCGCGAGCGCCACGGCGGCCGTCTGCGTCGCATCGGCCTGCACCACGGGCCACTGGTCGGCGAGCGGCAGCGCGGCCGGCGTCTCGGCATCGACCTGGCGCGGCTGCAGCGAGAACACGCGGTCGAAGGCATCGCTCGCGATCTCGGTCTCGCTCAGCGCCGAGTAGTCGCGCACCAGCGACATCTTGCGGTGGTTGAAGTTGCCGAGGGTCACCGAGGTGAGGTCGACATCCCACTGGTACGGATTGCCGGTGCTCTCGTGCAACGAATAGGTCTGCTGCTCGGTCTGTGCGGCGGTCGATGCCATCTGCGGCGCACGCGGCAAGGGCCGCGCGCCCACCGCACCGCGCAGCGTCAGCGGAACCGGTCGCACCTTGGCGTGATAGAGCTGCAGGCCGAGCGGGCGGAAGTCATCCTTCGCATAGCTGAAGTCCTGCGCCGCCACCGGCTGCGTGCCGGGGTTGCGCACGCGGGTGCGCCGCTTGAACTGCTCGAGCCGCTGGCGCGCGCGTTGGTGGATCAGCTCGATCTCGGGCTGCTTGACCAGACGCAGTTGCACGCCGGGCTCGGTCGCCGCGATCTGCGCGGCCAGCTGGGCGTGGAACTGCTCGATGGTGGTTTCGCGCAGGTCGATGCTCTCGGGCAGCACGATGCCGTAGAGCTGGCGCAGGTGGTGCCTGAGCGTCGGGTTCACCTGCGCCTCGCTGGACGCGGCTTCGAGCAGGTACTGGTCCTTCACGCCTTTCTTGCGTGTGAGCTCGACCGACAGCATGAGGAGCGGCGAGGCGATGCGCTCGGCGCGCTCGGCTTCCCCTTCCTTCAGGTTGTGCCAGCGCAGGAACGCGATCACCAGCGAGAGCTGCGAGAAGCCGTACTCGGAGCGATCGCGCCGCGCCTCCTGCAGGATGCGGTCGAGCGCGCCGGGCAGGTAGGGCTGGTCTTCGAAGCGCAGCCAGCGCGCGAGCGGCACGGGGTCGCAGGTGGCGATGTCGCTCGCGAAGCGGCCGTCCCATATGCAGAGCTGGTCGACGCGGATGTTCTTGATGTCGACCACCAGCGGCACGCTCGCCACCGTGAGGTTCACATGCGTCTGGCTGGGCTTGAAATGCAGCAGGCGGTTGCGGCGCGAGAGGTCGAAGAGGCGATCGCGCAGGTGCACGCGGATCGCCTGGCGGCGCTGGCCCGCGCCGTCCTTCGCGGGCGCGATGCGGTCGAGGCCGAGGTCCAGCGGCTGGTCGCGGTAGGTCTCGAGCCGGCGAATCACCGAGGGCAGGTCGCGCGCGCGTTCGTGGCGGTCGAGCGCGGTCATCTCGCCGATCACCGCGCCCACCACCGGATGCAGGCGGCGGTTGAGGGCGAAGAGGTTGGCGCGGTTCGCGACGAAGCGGCCGAGCTCTTCGCTGTCGGTGAAGTCCAGGCCGCATGAAAGGCTGGCGAGCACCTGGCCGAGGCAGAGGATGTCGGTCAGCGCGTCGTGGTGCCCGAAGCGCAGCTCCCATGCCGTGTAGCCGGGCAGGTAGACGGGGCGCGTCGGCAGGGCGTCGGGCGCGGCGTCGGCCATGAGCGCGAGGTTCTCGACCGAGACGCCCTCGTCGGCGTCGAGCGTCACGCGGTGCTCGCCGACCACGCGCAGCACCGAGGCGGCGGGCGCCTCGAGCGGCGCGATGGCGTCGCGGTTCTGGCGGGGCTCGGCGCCTTCGGGCTGGGCGAGGACGAGAGCGGGCGAATCATCGACCCGGTAGGCGAAGGCACTGCCGAGCGCGGCGACCTTGCCTTGCTCATGCAATGCGGACACCTCGCGCAGCAGCGGCAGCACGAGGCTCAGCACGTCGTCGGTCTGCAGGCCGCCGTGGGTGTCGGCGGTGTCCATCAGTTGCAGCAGGGGGGCGAGGGCTGCGTTCATGCGGAGGTACCTTGCAGGTGTTGGGCGGCCGCCTTTTCAAGCAGCGTGGCGGCATCGCGCTTCACGCGGGTCAGGCTGCGTTTGGGAAAGCGCATGTCCTTCACCACGCGCTCTTCGAGCTGGGCGGCACAGCCCATCGCTTCGGCGAGGCCGAGTGCGGCGGCGAGCGTGATGTCGTCCAGGTCGGGGTCGGCCGCGACGAAATCGACCAGCACGCTGGCGAGGTAGTCGTGCACGCCGGCCGGCACCGGTGCGGGCGGCGGCAAGGGCGCCGAGGGCGGCGCGAAATTCGGAAAGAAGCGGCGCGCATGGGCCAGCAGCGAATCGGACTGAAGGAAGGGCCGCTGCAGCAATTGGGCGATGGTTTCCCGCGTCAGCGCATCGGCGCGCTGTTGCCCGAGCAGGTCGAGCGTGGCGATGTCCAGCGGGCCTTCGAGCGCGCCGGCCAGCCATTCGTCGGCCTCGGGCTGGCGTTCGGTCCACAGGCGCAGCGCTCGCGCCCGAACGAAGACCTCAGGGTGGCTGGCGCCGCGCGTCTGGATTTCGGGGGCTGCGCAGATTTCGTCGGCCTGCCGCAAGTAGCTCGCTGCGTTCACTTGGTTCAGGCCCGTCTGCACCTTCACCAGCGCAGTCACCGCAGGCTCGAGCGCCTCGCAGGCGATGCAGGCGCCGCGGTCGGCAAAGGCCTCGGTGTAGAGGCCGTAGCGGCGCGCCGCGTGCAGGTGGCTCGCGTCGGCGCGCGAATCGGCGGCCGCGGCCTGCAGGATGCGGTCGACCACGTGGTACTTGCCGCCGTCGCGCTCCCACAGCAGGTAGTGCGCGAGTTCATGGCCGAGCACGGCCTGCAGCTCCGCGCCCTGCAGCCGCTCCATGAGCGGCCCCGAGAGCACGATGTGCGCCTCGCCTGGCAGGAAGTAGAGCGTGGCATTCATCGTGCCGTCGCCCGCCTGATAGAGCGCCACGCGCGCCGTGATGCCCAGGCGCTGCACCGCCGCGTTGCAATGCGCGTGCAGCTCGGGGTGGGCATCGGCATCGAGCCGGTACGAATTGCGCAGCAGGTCGGCGCGCACGGCTGCGGCGTGCTCCTCGCGGGCCTCGGCGGAGGCGGCCCAGCGCCAGACTTCGGGCTCGTTCGCCTGCAAGTGGGCGGCCAGGGCCTGCTGGTAGGGGAGCGGGGTCAGGTCTTCGAGGCGAACGGCAGGAGGGAAATCGACCATGTCAGGAGCGCCGGCAATGAGGTGCCGACGATCCTAAACGAGGGAGGTGAATCAGCGCGCCATCAATGCGCCATCAGTGCGCCATGGAGGCCACTGGCAAGTCGGGCAGCACGTTCAGGATGCGCAGCGTCTGCTGCACCACCTGGCTGAACACCGGCGCCGCGACGAGACCGCCGAAGTACTTGCCCGCGCCGGGCTCGTCGATCATCACCGCGACGATGATGCGGGGCTTGTCGATCGGCGACATGCCGGTGTACCAGGCGCGGTATTTGTTGCTCGCATAGCCTTTGCCCACCTGCTTGTGCGCGGTGCCGGTCTTGCCGCCGACCGAATAGCCCTCGGTCTGGGCGAGCGGCGCGGTGCCGCCGGGCGCGGCCGCCAGGTGCATCATCTTGCGCACTTCACTCGCGACCTGTGGCGAGAACACCTGCACGCCGGGCGGCTCGGTGTTCGTGCTTTTCAAGAGCCCCACCGGGATGACCTCGCCGTCGTGCGCGAAGGCCGTGTAGGCATGAGCGATCTGGAACAGCGATGCCGAGAGTCCGTAGCCGTACGACATGGTGGCCTGCTCGATCGGCCGCCACGACTTCCAGGGCCGCAGGCGCCCGGTCACCGCACCGGGGAAGGGCGTCTGCGGCTTCTGGCCGAGACCCAGCGCGGTGAACGAGTCCCACATTTCCTGCGCCGTCATGCGCTGCGAGATCTTGGTGGCGCCCACGTTGCTCGATTTCTGGATCACGCCCTGCACCGTGAGCACGCCGAAGTTCTCGTCGTCGTGGATCGTCGCGCCCGTGACGGTGATGCGGCCGGGGTTGGTGTCGATGATGGTCTGCGGCGTGACGCGGCCCAGTTGCAGCGCGGTGGCGATGGTGATCGGCTTCATCGTCGAGCCCGGCTCGAACACATCGGTCATCGCACGGTTGCGCAACTGCTCGCCGGTGAGGTTGCGGCGGTCGTTCGGGTCGTAGCTCGGGTAGTTGGCCATGGCGAGCAGTTCGCCCGTCTGGGTATCGACCACCACCACGCTGCCCGCCCGGGCCTTGTTGGCGACCACTGCATCGCGGATCTTCTCGTAGGCCACGAACTGCACGCGGTCGTCGATGCTCAGCTGGATGTCGTGGCCGTCGGTCGGCGGCACCTGGTCTTCGGTGTCCTCGACGATGTGGCCCAGGCGGTCCTTGATGACGTGGCGCGAGCCCGCCTTGCCGGCCAGCTCGCTGTTGAAGGCGAGCTCGACGCCTTCCTGCCCCGTGTCCTCGACGTTGGTGAAGCCCGCCAGGTGCGCGGCCGCCTCGCCTTCGGGGTACTGGCGCCGGTAGTCGCGGCGCAGGTAGATGCCCTTGATGCCGAGTTCGGCGATCTGCTTGCCGACGGCGGTGTCGACCTGGCGCTTGATCCAGACGAAGCTCTTGTCCTCGTCCTCCAGCTTCTTGTCGAACTCCTTCTGCGGCATGCCGAGGAGTTTTGCCGCCTGCTTCAACTTGGCCTGCACGGCCGGATCGTCGCGCTCGATGTCCTCGGGAATGGCCCAGACGCTGGGCGCCGGAATGTCGGAGGCGAGGATGAGACCGTTGCGGTCGAGGATGCGCCCGCGGTTCGCGGGCAGCTCCAGCGTGCGCTGGTAGCGCACCTCGCCCTGGTGCTGGAAGAAGTCGTGGTTGAAGACCTGCACGTACGCGGCCCGGCCGGCCAGCAGCACGAAACCGAAGGCGATGCTGGCCACGATGAACTTGCTGCGCCAGACAGGGGTGGGACTTGCGAGGAGCGGACTGCTGCCGTAGCGGATTCGGCCATTGGGATTCATGAGCCCCGATTATCGAGTTCCGGGTGACGTGTCCGTCACCCGGAAGGCCCTCGTTTTCTTAGCTGCGCGTTAGATGCGCCCTGGCCGGGATCTACTTGGGACGCAGCGTCACGATGAGTGACGGAAAAATGCGCCCGTCGATGTCGCGCGGCACTTTTTCGGTCTTGTGCAGGCCGCGTTCGGCGGCTTCATCCCAGGCCGGCAGACCGCTCGACTTGGTGAGCTTCACGCCGACGATGGTGCCGTCGGGTGCGAGGTTCACTGCGAACTCGGCGGCGGGGTTGCCGTCCACGGTGCTGTTGTCGAAGGTGATGTTGGGCCTGACCGCCGCAGCGATGCGCCCGGCATAGCCGCTGGAGGGTCCCGAGGAGCGCAGCGCATTGCCCTTGGCGTCGTCGGCACCGCTCGCGCCCGCAAGACCCTGCATGCGCTTGAGCGTAGCGGCGCGGTCGGCTGCGGCCTGCTTCGCGGCGGCCTCGGCCTTCTTGGCTTCGGCCTGCTTGGCGTCGGCTTCCTGCTGCTTCTTCTGGTCGGCGAGCTTCTGTTGCTGTTCCTTCTTGCGCTGGGCGTCGTCTTCGGCGCGCTGCTTGGCTTCGAGCTCTTTCTTCTTCTGCTGCTGTTGCTGCTGCTCGAGCTCGCGCTCCTTCTGTTCCTTTTGCTCCTTGAGCTTCTTCTCGCGCTCCAGGGCAATGTCGGGGGCCTTCGGCGCGGGTGCGGGCTCGGGCGCCTTGGCTGCCGGAGGCGGCGGCGGTGTGGGAGCGGGCGGAGGCGGGGCGGGCGCGGGCGTCGGCGCCTCCGGTGCGGACAGGCGCGGCGCGGCCTGCTGCACCGTGGAGGACCACAGCTCCGCATCGACGGCGCCTTCGTCGGCGTCGCTGCGCCAGCGCACGCCCCACGTCAGCGCCGCGATCAGCAGCGCATGCGCGATGAGGGCCAGCACGACGGCGCGCGGCGTGCCGCGCTGCGGCGGCGGCGCGAACTCGGGGCGATCCAAAGCGAGCGACATGCCTTATTTACCGCCCGTGGTCGTGACCGACAGGCCCACGCGCTCGATGCCGCTGCGCTTGAGCTGGTTCATCGCCTTCACGACGGTTTCGTACTTCACCGACTTGTCGGCGCTGATGACCACCGGGCGCTGG
>Ga0163161_10000111_pt1 | contig 77470 bp, 56 predicted proteins | sample S45metaG_FD_129847 | JGI IMG/M metagenome (GOLD analysis project Ga0163161, IMG submission 129847) | Switchgrass rhizosphere microbial communities from Kellogg Biological Station, Michigan, USA - S4-5 metaG | ecosystem: Host-associated > Plants > Roots > Rhizosphere > Soil | place: USA... | reverse complement strand
TATCCGGGGGCATCGCCTACGGTTTGCTTCGCTGCACCTCCTCTCGATGTGTTCGACTTCGTCGAACGGTCGCTGCGCTCCCACCCCCGGATAAATCCCTCCACTCAGCCTGCCGAAGGGGCCAGCACGGCAAGATCAAGAGCTGCAGCCGAGCTAACGCTCATCCTGTTGAGTGGTGAGAAGCGGGGTGGGTGGGGCTTTTGATTTGCTTGCGAATTTGAGTCCGGCTCGGTATTTCATGTCGGCATACCTCTACCAATCACCTCGGTCAGTTCCCTCTCCCTCTGGGAGATAGCTAGGGTGAGGGGCTTTTGATCTGCTTCTGGGTTTGAGTCCGGCTCGGTATTTCACGTCGGCGTACTTCTACCAATCACCTCGGTCAGTTCCCTCTCCCTCTGGGAGAGGGCTAGGGTGAGGGGCTTTTGATCTGCTTCTGGGTTTGAGTCCGGCTCGGTATTTCATGTCGGCGTACTTCTACCAATCACCTCGGTCAGTTCCCTCTCCCTCTGGGAGAGGGCTAGGGTGAGGGGCTTTTGATCTGCTTCTGGGTTCGAGTCCGGCTCGGTATTTCATGTCGGCGTACTTCTACCAATCATCTCGGTCAGTTCCCTCTCCCTCTGGGCGGTCCGACGTTTCGGGAGGGCTAGGGTGAGGGGCTTTTGATTGTGTTTTCGGGGATTACGCGGCGAGCCTAAATTTTTTTCTTCGGCTTCGTTTCTTCGACAGGCTCATTGCGCGTGGACGCGTGGGTGTTTCCAGGGCGGGTCCGCGTCAGCGTCAGATCCGCTCTTTGGCATGTCGATCAGGAGCGAGCGTGATAATTTCCAGACAGTTAACCGGACTGACCTTGGCCGGCGTGGTTTTTGGCTTGAGTGGTTCGGCCCATGCGTTCAGCCCGGCCACGGATGTCAGTGCCGATATTCGCCGCACTGCTTTTGGCGTGCCGCATATCCGCGCGCAAGACGAGCGCGGGCTGGGTTTTGGCATTGGCTACGCCTATGCCCAGGACAATCTTTGCCTGCTGGCCAACGAGATCGTGACGGTCAATGGCCAGCGTTCCCGTTACTTCGGTCCGGATCAGTTCACCGTCGAGCAACGCGAAAACCGCGTCAGCGACGTGTTTTTTACCTGGCTCAATACGCCTGAAGCAGTCAAGGCTTTCTGGCAGGCGCAACCTGCGCAGGTGCGTGATCTGGTCGAGGGCTATGCCGCCGGCTACAACCGTTATCTGGCCGAGCGCCGTCCGCAAGGCTTGCCGCAACAGTGTCAGGGTGAGTGGGTGCGAGAGATTGCACCGGAAGATCTGGTGAAGCTGACCCGCCGTCTGTTGGTCGAGGGCGGTGTCGGCCAGTTCGCCGAGGCCCTGGTCGGTGCTACACCGCCGCATGCGAGCGCCGCAATCGAACAAAACGTGCAGGCCTATCAGTTGGCTGACGCACGTCAGCAGCGCTTCGCCCTGGACCGTGGCAGTAACGCTGTCGCAGTGGGCAGTGAACGCTCGGTCAATGGCCGCGGGATGTTGCTGGCTAACCCGCACTTTCCTTGGGTCGGCGGCATGCGCTTCTATCAGATGCACCTGACCATTCCCGGCAAACTCGACGTCATGGGCGCAGCATTGCCGGGCCTGCCGATGATCAATATCGGCTTCAATCAGCACCTGGCCTGGACGCACACGGTCGATTCATCGAAACACTTCACCTTGTATCGTTTGCAACTCGATCCGAAGGATTCCACACGCTATCTGCTCGATGGCAAATCCCTGCCGTTGAACAAGCAGACCGTCACCGTGCAGGTGAAACAGGCCGACGGGCAAGTGGTTCCGGTCTCGCGTGATGTCTACAGCTCGCAATTCGGGCCGATTGTGCAATGGCCGGGCAAGCTCGACTGGGACAATCAGTTCGCTTATAGCCTGCGCGACGCCAACCTCGACAATGATCGGGTGTTGAACCAGTGGTACACGATGAATCAGGCGAAGACGCTGCAAGAACTGCAGGATTCGGTGCACAAGATTCAGGGGATTCCGTGGGTCAACACCCTGGCCGTCGATGACAAAGGCCAGACGCTGTACATGAACCTGTCGGTGGTGCCGAACGTCAACGCCGAGAAACTGGCCAAGTGCAGCGACCCGCGTATCGGCACACAAATGATCGTGCTGGACGGCTCCAACAGTGCCTGCGCGTGGGACATCGACCCGCAAGCGGCGCAGAAAGGCATTTATGCCTCCAGCCAACTGCCGCAACTGCTGCGCAAGGACTTTGTCCAGCACTCCAATGACTCGGCATGGCTGGCCAACCCGGCGCAGCCGCTCACCGGTTTCTCGCCGTTGATCAGTCAGGAAGGCCAGCCGCTGGGCTTGCGCGCCCGGTTTGCTCTGGAGCGTTTGAGCACACTGAGCAAGAAAGGGCCGTTGGCGGTGAAGGATCTGCAGCAAATGGTGATGGACGACCAGGTGTATCTGGCAACGCAGGTGGTGCCGGATCTGTTGAAGTTCTGTGCCGCTGACCTCGGCGCCGACGCTCAGGCTCTCAAACCGGTTTGCGTCAGCCTCAAGGCCTGGGATGGCCGCGCCAATCTTGATTCGGGCGTGGGCCTGGTGCACTTCCAGAACATCATGCAGGCATTGCAGGCTTCGCCGGATGTCTGGCGCGTGGCGTTCGATCCCAAGGATGCGCAACACACTCCGCGTGGCCTGGCAGTCGAGCAGCCAGCGGTGGCCAAGGCGTTGCGTGCGGCCATGTTGGCGTCGGTCGAATCGAGTACAAAAATGGGCCTCACGCCGCAAACCCGCTGGGGTGATATCCAGGTGGTCAGCAGTGGCGGGCAACAGACGCCGATTCACGGCGGGCCGGCTGCTCTCGGGATCTACAACGCCATCCAGAGCGTGCCTCGTGAGGACGGCAAACTCGAAGTGGTCAGTGGCACCAGCTACCTGCAAGTCGTGACCTTTGACGACAAAGGCCCGCACGCCCAAGGGCTACTGGCGTTCTCGCTGTCCAGCGATCCGGCATCGAAGTATTCGCGGGATCAGACCGAGGCGTTCTCGAAGAAGCAGTGGAGTGTGCTGCCGTTCACCGAACAGCAGATTCAGGCTGATCCGCAGTATCAGGTGCAGACTGTTCGCGCGACGTTGGACAAGGTGGGGAAAGTCGCCGCTCAATAAGTACAAGCGTTCATTGCATCGAGCCTGAAGGCCGCATCCTGCAAGGGGCGCGGCCTTCAGCTTTTTGGTGGCTGTTGCGGAATCGAGTTGATCACCGGGTTACCTTCCATGTTACGGCTCAGGTAGACCGGCAGCACCTTGGGCAGGCTGTTGGCGAGGTTGTTCAGCTCTTTGATGTTGTAGATGCCACCCACGCGAATCGAACCGGTGCTGTTATCAGCCAGTTCAAGTGGATTGCTCAGATAACGGTTGATCAGTGGCAGTGCTTCGCTCAACGCCAGGTTATCCAGCACCAGTTTGCCATTGCGCCACGCCAGTGACGTGTCGCTGGCGTAGGTCTGGCTGATCTGTGGCATGTAGTCGCCTTGTTTGTAACGTGCCTGCATCGACGGGCCAAGGCGTAAGCCATCGCCCGGTAATGAACGATTGCTGGTGACCAGCACCGAACCTTCGATCAGGTTCACGCGCACTTGATCCTGATACATCCAGACGTTGAACCGTGTTCCCGTGACTCGAATCTTGCCTTCGCCTGCGCGGACGACAAACGGGTGGGCCATGTCGTGACTGACCGTAAAGAACGCTTCACCTTTTTTCAGGGTGACCCGGCGTTCGTCCTTGTAATTGCTGAAGGTCAGGTCGGTGTTCAGGTTCAGTTCGATCTGGCTGCCATCACTCAGCGTAACCTGCCGGACATTATCGGTGGCGGCGAAATGTTCATAGCTGTCGGGCAGCCAGCCCAGATTCCAGCCAGTGTAAGCGGCCAGTGGCAGGGCGAGTGCACAGACACCGGCGGCAACAGCGAATTGACGCCATGCGCGCGAAGGTCGAGGCGCTGGCACGAATGACGCCGATTCCGGGCGAGGCAAGTGTTCAGCCACGTCCCAGATTTCCAGCATGGCTTCATATTCGAAGGCATGCAGTGGATGTGCGTCGTGCCATTGCTTGAATGCGAGACGCTCTCCGTCTGTGCAGTCGGCGGCGTGCACACGCATGCACCAATGCGCGGCGGCATCAGTGATCGCATCGTATTCGGCTTCCGAGAGGGTGTCTTGGGTCATTGACTCGTCCTGATTTCGCACATTCTAACCTTGTCGGGAAGTGACCGAGAACATCCGTCATGGCATTTACCCATCAAATTGGAACTTATTTTTCGCTCCGGCACCCAAAAAGCAGGACGCTAATGAACACTATCCACAAATGGAGTGAAAAAATGATCAAAAAGACAATCGCAGCGTTGATTGCCACCGCCAGTTTGCTCAGCGCTGGCGCAGCGTTGGCCGATCGGCCGGGCGCTGGCTGGATCACCATCGAAAAAGCCATCGAGATCGTCAAGACCAAGGCCGGTTATGTCGAGGTCTATGAGATCGAGGCCGACAACAACGGCTACTGGAAAGGCGAGGGGCGCAAGGCTGATGGCGTTGTCTACGAGTTCCGTATCGACGGGGCGTCGGGCAATGTGTTGCGTGATCAGAAGGATTAACCAACCCGAATGCAACGTGTGAAAATGCGCCGGCTTCTAGCCGGCGTATTTTTTTGTTCCAGTCGTCAAGGCGAAGCAGATGAGGATCCTGTCTGACTTGAAGTTGGCGCCGGTAAAGGTATGGGGACCGGAAGCGGGTCCAGTTCCCGGCCCATTTCGCTGATGAGCAACGCGATCGAGTCGGCGTTGGCCAGCATCACATCAACGCGTGCTTCATCAGAAACCGCACTGCGAAAGGCTTTACGTGCATCTGCGAGGTTTTGGGTTTTTGTCAGACTGAGAATTTTTTTGTACTCATTGGCGCGCTCCGGCAACTGATCCAGACCCACCCACACACCCTTCGTACTCTTCTCTGCGAACAACTGCGAAAATGGGGTGGAGCGGGAAAAGGACTTACGCAGCCGATCAATATCAGCTTTGAGACGTAGTCCGTTTGCGGTTGATGTATCGATAAGTTGGGGAAATGGCCCCATCGCCTCTACGGATTCGAAATCGTCGCTGTCGCAGACTAAATGCGAAAGTTCATGGATCAGCGTGATCGCGCGAGCATGAGAGTCAATATTGAACCTGGGCGGCAGAAAAGCCGTGTAGGCATGCAGCCCCGGATTAAAAAAGAGTTCGGTGAAGTGGACGACCTTTCGTTTGTCTTCCTTGAAAACAAATGCAACCGTATCGTCGCCATACCGCGCATTCAGGCCCGCGAAAAAGCGTTCCGTATAGAGCAAGTCATCTTTTGGATCAGTTAACTCACGGCAAAGGGGAATGATCACCTGTTCGATTTTTCTGAGTAGCCTGGGTGTGATTTGCGAAACTTCGAAAAAGTGTTTGAGTAATGTTTCAACTCGAGTGCCACCCAGGTTGTCGCGATTTATGACGAAGTTGTGCAGGCAATTCAGCGCATAGTCTCTCGCCCGACCGACAGCTTGCTGAATCACGAAGGCTCTGGCGGGATAGCGGCGGTTGATTTGTGCCATCCCTTTGGCCTGGATGTGCATCATTATTGAGCGGCTGCGCTCGATGTCGGTTTGCACGCTGTTGCGTTGTTTTGACCGGCAACGACGAGCCGACTTGTCGGCGCCGGCAATTACAAGTCTCGAGTTCTTCTGTTCAAGCGCCGGCCCTTGCCCGCCGTCCTTTACCTGCAAATGCCAGGTTTTTTCAGACTGGATCACCGGATAGACCTTGCCGGCAATCGCCGCATATTTTTGTGCCGTCGACGAATCCCTATAAACAAGTTTATTGTCCTCAAGCTTCAGCTTCTCGAGAGCGGTGGTGGTTTCAAAGCGTTGCAGATTAATGCGAGAGGCCGTAACGGGTGCGACTTTTGCCCAGCGAGCGGCGGCTTTTACCGTTGTCGTCGCGCCGCTTGCGGCAGCCGTCGATCCAGGCGCCTGCGTTTCAGTGGCAAATTCGGCTGTTTCCTCTTCCACCTCTGTTTCCCAGGATAAACGACCCAGACTGAACAGGGAGATCGCTCCTGCAATGAAGCTTTTCAGGGCGTTCGCCCAATGGTGCTCCTGCAGGTCTTCGGCAGACTCTTTGAAGTCCTTGTAACTCTTCCAGAGAAAAAACAAAGAAGCGAGTTTCCCCGGCAACAGATGGGGGACCAGACGGACACCGTGGCTGAATAGAAACTTCGCCGCTTCCCAGTCGGATTGCGCATTGATCTGCGGCTGGCAACTGAGCAACTGCGGCAACAGGCTGAGCGTGTCCTTGTGCAATCGCTCCAGTAGATTGCCGTTAATGGCAGTGCTTTGCCGCTTGATTTCAGTCGGTTTGCCGATCGTTGTTTTCAATAGATTCCTGAAGCCTGCCTGTTGCCCTGAGGGCAAACGTCGAATGATCAGATCCTGGAAGTGCCCCGGTTTATTCAACGCATCAATCAACTGCGCTTCATTATCGAATTCGCGAAAAACGTATTTGGAGTAAGGCGCGTAGAGCACCCGTGGACCTGTTTGTCCTGCACCCGGCCCGATCACATAAAGTCCGAGGGCCTCGACAAAAGCGGCGCCCGTGGTTTTGTTCAATAACAGCGGGCAGACAATGGCGTGGGCGTCCTTGACTGTGGCACGCGCCACCCCGTCCGGCATGTCCAGAACCTGGCAAATGTAGTCGTAGCCGCTTTCTGACAGCTGTTGCTGCAACTTCAGCGAGTGCGCGTGCTGCATCAACTGCCAGGGCAATTGACGTAAAAAGCGCGCTTTGCTGGTGCGTGCCGAGGCACTGTCAGCTGACAGCGCTTGCGTCACTTTCTGCGTGTAGGTGGTGGTGATATCGAGGGATTGCAGCAGTTGCTGCACGGCAGTCTGATTGAGGTGCTTCGGTAACGCGGTGGCTGTGTTCGAGGCAACCTTGAACCCGGTGCCCTGCACGATGTTGTAGTGATGCAAGGCAAAATCGAGAAGATTGCACGCAGGGCCGGCCAGCGTCAGATTCGGTGTGATCTGGATCTCCTGGGGTTTGAGTCCATTGTTCGGGAATCTGGCGTCGAGCAGGGTCTTCAGCGTCTGCTCGACATAGGTAGCTAAGGCAGGGACGCCCTCGAGAAAATCCTTGCCATCGATAAAGCTGCGCCGCAGTTCATCCAGCAGGGCGAGTTGCGTGCGTTGTTCGGTGACCGGGGCCATGCGTAACCAGTCTGGATAGTCGAGCCGGCGGACGATGGCCCGCGCGAGTTCAATGGCCCGGCGCAAGTTGCTATCGATGACGGTGTTTTTCATCTGACTCAGGAAGTTAGCGAGTGTGTCCTTGTCCTTGATGCAAACGCGTAATAGCTCGCAATGGTCGAGGAAATGTTCAATGGCCGACTGCATGCGATCGTTCAACACATCGCCTTCAATCAGCTGGAAGGTACCCAGAGTGTATGGCTGATCGAGTTGCCGTTGCTTCGGTGGCAGGTTTTCCAGCAGCGTCTGATTCTGGTTGTTGTCGTCGAGCCGTCGTTGCATTTGCTTTTGCGCAATGGCGATGTCGTCGAACGATTCCAGGCCCATGGCGGGGGTCCACAGGATGGCACGCCCGGAATGCTTGATATCCATGCCTCCGCGTTCGGTCAGGAGTACGCAGTGAGCGAGCGACATCACTTCACTTTGGCCCGTGCGGGTGAGGGTGAGCGACCATGCATCCGGCCGGAAGCCATTGAGGGACTGGCGATCCATGCGTGTTGCGTGTTTTGCGTCGAACACGGTTTCGACTAGTGTTCGCTCGGCCGTCAGCCAGGACCCGCTGAGGTTTCTCATCTGTGCCTCTCCACGCACGCCGTCCTCGAAAGCCTGCGCCAGTTTCCATCGAATATCTTCGAGAAAGGCGCGTTGTTCAGTGCTGCTCGTGGTCGGCTGATTTTTAAAGTGGCTGGTGAGATTATCCAGGGTGCGTTCCAGCTTTGTCGCCAATTGCCCAGCCTTGTCGGCCTGCACGAGTGAGGAGGGTGGTGCGCTGGAAAACAGCGGGCGGGTGCTCCAGCGTTCGTTGACGTCAAGCTTGAGCAGACGCTCGTGAATCAGTGCGCGGACATCCAGCGCCTTGTCGAAAAGCGCATGGATGTCAGTCGTGCGCTCGCTTTGGCGAAAGAGTTGCAAGACGTATTCAACGTTCTGGCGCTGTTTGGTGAGGATTGCCTCAAACAGCGTCGCAATGATCTCGCCGCCGATGTTTTCACCGGACACCTGGGCGTTGGTGAAACCAAGATAGCGATTGCGCTCCTCCATACTCATGAGCCCGTACAGCTCGTCCTCATGTCCGGCGGCATTGAGTTTGGCGGTCAACGTCTGTTTCAGATCGGCGTAGTCGGTGAGAACCTGAAAGCCTTGCGTGGGGGTGTAGAGATAGGCCTTGTCATGGTTGATCATCAGCGAGCCGGCCAACTCGACATAGGTGCTCTCCTCGCGCAAGCACACGGTTTCGAAGGTGGGTCGCTGGAAAGCGACATTCGGTTCCCGAATCAAGCAGTGCAATGCGTCGAACTCAGCGGCAGAGAGGATTTCCGTTTCGCGCTTGATCATCAAATCCGCACGCACCTGATCCTGCAGTGTCTGGCTGAAGAATGCGCGTCTGGGCGAGCCCTCGAATGAGGCTGCATTCCAGTAGGCCTCGAGTTGCCGAAACAACAGCATGGTCAGTTTTCCCGCCGCGGATTTGATCGCTTCTGCCCACGCGATCTGGTCAGCAGGCCGGGTTGCGCGGGCGGGATGGGAAAATTCAGCTGTCTGACCACGCGGCCAGCCATGACGGCGGAAGTACAGCAGTAGCGCTTCACTCAGCGATAGCGAATCGACCCATTGCCTGACATCCCCGGAGAGTGGGGCGGTGTCGGCGAAAAAACTGACCCGGGTGCGCGACTGCTGCAAACCGGCAAAGTGAGGTTCGAGCAGTTCATCGAGAATCTTTTCCAGCAGGGAGGTCAGCGAAGGCAGGCGTTTGAGTTCATCCAGCTGGTCGCGCCCGCAGGTTTCCTGAGATTGGCTGATTGCGGCTTTTTGATCGTCAAATACATCGCCTTCGATCGTTTCACGGGTCAGGGTAAAGCTGCGTTTCTCCACCAATTCCTTGCGCAGCGACACGGTGAGAAAGGCAAGCAGATCATCCTTTTCGTCAGCGTTGTCGAGGCGCGCTTGCAAGGCTTCGGTCAGCACCTTGTGATCGCTGTATTTTTTCAGGCCATCGTAGGGGGTATAGAGAAACACGCCCTTGTCATCCGGCCCGGCGCTGAGAATAAAACTGCCGGCCAGCGGCACAGCCAATTGCTTGTCGGCGTTTAACAGAATGCGTTCGGCCAGCATCGGCGGGGTTTGTTCGCTGCGCAGCGCATGGGTTGCCAGTTGCACATGAGCGAGCCAAGAGAAATCTTTGCTGTTCAGACCGTGGGCCAGACGGAAGCCCTCATGCAGGCCTGGGGATTTAAGAATGTCGGGGAACAATAAAGGTGCAGTGGGGCTAGACATCATTGAGCTCTGAATGCAGGCGCCTTGGGCGGGGGCTCAAGAATAGGTACGCAGTTCAGCGCGCAGGCGGTACATAGTTACCGCACGCGCCGAGCTGAAATGTGCGGAAGGGCGTCAATCACTCCCGAATGATCGAAGGGTTGACAGCCGACAGCTCCGCCGTGGTTAATCGACGAGCAAGTCGTCCGTACGCTGTTGTTCCCTCCAATAATCATTCTGGAGCTTCAGATGTCTGCGCCACACGATCATGTGTCCTCTGCTGTCGCGTCCTCGTTATCTCTCGAAGCGCTGACGCAACTGCTTGAAACGATTTTCCTGCGCCACGGCACCTCCGCCGACGTCGCGCAAGTGCTGGCCGCCAACTGCGCCGGGGCCGAGCGCGACGGCGCTCACAGCCATGGCGTGTTTCGCATTCCCGGTTATGTCTCGACGTTGGCCAGCGGCTGGGTCAACGGGCACGCGGTGCCGCACGTCGAAGATGTCGCCTCGGGATTTGTCCGTGTCGATGCCGGCAACGGTTTCGCCCAACCGGCACTGGCTGCCGCCCGGCCGCTGCTGGTGGAGAAGGCGCGAAACGCCGGGATTGCCGTGTTGGCGATTCGCAACTCTCACCACTTCGCCGCATTGTGGCCGGATGTCGAACCTTTCGCCGATGAAGGTCTGGTGGCGCTCAGTGTGGTCAACAGCATGACCTGCGTGGTGCCCCATGGCGCCGACCGGCCACTGTTCGGCACCAACCCGATTGCGTTCGCCGCGCCACGGGCCGGCGCCGCGCCGATTGTCTTCGACCTGGCCACCAGCGCGATCGCCCATGGCGACGTGCAGATTGCTGCGCGCAAAGGTGAGCGGCTGCCGGCCGGGATGGGCGTGGACAGCCTCGGTCAGCCGACTCAGGATCCCAAGGCGATTCTTGAGGGCGGGGCGTTGTTGCCGTTCGGTGGTCATAAGGGGTCGGCGCTGTCGATGATGGTCGAGTTGCTGGCCGCAGCGCTGACCGGGGGGAATTTTTCCTTCGAGTTCGACTGGTCCAATCATCCCGGGGCGAAAACGCCGTGGACCGGGCAGTTGCTGATTGTCATCGACCCGAGCAAAGCCGCCGGGCAGGGTTTTGCCGAACGCAGTGGCGAACTGGTGCGCCAGATGCACAGTGTCGGGCTCAAGCGTTTGCCGGGGGATCGTCGGCATTGGCAACGCAGTAAGTCGTTGGCTGAGGGTATTGTGCTGGACGCGCAGACGCTGGCGCAGTTGCGCGAACTGGCGGGGGTGTGAGCAAAGAGCAAAGGCCCCTCACCCTAGCCCTCTCCCGGGGGGAGAGGGGACTGAACGAGGTGAATGGGCGAGGTACGCCGACGTGGAATACCGAGCTGAATTCAGGATCTGAACAGAAAAAAACCGGCAGGCATAAAAAAGGCGAACCCAGTGGGTTCGCCTTTTTCGTGCGCGTTTGACTCAGCGACGGCCGAGCAGCAAGCCGACCACCAGGCCGAAACCGGCGGAGATCGCCACGGTCTGCCACGGGTGGCCGCCGATGTAGCTTTCGGTGGCATCGACCGCTGGTTTGGTGCGATCACGCACGCTCGACACGGAATCCAGCGCCTGTTGCAGTTTCAGGGCGATTTGTCCGCGCAGCGTTTCCGCTTCTTCGCCGACCAGTGAGGCGCTGCTCTTGAGCAGTTTGTCGGACTCTTGAATCAGAGCCTGAAGTTCGCTGAAGGCCTGATCCTTGATTTGGTCTTCGGCGGCTTGCACGGCGGATTTGCGGGCCATTGGGTGACTCCTTGCAGTTGAATGGACAGTGATCAATGGAGTGTGGCGCTTGCTGAAAAGTTGCACTGAATTTAGGTCAGAAATAAAAACCTGCGCGGGAGATTTCCGTCGAGCGTGTAAGATGTCGCCATTTTACGCAGCAGGATAATTCCCCATGAGTTTCAATCTGGCCGACAAATCCCTTGCAGAGCGCGCTGCGCTGGAAGACGAGAAATCCCGTCTGTTCGAACTCTGGCAGAACAATCTGGGCAAAGCCAAAGGCGAAGCCGCGCGTTTGTTCGGCGAGCGCGGCAAGCGCAAAGGCAAATGGGCCGAGTGGGTCCGCGCGGAACTGGACGGCATGTCGCCGCCGGAGTTCGCCAACATGGTACGCAGTGAAGTCAATCGCCTGATGGCCGCCAACAAGTAACGCTTCAACTGAACGTCGTGGCAATCGCTTCACGCACTTTGACCACCACCGGATCGATCTGCGTGCTGGTGCGCCAGCCCAGTTCGATCGGATAACGCGGCAACTTCAGCGGGCAGGGCAGCAGCGCCAGACCGCTGAGTGCGGCGATGCTCTCGGCGGCATGCGTCGGAATCGTCGCCACCGCCCGGCTGCCCTTGAGCAGATACGGCAGCGCGGCGAAATGTGTGGTCGAGGCGCACACTCGCCGGCTCAGCCCCAGCGCCGCCAACCCCTCATCGGTAATCCCGATAAACCCGCCGGACGACACCAGGATGTGCTCGCGGGCAACGAACGTCTCAAGATCAATCTGTTGCTGACCAGGCGCAAGGCTCGCCGGATCGACCAGACAGGCATATCCACCTTCGCCCAACACCTGACGGCTGAGCAAGCGCTCGGCAAAGCCACCGGCAGTAATCGCCAGATCGATGCTGCGTTCCATCAGCGCGCGGGCGACGATCTGACTATGCGTCTGTCGAAAGATCACCCGCAGCTTCGGTGCGATGCGGGCGATTTCTTCGATCAGGCGGCGACCGTAGGCGATCTCGAAGTCATCCGACAGCCCTACGGTAACCGAGCGACCCTCGTATTGATTGGCCGCCGGGTCGACCATCGCCAGACTCTGCCGGCATTTGTTCAGCGCGTCGCTGACCACCGGTTTCAATTGATTGGCTTTGAGCGTCGGGGCCAGCCCACGCCCGGTGCGCACGAACAATTGATCGCCGTAAACCTCACGCAACCGGCGCAACGCCGCGCTGACGGCCGATTGCGTGACGCCCAGACGCAACGCCGCGCGGCTGGCGCTGGATTCTTCATGCAAGGCTTCAAAGACTTTCAGCAGATTGAGGTCGACCGTGGCGATATTCATTTGGCTCATATCATTAAGCAGCAATTGGGGCTTTATTCATGATCGCGTGGCGCCGCAGAATCGGCAACCACTGAACCTGAAGGAGTCCCCGTAATGGCCAAATCGATTGTTGCCGCGCTGCAAATCGGCGCATTGCCCGACGGCAAAGCTGCCACTCTGGAACAGATTTTGAGTTGGGAAGGCGCGATCAGCGAATCCGGCGCGGCGCTGGTAGTGATGCCAGAAGCGCTGCTGGGCGGTTATCCGAAAGGCGAGGGTTTCGGCACACAATTGGGTTATCGCCTGCCTGAGGGGCGTGAAGCCTACGCCCGTTATTTTGCCAATGCGATCGATGTGCCGGGGGCCGAGACGCAAGCGCTGGCCGGTCTGTCGGCGCGCACCGGGGCCAATCTGGTGATCGGCGTGATTGAACGCTCTGGCAGCACGCTGTATTGCACCGCGCTGTATTTCGACCCGCAGGACGGCCTCGTCGGAAAACACCGCAAACTGATGCCAACCGGCACCGAACGGTTGATCTGGGGCAAGGGCGACGGCTCGACGTTGCCGGTGTTCGACACCCAGGTGGGCAAACTCGGCGCCGTGGTGTGCTGGGAAAACATGATGCCGCTGCTGCGCACGGCGATGTACGCCAAAGGCATTGAAGTGTGGTGTGCACCGACCGTGGACGAGCGTGAAATGTGGCAGGTCAGCATGCGTCACATCGCCCATGAAGGCCGCTGCTTTGTGGTCAGTGCGTGCCAGGTGCAGGCATCGCCTCAGGCGTTGGGTGTCGAGATTGCCAACTGGCCGGCGGATCGACCGTTGATTGCCGGCGGCAGCGTGATTGTCGGGCCGATGGGCGACGTGCTGGCGGGGCCGTTGCGCGGTGAGGCGGGCTTGCTCACGGCTGAAATCGACACCGATGAACTGGTGCGTGCGCGCTATGACTACGATGTGGTCGGCCACTATTCGCGGCCGGATGTGTTTGAGCTGTCAGTAGATGAACGCGCCAAACCCGGGGTGCGCTTCAACACATAACCCACTGCCTTGGTAACCCCTGTAGGAGCTGCCGAAGGCTGCGATCTTTTGATCTTGATCTTGATCTTAAAAAACAAAAGCAAAAGATCGCAGCCTTCGGCAGCTCCTACAATGGATCGGTAGTGTGTCTTGGAAATCAGTGGCGTTGCTGCCATTCTTCGCGGGTGATCTCCCAAAGCTCCCGAGGGAAACGCCCAGCGACGAAATCGTCTTCATCGGTCCGAATCAAACGCATTCCCGCGCGCTCCGAGATTCTGCGTGAGCCGATGTTCGGCGCTGCTTTCGGCACACGCATCAGCGGGCGTTGCAGAGCGTTGAACCAGTAATCGGTCACCACCGCACAGGCTTCAGTCATCAAGCCCTGACCTTGCCACGCCGGCGCCAGCCAGAAGCCGCGATGGTTGTCCGCCTGATCCATCAGGCTGATATTGCCAATCAACTGTTCGGGTGCGGCCTTGAGGCGAATCGTCCAATGCCACTCCTTGCCTGCCGCCACCGCTGGCAAGGCAATGTCGCGCAGATAGGCGAGGGCACCGTCCTCCGGATACGGCCATGGCACGGCCGCGTTCAGATAACGCACCACGTCCCAATGCGGAAATTCGCGCTGCACGGCTTCGGCATCGGCCAGTTGCAATGGGCGCAGGATCAGTCGTTCGGTGTACAGCGTCGGTATGTCTTCCATAAACCTGCAGCCTCCATGCGTGTCTTTCAGGAACGAAGCAGGCTAGCGCATTTTTACCAGGTAGCGGCAGTGGCCTTGGGCAGGCTGAGCTTGCCGCTGTCGACAAAGCGCATGGTGCCAAACAGACCGCCGGCAAGCTTGCCGCGCAGCACATAGGGCAGGTTATCGAGGGTTTGCGTCTGGCTCAGGCCAAGAGTCTGGCGCAGCACCGAGAACGCCGAGATGCTGACGGGGACTGTGACGATGGTTTCGGAAAAACGCGGGATCGAACCGCTTTGATCGCTCACGCCGGAGGCCAGCGAATGGCCGTTGACCTCCAGATCCAGCGCAATGCCGTTGTAGTCGATGGCCGTCTCATTGGGGTTCTGTACGCGAATCTTGATGGCGAATCGCACTTCCAGATCCTGGCTCGGCAACGGTTCGAGGCCGACCACGTTGATGTTCACCGGATCACGGTTGGGGAAAAGCGCACAGGCGCTGAGGGACAGCAGAAGCAGTGACAGCATGACGGCTTGGAAACGGCGCATAAACGGTCTCTCAACAAAAAAGGGCTGAACCGTCACCGGCTCAGCCCTCTCTATCAAAGGCCAGACGTTAGCGGTTCAACTGTGCGACAGCTGCCACCGGGGCAGGTTCACCTTTGGCCGGCAGGTCCGGGTTTTCCATGACCTGAAGGATAGAAGCTTCCGGGTCGAAATCGTCTTCTTCCAGCTCGATGAATTCTTCCGGCAGAAAGATGTTCAGCACGATAGCGCACAACGCACCGACGGTGATCGGCGATTCGAATATGTTGCGCAGCGCTTGCGGCAGTTCGCGCAACACTTCCGGCACAGCGGCGATGCCCAGGCCCATGCCCAGCGAAATCGCCACGATCAGCATGTTGCGCCGATGCAGGCCAGCCTCGGCGAGGATCTTGATGCCGGCCACCGCGACGGTGCCGAACATCACCAGTTCGGCGCCACCCAGTACCGGTTTCGGCATCAGTTGCAGCACCGCGCCGATCATCGGGAACAGCCCGAGCAACACCAGCAAACCGGCAATGAAGAAGGCGACGTAGCGGCTGGCCACGCCGGTGAGCTGAATCACGCCGTTGTTTTGCGCGAAGGTCACCATCGGCATGCTGTTGAACACCGCCGCCATGGCCGAGTTGAGGCCGTCGGCGAGCAGGCCGGACTTGATTCGGCGGATGTACAGCGGGCCTTTGACCGGTTGCCGCGAGATCATCGAGTTGGCGGTCAGATCACCGGCAGCTTCCAGCGGCGACACGAGGAAAATCACCGCCACCGGCACGAACGCCACCCAGTCAAAGTTGAAACCGTACTTGAACGGCACCGGTACGCTGACCAGCGGCACCTCGGGCATGGAGGCGAAATCCACGGTGCCCATCAGCCACGCCACCACATAGCCCAGCGTCAGGCCGATAACGATCGCGCCCAGGCGCAGAAACGGCACGTCGACGCGGTTCAGCACGACGATGGTGCCGATCACCAGCGCTGCCAGAAAGATATGGCTGGCCGCGCCCAGATCCGGCGCGCCGAAACCGCCGGCAATGTCGGTCATGGCCACTTTGATCAGCGACAGGCCCATCAGCGTGATGATGGTGCCGGTGACCACCGGGGTGATCAGCATGCGCAGTTTGCCGATGAACTGGCTCAGCACCACTTCGATGAAGGCTGCGAAAAAGCACACACCGAAGATCGTCGAGAGAATTTCATCGGTGCCACCACCGCGCGCCTTGACCATGAACCCGGCACTGAGAATCACGCTGATAAAGGAAAAACTGGTGCCTTGCAGGCACAACAATCCCGAACCGACCGGGCCGAAGCGCTTGGCCTGGACGAAGGTGCCGAGGCCGGAAACGAACAGCGCCATGCTGATCAGGTAGGGGATTTCACTGTGCAGACCGAGGGCGCCGCCCATGATCAAAGTCGGAGTGATGATGCCGACGAAGCTCGCCAGCACGTGTTGCAGCGCGGCAAACACGGTGGCAGTCAGGTGCGGGCGGTCGTTGAGACCATAGATCAGGTCGTTGTTGCGCGGGGCTTTTTCAGAGGCGGTCATGGTGTTTTGCGCGCCACGAGGCGGGGCCGGGTCAGAAAATGGAGGCGCAGGATGCCGGAAGAGGGCGGCGAGGGCAACGAGCAATAACTGCCTGAAAGGTCAGGTTTTATTGGCCGCTAGCGGTAGACGGCTGTGTAGGAGCTGTCGAGTGAAACGAGGCTGCGATCTTTTAAGATCAAAAGATCGCAGCCTGCGGCAGCTCCTACAGCGAGATGTATCAGGAGAAGGCTGCGAGCAGATCTTCTTCAAACGCCTTTTGCGCATCCCCCGGCACCTGTGCCCGATGCCGGGCCAGATGAAACGCCACCTCGAAACTCAACTCGCCCTCGCGGATTGGCCGCAGCAGGCCCTTGGCTTGCCAACTGCGCGCATAGTTATCCGGCAGATAGCCGACATGTTTACCCGACAGAATAAAGGTCAGCGTGCCTTCAACCTGCTCCGACCGCGCCGAGCAGACCTTGCCCTGAAACGGTTCGTCACTGCGCAAAAACCGATAGGGGTGATCGACTCGGTCACAGGCCTGCAAGGCTGCATCACTCGGCGCTGCATCGGTAAACAACGGATGGCCGGCAGCACAGTACAAATGCTGGGTTTCGCTAAACAAGTGGCGATAGTCGAAGGCACTTTGCACTTGCGAAAAATAACCGATCGCCAGATCCAGTCGCTGTTGCAACAGCAGGCGTTCCATTTCGCCGGGCATGGCACTGATCAATTCGATGCGTACAGATTCATCACGCTCGCGAAAGCGGCGGATCGCCACCGCCACCCGCTGCAACACTGACTGATCGACCGACTCGGAGATTCCCAAGCGCACTTCGCCGATCAAACGCCCGGCGACGCCGTTGGATTGATGGCGGAAGGTTTCAATCGATTCAAACAACGTGCGCACAGCAATCAGCAACTGCTCGCCCTTGGGCGTGACGCTGAAACCGCCCTTGCCGCGACTGCACAGACGATAGCCGAGACGGGTTTCCAGTTTGGCCATTTGCTGACTGATGCTTGACTGGCTCAGGCCCAGATCACCTTGAGCCGCGCTGAAACCACCGCACTCGACCACCCGCACAAACAGGCGCAACAGTTGCAAATCGACGTCGTGCAGTTGACCCAACATCACATTACTCCGGAATAAAGTCAGGATAATTATTCGGCTATTTTTCTAATGTATCGGACCGCGCATTCTGCAGCCACTTCCTCCGGTCAGGTGTTCGTCATGGCTCCCGTGTTCAAGCTGTGTTTCCCCGCGCTGCTGTTGTCCGTGGCTCTTCAGGCGCAGGCCGAGGACAAAACGCTAAATCTGTACAGCTGGGCCGATTACGTGCCACCGCAAACCCTGCAACGGTTCGAGCAGGAAACCGGTATCCATGTGCGTTACGACACCTTCGACACCTCCGAGGTGCTGGAGACCAAGTTGCTCACCGGTGGTAGCGGCTATGATGTGGTGGTGCCGTCGTCCAGCGTTCTGGCGCGAGGACTCGCGGCCGGCGCGCTGAAAGAAATCCCCCACGACGGCCTCAAGGGCTACGCCAATCTTGATCCGGATCTGCTGGAAAAAATGGCCGCCGTCGACCCCGGCAATCGCTACGGCGTGCCGTACACCTGGGGCACCTTGGGTCTGGGGATGAACGTTGAGGCGGTGAAGCAGCGCTTGCCCGATGTGCCGCTCAACAGCCTCGATCTGCTGTTCAAACCCGAGAACGCCAGCAAGCTGAAAGACTGCGGCATCGCGATCCTCGATTCGCCGCAGGAGGTCATTGGTCTGGCCCTGCATTACCTGGGTAAAGATCCCTACAGCACGGACAAAAGCGATCTGGCCGCCGCCGAGGCTTTATTGCAGAAACTTCAGCCGTCGGTGCTCTACGTCGCCACTGGCCGGCAGATCAATGACCTGGCCAGCGGCAACGTGTGCCTTGCGCTGACCTACAACGGCGACGCAAGCATGGCCGCTGATCAGGCACACAAGGCCAATAAACCCTTCGAAGTGGCGTATCGCATTCCCAAAGAAGGCACGCTGGTGTGGCAAGACAATCTGGCCATCCCCAAAGACGCGCCGCACCCCGAAGCCGCGCGGGCGTTCATCGAATTCATGCTGCGGCCGGACTCGGTGGCCGAGTTGACCAACACGCTGTTTTTTGCCACCGCCAACCAGGCCGCGACGCCATTGGTGGATGAAGCCGTGCGCAACGATCCCGACATCTACCCACCCAGCGAGGTGCGCGCGCGGCTGTATGCCGATCGCAGCATGAGCCTCAAGGACATGCGTCAGCGCACGCGTCTGTGGACCACTTTCCGTAGCCACCGATAACAACAGGAGCACCACGATGGATGTGCCCATGCAAAACGATCAGGCCCTGACCCGTGACAGCCTTTATGGCACCGCCGCCGAAAGCACCTACGCCGGCATCACCAGTTTCATGCGCCGGCGTTACAGCCGTGACCTGCGCGGCGTCGATGTCGCGGTCAGCGGCGTGCCGTTCGACACGGCCACCAGCAACCGCCCCGGCGCACGTTTCGGGCCACGGGGGATTCGCGCGGCTTCCACCGGGATTGCCTGGGAGCGCCACTGGCCGTGGACGTTTGACCCGTTCGATCATCTGGCGGTGATTGATTACGGCGACTGCAATTTCGATTACGGCTCGCCACACACCGTCCCGGAACGCATCGAAGCCCACGCCGAACAGATTCTCAACGCCGGCAGCGCCATGCTCACATTTGGTGGTGATCACTTCATCAGCTATCCGCTGCTCAAGGCCCATGCGCGCAAGCACGGCACGCTGTCGCTGATTCATTTCGATGCGCACAGCGACACCTGGCCGGATGAAGAGGGTAAACGCGTCGATCACGGCACCATGTTCTGGCACGCGGCGCGCGAAGGTCTGGTCGATCCGGCACGTTCGGTGCAGATCGGTTTGCGCACGACCAATGACGATCACATGGGGTTTCAGGTGCTGGATGCTCGACAGGTGCATCGCCGTGGCTGCGAAGCGATTGTCGAAGCGATCCGCGCCCGGGTCGGCGATAACCCGGTGTACCTGACGTTCGACATTGATTGCCTCGATCCGGCGTTCGCTCCCGGCACCGGAACACCGGTGTGCGGCGGCTTGAGCACCGTGCAAGCGCTGGAAATTCTCGGTGGTTTGCGCGGGATCAATCTGGTCGGCATGGACGTGGTGGAAGTCGCCCCGGCTTACGATCACGCCGACGTCACCTCGCTGGCCGCCGCCACACTGGCGATGGAAATGCTCTGCCTCTACGCCGCTCGACACAAGGTCGATATTTAACCAACACTGCGTACTCCTGCTCGCGAAGGCGTCATTTTTCAGCCAACATCTTTGTCGACTGACCCGCCGCTTTCGCGAGCAAGCTCGCTCCCACATTTTCAGCCAAGGCTCCTGCCATTTTCTGACACCAGCCTCTGCTAAGCTGCGACCACTTTCCCTGCTGAGCCTGACCATCGTGTCGCGTACCACTCGTCTTTTGACTTTGCTGCAAGTGCTGCGCGGCAAAAAGCGCCCGGTGACGGCGGCAACGCTGGCCGCCGAGCTGGAAGTGTCCGAGCGCACGCTCTATCGCGATATTGCTGAGCTGACCGCCCTCGGCGCGCCGATCCATGGTGAAGCCGGGATCGGTTATGTGCTGCGCAGCGGCCTGTTTTTGCCCCCGCTGATGCTCAACGCCGACGAGACCGAAGCCATCGTCCTCGGCTTGCGTTATGTCGATCAGCGCGGTGATGAAGTCCTCGGCAAAGCAGCGGCGGATGCGCTGGCGAAAATTGCCGCAGTGCTCGATCCGCAAGCGCAGGAAGCGCTGCGTAATCCCACCGTGATGCCGGGCCCGCCGGGTTATGGTTTTCCACAAAACGCCGTGCCGTTGAACGTGTTCCGCCACGCTATCCGCGATCAGGCCAAACTGCACATCGATTACGCCGACGCGCAACAGGTGCCCAGTCAGCGGCTGATCTGGCCCTTGGCGCTGGGCTTCCTCAATGAGGTGCGGATCATCGTCGCGTGGTGCGAATTGCGCAGTGCCTACCGTACCTTTCGCACCGACCGCATCAGCGCGGCTAGCCGCCAGCGCGACAGTTATCCGGGGCGGCGCAGCGACCTGTTACGCACTTGGCGCGAGCAGATGCAGCTGGACGAAAGTGGCCGCTTCACTCCTGACAAAAACTGACGCAACGCTGTTTTAGGATGCTCGCAGAACCAAACAAAAAAAGGAGCTGCAACCATGTCACATCCTGTCTCTACACTGGCCCCGGCGATCGCTGCGTATATCGATGCGGCCAACGCACGCGATACCTCGCGGGTCGGCAGTTTTTTTGCCGAGGATGCCAACGTGTTCGACGAGGGCCAGCATCAGGTCGGCCCGCATGCCATCGCGCAATGGATGCAAGACACCGGGCAACGCTATCAGCCACGGGTCGAAGTGCTCGACGTCCAGCAGCGCACCGGCAAGGTACTGGTGCACGGGCTGATTTCCGGGACATTCCCCGGCAGCCCGGCCCAGTTACGCTATACGTTTCGCTTGAACGAACAGGGCAAAATCGCCCGCCTGGATATTTCCCTGTAAGCATCGTGGCATACTGCCGCGCATGACTTTCGACACTCCCCTCAGCGCCTGGCAACACGCCGTTCAACACAAGGGCTTTGTCCAGGACGAAGCCCAGGAACACGCGGTCTGGGCGCTGCAAAAATGCCATGAAGCCCTGCACGCCGGTGCCCGTTCGGTCACCGGCGTTTACCTGTGGGGGCCGGTCGGGCGCGGCAAGACCTGGCTGATGGATCAGTTCTATCAGAGCCTGCGCGTACCGGCGCGACGCCAACACTTTCATCACTTCATGGGCTGGGTGCATCAGCGCTCGTTCCAGTTGACCGGGATTGCCGATCCGTTGCGTGCGCTGGCCAAAGAGCTGGCGGCGGAGGTGCGGGTGCTGTGCTTCGATGAGCTGTTCGTCAACGACATCGGCGACGCGATCATTCTCGGTCGGCTGTTTCAGGTGATGTTCGACGAAGGCGTGGTCATCGTTTGCACCTCCAATCTGCCGCCGGATGATCTGTACGCCGATGGCTTCAACCGCGATCGCTTCGTACCGGCAATTGCCGCGATCAAGGCGCATATGCAGGTGGTGGTGGTGAATGGCGCCGAGGATCACCGCTTGCATCCAGGGGCCGGCCTGCAACGCTACTTTGTGATCACGTCGCCGGTCAGCGCGCTGAACGAAGTCTTTCAGGCGTTGACCGCCGGACAGCCAGCCAGCACCGAACCCGTGTCGGTCGGTCATCGTCAGTTGAACGTCGTGCAGGCCAGCGAGTCGGTGTTGTGGTGTCGCTATGCGGATCTTTGCGAGCAGCCGTTCGCCGCCATGGATTTCATCGCGCTGTGCGATCGCTACACGGCTATTCTGTTGAGCGAGGTGCCGAACCTCAGCGCACAGAAACGCGAAGGGCGCATCGCGCGCGGCACCGAAGATGGCGCGCAGCGGGTGGTGGCCGGTGATCGCGAGCTGCCGCAATTGTCGGTTCACGATGACGGTGTGCGGCGTTTCATCGCGCTGGTCGACGAGTGCTATGACCGTAAAGTGCCGCTGTACATCGAGGCGCAAGTGCCAATGGATGCGCTGTACACCGAGGGTTATCTGGAATTCCCGTTCCGCCGCACCCTCAGTCGCTTGCAGGAGATGCAACTGCAGCGCTTTGCCGAAACGTGAGTGAAGAGGGCGCCGACATGAGCCAACCGCTTTCCCATCATTTGCTGACCATGGCCTACCAGAATGCCTGGGCCAATCATCGTCTGGCCAAGGCCTGGCGCCAGCTCGGTGCGGCAGATCTGGCCGCCCCCAGGTCGAGTTTCTTCCCGAGCATTCGTCTGACTCTCAATCACATCCTCACCTGCGACTGGTTCTACGTCGATGCACTGGAGCGTGAACTGCGCGGGGCCGAGCCGCACCCGGACTGCTATGTGTTTTTCAATGTGGACGAGCCGTTTACCGATGGTCCGCAGTTGCGTGAAGAGCAGGCTCACGTTGATCGGCGGATGATTGCTTATTGCGAGCAACTGCGCGATGCCGATCTGAGCCGCATCGTCACCATCGCCCGCGACACGCCGCAGCACGACAGTCGTCTGCGCATGCTGTCGCATTTGTTCGAGCATCAGATTCATCACCGTGGTCAGGTGCACGCGATGCTCAGCGATACTGCGGTGAAGCCGCCGCAACTGGATGAGTTCTTCTGTGTCGGCGAGAGCGGACTGCGCGCTGAGGACTTTGCTGAACTGGGCTGGACTGAAGAGTTGATCTGGGGCCACTGAAAAAGCCAAAGATCGCAGCCTCCGGCAGCTCCTACACCCAATTATCTGTAGGAGCTGCCGAAGGCTGCGATCTTTTGATCTTTTGATCTTTTGATCTTTTGATCTTTTGATCTTTTGATCTTTTGATCTTTTGATCTTTTGATCTTTTGATCTTTTGCATTTGCGGGTTGCCCGCTCGATCACCCCCGCGCTAAGGTCAGACAGCCTTTCAGTGCGCACTTTGCGCGCCGGGGCTTTTGTGTGTTCGGGGATGGAAATGGATTCCGCAGAGATTCTTGTGCTTCAAGCCAGCTACAGCAATCCAACGCACGCCGAGGCCATCGGTATCGTGCTCAATCATTACGCAGAAGACCCGATGGGCGGCGGTCATTCGCTCGACCCTGACCTGTTGCGTCGGCTCCCCGAAGAGCTGGCCCGACGCCCGCATGCGTTCAGCGTGCTGGCCTTTGTCGGGGGCGAGCCGGCGGGGCTGGTGAACTGCTTTGAAGGGTTCTCCACGTTCGCCTGCAAACCGTTGGTCAACGTCCATGACGTGGCGGTGGTGGGCAAATTCCGCGGCCTCGGTCTGAGTCAGAAAATGCTGCAGAAAGTCGAGGAGATCTCTCGCCAGCGCGGTTGCTGCAAAATCACCCTTGAAGTGCTGGAAGGCAACGCTGTGGCCCAGGGTTCATACCGCAAGTTCGGCTTCGCGCCGGGCATGTTCGACCCGGATCATGGGCAGATGCTGTTCTGGATCAAAAACCTCCAAGCCTAGAAGCCCCTCACCCTAACCCTCCCGAAACGTCGGACCGCCCAGAGGGAGAGGGGACTGACCGAGGTGTTTGGGCAAGGTACGCCGACCTGAAACATCGAGCCGAACGTAGGTTTTGAAAAGCATGAAAATCGGCTCCCTTTCCCCCTCGCCCCTTTGGGGAGAGGGCTGGGGTGAGGGTGGGTGGATCTTGCTGACCCAACCCAATCTGCGAACTCGCGACAGCATAAGGTCGAACACCCCGCTCAATGGCCATAAAAAAGGCGCCCTAATCAGGGCGCCAAACTGTCTTCTCCCGGGCCAGAGCGGAGCCACGGAAGGTCCATCGGTTGCTCGGTCAATCTCAGTCGCGATAGGACTCGGTCACTTGCGCAGTCTGGTCGGCGGGAACGCGAATTTCTTTCGCGTTGGCGTCGCTCTGCTGCGCGCTCTGGGCGTGGTGAACCGGGAAGTTGTCGTAGTAATAACGCATACGCTCAGCGCCGCCCTCGGCAAAGACGCTGGCAGAACCCAGGGCAAACAGCCCGGCAAGGATTACGGTAGTGATTTTCATGGTGCCTCCTACTGAACAAGTGGGAGCCGTTCGTCCATGAAGCAGATCTCGGAAGAGAGTCTGGATGGCATGAATTAACACCGGGTTAACGCCCGTTCAGTGTAGGTTTTGCAGCATGTTGCGGGGCGGTATCAGACAGACGCGGCGCACATCAAGCGTAGGTGCGCTGCGCCCGATAGGCGGGGGTCAGAGCTTCCAGTCGAGACTCAGGGTGACGGTGCGCGGGTCACCCCAGTACACACCGTTATAGAAGCCGACATTGTCGTAATACTTCTTGTCGAACAGGTTGTTGACGTTCAGCGACGCCGACAGGTGTCGATCAAACGCATAGCGCGACATCAGGTTGACCACGGTGTAGGCGCTCTGGTTGATGCGTGCCTCCTGAGTGTCGCCGCCGACCGGTCGGCTCGACGTGCCATACACATCGCTCTGCCAGTTCACCGCACCGCCTACGGTCAGCGCCTGCCATTCGCCCGGTAAACGGTACGCGGTAGAGACGCGCAGCAGATTCATCGGCTCACTGGTGTTGGTGCGCTCGCTGTCGCCGTCGACCGAGTGGGTATAGGTGTAACCGGCGGTCATGTTCCAGCCCTGCAGGATTTCGCCGGATACTTCAGCCTCAAAGCCGTTGACCTTGTTGCCCTTGCCGCCGGATTTGTAGAACTGCTCACGGGTAACCGGATCCGCCGGTACCGAGTTATCGAGTTCGGCGACGTTGTCCTGCTTGCTCCAAAACAGCGCCGTGGACAGGTTCAGGCGTTCCTCGAGCAAACTGCCCTTGACGCCCACTTCATAGTTTTTGCCGACCACGGGGTCGATGTATTTGCGGTTCTTGTCGCGGTTGCCCTGGGGTTTGAAGATGTCGGTGTAACTCACGTATGCCGTGTACTCCGGGGTCAAGTCGTACAGCAGGCCGGCGTAAGGCGTCCAGACGTCGTTCTGTTTCTGGCTGGTGTAATCGACCTTGGTCAGTTGCCGGCTGGCGTCGTAACGGTTGCTGGTGCTGGACGCTTCCCAGCTGCCGTATCGGCTGCCGAGCACGGCGTGCAGATCATCAGCCAGGCTCAGGCGTGTGGCGATGTAGCCGGCTTTCTGTCGGGTATTGTCCTTGGAGCCGGTGAGGTCGGTGACGGTGTCGCTGAATTTGGCGATATCGCCCATGTACTTCCAGTCGCGGATTTTTCCGTAATCGCTGGGTTGTGCGCCGGCAATGGTGTACGGCGAGTTCGAGCGGCGTTCGGCCTCGCCATAGCCGAACATCATTTCGTGCTCACGGCCCAGCAGCGAGTAGGGGCCGGAGACATTGAAGTCATACGCCTGCATTTTCTGCGTGCCGATCATGTGCGAGGTGTAAGCGAGCATGCCGCTGCGGTCGGTCTCGGGGAAACCGCCACCGCCGTAATACACCTTGCCGTCGCTCGCGCTGTCGCGGTGGGTGTACGCAGCTTTCAGGCGCCAGCCGCCGGCCAGTTGCTGATCGAGGGTGGCAAACGCGGTTTTGTCCTGCAGCGGCCAGGAACTCCACGACGTCGCCATGTTGGTCGAACGGCCGAGACCGGCCTTGCTGCCATCGGCATTCCAGTAGGGCACGGTGCCCCACGACGAGCCTTGCACATGTTTGTTCTGATAGTCGTAACCGACCGCCAGCACGGTAGAGTCGGTCAGGTCGGCTTCGAGCACGCCATAACCGACCTCCCGCTGTAGCGCGTATTTGTCCTTGATCGATTGGTTGTCGCGATAGGCCAACACCGTGCGCCCGCGCAAGCGTCCGTCGAACGCCAGCGGCCCGCCGACATCGACGTAACTGTAGTAATTGTCGTAGCTGCCACCACTGACTCCGGCCAGCGCCTGCCACTGCGCGGTCGGACGCTTGCGCACCATGTTGATGGTCGCCGATGGATCACCGGCCCCCGTGGTCAGGCCCGTGGCACCGCGCACCACCTCGATACGGTCGTAGATGATGGTGTCGGAGTCCGACTTCATGCGATCAAAGGTGTTGAGCATCCCGTCGATCTGGAAATTATTGATCGCATAACCGCGCGACGAATAACTGACCCGATCCGAATCCAGATGTTGCACCACAATGCCCGTGGTCTGGCGCATGGCCTCGGACAATGTACCGAGTTTGAAATCATCCATCTGCTGACGGGTGATTACCGACACCGATTGCGGGGTTTCCTTGATCGACAGGTTCAGGCGCGTCGCCGTGCTCATGGCGCCGGTAGTATAGGACTCGGTGTTCTCTGTGGTGGTGCCCAGACCTTGTGCACTGACGTTGGTCGCCGCCAGCTCAAGCGCTGTGTCAGCGGGCTGCGGCGTTTTTCCGGCTTCGGTTTCAGCCAGTAGATCGGCATTGAATGCAGCGCTGCACAGGCCGAGGGTGAGGGTCATGGAACGGGTAATGGGCGCGAACATCGCAGCCGACTCCTTGTCTTTGAGGGAAAAATTCCGTTTGTTCAAAGACGAGGGGGAGGGCGGGGATTTAGTGTCAAACGAGAAATATTGTTATTTGCAGGTATTGCAAAAGCAAAGGATCGCAGCCTTCTGCGCGCCTGGACGGAGATCTGTAGGCGCGCAGAAGGCTGCGATCTTTTGATCCAAAAAACGCAACGTGGTCTGGCCCTGATTCGTGTTGAGTCAGAAGCCCAGCGGGTACTGGATTACGACATAGATCCGGTCGATATCATCACCCGCCTGCGCCTCGTTGGCCCGGTGCGAGACATGCGAGACCTGCACCGACAGGTCCTTCGCCGCGCCCGATTGCACGACGTATTTCAAATCGATATCGCGCTCCCAATGCTTGCCGCCATCGCCTTGCTGCGGCTGGTAGTTTCCGCCGTCAGGGTCGAACGGATTGTAGGAGCCGCCCTTTGGCGCGTGGGTGCCGTCGATGTGGCTGCCGCTGACATAGCGGGTCATGAAGTTCAGCCCGGGGATGCCGAAGGCGCCGAGGTCGAGGTCGTAACGCGCCTGCCAGGAGCGTTCGTTGGCGCCGTTGAAATCGGCGTATTTGATCGAGTTGGCGAGATAGATCGAGTCGCCACCGACGAAGTCGAACGGCGTGTCGCCATTGATCCGTTGCCAGCCGAGCATCACCGCGTGGGGGCCGAAGGTGTATTTGCCGGAGAGGCTGAACGCGGTGTTGTCGATGGCGCCGGCCAGCGCTCGGCCGGTGTCGCGGGTGTGGTAGAGGTTGGCGTCGAGCAGCACGCCGGACTGTTTGAAGTGCAGGTTGCCGTAGTACTGACGCCAGGTGTCGCTGAGTTCCGAGGCATACAGCGCGCCGCCGACGGGGCTATCGCTGAACAGGTCGGCGCCGAGAAAGCTGATCCCGCCAGCCTCGGTATTGGCGCCATAGCCGTAGAAATCGCCTTTGCCGGATGAACTGTCCTGATTCTTGAACGCGGTGAAATGCCCGGCCACCAGATTAAGGTGATCGAACTCGGCGCTGTTGAGCAGAAAACCGGTGGCGTACTCCGGTTGCAAGCGTTTGTCGGAAGTGTCGAACACCGGGGTTTCGACGGTCATTTCACCGAAGGCGAGGGTGGTGCGCGAGGTTTTCAGCTTGAGTGCGCCGCCCGCGCTGGAGTAGTCATTTTCGCTGCGACCTTCGCTGTCGACCGGCAGCAGACCGGTCCCGGAATGCCCTTTGCCACCGTCCAGTTTCAGCCCGGCGAAGGCGTGGGCATCGATGCCGAAACCGATCGTTCCAAGTGTGAAACCGGATGAGAAAGTGCCGATAAAGCCTTGAGCCCATTCTTGTTTATAGTTTTTACCGGAGGGTGAGGGCGAGCGATAGTCGTTGCTCAGGTAGAAGTTACGGGTGAGCACTTCGCTTTTGGCATCGTCGAAAAAACCGCTGGCGTGGGCGGTTGAGTTCAGACCGCAGAGCAGCGCGAGGAGGGTGAGGCGTGAAGGGGCGCGGTCGATCATGGTCGGTGGCCAGCGGCAATTAAGATGGCCTGAATGATCGAGGGATTGCGGGGAGGGGGATTGAGCGGATGTGCTGAATTGCTGTGGCTGTCAGGTCATCAGGTTGTGAATGCGCTGACGCCATCGCTGGCAAGCCAGCTCCCACAGGGATCTATGGTGTACCCACCGATCTTGGCATCACACAAAAAATGTGGGAGCGAGCTTGCTCCTACAGGGATTTGGGTCGAATGAGGATTTTGTGACTGGAGCTGAAATCTGTGGGAGCTGGCTTGCCAGCGATGGCGGTGTGTCAGTCAAGTTTATCCAGGCTGACACACCGCTTTCGCGAGCAGGCTCGCTCCTACAGTTTTAAGCGCGTTACGACAATGGCGGCGTACGTGGCGGGATCTGGCGTTTGCTGCCGGTCGATTCAAACGCTGCAGCCAGGCGCAGCAGGTTCGAGTCGTCGTAGGCGCGGCCGGCGAAGGTCAGACCGACCGGCATGCCGATGTCGGCCATCACGCCCATCGGCACGGTCACGGTCGGTACGCCGAGGTGGCGGATTGCAAGGTTGCCGTTGGCCACCCAGATACCGTTGCTCCAGGCAATGTCGGCCGACTCAGGGTTTACATCGGCGTCCGCCGGGCCGACATCAGCAACCGTCGGGAACAGCACGGCGTCGAGGCCCAGTGTGTCCATCCAGTCTTCGAGGTCGATGCGCCGAGTCTGTTCCAGGCCACGCAGGCCATCGGGCACGGTGGGGATTGCATTCCACGGCGTGATGCCGCGCTCGGCCATGCGCACGTATTCGTCCATGCCGGCAGCCAGATCGCCTTCACGGTTGGGCAGGGTGCCCGGGTCGTGCGGGAAGATTTTCGGCCCGTCGACGTCGACCAGACGATTGAGTTTCGGGTCGCCGTTGGCTTGCAGGAAGTCGTCGAACGCCCAAGCGGTCAGATCCCATAACTCATGGTGAAGGAACTCTTTCGAGACCAGACCACGGGTGAACACGGTTGGCGCGCCGGGACGATCGCCTTCGCAGTTGGAGACCAGCGGGAAATCGGTTTCGATGACTTCGGCACCGGCAGCTTCGAGTGCCTGACGCGCCTGTTTCCACAACTCGATCACCGACTCACGGGTATTGATGCGCTGGCCGGTCGGGCCGCCGATGCCCGGTGCTTCGCTGGTGCCGGCTTCAGGGTCGGCATTGATGAGCATGCGCGGTACCGCGAAACGTTTGCCGGCCAAGGCTTTGGCATCGGCCGCCAGATCGGCGTAAGCGGCGGGGCGCACCTCGCTGACGCTGGGGATCGGCACCCACGGTTGCAGGCGCCAGAGGTCACCACGGGTGTCCGGGTCTTCGGCCACGACGATGTCGAGGACTTCAAGCAGGTCAGCCATGGTCCGCGCGTAAGGCACGACCACGTCCATGGTCGGCGTCAACGGCCAGTTGCCGCGCACCGAGATCACCCCGCGCGACGGCGTGTAGGCGCACAAGCCATTGTTCGACGCCGGGCCACGCCCGCTCGACCAGGTTTCTTCAGCCAGACCGAATGCAGCGAAACTCGCAGCAGTGGCGGTGCCGGCACCGTTCGACGAGCCGGAGGCAAACGGCGCGGTCAGGTAATCGGCGTTGTAAGGACTTTCAGCGCGACCGTAGACGCCGCGTTGCATGCCGCCATTGGCCATCGGCGGCATGTTGGTCTTGCCCAGGCAAATCGCCCCGGCCGCGCGCAGGCGTTCGATGGTAAAGGCATCGCGATAGGCGACCAGATCGGCGAAGGCCGGGCTGCCGGACGCGGCGGTCAGGCCCTTGACCAGATAGCTGTCCTTGGCGGTGTAAGGAATGCCGTCGAGCGGGCCGAGGGTTTCGCCTTTGGCGCGACGGGCATCGGAGGCCCGTGCTTCGTTCAACGCTTCAGGGTTGCGCACGACTACGGCATTCAGCGCCGTTGCTGTGTCGGCACCGTCGTAGGCGTCGATACGGGCCAGATAGGCCTGGACCAGCTCGACTGCGGTGGTCTGGCCGGCCTCAAGCGCGGCACGCAGTTGGGCAATGGAAACCTCGGTGACTTCGATCATGCGCTCACCGCTGTTTGAATTTGGGTGTTTTTCCTGGAATGGGTGTTCATATCGGTTCTCGTTGCACAGCTATAAGCGACAAGGTTAAGACTGGCGCCTATTTAACACCAAGCGGCGTGCGGAGTAATCGGCGGGATTGATCTCTTGCCTGTTTTCAACCCGACCGACGCCATCGCGAGCAGGCTCACTCCTACAGGGGGCTGCGGGGTATGCAGAATTCGTGTCCGCTGTAGATCCATGTGGGAGCTGGCTTGCCAGCGATGGGGCCAGCCCATTCGATAATGAAGTGTCTGAACTATCGCCATCACTGGCAAGCCAGCTCCCACAGGAATTTGTTGCGTTCCCAGAAGACAGGTACGTCCTCAGACGATCACAGCACCCCGTACTCCCGCGCCGTCCGATCCACCGCAATCCGCGTTTTGTCGATCAGCTCATCCAGCTCCGTGCGCGTGGCGACCAGCGCCGGCGCCATGATCATCCGCCCCAGTGTCGACCGAATGATCAGCCCTTCCTCAAAACCAATCGTGCGGCAACGCCAGGCGATATCGTTTTCATTGGCAAAGCGCTTGCGCGTGGTCTTGTCCTCAGCGAATTGCAACGCCGCCACCAGACCAACCCCCTGAATCTCACCCACCAACGGGTGATTGCCAAACACTTCGCGCAGGCAGTTTTGCAGGTACGGGCCGGTGTCGGTTTTCACCTGAGTCACCACGCCTTCATCACGCAAGGCCTTGAGGTTGGCAATCGCCACGGCGGCCGCGACCGGGTGGCCGGAGTAGGTCAGGCCGTGGGCAAACACGCCGCCTTTCTCGACCAATGCTTCGGCCATGCGCCGCGACAGAATCAGGCCACCCATGGGGATGTAGCCGGAGGTCAGGCCTTTGGCGATCGACAGGGTGTCGGGCTCGAACCCGAATGTCTGATGCGCGAACCATTCACCGGTGCGGCCGAAACCGCCAATCACTTCGTCCGCACACAGCAACACGTCATATTGGCGGCAGATACGCTGGATCTCCGGCCAGTACGTCGCCGGCGGAATGATCATGCCGCCCGCACCCTGAAACGGTTCGGCGACGAACGCCGCGACCTTGTCGGCGCCCAGTTCGAGAATCTTCTCTTCCAGTTGCCGCGCCGCGCGCAAGCCAAATTCTTCCGGGCTGAGGTTGCCTTCATGGGCGAACCAGTACGGCTCATCGATGTGCGCGACATCGGGAATGCTGCCGCCCATTTCGTGCATGAATTTCATCCCGCCCAGCGCCGTCGCGGCCAGGGTCGAGCCGTGGTACCCGTTCCAGCGGCCGATCATGATTTTCTTCTCGGGTTGGCCCATCACCTGCCAGAACTTGCGCACGGTGCGGATCAGCACTTCGTTGGCTTCGGAGCCGGAGTTGGTGTAGATCGCGTGGCTGTAGTGCTTGGGCAGCAGGCTGAAGAGCAGTTCGGAGAGCTCGATCACCGCCGGGTGAGTGGTGTGGAAGAACATGTTGTAGTAGGGCAGTTGTTCCAGCTGCGCGGTTGCCGCTGCGGCGAGATCCTTGCGCCCGTAACCGAGGTTGGTGCACCACAGGCCGGACATGCCGTCCAGGTAACGCTTGCCGTCGTTGTCCCACAACGCCAGCCGATCGCCGCTGACCATCACCCGCGGGCCTTCCTCGTTGAGGGCCTTCTGATCGACGAACGCGTGGATGTGGTGAGCGGCGTCAGCGGCTTGGTAATCGCGGGTACTGCGGGTCGAATCGAATTCGGCGGACATGGCGGATCTCCAGAGCAAAGGGCAAGTGAGTGCGTTCGTCGCAGCGCTGCACGGACAAAGTTTTGTCATCTAAAAATATTTTTGTAAAGAAAATATTTGTCGGTGAAAAAAGATCTCCGTAGGCTGATAGCCATTGGCAAGGATCATCAGAGGCAACATGAGCGGACTCAGAGAGCGGCAGAAGGAACAGCGCCGGCAGGTGATTGCCGAGGCGGCGCTTGAGCTGTTCAAAAGCAATGGCTTTGCGGCGACCACGCTGGAGCAGATCGCGGTCCAGGCGGGCGTTTCCGCACCCACAGTGGTGAATTATTTCGGCGGCAAGCAGGAGATTCTGCTGGCCTTGCTCAAGCAACCCGACGAGCAAGCCATGCGCGAAGCGCGGGCCAATCTGGACGAGGACAGCGATCCCCTGGAGGCGCTGTGCGAGTTCGAAGGGTTGATGACCGATTACCAGCTACAGGCAATGCCGGCTTCGTTGTGGCGGGAACTGGCGCCGTTTCTACTGACCGGTGAGCTGGCCGAGGCGATGAGTCCATGGAACGCGGCCGTGATCGAAGAGACCAAAGCGCTGCTCCTGCATTTCCAGCAAGCGGGAAAAGTGCGCGAATCGATCGATCTTGACGTGGTGGCAACCCTGTTCAACCAATACGCGAACATGGCGTTCATTCGGTTGGCAACGCAGGAAATCCCGGACAGGGCCGCGCATGCCTTGCACATGCGCGGGGTTTTGAACCTGTTGTGTCACGGCATGCTGGAGCGCTGAGCGCCCCGATCAAAATCGCCACGTCACGCCACCGCCAACAATGTGCAGCGCGCTATTGGGGTAACTGCCCGACAGCGTCTGCCCATTGCGTTTGGTCTGTTGCACATCCATGTCGCCCAGCCAGACCAGCGTGTAATTGAGGTTGAGGTCGGTGTCTTCGGCCAGTTTGTAGCTCAGCCCGGTCGCCAGCCGCCAGGTCTCGTTCATCGGGTTGTCGACGGTGCGATCCTTGTCCTTCACGGCGGAGCTGTCGTAACCCACGCCCATGTTCCAGCGCAGTTTCGGGCTGATCTGGTTCTGTGCGCCGATCGACAGGTGCCAGGTGTCCTGATACTTGCGGTCGACCGAACGTGAAACGTCGCCTGCCGCCGTATCCACCGACACGCCGATGTCGGCAAAGTCGCTCCAGTCCTGCCAGTTCACCGAACTCAACAGCGTCCACTGTTCGTTCAACTGATGGGCAATACTCAGGGTCGCGGTCTGCGGGATGTTCATGTCGATTTCCAGGTCGTCGACGTCCAGCCGCGACAGCGCCAGATTGAGCAGCGGATTGCGAATGCCATGCACGGAAGGTGAGTCCTTGAACTCAAGTTTGACCTTGCTGGTGTAAGCCAGGCCGACAGTGGTGCGTTCATTTAACTGATAGCGCAGGCCGAGGTTGATCCCGGTGCCGATGTCGGTGTCCTTGTACTGCAACTTGCCATCCTCCTGAAACGGCGTACCCGGCAGGAAGGCGTTATTGTCGATGGCCATTTTTGTGTAGTAGTAGCCATAGACCAGACGCGGTCCGATGCCCATCGAAAGATCGTCGGTGATCTTGTAGGCGAAGGTCGGCTGCATCGAAATGCCGATCAATGTCGATTCCTGGCTGAAGTAGCGGCCGGCCCAGTCATCGTCGTATTTCACGCTCAGGCCGAAGTTGCCGTACATACCGAAGCCGATACTGGCGCGATCATTGAGCTCATGGCTGATAAAGAAACTGCTGCCCGGCAGGATCGGCAGCGGATTGCCGCCCTCGTTGCCGGAAAAGTCGTTGTCACTGTCGCGATCAAAACCCAGGCCGCCAAATATGGCCTGACCGGTCAGGCTGATTTGCGTGCCCTTGAGTGCAGCAATGCCGGCCGGGTTACTCATCAACACGCTCGGGTCAGTGGCCAGCGCCGCCGAGCCGGCATTCGCCAGTCCCGCGCCTTCCTGACCCGCTTCATACAGATCAATACCGCCGGCCTCTGCCTGACCGGCAATGCCGGCCAACGCCAGAACTATCAGTGAATACGTCGATCTCATCCGAAACCTCCTTAAGCAGGGATGTGCATCAGGTTTAGCCTTGAATCGGGCAACACACCAGTCACGGACCTTATTCAACGGCTTCCAATTGCGGCGTGCTCTTGAAGCGCAACACGTAATCCCCAAATGTAGGCATTGATGCCGCTAGCATGGGCGCGCGCTGCACGCCCGGCGGCGATCGCCCCTCCGTCCTCGTGGTGGTCCATCAAAAGCGATTGACGTTGCGAACTCGTTCCAGTCAACTGTTTCCAAAGATGAGATGGAAGGGAGTTGAGGAAGGAGGGAGCGGGTTTTAACTAACGCTGGAAGCAAATTGACCAACGTGGTAACTAACGTCTGTGCTTGCGGGGAATACCTTAAATAAACCGCAAGCGCCGCAGCGATCGATCAGCAGACGAGTAAAATCAGAGAAGATATTATTTTAAGAGTGCACATCATCGGAACAAGGATCATGTTGTAAATGGAGAAACCAAAAGGTGCTGGTGTAATTGATCTCTTTAACCCTCCCTATGAAGTTTGGGAACATCGCAAGCCGACCTATAAAGAGAAAATCGCTTTAGCTTACTCTCATGGCGTTTGGCAGGGTGATTCGGACAAAGCCTTGGTTATTTGTGTTGCTAATTACCTGCAAGCCGTAAAGTATTTGATTGAATGCCCGTCGCGGCGTGAACTGTTCGATTTTATAAGCTGCGCACTGGATGAGGATGAATTTTATTCAGCTCTCCGTTCAATAATGCCAAAAGAAACACCGCCAGCACTTTTTAACTACCAGAATTCTTACTCGACCCATGATGCGGTCAGTGTGGATCGGGAAATTTCAGAAGTGGGCGCGTACGCACCGGTTGGCCAATACTTTAACCATGGAGGTGCTTGGGCGAACGATGAAAGCTTTAAATCTGTCAGGCCATTTTCTACAACTTTCTGCCCTCAGATTGCATTCTTGAACGCAGAGTGGAAGGGCAAAGCATATGATGTCGGAAGAGTAGATTTTGTCATCGTTAAAGTTTCCTCCCCGTTTGCCAAGTGCTTTTTGTTTGACAGGTTTGGTGAAAAAGGGCATGAGTGTGAAGTCGTATTTAAGTCCGGCTTAACATATAAGACCGTGGGTAAAGAGTGTTTGGGGCACGTGTTGGTTCGGAAGCGGACAAGCAAAGGTGAGGATCTAAGAAAAAGTGTTCCCGTTTACGCAGTTGAAGTGGAAATGTATTGAGTCGAAATAAATCAGGTCTTTCGAAAGAGGTTGATATTAGTGTTGTTTTGAAGAATGCTTTGAATCTTGGGTTTTCTGATTTGCTGTGATGTTGGCATTGACATGTTAGTGTGAAAATCCTGCGAGGTGTTTTTGACAACTGGTTCAACAGAGTGCGAGCCGCCCTCAAGGCGGCCAACGAATAATGGCCAAGGTAAAAACTGACCTCGCATAAATCAAACGTGCTAGCCAGTCGTCTTTATTGTTTTTTACGTCGAGTGGAACGCTGTGGCTTTTTGAAATATTTGGATTGCGTTATCTGTTTTGTATGATTCTGTTGCTTGATCGCCCTGTCGCACACCACCAAGGATTCCATGATGGATACGCAAGTGTTTCTAATACAATTTTCGAGGGCGTTGTTCAGACGAAGATAGCCTGAACTCTTGAAGTCACTTTCTATCAACTCAAGGTGGTGGATGAATGAGAGAGTGACTTCAGGAACGTTGAAATCCTTGAATGCGCCGATGATGCCTTCTAGCTTCTCATGCCAGATTTTTTGGGCGTTAAAGCTGAGCTTGCCGCCACTGTGGATAAGGCGATTTCTAATGAAGTTAAGCAATTCCCATACGCTGGATAGTATTTCTATGTTGAGATAGAACTCACTTCGTGTCGCCAGCTCCTGAGTGAATTTCTCGGTAATTTTTTTATGGCTAAGAATTTCGCTCAGGCAGACTGAAATCAAACCCCAGCTAGTGATTTTATCCGTTCTTTCTTGTTTTCCAAAAATCTCGAAATGAATTCGTTGAAGCGTGTCCTCTAATAGCGCAAAGTAGCTTATGAAAGCTGATGCATTTAATCCTGATAAGGCTAGTTCGCGATTGGAGATATTATAGGCTTTTGCTTTTTCGATAAATAATTCGCTTACAAAGGTCCTGTCTTCGCTGCACTGGATCATCTCGGGTTGGTCCGATAGAGCACGACCGGTGTAAACTGCAAATCGTTGACGCTTCAAATTAGCATTGACCGGAATTTCTTCTATGGTTTGGTCAATCATGCCGTCGAGCTCATCCTTGTCGCCTTCTAGCCCGCTCGGTATTAATGCGCCTTGCGAAAGAAGCACCGGAACTGATATCAGTGTGTATTGACTGAGGAATGCTTTGTAATATTGCGGGTCATCTTTTTTTGTTGGTAATACATCGCAGAAAAAACTGGTCAACGGGAGCATAAACTTCCTTATCGGCTTGCTGGAAACCACGATAGGCCTGCACATTAGAAATCGACACTGGGTATCGACCTTTGCCAAAGGCGCATCAGCATATCGGCATCAACTGCCCATTATTTAATGAACCGCAGAGTCTCAAGAAAGTCACCCCGTACCATGCACCGTAATTTTCTCTTCCCGCAGGTATTTCGTTCCCGGTAGCAGGCTGCCTTGAAGTTGTTTCGTGTTCTTGTGCAGGCGACGGTGTTTGATCGGGAAGAGTGCTGGGTAAATACGACGACTGCAAGAATGTGTTCTAGTCTGAACTCACTGACGATTCTCGGCATCGGGAGAAGCCGTAATGGAAGACAAACCGCTGATAGCGTTTCACAGTTCCAGAGCCCTGCTGGACGTGCTCATACGTGCCGGTCTGATTACCGTGCTGGTGCTGTTTTGTTTCGATATCTTCCATCCGTTCCTCAATGTGATGCTGTGGGCGCTGATCCTGGCCATCACCTTGTATCCGCTGAATCAGAAACTCGGCGCCAGACTCGGCAACCGCTACGGCTGGGCAGCGATCGTGCTGGTGCTGCTTGGGCTGTTGATTCTGATGGTGCCGCTGAGTCTGCTTGGCGCTTCCGTGGCTGACTCGGTGAAAGTCGGCATGCACACGCTGGAGGCGGGCTCGTTCGAGATTCCGCCGCCACCGGCCAGTGTCGAAACCTGGCCGCTGATCGGTGCGCCGCTCTTCGGCATCTGGCAGCACGCATCACAGGATCTGAGCTGGGCCTTCAAGGAACTGGCGCCGCACCTGAGCAGTTGGGGCAAAGTGCTTCTGCATCAGGCCGCCGGCGTCGGCGCGGGGATCGTGGTGTTTGTCGTCGCGTTGATTGTCGCCGGCCTGATCATGAAAAACGGCGAAAGCGGTCATCGCACCGCCGTGGCCATTACCACACGGATTTCCGGCCCGGTGCGCGGCCCGCAAATCGCCGAACTGTGCACCTCGACCATCCGTGCGGTGGCGCAAGGCGTGGTCGGGATCGCTTTCATTCAGATGCTGTTGATCGGCGTGGCGCTGGTGATCATGGGCATTCCGGCCGCCGGCATTCTGGCCCTGATGGTGTTGCTGCTAGGCATCATGCAACTGCCGGTGCTGCTGATCACCATACCGGTGGTGATTTATGTCTTTGCCCACGACGGTGTCAGTGCCGGCACCGTCATTTTTACCGTGTGGATGATCGTTGCCGGGCTCTCCGACAACGTGCTCAAACCGATGCTACTGGGGCGCGGCGTCGCGGTACCGATGCCGGTGGTGCTGATCGGCGCGTTGGGCGGGATGGTCACCAGCGGCATCATTGGCCTGTTCACCGGGCCGGTGATTCTGGCAGTCGGCTATGAATTGTTCATCGGCTGGGTGTATCAACCCGCCGATGTCAGCCGTGTTGTCGACGAAACGCCAACGGAAAATCTGCCGTGACACTTATCGCTGCGAGGGAATCTGACAACCGTTCATCGCTCAACTACGCTGCCTTACGTATCCCTCTCTGACACTTGGGCGTAAGGAAACAGGCGCATGCGAAGCAGGCTGCTGGCGGTTTGGATAGTGCTGTTCGCGGCGCTCTGGAGCGGGCTCGGCTGGGCGGCTGATGAGGCGACAAAACCGGCCGACGAGGCGGTTGAGCTGAAGGTCGCCAATCGCAGCATCATGCTGTTTCGCGCCACCATCCTCGGCGAAGCGCCGGCCTCGCGGGTCAAACGGGCGAAAATGGTCATCAGTGAGGCGCTGGATGAAGGCGAGGACCTCAACGTCAGCATTGATCCGATCCAGAACAGCTATCTGGTGCTGATCGGTTCTAAACGCGCCTTCATCGTCGCGCCCAAGGACATCGACACGCTGGCCTATTCATCGGTGCAACAGGCTGCCGAGGGCGCGGCGGAAAAACTCCGCCAAGTGGTCAATGAAACCCGCGAAGCGCGCAGTCTCGACTTGATTCTGCGCTCGTTGGCACTGGCTGCCGTGGCCACGCTGATTTACCTTGCGCTGCTTTGGGGCCTGGTGTATTTGCGCCGCAAACTGCTGGCAAAACTCCCCGAACTGATGGATCGCCACACCCAGGCGCTGAAGGTCGGTCGGGTGCAACTGATCGACTCCAACTTCCTGTATCCGCTGGTCAGCCGTCTGCTGTTGCTGCTGCGCTGGCTGCTGATTTTGCTGTTGACCTATGAATGGCTGGGTTTCGTCCTGTCGCGCTTTCCCTACACGCGGCCATGGGGCGAAAGCCTCAATAACTATCTGTTCGAGCTGGCCGGGTATTTGTTGCAAGGCATCGTCGATGCGATTCCCGGACTGGGCGTAGCCTTGGCGATATTCTTTATCGCCCGTGGCGTCACCGCGTTCACCCGACGCATCCTGCGGCGCATGGCTACGCCGGGAACATTCAGCTGGCTCAATCACGAAACCCTGCAACCGACGCAACGCCTGACGGCGCTGGCGGTCTGGTTGTTTGCTCTGGCGATGGCCTATCCGTATCTGCCGGGTGCCGGTACCGATGCGTTCAAAGGCTTGTCGGTGCTGATCGGCCTGATGATTTCCCTCGGCGCGACCAGTGTGGTCGGGCAGGCCGCCGCCGGTTTGATCCTCACTTACACGCGCACCTTGCGTCCGGGTGAGTTCGTCAAAATCGGCGAGTACGAAGGCACGGTCACCGAACTGGGCATGTTCACCACGCGTATTCGCACCGGTCTGGGGGAAGTGCTGACGCTGCCCAATTCGATGATCACTGGCACGGTCACCAAAAACTACTCGCGCACCGTGCAAGGCCCCGGTTATGTGGTGGATACGGTGGTGACCATCGGCTACGACACGCCGTGGCGTCAGGTCGAAGCGATGCTGCTGGAAGCGGCGAAGCGTACGCCGGGGATTCTCGAAGATCCTGCCGCGCAGGTATTCCAGACCGCGTTGTCGGATTTTTACCCGGAATACCGGCTGGTCGCGCAAGCGATCCCAAGCCAGCCGCGCCCGCGTGCGGTGTTGCTGAGCATGCTCCACGCCAATATCCAGGACGTGTTCAACGAATACGGTGTGCAGATCATGTCGCCGCACTATCTGGGCGATCCGCAGAGCGAAAAGTGGGTGCCGCGAGAAAAGTGGTACACAGCACCCGCGCAAGAACCGAAGGATCAGTGACCGCCGCTCAAAGGAGTTCGCCCCATGCTCGAATTCATCCTGCACGCCTTGCGCACCGACCCGGAAATCGCGGTGTTCCTGGCGATTGCCCTGGGCGTGTTCGTCGGCCGGATTCACATCGGCAGCTTCCACCTCGGCTCGGTGGCCGGTGCGCTGTTGATGGGTTTGCTGATCGGGCAGATAGGTCTGGAAGTGCCGGCGGGCCTGAAGTCAGTGTTTTTCGTGATGTTCATCTACGCCGTCGGGTTCAAGAGTGGCCCGGAGTTTTTCGGCAGCCTCAATCGCGGCACACTGAAACTGGTGCTGCTCTCGGTGGTGCTGTGCGCCACTGCGCTGGGGGCGATTCTACTGATGTACTCGCTGTTCGATTTCGACGCCGGGTTCACCGCAGGCCTCGGTGCCGGTGCGCTGACCGACACGGCGATCATGGGCACCGCGACCAGCGCGATCAATCAACTGACGATTGATGCGGCGGCCAAGGCGCAACTCAACAGCCACATGGCAATCGCGTATGCCATCACCTATCTGTTCGGCACCATCGGCTTGATCGTGTTTGTCGGCAGCATCGCGCCGAAACTGCTCGGGGTGAATCTGCGCGAATCGGCGCGTGAACTGGAGCTGGAATTGGGCATCGCCAAGCAAGAAGAGGCGATCACCGTGCCTTACACGCGCATCGTCGTGCGGGCTCATCAAGTGGCGAGCAACGGCCAGGCGGATGGCCAGCGCATCATCGACTTTGAAAAACTGCATGACTCATTGACGGTTGAGCGCGTGGTGCGGGCCGGGCAAATCATCGAGCGTGATGAAAGTTTCGTTCTCATGGCCGGCGATGTCCTTGGCGTGTATGCCTTGCGTGATGCCGTCGGTACGCTGAGTCACTGGGTCGGGCCGGAAATCGACCACCCCGAGTCCTTGTCATTCCCCACCCGCGAAGTGGACATCGTCCTGACTTCAGCCGAGTTTGCCGGCAAGACTATCCATGCAGCGAAAACCCGGCTGGCCAGTGATGGACGCCTGGGCTGTTTCGTCAACACCATCTCCCGCCAGGGCTACGAGCTGCCGCTGCTGCCCAACACGGTGCTGCGCCGAGGCGACGTGCTGACGCTGACCGGGCGCACTGCCAGTGTCGAGGCGATTGCCAAACGCCTGGGGCGGATCCGCAAGAACAACTACAAAAGCGATATCGCCATGCACACCCTGGGCATGGTCCTCGGCTCACTGCTGGGATTGCTCTCGACCCATGTCGGCATGATCCCGGTGGAACTGGGCATTGGCGGCGGGGTGTTGGTCGCCGCGCTGGTGATTGGCTGGTACAACTCGCGCCACCCGGAAATCGGCGCGCTACCGCCCGCAGCGCAATGGGCGTTTTCCGAGTTTGGCCTGACGGCGTTTGGTGCTGTAGTGGGTTTGCTTGCCGGGCCGGCGGCGTTTGCCGCAATGAAAGAGCAGGGGCTGGCATTGCTGCTGTCCGGCGCAGTGGTGACGATTTTGCCGCCACTGGTGGCGTTGTATTTCGGTCGCTATGTGCTGCGCTTGCACCCGATGATCCTGTTCGGTGCCTTGGCCGGCGCGCAGACGGAAGCGGCATCGATGAACAAGATCATCGAGCAGTCGGGGAGTAATACTCCGGTAATCGGTTTCACCGTGTGCTATGCGATTTCCAATGTGCTGCTGGCGGTGTGCGGGCCGATTATCATCTTCGTGGTTGCTGGCTAGAGCGGATTGTCAGAAACCACTTTCGCGCATCAATACCGCCAGCACATGAGTCGCGCCGTCGGCGAGCCAACTGCGCCGCTCACCCTCAATCTTCAGGTGCCCGCGGGTTTCGCGCAGGCTCGGCAACGGCTCATCGAGCTGAATCAACACCTGAAACAGCGCGTTGCTCGGGATCAGCGCATGTTCGGCATTGGTCGTCGGCACGGGCCCGCCAAAGCGTGACGACAACATGCGGTGCGATAGCTGACTGGCGCGGGTGCTGCCGATCTGCACGACCCGGCCAGACAGCGGAGTGGTCTGGCCATCGGCATAGAAACGCACGTGATCTCCGGTAGCCATGCGGTGCACCTGATCCTGCGCGACATAAGCATCGACCTGCCAACTGCGCGGATCAATCAGCATACCCAGCGACTCCTGACGGCCGACCCATTGCCCGGCTTTCCAGTCAGGATTGACGTCCAGCCAAACCCCGGCAAACGGCGTTTGCAGGTTCAGCCGGGCGATTTCCGAGCGGGCGGCGCGGGCTTCTTCGAATTGCACATTGAGGCGCTGGCGAGTCACGGCGTCTTCGGCCAGGCCGCCGGGATCGGCGATCAACCCGGACAGCCGCGCCTCATAGCTGCGCGCATTGGCTTCGCTGGATTGCAGGCGCGAGGCGATGTCCGGCTCGTCCAGGGCAACCAGGGTTTCCCCAGCCTTGACCGGGCCGTGCGGGTGAATCGATTGCAAGCGCGCCGGGTAGGGCGCATACACGCGCAACTGGTGCTCGGCGCGGGCCACGCCGACCGCATCGATCTGCGTGCGCCATGGCATCGCCAAACCCAGCAGAATCAACAGCAGCATCGCGTAAAACGCCACTTTGCGCCGGCTCGGAATCGCCGCGCGGTTTTTCCACCAGTGGCCCAGCTCGCGCATCACGGGCAGGGCGATAAACCACGACAGTTCGACCATGAACAGGAAAATCCCCAAGAGCTTGAAGAAAAACAGATAGACCGCCAGCGCGATCCCCAGAAACAGCACCAGCCGATAAACCCAGGTGATGATTGCGAAGGTCACCAGCAAACGCCGCTGACCGCTCGGAAACGTTTCCGGCCAGTCTTCCTGCAAGCCCAACAGATTGCGCCGCAGGGTGACGCGCGCCAGCGCCGAAGCGCGTTCATGCAGGTTGGGAAAGTCGAGCAAATCGGAAAGGATGAAGTAGCCGTCAAAGCGCATGAACGGACTGGCGTTCAGCGCCAGTGATAACAGCCAACTGGTGGTTGCCAGATAGAGCAGGGCATTGCGCAACGCGCCCGGATCACACAACGCCCAACCCAGCGTCGACAGTCCGGCCAGCGACAACTCGGTCACGATCCCCGCTGAAGCGATGGCCAGTCGCTGCCGAGAACGGCTGAGTTTCCAGCTCTCACCGGTGTCGGTGTAGAGCATCGGCCACATCACCACAAACGCGATGCCCATGTGCCCGACGCGCAAGCCGAGCCGGGTCGCGACCAAGGCATGGCCGAGTTCATGCAGGGTTTTCGCGACGATCAGCGCCAGGGCAAAACTGAACAGACCCTCGGTGGAAAACGACTCGACCACCGCGCTGGTGAACACATCCCACTGCTGCAACACCAGAATGATCCCAAGCAGGCTCAGGCTCAGCACGATAATCCCGGTGAGCGGATGAAACAGCCAACCCAGCGTTCGCGCCAGGTATTGCAACGGCTGTTGCGGGCGCAGCAGCGGTATGCGGAAAAACAGGTAATGGTGCAGCCACCAGCGCCAGGTCAGCCAACTGCCTTCTGCGCTTTTGTTCTTGAGCCGTTTAAGCGCAGCGGGACCGGCGCGCAGCAACTGATGCTGTTCAAGGAACTGGCGAAAATCGAGGACTTGCTCGACATCCGGTTTCAGCGCGGTGCCTTCGGCGATCTGCTCGCTGATCTGACGCGGCGACTGGCCCCAGCGCAGCAGGCACTCGAATTCCAGCCAGCCGATGCGGTAGAAACGGTTGATCACCGTGTCCTGAATCACCCACGCCGGTTCGCCGTTGCTGCCATGGGCCGCTTCGCTCAGGCGCAAGTCTTCGCGCAGCGGCGGCACCGGCAGATCTGCCGGGTCGAGCATTACCAGCCACTCCAGGCGCGCAGCGTCGCCAGCGGCCGGCGCAGCAAGTAATAACCGAGCATGACCCGCCCGCCGTAAAGCTTCGCCGTGCCGTGCAGGCCGAGGCGCGCATGTTCGGGGGCGCCCTCAATGCTGGCGAGCAAGCGGTAGGCGACCACACCCTCATCGCTGGGCCGCGCCTGATAACTGGTTTCCAGAATCTGCCCCTTGAGGGGCGTTAGCGGATAAGCGGTGAGAAACAGCGTGACCTCGGCGCCCGGTTCCAGGGCGATGGCATCGGCCACGGCCAGTTGAATCAGCATGGCCGGTTGCGTCGGGTCAGCCACTTGCAGGATGCGCTCGCCGGTCACCACCGGTTTGCCCAGCCAGTCATTGGGGTCGCTGAACACCGCGACGCCGGCCTTTGGCGACAACACTTGTGTACGTTTCAGTTGCGCCTGCACCGCTGCCAACTCAGCCCGGCGTTGCTGCGCGCGCCCGGCGAGCAAGGTCAGTTCGCTTTTGCTCTGCGGGTTATCGAAGGCCCGTTGGCTGGCTGCCTGCAACTCGGCATCTGCCACCGCGACCTCTTTGCCGAGCACTTCAGCGCGGCTGCGCAGGGTGGTTTCGTCCAGCGCAAACAGAGGTGTGCCAGCCTCCACCGGTTGATTGGGTCGAACCTGTATCTTTTCGATCACGCCATCAATCGGTGAGCTGATGATCTGCGCCTGCCGCGAAACGATTTCAGTCGGCGCCAAAGCCGTTTGCCGCACCGGCAACAGCAGCAGGGCCGCGAGCACGATCAACACCAGCAGCAGTTGTTTGCGATTGGGCCGCCAGCGCCGCAAGCCCTTGCGCCGGGTCAGCGCTGACCAACAATAGGCCCAGGTGCTGACCAGCCCCTTGAGGTGGTGCCACAACAGCGCCGGCGGTTCCTGCTCCAGCAACAGCAGCAATAAGCCCAACCGTTGATTGTCGCGATCCTGCACTGGCACGCACCACAGCCCCGACGGCCACCATTCGTTCCAGCCTTCGGCGATGTCCAGCGGTGGACTGGCGCTGTCCTGGGACAGCCACACCGGCTCTGCATCGGGTACTTGCGCCGCGACCCAGCGACTGGCGCGCCGCAGCCACACCAGATAGGGCGAGTCTTCGCTGGGCCGTGACAGCCCCGAGACGTTCAACAGCTCCAGCGATGACTCACGCTGGGCGAACACCAGCGCCTGATGAAAGGGCAGCAGCGGGTACAGGTCGTTGGCCATGCTGAACGCCAGGCTGTTCAGCGAGTCAGCGGCCATGGCTTTATCACGCAGCGCATCGAGTTCGAGCAGCAGGTGAGGGTGAGGCAACGGCTCGTTCATGGTCATGGGCGCGCGTCTTGCTCGAACTGCGCGGTGCCGCTCATGCCGGCCATCAAGTCGGGGTACTTGTTGTCGAGCTTCGCTTCCAGTTCAACGGTTTGCGCTACTGCATCGACGCGTGAGTTGATGCCGCTGACATGGGCCGGATAGGTCTTGCCGGTTTCATGGATGCTGACCTGCAGCGGCAGGCCGGGCTTGAGGGTTTTCAGCAGGTTGGACGGTACGTTCAGGCGCACCTTCAGTGCACCGTCACTGACCAGATCGAACAGCGGCGTGCCGGCCGTAACCGTTTGGTAAGGCTTGACGTAAACCTTGGCCACACGCCCGGAAAACGGTGCGAGCACCTGGCAGTAACTGCTTTGCGCCGCGCCCATGGCCCGCGCGCCGTCGGCCTTTTGCACTTCGGTGTTGGCCATCGACACTTCGATATCGCCCACCGCGTTGAGTTGGCGCAGTTGTTGTTTGGCCTGCAGGTTCTGTTTGGCCATGGCCAGCTCCGCCGCCGCGACTTTCGCGCGCGCTTCGGCTTCATTGCAGTTGAAGCGGGCTAGCAATTGGGCCTTGGCGACCTGTTCGCCGAACCCGGCTTTCAGTTCGCCCAAGGTGCCGGCCATTTGGCTGGACAGGGTGGTTTCCAGTTCGGCGGCGAGCAACACGCGAATCGCACTGGCGCTTTCCAGTGTGGGTGCCGAAGTCGTTTCTTCAGCGTGGGCAGGGACGATCAGACTGGCCAACAACAGGGCCCCGAAACGGCACTCAAGGGCGATTTTGCGCATTCGGCGTTCCTTGCGAAGTGGCAGCGAGCAGACGTTGTTGTTCTTGTTCGTTCAAGGTGCGCTGGATTTCCCGGGCCAGGGTCTTGATGTCGTGTTGCGAGATTTCCTTGGGCAGCACGTCCAGCCCGACCGAGTTGTACATCCGCCCCCATGCGGCCTGCGCACTGGAGAACGCCGCTTCACGCTGATAACGCGAGAGCAGATAACGTCCCTCGGAGCGAATCACTTCCAGTTCCGAGCCCAACGCACCGGTTTTCGCCGCTTGCGCATAATCGAGCAGGCTGCGATCGACGCGCAGGCTGTCTTCGGCAAACTCGACCTCCTGCCGCGCCAGTTGATAGCGCAGGGTGCCGACTCGCACTTGGGTGAGAATCGCCATCGACAGCGCCACGCGCCGGGTGTCGTCGGTTTCGCTCTGGGATTTTTCCGCCGCGTTCAACGACGGCAGTTGCAGCAGACGAATCAGGTTCATCGACACTTGCAGACCGGTGCTCATCCAGTCGTTGTTGTAGAGGTATTTGTTGGAATCGTACTTGTAGCCGAAATCGACGCTGACGTTCGGCCATAGCTGCGCCTTGGCGATCTCCAGATCCTTTTGATTGACGCGTTTGCGGTACCACTCTTCCATGATTTCCGGTCGATTTTCCAACGACAGCTGTTCCAGCCGCGCCATGCTCTGGCGCACTTCCGGCAGCGGCGGGTCGGGCATGTCGGCGAGGATCATTTTCGAACCCGGCGGCAGCGACATCAGCGCCGATAGCTCGGCTTGAGCGAACTCCAGATCCTGGCGGCGCACGGTCAGCAAGTAGATCGAATCGAGCAGCGCGCGCTGATAGGCGAGGATTTCCTGACGCGGCAGCAGGCCACGGGTTTCCGCCTGGCGGGCCGAGGTCAGTGCGGTGTGGGTGCGCATCAGCAGTTTGTCGACTTCCGGCATCAAACGCTGGGCGCCGAGCGCCCGCCAATAGGCATTGCGCACGTCCTGCAGCACGTTCTGCGCGACTTTGCGCCGGCGCTCTTCGGCCATGAGGATCTGGTCGGATTTCTGCTGGGTACGGTAATACGCGACGCCAAAATCCAGCAGACTCCAGCTCAAACCCAGACCGTAGACTTCGCGATAGCGTTCTTCGGAGGTCGATGGACGCAAGCTGACCTGACGGTCTTCGATGCCGATCGAGGTGCCGCCGGAATCATTGTCACGCCCGGCATAACCGGCCGAGGCAACCAGACGCGGGAGCATTTCATGGCTGGAAACATCGCGCAGGTCCGAGGCAAGCGCGCTTTCCATGAGTTTGAGACGGTAGTCGAGGTTGTATTTCAGGGCCCGCGCGGCGGCTTCGTAAAAGGTGATCGGCGCGGTGACCGGCTCCTGACCGGAATACATGCGTGACTGGTCGGCGATGATGCGTTGACGGTTTTCTTCGTCGGTGGAGGGTTTCGGCTCCGTTGATGAGCAAGCACTGAGCAACAGTGCAGAAGCGATGGCGGTACTGAGAAGCCGGTTCGCGTGTAGGCGCATGTTCATTCCTTTGCATTCTTCGAATTTTTCTTCAGGTCGACCGCTTTACCGTGGCGTGCGCCGTTGCGCTGCATCGCGCAATTGCGCGCTGAAGCCCTTGGCCCGTGGTTTTTCATGAGGCTTTTCTGCGTGTGCCGGGCTGTGTGTCAGGTCGGCCGGGTTCAAGGTGAACAGCGACGGGTCGCTCAACAAGCCATCGGCGCTCAAACCGGTACGGCCCTGACGCCCCTGAATCCACAGCAGGTCCAGTTCGCTTTCGAGGCGACTGGTACGCACCGCTTGCGCGACGAATTGCCCCGGCACCAGGCCCAGACCATTGCCCACTGATTCGCTGGTGAACTCGCCGACCGCCGCCAGTCGCAGGTTGCTGCCATCGACGCCCCAGGCCGAGAGTTCGGAGATTTCAGCGGCGCGCTCGACCACCGGGGTGACGAAGATTGCCGGCTGTGGATCAGGAATCAGCAAGTTGCGGTTCAAAGTGTTCGGATCACGCTCGAAGTTATTGCCGCCGGGTGCCGGTATGAACGGCGTGGCGATGTCGAGGGTGATCACCAGTTCGGCCTGATCGCTGGCGCCGGCACGGTCGTTGATCGTGTAGGTGAACACGTCGCGCAGAATCTGCCCGAGGCCGGCGGCGGCGAGTACGGAAGGGTTGTTCTGATCGATGGTGTAGGTGTAACTGCCGTCGGCGTTCAGTACCAGTGTTCCGTACAAGCCAATGATCGGCTGGCCAATCACGCCCTCCGTGCCGGAACCGGCTTCAGCACCGGTGCGTACGCCGACCACTACCAGACTGTCATTGCCGTCGATGTCGCCATCGTTGGGCAGCACGTTGCCGGTGGTTTGCGGGGCAGGGGACTGATCGCTGGCAAACCCGCTGTCATTCTGCGCGACCGGTGCGTCGTTGGCGCCCTGAATGACCACCGTCAGCCGTGCGTCCGAGGTCGCGCCCGCCGCGTCGAGCATGCGATAGGTGAAGGTTTCGCTGAGGGTTTCGCCCGCAGTGCGCAAGGCCTGCACCACGGGATTGTTGTTGTCGATGACGTAGGTGTAACTGCCATCGGCATTCAGCGTCAGTTGCCCGTAGAGACCGATCAACACCTGTCCGGCACCGGTTGACTGGCCGGCCTGATTGCTGACGCTTTGCACCTGTTTGCCTTCGCCATTGGCGACGCTGTCGACATCCGTATCGTTGTCCAGCACGTTGCCGGTGGCGTTGCTGCCCGGCGTGCCGTTGTTGACGCCTCCGGCTTCGATCGCCGTGGCGCTGTCATCGGTGGCGACTGGTGTGTCGTTACGGCCATCGACGGTGATGCGCAATTCGGCGGTACTGGTGTCGCCCCAGCGATCGACGATGGTGTAGGTGAACACTTCATTCAGGGTCTGGCCGCTCTGACGCAAGGCCTGTACGGCAGCAAGGTTGTTGTCGACGGTGTAGGTGTAGCTGCCGTCGGCATTGATCAGCAAGTCGCCATACAAACCGCGCAACGAGGTGCCGACGCTGCCGACCGCGCCGATAGCGTTGACGGTGCCGGTGTGAATGCCGATCACCGACAGCGGATCGCTTTCGGCATCGGTGTCGTTGTCCAGCACATTGCCGCCGGGGTTGAGACCGGGTTGATCGTTGTTGCTGCCACCGGCCTCGATCGCCGTCGCTGTGTCGGTGTTGGCCACCGGTGCAATGTTGCGCCCGCGAATGATGATGTGGATTTCCGCCAGATCGTTCTGCCCGCCACGGTCGCTGACCTGATAGGTAAAGCGCTCATTGAGAAATTGCAGCGGCCCCAAAGCCAGCACCGCCGCATTGTTCGAATCGAGGTTGTAGGTGAAGCTGCCATCGGCGCCTATGATCAACTGCCCGTAGAGTCCGTTGATCAGCGTGCCGTTGCTGTTGTCGGTGCCAGCCGTGACCCCGGCCAGACTGCCGCCGGCGTCTTCCGTGCCGAAACGAATGCCGGTGACGGTCTTGCTGTCACCCTGGTCGACGTCGGTGTCATTGGGCAGCACGTTGCCGCTTGGGTTCACGCCATTGCCCTTGCCGTTGTCCGCCACGGCCAGCACGGTATCGTTGGCCGCGACCGGCGCATCCCAGGCGCCGTCGATGCGAATGCTCAGTTGCGCAGTGTCGGTGGCCCCGGCGATGTCGCGCAGGCGATAGGTGAAGGTTTCCACCAGCGAATCGCCGACTTTCAGCGCCTGCACGGCGGCGAGGTTGTTGTTGACCACGTAGCTGTAAGTGCCGTTGGTGTTGACGGTCAGCGTGCCGTACAAACCGTTGAAGGTCTGTGCGCCGGCAACGGTGGTGAAGGCACCGCCGGCCGCTTCGCTGCCCGTGCGGATGCCGGTGACCAGTTTGGCGTCGTTGGCATCGACATCGTTGTCGTTGTTCAGCACATTGCCGCTTGGGTTGACCCCGGGTGTGCCGTTGAACGTTCCGCCGGCCTCGACCGCCACGGCACTGTCGTTGCTGGCGATCGGGTTGTCGTTGGCCCCGCGCACGGTTATGGTCAGCGTCGCGCTGCTGGTGGCGCCGGCCAGGTCGCGGATCTGATAGGTAAAGGTTTCGGTGAGGGTGTCGGCATTGTTGCGCAGCGCCTGGACCAGCGGATTGAGGTTATCGACCACATAGCTGTAGCTGCCATCGGCGTTCAGGGTGAGAACGCCGTAGGTGCCATTGAACCCGCTGCCGATCAGGCCCACCGACGAGCCTTGATTGATCCCGATGACACTGAGCACTTCGCCGTTGCCGTCGACATCGCTGTCATTGCTCAGCACGTTGCCGCTCGGATTGGTGCCTGGCGTGGCGTTGTTCAAGCCGCCGGCCTCAACGGCGGTGTTGCTGTCGTTCTGCGCGATCGGCGTGTCATTGCGTCCTTGAATGGTGATGTTCAGCGTCGCGCGATCGCTGGCGCCGGCGGCGTCGATCACCTCGTAGCTGAACGCGTCGAGCAACGTATTGCCAGCGCGCAAGGCCTGCACGGCGGCCATGCTGTTGTCGAGGCGATAGCTGTAGCTGCCGTCGGCATTCAGCGTCAACCAGCCATAAGTGCCACGCAATTCGGTGCCGAGAACGCCAGCGTTACCGGTTCCGGCTTCGCTGCCAGTGCGCACCGAGGACACCGCGCGGGTCTCGCCATAGTCGTAATTGGGCAGATCGCCGGGGATTTCGCCGCCGTCGACGTCAGTGTCGTTGTCCAGCACGTTACCTGTCGGGTCCTGACCGGGCTGGCTGTTGTTCAGGCCTCCGGCCTCGATAGCCACGCCGGAATCATCGCTGGCCAGCGGGTTGTCGTTCTGCCCGCGGATCAGCACGATGATTTCCGCGGTGTCGGTTTGCGGTGTAGCACCGACGCCATCGCTGACGGTGTAGGTGAAGCGCTCGGAAAGCAGATCGGCGCTGCGGCGCAAGGCTTGAACGTCAGGGTTGCTGTTGTCGACTTCATAGACGTAGCTGCCGTCGGGGAAAATCGTCAGCGTGCCGTACAGCCCGGCAATCACCGTGCCGCCGAGATTCACCGCAATTGGTGTGCCCGGATCGCCGCTCGCGCCGGACTTGATCAGCGTGACCGTCAACGGGTCGCCATCGGGGTCGGTATCGTTGGCCGTGACGTCGCCCGAAGGGTTGACGCCCGGCGTCAGGTTGTTGATCCCGCCGGCTTCGGTGGCAACGGCGATGACGTTTTGCGCCACGGGTGGATCGTTGACGCCGTGGACGGTAATCACCAGTTGCGCGGTGTCGGTCAGGCCGGAGGTGTCGGTCACGCGGTAGGTGAAGAACTCGGTCAATGTCTGCCCTGGCGCCAAGGCCTGGACCGCCGCATTGGTACTGTCGACGTCATAGAAGAACGAGCCATCGGCGCCAATGCGCAAGGTGCCGTAAAGGCCTGTCACCAAGGTGCCGTTGGCTGAGGTGGTGCCGGTGGCCACACCGCTCAGCACGTCGACGGCCGGGTTGTAACTGGCTTCGCTTTTGTTGATCACGCCATTGACCAGCAACTGGCTGCTCGGCTGGTCATTGGCATCGACGTCCTGATCGACGCCGTTGCCTCCGGGTTGGGTGATCGGTCCGGGGCGGCTGGGGAACTGAATCACGTTGCCGCTCGGATTGCTTTCCGAGGCTGCGCCATTGCTCGACGCGGCTTGTGCCGACGCCGCATCATCGCTGGCAACCGGGTTGTCGTTGGCGCCCTGAATGACGATGCGCAGTTGCGCGACATCGTCGAGCCCACCGGTATCGGTCAGCCGATAGCTGAAGAACTCGACCAATTGTTGACCTGCGCTGAGCCGCTGAACCGTGGCGTTGCTGTTGTTGACCACATAGCTGTAAGTGCCGTCGGGATTGATGGTCAACGTACCGTAGAGCCCGGCAATCGCCGTAGCGCCGCTGACAGCCGTGAAGTTGCCAGAACCGGCCTCGGCCACCGGGCGGATGCCGGTCACGGTGCGGGTTTCGCCATTGGCGGCGCTGTCGACGTCCTGATCATTGGTCAACACATTGCCGGTGGCATCGCTGCCCGGTGTGCCGTTGTTGACACCGCCGGCCTCGACGGCCACGCCGTCATCGTCGATGCCCTGCGGCGTATCGTTGGCGCCCTGCAAGGTGACAGTCAGCGTGGCCGTCGAAGTCTCACCGGCAAGGTCCGCGAGCACATAATTGAAGTTGTCCTGCAAGGTCTGGCCCGACACGCGCAAGGCCTGCACGGCCGCATTGTTGTTATCGACGACATATTGGTACGAACCGTTGCTGCCAATCACCAACTGACCGTACAGGCCATTGATCACGGTGACACCGAGCACCGGCGTCTGAATGCCGGCGCCGGGGCCGACCGAAACCACGTGCAGTTGGTCGGCGTTGGTGGCGATGTCGACGTCGGTGTCATTGCTCAGCACATTGCCGCGTGGGTCGATACCAGCGGAAGCGTTGTTGCTGCCGCCTGCCTCCAGTGCCGTGGCGCTGTCGTTGACACCGACCGGGTTGTCATTGACGGCGGCGAGGACGATTTGCAGGGTGTCGGTGTCGGTCAGCGCATCGGCGGCCGTGCCGGGAATACCGTCGCCATCGGCATCGCCGTAGTTGCCACGATCGTTGCTGAGCACGGTCAGGGTGTCGGTGCCGTTGAAGTTGGCATTGCCCAGATAACGCAGGCTGGCCAGCGCGGTATTGATATCGGCGAGGTTGCCGGTCAAGGTCATGCTCGCAGTATTGGCCCCGCTGATCGTGACGCCCGGCACTGTCGCGCCGAGGAACAGTGTCCCGTGAGTGACCGTGAGAATGACGCTGATGGCGCGGTCGTTGACGTTCGGATCACGGCTGGCATCGACATCGGCAACGCTGATGCCGCCGATATTCAGCACCACGTCTTCCAGGCCGTTTTGCGTGCCGGGGAGGGTGTTGACCGGCGCGTCGTTCTGTTCGACGTAACCGGCGTTGGCGCTTTGCGTGTCGGCATCGCCCAACGTGATTGTGATCTGGCCGAGAGTGCCGGCATCGCTGTCGACGCGCACGCGCAGATCGCCCACCGGTTGCGGGTAACTGACCAACCCTGCGGGCACATCGATACGGAACACGCCCAGCGGCAACACGCCGAAGCGGTACTGGCCGTTGGCATCGGTCGTGGTGGTGAATTGCAGGTTGTCGGCAGTAGTGTCGAGGCGGCCGTCGGCGCCGGCCCAGGTCAGGGTCACTATTTGCCCGGCCAGACCGGCGCCGTCCGGTGTGGCGCTGGCGGTCGGGCTGGCGGTGTCGTTCCACAAGGTGCCGGTGATCACGCCAAGCCCGGCGGTGTCGCGCAAAATGTACTGGTTCGGGCCGACGGCGCTGCCGTCGCGCTCGCCGGTGGCGGTACCATCGACCCCGACGCTGTTGCCGCCCCAACTGGTGAAGTCTTCGGGCAGGCTGCTCCAGGTCAGTGTCGCGTTGCTGCTGGCGATAATCGTCGAGTTCGGCAAGTCGACCGAGTAGCGCACCTGAATCTGCGCGCCGACATTCAGTTGATCGAAGTTGACGCTCAAACCGCCGCTGGTGCTGAAGCTGATTCCCGCCGGCAGGTTGCCCGGGCCGTAACTCACGCCATTGATACTGACGCTGAGCAGGGTGTAATTGCTGCCGCCGGCAAAGCCGTCGCTGACGCGCGCATCGAACGCCGGCAGGCCGCCGTTCTGGGTAAAGCTCAGTTGCACCGTCGCGTTGCCGGTGCTGCCGGCAGGGTTTGGGTTGAACGCGACAATCTGCTTGTCGAGGCCGCTGAAGCTCGGCTCGACCACCCGTTCAAACACCGTGTCACTGACCGCACGCCCGGCACCGTTGACGATTTCCTGTGCGGTCACCGCCAGTTGCGCGCCGGCAATGTTGGCGGCGATGTTGGTCACACGCACGTTGAACTCGATCGAGATGCCTTCCAGATCGTCGTCGTTGCCATTGCCGTTGACCACGTTGCCGAGGTTGAACGTCACAACCTGGCTGCCATCGGGGTTGGTGACGACGGTCAGCCGGCTGGGGTCGAAGATGCCTTGCGGCGCCAGACCCGACAGGTCGGCGGTGATCGGCAGGGCCTCGGGGCTGTTTTCGTTGCCGTCGATATTCAGCGTGCCGCCGACGATCAGGTTGGCGTCGCTGGTCAGCCCGCCGTTGGAAATGAACGCAATGCGCAGGGCATTGACCAGCGCATCCGGAGAGATGAACTGCAAGCCGTTGGCCAGGGTGATTTGCACCTGATAGTTGGGGTTGTTGCCTTCGGGCACCAGCACCACCACGCGGTAGCGAATCACTTCGCCGACGGTGACTTGTTCGACGGTTGCGGAGGTCGGGTTCGGCGCCGCCGTGTCCGGCAGGCCACCGACACGGGATATTTCGATGGCCTGAGCCACAGGAATCAACAAAGTCGACAGGTTACGGTAATCGTTGAGCGTGCCGCCATTGAGCACGCCATCAACGCCGGTACGTTCGCCGGCATTGCCGCCGTCGAGGCTGGTCCATTGCACGCTGGCGACGTTGGCGATGTTAGATAACGCTGCGGCGCTGGCGTTGACGATGCCGCGCAGTTGCAAAACGATGCTGCCGCCCTTGGCGATGTCGATATTGGCGCCGCTGGCGGTGCGCAACTGGCCGCCGACGATTTCGAAGGCAACCCCGCCGTTGTTGGTGGCGCCGTTCTGATACAGCACGCCGACCAGCGTGACGTTGCTGAGCTGGGTCGGCAGGGTGTCGAGGAAACTGATGTCGAACGCACTGAAATCGGTGCTGCCATTGCCGTTAGTGATGGTGATATTGAAAGTCACCGTGTCGCCCTGGTCATAACCGCCCAGGCCCGAGGTCGAGGTGATCACCTGATTGATCTGCAAGGTCGGTTCGCGCAGGGTCACGGTGGGTTGGCCACCGCTCAGGGCAACGTTGCGATCCAGCGTGACCGCACCGTTCGGCGTGTCGCCATCCGGGTCGTTGTAAACCAACTGTGCATTGTTCTGCAGCGAGACGTTGGCCTGATTGGCAATGACGTTGTTGGCCACCAGTTGCAGACGAATCACGAAGGTGTTGTTGCCGGTCTGGTTGTCCGCCGAAACGCTGGAAACGCTGAAAGTCCAGCGTCCATCGACCCCGTCGCTGCCCAATGTACCGCCGATCCCGGCGAAACCACCGACCAGCACGCTGCCGGCGAAATCGGCGCCGAGCGCGCCACTGCCGGCGCGGGTGGTGATGATCTGGTAGCCAAGGCCACCGTTGAAACTGGTGTCCAGGCGCATGCCCGGCGGAATCAGGTCTTCGATGCGCAGGTTTTGTGTGGTGCCTTCGGGCAGGGTGATGACAATGTCGTAGCGCATGCTTTCGCCGACCACCAGATCGCTGCCATTGGTGTGGCTGGCGCTGGAGTCGCCATTGTCCAGTGTGCCGTCGGCAAAGACTTTGCTGATGACCGGCGCGGCAATCTGCTGGCTGGCCAGATCGGTGAGGTCGGTCGGGGTGAAATCGGTACCGCCGTTGACGCTGGCGTAATTGCTCAGGGTCGCGGTGGATTGCAGGCTGCGACTGGCCTCAATGGTTGCGCTGACCACGACGTCATAGCTGATTACCACGACGTTGGCGCCGCTGGTATCGGCCGCCGTGCCGCTGCGCCCGGCCAACAGACTGGCCTGGCCACCCGCATCAAGAAAGGTGATCTGGTTGCCGCTGACGCTGTAGTCGGTGCCCAACACCAGCAGCGTGCCGTCGCCGCGATAAATCTGCAGGTTGGCCGCCGCCAGGCTGCCGCCGACAAAGCTCAAGCCAGAGGGCAGGGTGATGCTGGTGCTGACGTCAAATGCGCCGCCACCACCGCTGTTTTCAATCGCCGTGACCAGGCGCAAACGGTCGGCGCCGTCGATATTGCTGATGTTGCCGTCGACCGCCGACAGGTCGGTGACGTTGCCATTGAACGGCTTGCCGGTGATGCCCGGCGGATTCCAGCTGCCGCTGGTGCCGGTCACTGTGCCGTTGGAACCGGACACCACGCCGTGCTTGATATTGAGCACCGGCTCGGCGACCGACACGATCGCGACAACGTCGGAGGAAATCAGCGTGCGGTCGGTGAGGGTGGTCTGCTGGCTCGATTGTGCGAGGACGTCGAGCGAGCGCTGGTCGGCAAATGGCTGATCGCCGACCCGGACCGTGAAGCGAATGACGATGCGGCTGCCGGTGGTGGTGTTGGTGGCAAAACTGCCGAAATCGAACACCACCGAGTTGCCGTCGGCGCTGGTGACGCTGACCACACCGCCGGCATTGGTATTGCCCGCGCCCAGTTGCCACTGGCCGACATCACTGCCCGAGCCCCAGGTGATCCCGCTGACATTGAACAGCGGCAGCGGCAGGTACGCGGTGAGTTTGAACTGCTCGTAGTCGCCGGTGATCAAGTCGTAGCTCAGCTCGAAGGTCACTTCATCGCCGGGGCGCAGTTCACCGTTGCCCGGCGGTGCGCCGTTATTGACCTCGACCAGATTGATATCGACGTTGCTGGTAGGGATCACGCTGGTGGTGGTGGAACCATCGGTTTCGCTCTCGCCCGTCAGGTTGAAGCGATCGACCAACAGCGTGCCGTCTACCGTGGCGGTGTTGCCCAGTTCGTCACCTTCGTTGATGTCCGGGTGCGGGTTGCCTGAAGGCGGCTTGTAGGTCTGGCCGACGATGGCCGAATAGCTCAACACCGCGACCACGGCGCCCTGCAACGTGTCGTCGAAGGCCAGGTCGCCATTGAGCCAGCCGCGAATGTTGTTGAACGCATTGCGCAGCGACTGGGCGATATCGAACACCATCGAGGTGCTGCCGTCGGCATTGTTCACCACGCTGGTGACCAGGGTGATGGTCTGCGCGACACCGTTGATCGTCACCGTCAGGGTCGGCGTGCCGCTGAGGGTCTGGCCATCGCTGAGTTGGTCGCGGATGACCAGTTGGCCTTCGTTGAAGAAGTCCTTGCCGAAGGCAAAGTAGTCGGAAATCGCCAGGTTCAGGGTGTATTGCAGGGTGTCGCCGGGGCTGATGCCGCTGTGGCCGATGTCGTTCTGCATCGTTGCGGTTTTCAGCAGCGTGATCGATTTGGCGATGAACTGTGTGCTCTGGCCGGTGCCGCTGAAATCGATGGTGGTGTTCGGTGCGGTGACGTCGCGAGGATCGAGTGGCACCCATTTCCCGGAAGCCGTCGGCGGGCCCAGGGTCACGGTCACCGCGTCGCCGGTGACCGGGTTGATCACCGGTTGACCGTTGGCGTCGACTTCCGGCACGTAGAACGCGACCACGGTGTCGGTCTTGCCGGTGAGGCTGGCGTACTCCACGGTGAACGAATTGATGTAGACGTCGTTGGCCGCAATCAGCACAGCGATTTGCGCAGCATTGGTTACCACGGTGCCGTCGTGCAGGGTGATCGAGGTCAGCCGACCGCCAGCGCCGGGGGTGATCGAGTTGACCTGGATGTTGTCGGGCAGGGGTTGGGTGACGACGACGTTGCTCAACGTCTGGCCCGGCGCGGGCGTCGCCGACAGGGTCAGCGTGCGCACGTAGTTGGGGCCGGTGGCGGTTTCGCCTTCCGGGGTATTGATCGTTTCGCTGACGGTAATCACCGTCGGGTGCACGACGAAAGCCGCAGTGCCGGCCTGGATCAGGCTCGGATCGTTGGTCGGGTTGTCCAGCGCGTCATTGCCGAATTCGAAGCCGCCACTGGCGCGGATGGTCAGGTCGGGGCTGCCATTGGAAAACGCCGTGTCGGCCAGATTGCTCAGGCTGGCGGTGATCTGCACGCCAATCACCGGTTGCTGGTTGGTGACGCTGGCGAAAGGCAACTCAATCACCACCAGTTTGTCGCCGGCGCGCATGCCGTAGGTGGCGGCGTTGATGATCAGGAAGTTGCCGTTGGCGTCTTTGGCCAGTGGATGCGTGGCGTTGCCATTGGCATCGAAGGTCACCACGTGACTGATGAGGTTTTGCCCAAGGTAGGTGGCCGAAATGAAATTGACGCCGTCGTCGCCATCCTTGCCGGTGACCGGCATCGCCAGGTTGATGAATGGCGCGTAACCCACCTGGGTCGAGGTGTTGCTGAAGTTCACGGTAAACGTGAAACGGTCGCCAAGCAGTACATCGCTGCCGCCGGTGGACACCGTCGCGGTCGGCGCGGCATCGGCCAGCAATCCGTCGAAATGCGCCATCGCGAGGCTGCTGATGGCGATGCTCTTGTCGAGGTCACCGACGCGGGTTTCCAGGGTCCAGTCGCCGCCGGCCTTGCTGCTGCCGGTGTCATTGCTGGAGGCGCCGACATCGGCGCCGGTCCAGCGTGCCAGTTCGCTGACCAGGGTTTGCCCGGCCGCACCGGCGCCGACATCGCAACCGTAGAGCTGAATGTCCGCGCCTTGGGTCAGGTTGTTGCGCCATTGTCCGAGGGTCTTGCCCAGCGAGTCGATGTTGTCCGAACTGACCGTGCGGTTGCCCAGGGTGAATTGCCCGGAGGCGCCGTGGGACATGATCTGGATCGAATCGACCTTGCCCAGTTGCGCCAACGCCGCAGAGATCGCCGCCAGACCGTCTTCGCCGACATTCACCACAATCGCGGTGACATTACCCGGCAACTGCGCGACCAGTTGATCGCGGTTTTCAATGCGGCTGTCGATCACCAGCAAACTGCGTGCAGCAGAGGGTGCTGGCTCGCTGGCGCGGCCCTCGGTGGGCGTGCTGTGAGGAACCTGGGCGTCCACGGCGGCCGGTGGCGCGGCGGGATCGCTGTGATGTTGATCGGCGGCCGCCGAAGCGGCGGCGCCGTCGAACAGAATTCTCGGTTCCAACGCCAGTGACTGACGTTGCGGGCGCCAATGGGCGCCGGACAATCCATTGCGTGAACCTTGCATGATCGGCCTCGTACTGCCTGCTGAATCCATCCAATGAGTACCGACGCCGGGCGACGGACAAATTCAGCGTAGGACGTTTCTTACGCTTTTCCAGCGAACTTCAGGGACTTGCAACGGGGCGCGATAACAGCCTATTGCCATCAATGCGCGGTGTGTCTGTGCGTATTGGCGCACAGCAAGGGTGAGGTCTAGGCTGGTCAGTCAGTCGCCCATGCGGCGCAACGCCCAACGCAGGGACAGGAGCGCAACCGATGAAAGCCCCAGCCAGTATTGTCTGCCTGATGTTCACGCTGGTGCTCGCGCCGGGAGCCCGCGCTGAAGACCCGTCGGCTGCGCCCGCTGCCGAGGCCACGGACGATGCGCCGTTGATCAATCCGCAAGTGGTCGACAAGTTGATCGACATGGGCAATTACCTGCGCAGCCTGCCGAAATTTCAGGTCGATGCCCAAGTCTCGCGCGACACGGTTCTGGAGTCCGGGCAGAAGATCAAGACCGAGTCCGCCAACACCCTGAAAGTGGTCGGCCATGATCGCCTGTATGCGAAAAGCGAAGGCGATGTGCGCACTCGCGAGTTCTTCTATAACGGCAAGAAGCTCACCCAGTATTCGCCGTACCTGAAGTACTACACCACCGTCGATGCGCCGGCCACCGTCGCGGAAACCCTGCACAAGGTCGAGAGCTACTACGGTGTGCAGGTGCCGATGGAGGACCTGTTTCTGTTCGGCAGTGATCAGGCGCAGATCGATGCCTTGAAAGCCGCGCTGTACGTAGGGCCGTCGGTCATCAAGGGCCAGCTCTGCGACCATTTGGCGTTTCGCCAGGAAGGTATTGACTGGCAGTTGTGGCTGACCCGCTCCGACAAACCCTTGCCGTGCAAACTGGTGATCACCACCACCGACGATAAGAGCTTTCCCGAGTACAGCGCGGTGTATCAGTGGAACCTCAAGCCGACCATTCCGGACACGCAATTCACCTTCAAACCGGGCAAGGGCGATGTGGCGATTGCGTTTAAAAAAGCCAGTGATCAGGGAGGGCAGTGACATGAACAAGTCGATGACGTGGAGTCTGTTGTTATCGCTGGCCGCCGCCACGCTGCTGACCGCAGGATATGTCACCGAAGCCGATGCCCGGGGGCAACGCGCTCAGGGGCATGCCCGCGCCAACGTCAACCGCGCGCCGGCGCCGAACGCGCAACGGGCGCAGCGGATCAATGCGCCGCAACGCGCCAATCACGTGAATGCCGGTAATCGGGTCAATTCGGGCAATCGGGTCAACGCCGGCAACAACGTCGGCAATCGCAGGTACGTCAACAACGGCAACCGCAACGTCAACATCGACAACAGTCGCGATGTCGATATTGATGTCGACGGCCATGGCCGTTATGGCTACGACGATCACTACCATCCGGTAGCGACGGCGGCGGCAGTGACAGCTACCGTGGCGGTCACGGCAGCGGTGGTGGGAGCGATCTTTACCCCGGCGCAAATGCCCAGCAGTTGTGTGCAGGTGATTCGCTACAACGTCGCCTACATGCAGTGCGGCTCGACCTGGTACCAGCCGCAGTATCAGGGCAGTGATGTGACGTATGTGGTGGTCAACGCGCCGTGATCAGGCTTTCGGCACCCACGGTTGCATTTGCGCGAGCATGCCACGACCGCCACGGCGCAAGCCGGTGGCCAGGGTCAGCCACGACAGGTCGGTGCTAATGACGTGTGCGGCCGGGACCAACCGCACTTCACCGGCGGTACCGCCGGCCGGTCCTCCGTCGGGCATGAAAATCGTCAGCCAGTCATCCACGCTCTCAACGATCAGGCACAACCGAAAACCTTCGCCTTCGGCAATTATTCCAACCTTGGAACCGTCTTCATTTTCCAGCCCGGCGAAGCGTGCCGTGGTGTCCTTGAACAACTGGTACCCCGGCAAGTTGCTCAGCAGCTTGTTTTCAGTGGCTTCCATGGCCCGCGCTGCCGCTGAGGTGCGTGCGAGCAGCCCGGCGAGAAAACACAGCACAATCAGACCCAACAACGTCGCCACACTCACCAATGTCACGCCCGCGACGTCATAGCCTTTGAACATCGGCAACAACTTCTCGACCGGCCCGCGCAGCAGGTGGATGGCTTTTTCGATCAGCACGACGATCAGCACCAGCGGCAGGATGAACAACAGCCCGCCGATCACGGTGGTCTTGATGAACTTGAACATGACGGCTCCTTGAATGACGTGCGACCGGATTCAAGGCTAGCTGATAAAAAAGGGATGAGTGCCGCGGCGCCCGTGCTGCAGATGGCACAAACCCGGCCAGTGCCGGGTTTGCGGTGGTTGCGCGGAATCAGTTAATCCGCGGGTGCTGCTGCACCAGTTCCTTGCGCTTGGCTTCCAGTGCGGCGATTTCGGCGTCGATGTCTTCGATTTTCTGCTCGATGTTGTCGTGGTGTTCTTGCAGCAGTTCCTTCGCTTCTTCAAGGTCGGAAGCGGCCGGCGCAGCGCCACGCAACGGCTTGTTGGCGGTTTCCTTCATCGTCACCCCGGTGGCCAGACCGACCACGGCGATGACCATCAGGTAATACGCCGGCATGTACAGATCGTTGGTGCTCTCGACCAGCCACGCGACCACGGTCGGCGTCAGACCGGCAATCAGCACTGAAACGTTGAAAGCCGCTGCCAGCGCGCTGTAGCGAATGTGCGTGGGGAACATCGCCGGTAGGGTCGAGGCCATGACGCCGATAAAGAAGTTCAGCAACACGGCCAGCATCAGCAGGCCGGCGAAGATCAACCCGATCTTGCCGCTGTTGATCAACATAAACGCCGGGATCGCCAGAATGAACAGGCCGATGCTGCCGACAACGATGAAGGGTTTGCGGCCAATCTTGTCGCTGATAAAGCCGATTGCCGGCTGCACGAAGAGCATGCCGACCATGATCGCGATGATGATCAACACGCCCCGGTTTTCGCTGTAGTGCAGGTTGTGCGACAGGTAACTCGGCATGTAGGTGAGCAGCATGTAGTAGGTAACGTTGGTCACCGCCACCACGCCGATGCAGGTCATCAGGCTGCGCCAGTGCTTGGTCGCGACCTCCTTGAACGAGACTTTCGGGCCGCCGGCGAGGCCTTCGCGATCGCCTTGCTCAAGCTTTTCGACGTGCTGCTGGAATGCCGGGGTTTCTTCCAGGGCGTGACGCAGGTAGAGGCCGATCATGCCCAGCGGCAGGGCGAGGAAGAACGGCAGGCGCCAGCCCCATTCCTCGAACTTGGCTTCGCCCAGCGTCGTCGAGATCAACACCACCACCCCGGCACCGAGGACGAAACCGGCAATCGAGCCGAAGTCCAGCCAACTGCCGAGGAACCCGCGTTTACGGTCCGGCGCATATTCGGCGACGAAGATCGAAGCGCCTGTGTATTCGCCACCAACCGAGAAACCCTGAGCCATTTTCGCCAGCAACAGCAGGATCGGTGCCCAGATGCCGATCGAGGCATAGGACGGAATCAGGCCGATGGCAAAGGTGCTCAGCGACATGATCACGATGGTCGCGGCGAGGACTTTCTGTCGTCCGTACTTGTCGCCCAGAGCGCCAAAGAACAAGCCACCCAGCGGCCGGATCAGGAAGGGCACCGAGAAGGTCGCCAGCGCGGCGATCATTTGCGTGCCGGGGTCGGCGCCGGGGAAGAACACTTTGCCGAGCACATAGGCGACGAAGCCATAGACACCAAAGTCGAACCATTCCATGGCATTGCCCAGTGCGGCGGCGGTGATCGCCTTGCGCATCTTGGCGTCGTCGACAATGGTGATGTCGTTCAGGCCGATCGGCTTGACGGTTTTCTTGCGTGATTTCATCCGGGTCTTCTCTTTGCTGATCCATCGTGCCGCGTAGATGCCATCTTTTTGATGGCGCGTACTCTTTGGCTCAGATACATGAGGACACGAAATAATTCACTGCTCGGTGCTTTTTTTCCTGAAGCACCTTTGTAGGAGCTGCCGAAGGCTGCGATTGATCGTTCCCACGCTCTGCGTGGGAATGCAGCCGGGGACGCTCCACGTCCCAACAAGATCGCAGCCTTCGGCAGCGCCTACAGGGGAAATGTGTTTATCGGCGGATGGCCGTATACGATTGCCGCAGGTCGCTGGCCCAGCCATCCAGCACCACTTTGACGTCGTCGGCAGTCAGCACCTGTTTGTCGTTCTCCAGCGGCACACCAGTGCCTTTGCGTATAACTTCGGCAATCACTTCGCCGGTCGAACCGTCCTCGAACGACACCTCGGTAGCGACCTGACTGTCCTGATCACGGATACCGGTCGCCGTGCTTACGCCCGCAGCGACGAGGGTGACGGGCAGCCACTCATAAAAGCGCAAACCCTGAGTGCTGGTCGCCACTTGGGTGATGGCGGGGCGCACCACCAGCGTATTCGGTCCCGGTTGATTGACCAGATGCATGACCTTGCCCAACTCCAGCCTGAGCGCGGCGTCGTAGTAGTCGGTGACCCCAGACAATGTGCTCAGCGGAATCCGCAGAGTCGGCTCGGCGCTCGGGTAAAATTGACTCGGCGCCAGATAAACCTGCGTGTATCGACCCCGGGCGAGGGCCGGGCTGACCCACGCCAATACAGGCTGACCGGACGGTGACTGGCGCTCGCTCAACACGCTGTAGTCATGCAGAAAACCGCTGTGTTCGACCTTGTTACTGCTGCAGGCCGACAGGCTCAGGGTGGTGGCGAGGGCCAGCGACAGCGAATGCGTGCGGGTCATTAACGGGTTTCCTTGCGAGGTTGCGTGGCGATGCTGTCCGAGCATTCGATGTGCAACTGGCCGTGGCTCATGATCCATTGGATCAAGTCGGCGGCGGCAATGCTGTGGACGTATTCGACCCAGTGCGCATTGGTCGGGCTGAATTGCTCGAAGTAGCGGCGCAAGACGATCCTGCTCTGATCGCTGGACACGCTCAGGCACGACTCCTGAAACACGATCGGCGTATCAGGGCCGAGCGCCGCGGTGCGCTGGCTGAGGATCAAGGGACGATTGCTGTTGTGCCCCCCGGCGCAATGGTTGTCGTTCAATAGCTTCATGCGAACCCCCTGGATTGGAATGGCCGCAGAATGCCCGCGAGGTTTTGCCAGAGAATGTCCGCTTGATGTCTGGCGGGTAGAAATGTTGCTCGATTGAAATAAATGACCCGGGCGGCGAAATGGCTTTAGATTGGCTTTTTTTGGTGCATGGATTCTGTAACTGTGAGCAGACTGCTGTTCGTCGACGATGACGTGGAAATTCTCGCGCTGCTGAAGAAGTTCTTCGTGCAGCACGCCTATGAAGTCGACGTGGCGCCGCACGGCGAGGCCATGTGGGCGGCGATCGCGCAGAACCGTCCGGACACGATCATTCTTGACCTGATGATGCCCGGCGAAAGCGGCCTGAGTCTGTGCCAGAAGGTGCGCGCGCAGCTGGGCATTCCGATCATCATGCTCACGGCCATGGCCGAGCTGAGCGATCGCATTGTCGGTCTGGAGTTGGGCGCCGACGATTACCTGACCAAGCCTTTCGCCCCGCAGGAATTGCTCGCTCGCATACGTGCCTTGCAGCGCCGCGCTGGCGAACAGCGCAGCCCGGTCGAGCCTTCACGCCCGGTGATCGGTTTCGCCGGTTGGCATCTGGACATCACCTGTCGCGAATTGCGCTCGCCGGAAAACGTGATGATTCCGCTGTCCGGCGGCGAGTTCGATTTACTGGTGGTCTTCCTCGATCACCCGCAGCGCATTCTCACCCGCGAACAGTTGATCGACCTGACCCACGGCCACGGCCATGACGCCTTCGATCGCAGCATCGATGTGCAAGTCAGCCGCCTGCGCCGCAAGATCGAACCGGACAGCAAGCGCCCGGACCTGATTCGTACGGTGCGCAACGGCGGTTATCTGTTCACTGCCAAGGTCAGCCGCTGATGATCCGCCGACTGTTGCGCGGCGACACCCTGCGCCGGCACATCGCCCTGACCATCGTGGCGGCGATGGTCGCGTCACTGGCGTTGAATGCGCTGTTCGTGCAAGTCGCCGGCATCTGGGCGCGGCCACCGATTGAACGCACCGGCCTGCTGGAGCAGATTGCCGCGACCTCGCGGGTGATCGAAGCGGCCCCGGCCAACCTGCGCCCGCAACTGGCCGCCGCCGCGAGCAGCGCCATGCTGCACGTGTCGTGGCAAGCACAACGCGCGGATTTCGATCTGCCCAATGACGGCCTTCGCCTGCCAGCGAGCAGGGTGCCGGTGCTGCAGCAACTGCTGGGCAATGATCGAAAAATCGAGGTGTTCAGCCCAGGCGACTGGCCGAATGGCAGTCCCCAGGCGCATTACGCCGCCGTCGTGCAATTGGTCGATGGCAGTTGGTTGTCATTTATCCCGCCGGAGCGCAGTTGGGGGCTGGAATTTGGCGTGCGTATTGTGATCGTCATCGCGTTGGGACTGATTGCCACATTGCTCGTCGCCTGGGTCGCCACCCGGCAACTGGCCAATCCGTTGCAGCGTTTCACGCGTGCCGCCAGACGCTTCGGCACTGACCTGCGCGCACCGCCGATCAAACTCGAAGGCCCCGACGAAATTCGTCAGGCGATCATCGCCTTCAACACCATGCAGGCACAGATCCAGCACTTCATCGCCGAGCGCACGCACATGCTCGCGTCAATTTCCCACGACCTGCGCGCACCGCTGACACGCATGCGTTTGCGCAGTGAATTCATGGAAGACCTCGATCATCAGGGCAAATTGATTCGCGACGTTGAAGAGATGCAGTCGATGATCAACGCCGCGCTGGCGTTCTTCCGCGAAGACACCCACCGCGAGCAGACCACGGCATTCGATCTGTCGGAGCTGCTGCAAACCATCGTCGACGACTACCGCGATCAGCACATCAATGTCGATTTCGATGGCCCGGCGCATCTGGTGTACGAAGGGCGACCGCTGGGGATCAAACGGGTGATCGTCAATCTGCTGGAGAATGCGCTGAAGTATGCGCAGCGTCCGGGCATCGCATTGAAGTGTGATGAGTATTCGATCTGTATCGAGGTCAGCGACGAAGGCCCCGGTATCCCCGAAGCGGCGTTGGAGCAGGTGTTCGATCCGTTCTTTCGCCTGGAGGCTTCGCGCAACCGCGACACCGGGGGCGTAGGCTTGGGGCTGTCGGCGGCGCGGGCGATTGTGCGCGAGCAGGGCGGAGAACTGACGTTGAGCAACCGTAGCGGCCAAGGATTGCTGGCGCGGGTTGAGTTGCCGCGTAACGGATAGTTGCTGGCGTGAAATTTATTCTGTAGATTTTCATGAAATTATAAAAAGATAATTTCATGAGGTCGCGCATGTTTCAGCAATCCAGCCAGCACGTCGACAGCTATTACGCCCATAGTTGCGCGGATATTCTGAGCAACCGCGCTGTGCTGGAAGGCCAGCATGACGCTGACGTGGTGATCATCGGTGCCGGTTTCAGTGGCTTGCACACGGCGTTGCGTCTGGCGTTGGCCGGCAAACGCGTGGTGGTGCTCGAAGCCAGTCGCGTGGCGTGGGCCGCGTCGGGGCGTAACGGCGGGCAGGCGATTCTTGGTTGGTCATGTGACATGCCGCCGCTGGAAGCTGCGTTGGGCCATGAACGGGCCAGACGGCTTTGGGATGGCATGCGCTGGGCCGCCGGGGAATTACGCGACTTGCCCGGGCGGCATGGTTTCGATTGCGACTATCGTCCCGGGCATTTGTGGACGTCGGTGATGCCACGGCGGGTCAGTCTGCTCAGCGAATGGCAACACGAGGCCAGCCACAAATGGGGCCACGATGGGTTGCAGTTCATTCCCCGTGAACAACTGCCGGAATGGGTGGCCACCGATCGCTATCAGGCCGGGCTTTACGACCCTGAGGGCGCGCACCTCAATCCACTGAAACTGGCGCTGGGCCTGACGGACGCTATCGAGCGAGCCGGCGGGCGTATCCATGAACAAAGCAAAGCGTTGAGTTATCAGGAGCAGCGCGACGGTTTCCGCGTCAACACCGAGCGCGGTGCGGTGCGCGCCGATGTGCTGGTGCTGGCGTGCAACGCTTACCTCGATGAACTCGACCCGCAACTGTCCAGTTGCATTCTGCCGGTGGGCACCTACCAAGTGGCCACCGCACCACTGACATCCGAGCAGGCCACCGCGCTGTTGCCGCGCAATGTCTGCGTGACCGACAACCAGTTCGTCCTCGATTACTTCAGGCGCACGCCGGATAACCGTTTGTTGTTCGGTGGCGGATGCACGTATCTCGGTGGCATGCCCAAGGACATCGCGGCAGCGACCCGACCGTTTCTTGAGCGGGTATTCCCGCAGCTCAAGGGCGTCGGCATCGAGTTTGCCTGGGGTGGGCATATCGACCTGACGATGAACCGCACACCCGATGTCGGCGGCGCGGGCAATCGATATTGGCTGCAAGGCTACTCGGGCCACGGTGTTCTGCCGACATTGGCCGCCGCGCGTGCGGTGTCCGATGCGATTCTCGGTGATGCCGATGAACTGGCGTTGTACCAGGGCCTGAGTAATGGCCGTTTCCCCGGTGGCAAACATTTCGCGGCACCGCTGGAGGCGATTGGCAAAGCCTGGTATCGCCTGCGCGACAGTATTTGATGAGACCTTTTTCGGAATCCATGGCATGAACAAGCAAGAAGAAATCGCCGCGCTGGCGATCCTCATCCACGACCTGCGCAAGCACAAGAAATGGACCCTGAAGGAACTGGCCGACAAGATCGGCCGTTCGGTGGGTTTCCTCTCGCAGGTCGAGCGCGGCTTGTCGCGGCCAACCGTGGCGGATCTCACCGCGATCAGTGAAACCTTCGGCGTGCCGACCACTTACTTCTACAGCCTGCCCAAGCCTAAAGAGTTGCCGTGGGTCACGCGCCCGGACGAGCGCCGCACGTTGTATTACGCCAACGGCATCACCGACATTCTGGTGTCGCCGCAGATTCGCGCCTCGTTCTCCATGCTCGAAAGTCATCTGGAAGCCGGCGCGAGCAGCGGTGATCGCCATCTGACCGACAGCTCGGAGCAGGGCGGTTACGTCCTCGAAGGGGAACTGACGTTGTGGCTGGGCGACGACGAAGAACCCGTCACATTGAAGGCCGGCGACAGCTTTCAATTCGACAGTCATACCCGTTGCCGTTACGGCAACCTCACCGAGCAGCTGACTCGCGTGCTCTGGGTCTACACCTGATCACAACAAAGGATGAACACGATGGACGCTGTCTGCGCTGACCTGCTCGCCGAAGTGCGTGCCTTTCGCCAACGCTACCCCGAGGTGCGTTATGTCGACCTGATTTGCCTGGACATTCCCGGGCATTTTTACGGCAAGCGTTACCCGGTAGACATGCTCGAAAAAGTCGCCGCCGGCAGCGTACTGAAGCTGCCGCAGAATTGCGTACTGTTGGGCGTGCAGGGTGGTTTGTTCCCGATTGGCGATTACTGCTTCAACGACGGCGACCCGGATGCCGTGCGCCGCTTGGTGCCGGGCACACTGAAACCGGTGACGTGGGAAGCGAGCCCGCTGGGGCAGATGCTGATCACGTCGGACGGCACCGAAAAACCGATCGAATTCGAACCGCGTGAAGTCCTCGCGCAAGTGCTCAAGCGTCTCGCGCGCAAAGGCATTCATCCGGTGGTGGCCTTCGAGCTGGAGTTCTACCTGTTCGATAAAAAGCTGCGCGACGGTCTGCCGCAATTCCCCCGCGACGACCTGACTGACGACGCCGATGATCAACCGAACCTGCACATCGAACGACTCTCACGCTTCGCGCCGGTGCTGGATGAAATGGTCGAAGCCACACGGGCGCAGGGCATCGACGCCACGGTGATTACCGCTGAGCTTGGTCCCGGTCAATTTGAAATCAACTTCGGCCATCTCGACGATGGCTTGCAAGCGGCGGATTGGGCGGCGTTGTTCTGCCGCAGCACGCGCGGTGTTGCGCTTAAACACGGCTACCGCGCCAGCTTTATGGCCAAACCGTACTTGCAGCATCCGGGCAGCGGTATGCATGTGCATGTCAGTCTCTACGATTCGGCGGGCAATAATCTGCTGGCCGCGAATGAGCAGCAGCCGTTACGCCATGCGGTCGCCGGGTGTCTGGAATTGCTGCCGCACAGCATGCCGATCTTCGCCCCGAACCAGAACTCGATGCGCCGTTTAGGCGGCACGGTGAACACCGCGACCAAAGCCAGTTGGGGTTTTGAGGATCGCGATGCGTGCCTGCGCATTCCGGAGTCGGACGCGAAGAATTTGCGGGTTGAATATCGGCTGGCGGGCGCGGATGCCAATCCGTATCTGGTGTTGGCGGCGATTCTGGTGGGGCTTGAACACGGGCTGGAGTCGGGTAAAGAACCGATCGTACCGCTGAATGAAGACCGCAACAGCGGGATCGATTTCCCCAAGGAGATGTTCGAAGCCGTGCGTGCGATGCAGCATCAGCCGCAGTTGCGTGGGGGCTTGGGCGCAGAGTTTGTCGATGTGTATTGCGAGAACAAGCGCCAGGATCATTTGGCATTCATGCAGGAAATCAGTGCGCGAGAATATCGCTGGTATTTGTGAGTGACGGGATCGTCACGAGGGCGTCAACAGTGGTGACGTTTGCAGCGAAACCCCCAGACATTCACCAGTTTGCGCTCCAGCGCCTTCCAGTCGGCATCAGACAAGTCGCCTAATTCAATCATCAGATGGCCATTTGCGGCTTGGAAGGTATTCATGGATTGGCGCCCGGGCGTGGAATATTGGATGGGGAGCACACAGTGATACAGGCCACTGACGTGCTTGTCAGCACTCTTGGGGCGTAGCGAGCCAAAGCGGGAAGTGTTCCAATTACGCAATTTCCCGACACTGACAGACAGGTAATCAGCAATGACCGATACGACCGATGATGCATTCTACGATCGCGCCGATGCGCATATAAACCTGTCGAACGAGCAGCTGAAAGTGTTCGAAAACCTTGGCAAAGTCAGCGCGTCGATGATGTTCGGCACCACTCGATTCAACGCCTGGGTGAGCGCGCGCAGTTTCAAGTCGGGCGAAGAAATGGCACAGGCTCGCGAAGCGATGTTGAAGTATTTCTGTGAGCAGTACCGGATGATGCTTGAGGATAACCTTGACGACCACATCAACAATTTCAGCCAGTACATGACCGCGAAAAACGTTTGACGGGTAGGGCGGGTCCTCAATCGATGAGGTACAGCCTGATCTCAATGGTCCTGATCGAAGGAGCGTTTGCAGTGAGCTGTCAAACCAGTGATATCGTGCCCGTCCACTGTTTGCACTCCAATCACTGATTGCGCCCCACCCGCACACTTGGTTTTTCAAACGCCAACTGGTAGCGTGCGCCACCTCGCTGTATTACCCGATCCTTGTCGTCATTTTGCCGGTCACTGGCAGACGTAAACGAGTCCCCGCTGCCCACTCGAGGGCGCCGACGCAGGATGCATCGGGCGATGCACAGTCATTCGCAAATGGAGTTCACAATGACGCAAAACAGTACCGTGCTGTCCGGCATCCAGCTGGATCAATTGATGGATCGTCTTGAGGTCGAGCATGAGGAACACGGTGCCGACTATCTGCTGGACCAGTTGCGCGCCCAGCCGCTCAGGGCGGCCTCGCTGGAGTCGATTGGCCGTCTGCACGGGCTGTGGGTCAACGCCGGTGATGCTGACAGGGCCAAAGCGGTATTGGCCGACGACGGACAGGCACTGATCGAGATTACGCCTGACGACGCGCGCAACGAGCTCAAGGTCAATCTGCTGATTTACCAGCTGCGACTGGGCAACTACCTCAAAGACGAGCAGGGCCTGTTGCTGACGCTCGACACCCTCCAGCAATTGACCCACGAGCCCCTGCCGTTCGATATCGAGCAGTACCGGCGCTACCGCATTTTCGATGATCTGCAGCACGCCACCGTCGACGTCGCCCTCAAGGCTATCGAGGTGCGTCACACCTTGGCCCAGGTCAACCCGGACCGTCACGCCCTGCGGGCCTGGGACGATGCTGATCAGTACCGGCGCCGGGCGCAGGTGCTGGCCAACCATGAACGTGAGGAAGAGGCGCGCGAAGCCGCGCTGGCGGCAATTGCCGCATTGCGCACCGCTGACGAAGAGCAGGACGTCGACGCTAACGACTGGCTGTGGCTGGGCAATGCGCTGATCGAAATCGTGCCATTGCGTCTGGCGATGTTCGAGCAACCGGTGGTGCGCTTGATCGCCGAATTGTCGCTGCCCCAGCGCCGGGAATGGGAAGTGCGTCTGGCGCGTCTGGCCGCGCGCTCCCTGCAGGCTCAGGGCAACCTGGCCGGCGCATTGGCAATCTGTGAAGTGGCAACCCTGAGCCTGGAATCCAGCGGCGGTGACAACTTCGTTGATTTCCATCTGCCCTGGCTGCTGGAAAACGGCCAGATCGAAGAGGCCGGGCAACGTGCGTTCATGGAAATCTATGAAATGCGCGGCGAATTGTGGCCGGGCACGGCCTATTGGGTCCACGATCGCCTGCTTGATGCCGAGGATCAGTCCGCGTGGTGGCCGTTGTGCGTGATGCGTGCCTGTGACGATCAAACGGTGCTGGAGCAGTTCCTTTCCGGCCTGCCGTGGCGTGACGAGTCGACACCGTCGCTGGGCCCGTTGCTCGATGCTCTACATGCTGCGCGCAATGACCTTGAACAAATCGACAACGTTTTCGACCAAGCGCTGGCAGAGACCGAACGCCGCTCGCCGAACCACCCATGGATTACCCGCCTGATGGCGGTGCGCGAACATCAGGCCGGTCGCATCGACGCCAACACTCAACTGACGATGCTGCGCGAGGCCGTCTCGGCCGGCGCTATGCAGGACAACCGCAGCGTCTTCAGCCTGTTCAGTGCCCACGCCGATGTGCACGGCATTGCCGATGCCCTGCGCCAGCCTTTGCCGCCCATGGCCGCTGGCATGTACTACTACCAGTTCGCGAATGCCCTCGAGGACCTGGTCGAAACGCATGTCGAGGATCTCACGAGCGAGGAGGCCGAGCCGACCTGGTGGCGGCTGCGCGAAGTCCAAAAACTTGCCTATGAACTCGGCCAGGCCCGTATGGAGCAATGCTTCGCCAGCGGCCGCGGACATCGCTTCGATGCCTGCGCGCACCTGTACTCGATGCTGTGCAACAACCTCGCGATCAATTACCGCTGCTACAACGAACAACTCGTTGAGCAGGCCCTTGAGTTGCATACCCGCGGCATCGCCGCCAGCTCGTTCGCCGAACATTATCAGGGCATCCTCCGCAACCGCATCGAACTGAAGGATAACCAGGGCATCGCCGACGCCGCCGAACAGCTTTGGCACTACGCGGCCGACTACGGCTATAGCCGTCACGATCCAGAAGAATACATACAGGACGTCACCCGCGCCCTGTACTGGCTGGACCGCGAACGCGAGATTCCGGTCTGGCTGGAGCGCATTCTCAAATGGCAGGAAGAGCGCGAAATCAGCGACAAAGAGCTGGAGTATTCGCCGCTGTTCGCACGGATGAAAATTGCCTTTTACCTGTCGTACTGCCTGCCGGAGGCGGCCACCAGCCTGTGGTTGCGTTACGCGCAGCTCATCAACGAAGGCGACGAACCAACCCTGCTGGGCTGTGCCGGTGATGTGCTCAAGGGACTCGGGCGCAAAGAAGAGGCCGTGGCCTATTACCAGCGCGCGATCCTGCGCAGTGATCCGAACAGCCAGGTGGATCAGGGCAACAATGAAAAGTTTCGCCAGTTCATCGCCGAACTGCAGGCGCCGGCAAAATCGGCCGGCAAGGCTTGGTGGCAGATATGGAAGTGACACCTGCGCAGCGCCAGTCCGGTTACGCCCCGCGCAACGCGCTCAATGCCGATCAACTCAAGCGCGGCATTGCCGAGCGCAGTAAGGCTCGCGGAGATGCGCCAGAGGTGAGCAAATGGTTGCTCAACCATTTCTATCGTCATCTGGTCGGTAACTTCGAACCTGCGCGGCGCATCCTGACGTTAGAGCAGGCTGTCGAGGCATTGGGCGCCGAGCCGCCGTCCTGGGTGGCCAAACATTTAAGCGACGCCGGCAAAGCTTCGCAGCAGGCGTTCGCGCCGTTGGTCTGGGTCGATCCGCAGCAATCGCCGCTGCTGGCCGAGGAGACCTTGCTGGTGGAGTTCCTGACCTCGCGTCAGGGCACCGCGCTGGCAGGCAAGCTTGACCGGATCAACTGCCCGCAGGCACTGGCACTGTGGCAAAAGGAGCATGCGCAAATGGCTGCGCGGGTCGAGCAGGGCTGGTGTCAGAGCCAGCCTGAGGCGTTGCTCACGCGAGTGACCACCGCTGAGCACGTATTGCAGGAGCTGCGGCCCGAGAGTGATTTGCTGCGTGCGGAAATGGCCTTTGAAAGTTACGTGATGCGCCACTGCCTGGGCCAGTTTGCCGATCGCCGCGCCTTGACCGGCGGCTACGGTGAACGCTACGCCGAAGCAGTGGAAGAGCAGCGCATGCGCGTGTTCAGTCTGCGCGACGGCCAAGGCCAGCCGCACATTACTATCAGCCTGATCGTCCAGGACGACGGTACGTTGACTGTCGAGCAGGTCAAGGGCAAGCAGAACCGGCCGCCGGTCGAGCGTTATTACCCGGACCTGCTTCAGTGTCTGAATGCCCTGGACACCGACGAGCAGACGCCCGCCGACTGCATCGCCATCGGCATTGTGCGCACCGACGCGGGCTGGCTGCGCATCGAAGAGGTCAACGACCCGACCGCCCAGACTCGGCTGGTGGCCCGCTATCCGCAATTGTACGAGCGCCTCGATGCGCCTTCGGCCATGGTCGAATGGCTGGTGGCCGGACGTCAGCCGCAGCAGTTCTTGCAGGTGGCCCCGCAAGCGGTATCGGTCAGGTACGCGACCCGGCATATTTTCAGCAAGCGCATTGAGCATCAGCCGAATGACCCGCAGTACCTGACCGAAGGTGTGCCGTGGCCGGACATGTCCTCGCGGCTGGTGGAGGAAATCCAGGCCTGGCAGGCGCGGGCAAGGTAAGGAAACCGACATGTTTTTGCTTATCACAGTGGTTGTTTCAAGCTGGTTGTTGTGGCGAGCGTTCAGACCTCGCGGCGCCCCATTGTTCAGCCCGCGCAAACACTGGTCGCTGCTGCTGGCCCGGCCCATGGTCGATGCGATGGCCGTCGAGGGTTTCTACTCCCCGGCGTGCGATCACTTCACCGAGCAATCGCAGACGATCCTGCGGGCAGCGTTGCTGCACCAGGCCGGGATCCGCAGCAACAGCAATGACGAGGCGGTGCGGGCGCACTTCAGTGCGACGCTCGATCAGCAGTGGTTTGGCCTCGATTTGCAGGCGCTGACAGCCACCGATGACCCGCGTGCGGCCATGGCTTTTGCCTGCGTGCGGGTGACGTTTCTGGTCCGGTGTGCGCTGCTTATGCGTTGGCTCGAGCCTGACCTTGCCTGGCGCGTGCTGCTGCTCAATGCGCAGCGGGCGCAGGACTGTTTCGACAGTTGGGAAGATTTCGGCAAGGCCTATCAGTCGGGGCGCAAGCAATGGGTCGCGACGTTTCGCGTCGACTCGCTGGGCGAAGCGTTTGACGAGCCGCAACTGCGTCAGCTGCTGGCGCCCGGCGGTGGGGCTTGGGCTGACGTAACCTGGCGAACGCCAGCAGCGTTGAACCCGGTTCTGGTGAGGTAACCCCGACTACTCCTTCAATGACATCGGCCTGTCCCCGCCCGGCGGCAGGCCAAACAGCTTGCGCACGCCGTTAAGAAACGCCCCATAAGGTCGCCCCAGCACGAGCATCATCACCGCCGCGCCAAGCGTGCCACGCAGCAGGCCGGCTCCTGATGCACCACTGAAGGCAATGATCGCCGCATAGATAGGCACCTGAAAACTGACGAGGGCAACACTGTCCCAGAGCACTCTGGACAACCGACCCTCACTGGCTCGCGTCATCACCCAATCGCGCCATAGGCCGTAAGGTCGCGCGACTGGAATCATCAGCACCGCGCCCAGCAGGCGCGCCTGGAGAACCTGATCCCACGTCATGCCGGCAATCAAACGTTCATTGATGATGCCGGTGGTGGTGAAAAACAGGATCAGCGCTGTGGTGTCTGCGATGAATGCAGTCCGACGCGTTGGCTGTTGCAGGCGTTGCGGCACCTCAATTCTCCTTTCATGGCTTCAGCTTTCTTCAGCTAAACGCCGGCGCTTCATCGTGCTGTGACAGCGGCTGCACCGCGAGGTGCGGAGATTCGCCGAAGTACTCGATCAGCAGTTCGGTGAGCACGCGGATCTTGCGCGCGGGATGGGGGCCTGGCGCGCGGAGGAGGTAGGCTCCGGCAGGGGGCGGTGGATGGTTGGTCATGATCGGCACGAGTGCACCCGTGGCGATGTGCTCGTGGGTGAGGCAATCGGGCAAGTAGGCGACGCCGAGACCGGCAACTGCGGCCGCAGCGAGCGCAGTGCCATTGTCAGCCTTGAAGCGTCCTTGCGGGCGAACCGTGATGACCTTGTCAGCCGCCATGAATTGCCAGGCTTCGGTGCCTTGCATGAGAGCCTGATGGGCTTGCAGTTCGTCCGGGGTTTCGGGGGCGCCGTGGGCTTTGATGTAGTCCGGGCTTGCGACGAGCTTGGTGTAGACCGGGCCGATACGCCTTGCGATCAAGTTGGAGTCCTGCAGATAACCCACGCGAATGGCGCAATCGTAGCCCTCGGTAATCAGGTCAACGAAGCGATCGCTGTAGCAGGTCTGCATGTGCAACTGAGGGTGACGGCGAGCCATTTCCGCCAGCACCGGGGCGAAGTGCGTCGGCCCGAACGACAATGGCACTGCTACTCGCAGGCGGCCACGCAGGGCGCCTGCGGGCAGGATGGTTTCCCTGGCGATATCGATTTCGCTGCAGACTCGGGCGGCGTAATCGCGGAACGTCGCGCCGGCCTCGGTGAGCGATGCGCCGCGCGTCGAGCGTGCCAGCAGTTGCACGCCCAGTTCTGCTTCGAGCCGGGCCAGACGGCGGCTGACGATTGATTTCGAGACCCCGAGCCGCAGCGCCGCCTGTGAAATGCCCCCGGCATCCGCCACTTCGACGAAGGTTTGCAGTTCTTCGATATCCATTTTTGCGTTCCCCTTGGCGCGACACAGTTCGCCTCGGGATGCTACTACTGCCGCGAGTAGGGGAACAGCACAATGGGTTTTCCAGGCACGGCGTCACTCGCGTGCATTCTGGAACCCTTAGCCGCACGGGCTCCGGCCGTTTCACCCGCGTGCGTTACCCAGACAAAAGGACCTGCAAATGGCAAGCGAAGCAATCCGCAACCCCCACACCGATCAACTGCTGACGCCCGAGAATTCAGCATTGATCGTCATCGACTATCAACCGGTTCAGGTGTCCTCGATCCGCTCGATGCCACGCGATGAACTGGTGTTCAACATCACCAGCGTCGCGAAGGCGGCGGTCAACTACAACCTGCCGATCATCCACTCGACCGTCAATGTCGCGACCGGCCGCAACAAACCACCGATTCAAGAGTTGCAAGCGGTGCTTGGTCATCTGCCGACCTATGACCGCACGTCGATCAACAGTTGGGAGGACACCGAGTTCAAGCAGGCAGTCAAAGCGCTCGGGCGCAAGAAACTGATCATGACCGCGCTGTGGACCGAAGCCTGCCTGACCTTCCCGGTACTCGACGCGATCCAGGAAGGCTATGAGGTTTATGTGCCGATTGATGCCGTGGGCGGCACTTCGCTCGCCGCACACGAGGCGGCGTTGCGCCGAATGGAACAGGCGGGTGCGAAGCTCATCAGCCGCGTGCAAATGTACTGCGAACTGCAGCGCGACTGGGCGCGAGAGGTGACCGTGCCGGGCTTTATGGGCGTGTTCGAAAACTTCGACGGATTCAATGCTGAAAAGGCGCTGCAAGAGGCTGGCAACAAGGCCTGAGTAACGGGCCGTTGTTAAAGGTGGCGCTGGCAATCGCCGGCGCTGCCTTCATTTGGCCTGTTTCAAACGCCTGAAAATAATCTGAACCGCTTTAGGACCTGCTCGCCTAATGATTAGCTTGTGGTCAATCGCACAGGCGATGTGCCAATTCCGGCACACTCCGAGAGGTGGTCAACGTGGCTAAAGACGAAAAGAAAAGCAAAGACAAAGCTGACGCTTCGAAAGCCAGCAAGGATTTGAAGGACAAAAAGTCGTCACCTGCGAAGAAATCAGCAGCGGCTTCGGCGCTTTCAAAGTCCTCCGACAAGGACAAGAAAGACAAGAAGAAAGACGCCGAGCCGAAGAAATCTGCCAAGAAAGCCGATAGCAAGCCTGAGAAGGCCAAGGATTCGAAGAAGGCTGACAAGCCGGCTAAAAAGAAAAAGTGATCTTGAAGACAATAAAAAACCCGGCATTCAAACCGGGTTTTTTATTGCCTGCTATTCGGGGCCTCAGAGCGCCGCTTTCACCTGCAAGCCAAACACCAACGCATTGTCGATGTCCTGCCCGGAGAACGCGCCCGGCTCGATGATGTACTGCACATTCGGACGCAGGGTCAGCCAAGGCGTTGCCTGATATCCGTAGCCGAGTTCGATCAATTGCTCGGCGCTGTCCAGGTTCGGGAACGCCGTGCCGTTGTTCAATGCGGCGTCCTGCAGCACGTCGCGGCTGCGCGGGTTAGGCACGGCGCGTCCGTAACCCAGCGCGACGGTGTCACGCGGGCGACCTTCGAACGGTTTGTACAAAACCACGCCGGTGCCGTACCACTTGCTGAACGGCGAAGCCGCTTCGCTGGCCGCCGAGTATTGGCCGAATGCATGCAGGCTGCGGCCTTCGGAAGTTGGCGAGTTCCAGACCGCCTGATCGATCAGCAGGTAATGACCGCCACGGCCGGAGACTTCGTCGTCGCTGCCGATGCGCTTTACGTCGGAGCTGTCGTAGTAGTAGCCGAGCTTGTATTCGCCGGGCAGGGTGCCTGCGTGTTTGTACACCAACTCGATCGGCACCACGGTGCCAGTGGTGTGTTTCGGGCCAAGATGCCAGGCGCGGCTGGAGTTGCCGTTGCTTTCCGGATCGACGTTGAACGCGGCCACGCGCAGTTGCCAAGAGGACGACAGGTCGTATTTCACCCGCACGCCCAAATGGGCATTGGGGTAGTTGGTCCAGCCGCTGCCGCCGGACATGTTCAGCGGATGGCCGCAGAAACCGGCGTTCATGAAGTTGCACAGAATGCCGCTGTCGAGGCCGCCGAGGTCGTTGCCCATGGCCATGTAACC
>Ga0163161_10000109_pt1 | contig 78150 bp, 59 predicted proteins | sample S45metaG_FD_129847 | JGI IMG/M metagenome (GOLD analysis project Ga0163161, IMG submission 129847) | Switchgrass rhizosphere microbial communities from Kellogg Biological Station, Michigan, USA - S4-5 metaG | ecosystem: Host-associated > Plants > Roots > Rhizosphere > Soil | place: USA... | reverse complement strand
ATTCCAGTGGAACCTTGAGGACCATCAAAACCAGTAAAACCTGTGATTCCAGTGGAACCTTGAGGACCATCAAAACCAGTAATTCCAGTGGAACCTTGAGGACCATCAAAACCAGTAATTCCAGTGGAACCTTGAGAACCGTCAAAACCAGTAATTCCAGTGGAACCTTGAGAACCGTCAAAACCAGTAAAACCTGTGATTCCAGTGGAACCTTGAGGACCGTCAAAACCAGTAAAACCTGTGATTCCTGTGGAACCTTGAGGACCATCAAAACCGGTAATTCCAGTTGAACCTTGAAAACCATCAAAACCAGTAAAACCTGTGATTCCAGTGAAGCCTTGAGGACCATCAAAACCCGTGAAACCTGTAATTCCGGTGGAACCTTGATGACCTTCAAATCCGGTAAAACCTGTAATTCCGGCGGAACCTTGAGGGCCATCAAACCCCGTTAAACCTGTAATTCCAGTGGAGCCTTGATGACCTTCAAAACCAGTAAAACCTGTGATTCCAGTGGAACCTCGAGGACCTTCAAAACCTGTAATTCCGGTGGAACCTTGAGGACCTTCAAAACCTGTAAAACCTGTGATTCCAGTGGACCCTCGAGGACCTTCAAAACCTGTAATACCGGTGGAACCTTGAGGACCTTCAAAACCAGTAAAACCTGTGATTCCAGTGGACCCTCGAGGACCTTCAAAACCTGTAATACCGGTGGAACCTTGAGGACCTTCAAAACCAGTAAAACCTGTAATTCCAATGGAGCCTTGAGGTCCATCAAATCCCGTGAAACCTGTAATTCCAGTGGAGCCTTGAGGTCCATTAAATCCTATGAAACCAGTAATTCCAGTAGAGCCTTGAGGTCCATCAAAACCAGTGAAACCTGTTATTCCAGTGGAGCCTTGAGGTCCATCAAATCCTGTTATTCCAGTTATTCCAGTTGAACCTTGAGGTCCTTGAAAACCAGTGAATCCTGTCATTCCAGTAGAGCCTTGAGGACCGTCAAATCCTGTGAAACCAGTAATTCCAGTAGAGCCTTGAGAACCTCCGAAGCCTGTGAAACCAGTGATTCCAGTGGAACCTCGAGGACCGTCAAATCCTGTGAAACCAGTAATTCCAGTGGAACCTTGAGGACCTTCAAAACCTGTAAACCCTGTAATTCCAGTGGAACCTTGAGGACCTTCAAAACCTGTAAACCCTGTAATTCCAGTGGAGCCTTGAGGTCCTTCAAAGCCTGTGAAACCAGTAATTCCAGTGGAACCTTGAGGACCTTCAAAACCTTCAAAACCTGTAATTCCAGTAGAACCTTGAGGACCTTCAAACCCTTCAAAACCTGTAATTCCAGTAGAACCTTGAGGACCTTCAAAACCTGCAATTCCAGTGGAACCTTGAGGTCCATCAAACCCCGTGAACCCAGTAATTCCAGTGAAACCTTGTAGACCTTCAAACCCAGTAAACCCAGTAATTCCAATGGAACCTTGTGGACCTTCAAAACCCGTGAAACCAGTAATTCCAATAAATCCTTGAGGTCCATCAAAACCTGCGAAACCAGTAATTCCAGTAGATCCTTGAGGTCCATCAAAACCTCTGAACCCAGTAATTCCTGTGAAACCTTGAGGTCCTTTAAAACCTGTGAAACCAGTAATTCCAGTACAACCTTTAAATCCAATGGACCCTGTTATTCCAGATTTACCAATAGGTCCTTGTGGACCTTCAGGGCCTCTAGGGCCTACCACACCAGGTGGTCCACGAGGCCCTTGTTTTCCTGTGATGCCAACATTTTCATTAGTATTATTATTGTTATTTTCTCCAATTCCTAATAAATTATTGACCCATTTTTTAATGGAAAAAACAAACACCCAAAAAAGATTACTCTGATCAATTCCAGGAATTCGATTTTTCGATTGTTGTAATGCTCGATATATAACTCCATTATAAATTACCAAAGTTTGAGTTTTATAAATCTGTGTTGGATTCCATGAATAATCTACTAATGTAACGCCATAAAAGTCGGAAACATGTAACCATTCCTTTTCTACAGAAAGAGCATTGTTGTTATCAATTGGGGATACTCCTATTGAATAATCTTTTAAACATATCCATGTACCTTTGGCAGTTGTTACAATATTTCCCAATTTATACACTTCTGATGCAGAGTAAGCAGCTTTATAGGTGAAATTCCATTGATTATTAATTTGATCCATATAACCATAAGATGCAAATAATTCATTGTTTTTTAAAGGAATATTATACCAATGATAATTACTATTTGAATTTACATCCGGACTAAATGATTTATTATTGAATTTTGCAATATACAATTTGTTTTTAGAAATATTCAAAATCAAGTTACCAGACGAATATAATTTGTTAGAATCCCAAATCCCTTTGAATTGTAACTCGGGTATATAAGCTGAGTCCAGTGGAAGTGATAACCAAATAGAATTTGAATTTGATAAAGCTGGAGATATATTAAGACTTGCGGTTGATGCAATAAAATAACGATTAGGCAAAGGTATATACACAATATTTCCAACCATATAATTAACGTCTTCTTTCCAAATTCCAAAAAATTCAAGATCTGGAAAATATATAGATTGTTCCTCTTGTTGTGTACTAATATCAATAGAATTATTATTATCATTAATTGGTTGTAAAACTGAAGAAGAAAAGGAATCATCAGCCTTTGAAGTAGAAATAGATAACCGGGGCGTTGTTATTGCTGTTGACGATGATGTCACCGCTTTTGTTGATGACGATGCCGATGATGACGCCTCCTTGATTGTTGTTGTTGATGATGGTGATGTCGCGGATGTTGATGATAATGATGATGTAGCGGAAGTCGTCGATAATGATGCTGATGGCAAATCAGAATTATCTATCAAATAATATGAATATGTATACGGAGTCCATTCCCAATAGGCTGAACTGATGGAGGGAAAGTGATCTATGTTATTTGATGCTTTAGATATACATAGTCTTGTTGGATTTCCATATTTAACAATTTCCCCTTTTACATAAACTTTATCCTTTTGATATGCTTTAATTAATAACCATTCATCTAATGAACTTGGTACTTTAGATGTCATATTATTATTTAATATTTTTCTGTACTCTAATTTTTTTTTCACACAAAATAAAATAAAGTGATTCAATATTAATTTTTTATTAATGAACAAGCAGATGATGTATATACCTAAAGATAATGCTACTTTACAAGTTTAATTTTGTTCATTTTATGGTGGGATGCTTAAATAAATAATAAACAATATTATAAAAAGAATTTTAATACAAAAAAAATACAGCTGTCTTTTGTTTGATAATATATTAATTGATAATAATAAATATCACATGATTACATTAAGTTTTAGTTTTCTTATCATCTTTTATCTGGATCTTGCTTTTTTTTCATTTAACACATAAAGAAAGATGAGTATTACAAAAGCTCCTATATTCAAAATTGTAAGAACAGAAGACCCCAGCTTTACTTTCACAATTGACAATATATCTAAAGAATATGTGACCGCTTTACGTCGTACATTATTAACAAAACATTCCGCCTTTGCTGTTTATGCTGTTGATATATATGAAAATACAAGTAATACAATAGATGAAATCTTGACGGATCATTTAAAAAATGTTCCATTCTTGTCAGAAAATAAACAAGACTTTCCAGATTGCGGAACCTGCAATCACGACATCAATTCTTCAACAAAGGTCGAAAATGAGACTATTTGTAACAAATGTTCTTTAAGTTGTTTTGTTATCAATGTAAAACACCCAAAAGACGCAGCAGACGAAACGCGAATTGTCACGCAATTGGATATTGTGGAAAATCATTTGTCATCTTCTTTATCTGACTCTTTTACTGAAAAAGTAGTAGAAGTAGAATCTTGTGGAATAAAACCATGGATATTTCCATCATTTCCATTGCCCATTACAACATTATACCGAGGACAACAATGTCATGTTAGACTATGGTTGACACGTCGTCAAGCTTTCCACCATAAAATGTTTAATCCAGTAGATAAAGTTATTGCTAGACAAAATGGTGCGAAAATTACTGTACGTCCATCCAAACAAAAAGATTGGTCTGACTATGAAAAGTCAGAATTTGTGTCTAAAGCATGTCCTAAAAAAGTGTTTGACATTGAAGATATTGTAGGATCAGATAAGATGACACAAACGCAAATTAAAGTTTCAAGACCTCAAGATTGTAACTTATGTATGCAATGTATACACTATTCGGACGTAATACTCAAAAAACCTGACACAATAATAGTCGAAACAAGACCAAGAAATTGGTATATGGAAATAAAACATCATGAAACAATGTCTGCTGAAACAATCATGAAAAATACATTCAAAATAATAAAAGAAGATGTTTTGGACTTGATGCAACATACAAAAAATCCAATAATCATGCCTGTGTAATATTGAAAAAAAAAATATAATAAAATATTTTTAATATTTATCATCAAACATATAATCTGTATTTTTTGTTTTCAAAAAAAAAAATAATTAAAAGAAAATGGCTTCTGCTGTAGGAATCAAAATCAATAGCAGTGATTTATTCAACGTATTGCTTTTATGTTTCATACTGTTTGGGGTTGCGTTTGTTTGCCAAGGTTATGTACATACGGTATGTGAAAGAGATCCCCGATATAGTGTGTGGTTGTTTTCTTATTGGGTTTGTGGAACGGCAGCAGCTACATTACTTTTTTTAGTAGCATTTAATGTGTTTATACCAGATGATTGGTTGAATTCAACCAATAAATTGAAAGTCAAGTCTCCATTCTTGTAAAAAAAAAAAATAAACATGTACATATATTATTATTATTATCTGTTATCTCTTTTGATTTTTTGTTTTGCTTTGAGTATAAGTATTTAAATTGTAAAATTGTGCTTGTGTGTCATGTTCATATGTCACTTTGAACTAATGAGACGAAGAATGTCATTCAAACTTAAGCAGACTAAAAAGCACAACAAATGTTTTGATTTTTTTTATGTCTCCGTTGAATTGGTCATTTTTTTTGGATAATGTATCATCATTGTTGTGTATAGTTTATGCGTTTATATGAAAAAAAAAAGAATAAAAGTATATAAAATTGAATGATGACAGAAATTCAAAAAAGTGCAGATATAGATGCGTCAAATAAAATTTTAATAAAACCTTGTAAAAATTTGGTTTCAATAGGATATATTGCTCAACATAAAGAAAAGTTTATAAAATATAAAATATGTAAGTATATAGATTCTGGTGCATTTTCAAGTTGTTATATGGCAATTCGTTCACCAGATTCCGAATCAGAGTCAGACAGTGACAATACTCATACAGAAAAAGAAACAAATGAAGATACAGGCTTGATCGAAATAAATAAAAATATGATAAGATTGAATATTACTAATAAAGAAATAGAAATAGACTCAGATTCGGATTTAAATACCCCACCATCTAAAAGAGCAACAACCCAAAGGATGAGTAAAAATAATAATTTTCATAATATATCAGAGCAACCACTACATCATCAACATCAACAACTTGAAAATAATGAAACGTTTGTAGCCATTAAAATAGTACCCCTTAAAACTATTTTAACAAATAAAATTGTAAAACAAAATGTTGTGTCTGAAATTAAAATATTAACAGCAGTTTGTGCGAAAAAGAAATGTGACAATGTAATTGAAATACTTGATCATTTTCAATTTGAAGGCAACATGTTTACTGTTCTTGAATATTGTGCTGGAAAATCATTAAAAACATTTCTTGAAACAAAACAAATTAATCCAAATAAATGCGGGGAAACAAGATGTCTTATATACATGCATCAATTACTTACTGCAATAAAACATTTGCATGAGAATAATATTGTCCACCGAGATGTTAAACTTGGAAATATTTTATTAACAGATTGCAATGCCACAATAAAGTTGGCAGATTTCGGATTTGCTGTATATCTCCATCGACCCAAAGAACAAAGGCTACAATCTATTTGGGGAACTCCATATTTTATAGCACCAGAAATTGTTGCCTCTACGTCTACTTCTACATCATCAACCAATAAAGGATATAGCTTTCCAGTTGATATATGGTCAGCTGGTATATGTATGTTTTACATGCTATTTGGATATTTTCCATTTTCTGGTAAAACAAAGGAATGTGTCTATGAAAAACTGGAAAATAATATATTACAAATTCCAGATGTACGCAAACTCTCAAATAATACTATAGATCTCTTGAGCAAAATTTTGATTAAAAATCCAGAATCTCGATTGACTGCCGCACAAGCTTTAAATCATACATGTTTCAAAAACATAGATAATAAAATTTTTGTACCCGTCGTCTCTAAATCAACTTAGTAACAATAAATATTTTATGAGTAAAAAAAAAAAGAACTAGATACTATTATTTATTCAAATTTTTCAATCAAAGTTTGGGATACAACAGTCCATACATTGCTAACCAAATTAGATGTTTCGCTTTTAATGCTTTGAGTCAAAGAATTATAAATGTTGTCAAATGAAATTATTTTATCATTTTTTCCAGCATCAACAATTGACGTCAAAATATAGGATTTCAAAGTGAATACAAATTCTTCTACGTTCATATGCTGCTTCTCTTTATTATATAGCTCGTTAATTTTAGACAGCTTGGTAGATGCATACATAATATATGATAAAATACATTTTTTAAACAACTCTGTTTGCACGTTTTCATTTTCATTTCCTTCTGTTTTATAATTTAAATTAATCCATGATGCTTCAATTTCATCTTTTAATTCATTTTGGATGATCAACATTTGTGCGTCTTCAACACATCCAATATTGATATTCAAAATTGTACCATATATCAAGTCTTGGGAAAGATAAGTTTTTTCTCGACAAAAGAAAATATCTGCAAGTTCTTCATCGTGGATAAGAGAATTGTAAACATCAAATGTTGTGATATCAATGCCATCCGAAAACTTGGAAAATGCTTTACTATTGTACAGTACGTCTAATAATTCAAATAGTAAAAAGTTAATAAGAACTTCGAATGAATCAATCGCAAATATATCAAAGCATTTGTCAGGGTCGGTTGAATTTTCATGTAAACGTAAAAGCACTTGATTGCATGCATCTTCAGGAAAATATGCACATACAAATTCTTCTATATTATCATTTTCAATTGTAACAAATTGGATTAACAATTTATTTATGAGTTCCTGAGCATATACAGATAAGTTAAAGTGTTTCCCTTCATAATTAGAATAGTTGGCACTAAAATATTCAATCTTGTTTTTTATAAGATCGTCTCGATTTAAACTAGTCAATTCTGTAAGTTCAATGTCAACGTTTTCTGTAGAGCTCATTGATTGTCTGATTGGTTGTTTGTTATGTGTAAGAAAAAGAAAAAGAAAGAGCAAAAAATATGATTGATAAAACAAATCCAAATTGAAAATGAAAATAAACAATAAACAACAAATATTAATTTTTTTGTGTGGGGAACGAAATTATAATTTAATTTATGAAAAATTACTATTTTGTTTTAGAAGAAGAAGAAGAAGAAGAAAAAGATACCAATGGCGACAAAGTGCTGGAAGAAATGTGTGATCGTGAGTGCGAGTGTGCAATTACAGATAGTGCTTTAGAAAATTGTTCTACAATTTTATCTTCTCTTGCTTGCATTGGTAAAATGTGTGTATTATAATAATGTATATAATGTAATACGTACCAAGTGATTATTAACATGCATATCACATGTAATGATACTATAAATGAATTAAATTCAATATATATCATATCGACGCACGCATCTTTATGTTGAGACCAATGTCTACTTGTTGATAAACCAATAGATTTACATATATCTTCTGGTCTTGATCCTTTCCAAAATCCAATACCTGCTAAACTTGGTCCTTGTAAAAATAATATTGATAACCCAGGAACTAGCCAATATTGATAGAAATTCATTGGTGAAATTAAGTTGGAAAGGAAATTCTCTTGACTATTATTTATTTCCATTGTTGAAGATTGTTGTAATTCAAACAACACGTTATTATTATTATTATTATTAATATTGATATCATCGTGTATTTTGGAAATCTGTTTCTGAAATTCATATTTACGACCAATATTGTCAGACATTGTTGTAATTAATAAACCCATCATGAGGAACCACCATAGTATTAAAGTAATATGTATACATAGAGGTTTTATTAGATTGCGCATGACAATTATCATTGTTGAATAATTCGTCGGTTCTTTATTTTTGTTATTTTTTTTTTCATATATATGGGGTGTATCATGTATCATTATCATTGTTAAATAAAACTCTTTTGAAAAATAACAAATAAAATAAAATATTATTCATATGACAAACAAAACATAACAACACTGAGAGAAAAAACAATCAATTGAAATGAGTAAAATAAAAACATTGTATGATGTAAAATATGGAACGCGTATCTTTGTCTTTGATACTAAAAGGAAACAAATGTTTTTGCAATTTTGAATCAAGGGATATTCGAATCCATTTACGCAGCTGCGCCAGAGATTGCTCGAGACGCATTAGTGGAAGAAGAACCCTTCTGTGAAGACGTCGAAGAAGACGAACGTCTCAGTGAACGAGCAGCCTTGGCAGCCGGGGTCATCATGTTGACGTAGAGTACCCAGAGCATGAACAGGGCAGAAAGACCAACACAGATGTATACCACCTTGAGTGCAAGAGTCATAGGTGCTGGAACACCATCGACGGCAGGGGCACCAAAGAGTGTTCCAACGGTGTCAAATTCGAATACACCTTGAACACCATGTTGAATTCCGCCAATCAGCAGAACAACAAGAGCCACCAGAACGAGGACATTGTCCAAATCAAAACGAGAAGAAGAACCCATTGTTGAAAAATAAAAAGTTGTTTGTTTTTTTTTTAAATGTTAAAAAATTTGGGAAAGTTTGAAAGTTGCAAGAAGACACAAGGTGTTGGTTTTTTTTTGAGCAAGATTTGCACAATTAATTTTTTTCAAGCCCAACTTTTGCGATGAAAAAAAAAATAATGAAAAAAAAAATAATAATAAAATGTATAAGAATTGCAAACAGACAAACAAACAAAAAAATAAATGATTAAAAAGTTTGATAAACTTTACAATAAGCTATTCTTCTTCGTTACATTTGATAAATGACTCGTAGCCAGATCCGTATAAACGTGCGAGTTCTTTTTCTTCCTTGAGATGACGATTGACGAAAGAAAATAAGTTTGCTTCTTTTTTGACATATTTGTTTTTAATTTCTTCTAGTTCCTTATTTCTGTTTACTTCAATGCGCTCCAATTCTTCAAGACAGTTCCAATATTCATACTTTTGGCTTTTACGCAGTTTCAATTTTAAATCAAGTGCTTCGGCATCAATAATACGATTTTCCACTTTGTTATATTTATAAGTTTTATTTTCTTGTTTACAATTCATATCATGACACGCATCCTGAACATCTTGTGTGTCGGAAGGTGATATAAATGAGTAAAATGTTGTTTGATATTTTCTTTCTCCGTTTGAATTTATACAATATATACCGTATACGTTCACAGGCGAATTTGAATCTATATTTATTTCCCCTATAATTTCAATTTGCTCGCAATGTATTATTTTCGTATTCTTGTTGTTACTTTTACTTTCATCGACACATTCCGAATTGAAAATTTTATAAACTTGAGCAATGTCTGATGCCTTGAATATTTTAGGTCGGAAAGGCGATCTTCCAAATCTCTGTAAAGTGACAGCATAGTAAGGCATTGTTGAAACAAAACAAAAGTTTTCGTTATATTCTGTTCTTCTAATTTGTCGAGCAGTTGAGAAATGAGAACAACAACAATATATGGCAAGCAACTAAACAAACAGAAATTTCTAATCATAATTAATGTTCGAGCGAGAAAATGAAATTGTAATTTCATTTACATTCGTATGAACGTTTCTCCATAAATACATACATACATACAAATTTTTTTTGCGTAGTAAAAAAATGACTGAAACTTTTAATTTTTGTAAAAAAGATATTGATGTGGATGTATACAATTTCATTTTTTGTAATTGTATTGACATGGGTATAGAATTGACAAATGAGTTTACGGTAACAATTAATGACAAATGTATTAAATTTATAGATGCTAATAACAAGAAACTCTTCAAAATTCTTTGGGACGAGGACAATTCATTTTGCTTAATTAACGCATATTTGCGATTGCTACACAACAGTAAAGAAAAGGAGCAAAAATAAATATATCTTATTGTATAAAAAGAAGAAATAACTTTATACAAGTTTAAGTGTGAGGAGACTCTTGTGATGTTTAAGACAGTCTGTTATTTGCAGAGCTGATTGATAATCAGCATTCCATGAAAGATCAATCCTAGTTAAATGACTGTTGATTTTGATGGCATCTACTAATTTTGAAATACCCAATTCGCCAAAATTATTTCTAGAAAGGTCAAGACTTGTTAAGCCTTTGTTATATCTAATCGCATCGGCCAAATAGTTTACACCTACGTTATCAATATTACAGCGCCCAAGAGATATGCTTTGAGTACTGTTGTTATATCTAAGTGAATAGGCCAGAGTTTTCATACCAGTTTGACGATAAAATGTATTGTGTGAAACATTCAAATTTGTTATTTTAATATCCAAGTTAGATAATAAACCAGCTATAATTAAAATTCCTTTGTTGCCAATTCTGTTTCTATCTAGTTTCAAGTTATTCATAAATTTAATAGATTTAATGGCCTCTGCTACCGCAGCAACTCCAATTTCAGTAATTAAATTGTTTCCAAAATCGATACTTGTAATGTTTCTGCTTTCCTTTATGGCATTAGCTAAAGCTATTACTCCTTCATCCTCTATTTCATTTGAATGAAAATTGAGAGTTTTCAAACTTGTAATAAATTTAACAGCTTCAGCTATAGCAATAGCTCCAGTTTTCGTGATTAAATTATCTCCAATATAAACATCTGTCATATATTTATTATTATTTTTGATAGAATTAAATAAAGCTATCGCCCCTTCATCACCTATGTCATTTGAACAAAGATTAATACTTGTCAGATTTTTGCAAAATTTAATAGCTTCGGATAATAAAATGGCACCCTGATTTCGGATATTGTTGTTTTTGAAATTGATATACATCATATTAATATTACATTTTATGACATCAGTCCAATCATTTATAGTTTTAGAATGGACACCGCAATTATCAAGTGTAATGTGAGTGACTCGCATATTATTTTGAATATATTTCATAATAATTTTAGATAGAGCAACTTCATCGTCTTTAGATTTTTGGCAATCATCTTCCACAGTCAGATGCAAACTCATATACATGAGCGGTATTTTTGAAGGAATCGATTGAAGTTTTTGAGTCATCTTCGAAAACCTATCTGTTGATATTCGAAAAGGTGGAGCAATTTTCCAAGCAAAAGCTTGAGCTGCCACTATTCTCAAATATTTATTACATTTTGATAGATTAAAAAGACTATGTATATCAAGACCATGCATGATAAGTTGTACTTCCACTGTAGCTAATTGATTCAAGCATATCGTGGGCATGCTGAACAAGGTAAATGTCGTTGTCGTTGTTGTTGTTGTTTGAAAGAGTGTATTGTCTATTTGTTTTTTAATATTTGTATATTTGCGCAGTAAGACGTTTTTATTTCAAACAGAAAGTTATTTTTTGCGATGATCAATTTTTTTTTCTCACAATCATCACATTCATATTTTATCTCAACACATCGAGACAACGAGCCGATCCGAGACCTCGTCATCCATACCACACCCGCGCAACGGTATACTGTTTTCTCTTGATAACAATGAACATTGTTGCCAAACAAAAGAATTCATATTCTTGTTTATATGATGATGTCGTTCATATTATATTTTCTCATTTGACATTAAAAGACACCATAAATGCTGGACTCACGCACAAAAGATGGCTTCACGCAAGTGTAAGTACACATATACCCTGTAAAAATAACTCATTAAATGACGTAAAAATAGATTTTGTTTATGCGGCAGCTATATTGTCCAGATATGGTCATCATTTTACAACATGTGAATTTGGAATTGTACCAATTACAAGCGAACTCGAAAGTATCGTGTCCCAAACAATTGAACAAAGCACATCTTTAAAAACTATTAAAATGTGTCGCTCGTCATTTCCGTCAGAAGTCATACAAATGCTTGTCTCTGCAACTGTGAAAAGTAAATCCATACATTCAGTCGATATGCAAGGTTGTTTTGGTTTTCGCTATACAGATAAAGCAATGAAAAATGCTATATCAGATATTATTACAAAACAGTCTTGCACGACTACTTCAATTCAAATTGGTCACAATTATATTGGAAATGAAAATATCAGATATATTTCTCACATCCTTGAACAACATTGCTCTCAAATCACTTTAATTGATTTAAGTGGCAATGCATTCAATTCCGAAGGTTTACGGTCTATGGAATCAGTTATTTCAAAAAGTTTATGTTTAAATACACTAATTCTACGATCAAATAAAATTGATTATGATGGAGCTCAAATTGTTGCATCTTTTATTCAATCAAGTACATCTTTAACATTTGTTGATATATATCATAACAATGTAGGTATAGACGGAGCCCGTGTTATAGCCGATGCTTTATCTAAAAGTAAATCCATTGTCTCACTCAATATAGGATTTAATGATATTCAAGATGAAGGACTGGAGGCTATTTCAAATGCACTGGTCATAAATCCTTTCATAACTTCAATAAATATAAAAAGAAATAAAATTGGAGATAAAGGTGCTCAGTATATTGCTGACGCAATTACAAAAAGCAAATCACTACAATCAATTGATTTGTCATGGAATAAGGATATTGGGCATATAGGCGCACAATGTATTGCAAATGCATTAAAAAATAGTTCTTCGATGACATCAATAAATATGATGTTAACTAATATTGACATGCAAGGAGGAGTTCAATTTATAATGTCTGCTATCGAGCAAAGCTCATCGATAAAGATTATTGATTTATCATTCAATAATATAAATTATGAAGGAATAAAAGATGTCGCTTCTGCAATTGCAAAAAGTCAATTTTTAACATCAATTAATTTGAATCGATGCAATATATGTATCAATGGAATAAAATTACTTGCAGCTGCTATTGAACAAAGTACATCTTTAAAGTCTTTGAGTATGTCTTCCAATAATATTGGCGAATACGGTTGTGATATTTTGGCATCGGCTATTTCAAAAAATGCAACTTTAACTTTTATAGATCTAAGTTGTAACAATATCAAGGACAAAGGTGCCAAAAGTATTGCAGATCTTATCAAAAATACTAATAATCGGACTTTAACTTCAATTAATCTATACAGCAATAGTATAGGATTTGAAGGAGCACAAGCCATTGCAGACGCAATCTCATTTTCAAAAAACGTATATATAAATTCAATAAATTTAAGTGCTAATAACATTGACTTTCAAGGCGAACGGTGTATTCGATCAGCTGTTAAAAGTCGAAAATCAAATATTATGGTTTATACTGATACGTTTACAAATTAAAAATTGTTATTTATTATCTATTGTTCACCTGATCTTTTAACTAAATCAAAGCAATTTTTACAAATAGTTTGGTCACGTGAAGAATTTGGATTGACATACCATTTTGGTATTCTAAAAGCCAGTATAATTTTATTACTGATTGATATTGTCGATATGGCCTGTGGAGACATCCAAGTATATTTCATAGATGTGCCAATAGAATCATAAGGAAATAAATTAAGAATCCATCCAAATATGTTTCTGTTGTTGTCTTGACAATTATAAAAATTTTTTCAAAATTGCACATCAATTTTATTTTGAGGTATTTTATATTCTGAAACCAATTTATCCAATATGGGAAGCAAAGAATCTTCCCAGTGACCAAGTCCCAAGGCTTTAATCCTAAATTTCTGGTTGCATCTGCTAGTTTTTGCCGTTATATCAATATAATAAAATAATAATAATAATAATAATGATTGTTTCAAAAACACAATAACAGTTTATTAAGATTTGATGTTGATTATTATTATTATTATTATTATGCTAACTACGGTGATGAGGAGACCGACGTCGCTGCTGCTGCCGCTGCAGATGATGACGACGATAAGGATGAGGATGCGCTCAAAGGAAGTGATGTTTGCTTTTTTCTTCCCATTGCAGTCTCGATTTCAATAGTGACATCACGGAGATAAAACGGGTCTGGATAACCATGTACAGTTGGACCACCCACCATGGATGATCTTTGATGAATTGTGGAATAAATAACAGTATCCGAAGCTCCTGAAGTCAAAGAGTCACCAACCCCAAAAAGTCTTCTATAATAAAAAGCACTGATAAACAATTTAAGTACATCTTCACCATCTTGATTTTTTGGAAGATACATAGTGCAATCACGTCCATAAAATGACTTGCCGGGTCTAGGATGACGACGGTCTTGAGTTCCTCCAGCAATATTATAACTAACTTGGAAAGTTTCCGGTTCTTTAAAACCAGCCAATTGATGAGAAATAACAGATATAGTCATTGTTCCATTTGGCTGAGATCCCATTGTTGCCTTGAGGAATGCTCGACACCCAGGACATTTACCATCGACAGCAAGACTTTGGTCAATACACTCTTTATGAACTTTCAAATTGCAGCATGAAACAGTATAATTTGTTTCTCCATACAAACAAATACAACATTCGACTTCTTCTTTTTCTTCTTCTTTTTTCTCTTTTTCTTTTTCTCCATTTTTATCATCATTATCATCGTTATTTTTATCATTTGGCGCAATAAGATTCTTTGATTTAAATACCTGCATCATTGTTTCTGAAATCAGATGTTGCATTTCGTCCGTGGTATACTTAACAGTAGAAGAAGAAGAAGAAGAAGAGGATGTAGATAATAATAGACTCAAATTATCTTTGTCTACGCATTTGATATTATTATCAAAGGCTTTTGATCGAATGGATGATAGTAGAGACATGAAAGCTTGCAAATTAGACTGCACAAGAGCCGAAATAATATCCTCCCCGAACTGGATATCCTTTTTGATGTTATCAGAATCATTAAATGAAGACAAAAAAGATTCTTGGATATAAGCCAAAAGTGCTGCTTCTTTCGTATATGAACCAGAAACCAAATGTCTAATTTTATTCTTCTTTTTTGATCGTATTTCAAATTCTTCTTCGTCCTCGTCTTGGACGTATTCATCCTCGTCATCTTCTTTTTGTTCATCCTCGCCATAAACTTCTAGCTCCTCTTTGTAATTTCGAATATACCTTCCATGTTTTGTTTTTTGTATTTTAGTGTTCATAACAGAAGGATCCAAGGGGGAATTTGTATAATTACACTCATGAATTTCAGTTCGAGAAACATGTTGTGTGACTTCACAAGACTGATTTGTGATCCATGATCCCCACCATCTGTTGCTATGAAAAGAAATCCAAATATCAAGTTTGGCGCCTGAAACAGTTATGACACTGATCTCGGCAAAGTCAAGACCGAGATTTCGTGCCGATTCGATAGCATCAGAATCTGTTTGTTTATAATTTATCCACTGTGAAGAAGAATTATGGCGCCAACTCCAAACAACTTTTGGATTAGGTTTGATCAATCCGTCCGAAGTAGTGGTAGTAGTGATAGTAGTAGTAGTAGACGAAGAAGAAGAAGTCGACGAGGATGCAGCTGCTGCTGCTTTGCAATTGTTTTTACGCTTGCGCGAAATCATTTAATATTTGTGTGCGTGTGTGTATGTGTATGTGTTGTTATGGGCGTATTTGTGTGTATACGTAGAGGATAAAATATCTGTTTAGGCTTGGATAATAATGCGTTGATTGTGTGATCAAAAAGAAAAAGTTAGGAAAGAATAAATAAAGACAGACAACCAAGACAATCTTTTGAAAATTCTAAAAACAGAAAGCAATAAAGACAATTTATTTTAAAAACATATTTTTTCTTCCAAACGCACATTCACAGATAAATAAATAAACAATCAACTTATCAACTATCAACCTATTACAGACAATTTTTCTTATTACCACGCGAAACGCAATAATCCTCAATACGAAACACAACAATTTAATATTTTGATATGTCAACTCCAACATCTTCTTCTTTGCCTTCTTTTGATTCTTCCGATACACCTTCTTTTATTAAATTATCAAATTCTCAAGTTGAAAATGGCGGAGACGATTACGAAAACACAAAAGATGTAGAAAAGAAACAAACATGGAAAGATATTGTTACGCTTGAACAAATAGAAAATTTTTTAGAATTTAAAGCAAATGTATCAAAAGGAATAATTAAATATGCTCCATTAAATGTTTGGCCTTCAGATCTATGTAAATCGAAAAGCGTACAAACGCTTGAAATTTTGAATTATATGTTTTATACAAATCGATTTATTTCACGACCAGAAAACGTTCGTATTGATGATTTTCTTGAAAATTGGAACCAAGACTACGAGAAGCTCGAGGATCGTCATGGATATATTCAATGGATTTTCCCCATACCGGCAAAGTCGCCATTTAATAGTAATGCACAGCCACTACAAGACGTAGAAATTCGTTTACTCAAGCAACATCCTGAATTTAAGACCCGTTTAATTCGTGCTTTTTCTCTTATGCTCGATTTTTACGGAATGAAGTTGGTTGACGACAAGACTGGAAAAATTGAAAGATCTGATCATCAATTTTTGATACGTTTTAGAAGTTGGTGTTCAAGTTCATGTGATCATAATTTTCAAAGAATTACTCGAATACTTACGACACTTGGATTGTTTGACCTTCATCATATGCGAATGGGATTTTTCAATTTTATTCTTTCACAATGGTCTCAAAAATTATTGCTTGCTTGTCGCAAAAGTGCCGTCGAATATTGGTGGTGTGTCGATGAAAAAATGATACAAGACACACAAGATGCTATGCAAGATTTTGACAATAATAATAATGACGACAATAATACCAATACAATTAATTTGATTTTGCAATTTAAAAAATCATGTCTTGTGGAACGAGTTCTTGCCCTCACAAAAAATCCAACAGATTCGCTTATTGATGTCAAAATTAGTAGATAAATATTTGGAATTTGGAATTATCTGTCTTGTAATTTTCAAAATACAATATATATTATCGTCATTTATTTCATGATATTTTTTAAAAGACAACACTTTTTAATTTGAGACGTTTCTCTTTCATTTTCGTTATATTATTTTATTTTGAAATTTGTTTTTATGTCGTCGATTGATTTATTATCATCGTCATGCGGTGATGATCATCAAGATGTAAAAAAAGTAGAAAATGAATCTTTAGAAACGAAAGAGACATCAATAGTCTCTTCTTCGAATTCTGATTGTGCTTCTTTAGAAACATCAATCTCCTTGCCCTCCTCGTCTTTTTCTCCGTTAATAATAGGAGCGGCTGACCCATTGATAGTATTACCCCAGACTATTTTGTCAAAATCATCAAAACCTAGAATAACAAAAACAAAACGTTCTGCTGCTGCAGCCGACTTGACATCTTTAAACAATAATGTTGTATCAAAGACAAAGCGCGCTCGCAATAATAATAATAATACAACCTGCTCTGGAAATGGAAGCAACAACAATAACAACAATAATCTTCAAGATAAACTTGGAAATTTGGCCCAAGGAATTCAATGCTGTTCTTGTCAATGTCCTGCGCAAATAGTAACACATTATCCATGCGGACAACATTCTGCATGTTTCACGTGTATTATATCTCATGTAAACGCATCATGTTCAATAGACCAAGATAATTTTCATTTTATTCAGGAAATACCAGATGACGAGGACGAAAATGGCGAAGAAGAAGAAGATAATAATGAAGAAGAAGAAGAAGAGCATGATAATAACGAAGAAGGGGATCAAGAAGATTTAAATGAAGAAACTAAAATTATTTATATATCTCAAGGACAAAATCAGAAACAACAAAAACAACAAAAACAACAAAATCTAGATGGACCAAGTGAAGAAATAAATATACATGCTAGCAAGAGTAAAAATACTAGACCTGTCAAAGTTCCGATATTGCAATGGAATTCTACTTGTCCTATTTGTAGAACAGGCGGAGTCGTGACAGATCAAATGACACAAGTTGTTGCTCCAAACTCGGATATGCGAACATTTCATTATTCTTTTCTTTCCGACCCTCTCAAGTCATGTCCATTTTGTTTCGAAAGTATCAAACCGAATGACGGAGATAACCACGTGAGAAAATGTACAGCTAGAAGACATAATTGTCCAATAACAACATGTACAGTTGGTTCTTATAAGGCTTGTGATGGCTTTGATAGTCATTATGTTAAAGAATGTACAGGACATAGATGTGTCGTATGTGGTTTAAAAGGACTGACTTTAAAACAAAAACACCAACATATTGTCGAACATAAAATGGTTCAAAAAATATTATCAAATAATATGGATAAAATGATACAATTGATTTCTTTGTTCAAGCTGAGGCAAACGGATTGGACTGTACAACAATTGAATATTGTAGGTTCTTTTCTCAAATGTTTATGTGATACGTTTTCTTCGGACGAGTTAAAATTTATTGACTCGACTATAAATTATCTTCAAACAACTACAAAAGATATTCAGAAATCTTCTATTGCATTTCCAAAAATGCATCAAATCTCAATCATGCGAGCAATTTCACAAAAAATGGCATCGCTTTCATCAACATCATTATCATTATCATTATGCACAGATAAAAACATAAACAATTCAGAAACAGAATATAAATGTGTACGAGTGATATATGATCCCCCAGTTTTGCTTCCTTCAGATGATGATAACAATAGTTTTTGATTTCTATACTTTTATTTTTCTCCTCTTTTTTTTTCTTTCTATCTTTTCTTTCCATCTATCTTTTTCCTTTTTATTTCGCATATCAAACAGTCGACCTTTTCACTGTAGATCTTCTTTTCTTGTCCACGATTGTTTTAAAGTGGACTGATTGTTCGATATTATTAGCTGGATGCATTATACAGTGGTTTTTAAATTCATATATATATTCGTCGTTATTATCTGTGCTAAAAAATAAATCATAAAATTGTTTATGATTTCTTCCATCAATGACTTGAATAGATGTACCAAAAGAGCTATTTACGGCAGATTTTATGAATTTCGATCTATCTACACGACCAAACCATTTTTTATTCCCAAGAATATAAATAATTTCTCTATCTGGAACATTTGCCTTTCTTAATTCAAATTCTTTTGCATGAATACAATTATCCAACTCATTAAAAGTAAACTTGATAAGAATTGAAGGTGGTCTCATTATAAAAAATATTTAATGTATGTCTTTGTCGTGTAATAAATAATTTTAACCCGTTTGATGTTCGATTTTTTTCTTTTAATACATATAACATGTGATTGCATAATTATCTAAACAATTTGTAATTTTTATGAATTTGAAAAATAGAACTTTGATTTGATTTGTTAAATAATTTATGCGTGCAAGCAAATCTTGGAATAATCAGTCACATGATATCACTTGGCATTTGCAGACGAGATGTATACAGATTTTTGAATATAAATAACAACAATGACACAATTTGCGAGATTATTTTTGAAACATAATTTCATTTCATTCTATTTTGAATGGATATGTTTGAGCGAAATTATACATACATAAATAAAACACAAACTTTGAATACGAAGAAAAAAAAAATAAATACGATTACTTTTTTTTGTGTCAAGACGGATATAAAGAATTTTTTCAATTATATCTCAACGCAACAACAACAACAACAACAATTATTATTATTATCACTTACTTGGCTGATTATTTGAAAAACAATCTAATAAATAAAAGAAAAGAATTAAATAAGATGAAATTGTATTTTATAACAACTCTAAATACAGGATTTACAAATACAAATTGGAGGTTTTATTCTTGTGGTGACATCATGGTTATTAATTGTGCATAATAGAAAAAAGTTGATTGATAAAACAGAGGATAAAAACAGCAAGTTTACCAATAATCACTGTCATGTGGACTATGACAATCTGAATCTTGATTTGCATTTTCTTCTTTTTGTTGGTCTTCATCTTCGTCTTCTTCATCATCCTCATCTTCGTTTGACGAGGAATTGCCATCCTCAACCGTAAAGCTGGGAACTGGAAAATTAGAGGATGAAGCAGCATCAGAAAGAGGTACAGATGTGTTTGCCTCGGAAGAACAAGATTTAGAAGGAATAGAAACCGAAGATGGTGCTGGTAAAGTAGTAGTACTAGTAGTAATAGATTGAGGATCAGCGCAAGGAATATTGTTTTGCTCATTCAATGCCTCCTGCAGTACCTTGATAAAATTAACGAAGTCAGATTGTTTTGTAACTTCAAGTTTAGAAAGATTAGGTTGTTTATTGACACCGACCGATGGACAAGCGTCATTGATTTTCGTAACAATGTCAGCGGTAGTGATAGGATGGGGAAAAGAATTAGAAGACTTTTTCTCGGTGACATTAACAGAATGTTTCTTTCCAGTTGATCCTTGAGGACCATCAATTCCAGTGAAACCATCAATACCCTTATTAGACAAACTAGACAGAATTGTTGTCCAAAGAGCATCTTCGACTTGTTTGTTTAAAGTTTTAGTAAGCTCTTTGGTAAGTTTGTTATAATCACGATGAATATTATTGTCCATTTTTTTCTCGTCTTGTGCAGTGGGAGAAGGAGATGGGGTTGTACAGGTATTAGAAACGTTCGAAATGGTTCTTATATCTTCTGCATTCAATTTATTTTCACCAAAAACACTCTTGTTATTGGCATTGGGATTTGACACAGGAACGAAAGAAGGAAGGGTATGAGGAGAAGGGCGAAAAAGAACAGAAGACAGATCCTTGATGCCTTGCAGGGTATTATCATTCTGCAGATCTTTTGGGTCAGATGATTTGTCAAGTTTCAATCGGGCCAAGATTTTGTCTACTTCAGATTGATTCTTATGATCCTTATCACTGGGAGCTGCACCAACGACAATAGAAGTAGGATTGCCAGGAAAAGAAAACAGATTTTTGATACTTTGCAAAGTATTAATATTTTGCATATCTGGCGAAACAGACGATTTGTCAAGACCCAAGTGGGCCAAGATTTTATCTACTTCAGATTGATACTTATCATTAAGAGCGTCGCCAATAACAATAGAAGTAGGGATAGGAGTACCAGACGAGTGATGATATTTGAAATCCTTACCAATATCGTCGCTTTTCGCAATCATCACAACAATATCTTTGTTTGGGCTGCTGTTCGCATTTCCGACAGGAAGGTGCCGAGAAGAATGACGGTTCATATGAAGATTCGATATAAGTGCATCGGCACCTCCAGGGTAGAGATTAATACTCTTATCAAAGGGAGAAACGACAAATTTCTGATTTTGTCTATTGATGTCACTGAACATGTTATTGAGATTTGAAGAAGGTAAAGGCTTCAACAAAATATCCATATTTTTCTTTGCGTAGTAATCATGGTCGATATATTCACTGAATCTCTCAACCATGGGAATGTAATGAAAAGGAATCTGTCGAGGCATGGCGTTCGATCCCGAGTAACAAGAAGTCATGGCATCAGCATTTGAGATTGGATTGGGCTTAACAAAATTAGATGTTGTAGGAGATGCATAAGAAGCAGCAATTGCATTTTGAAGCATGTTTATGCCCTCAATGCATTCGAGACGAATTTTGTTGATATAACTTGAAGTATCACATCCCAGATAGTTTTTTCTTTTCATGTGGATAATCTTTTCATTGGCTAGTTTGGGAAGAATTTTGATATACTCATGCGCGGCGCTAACAAGTACACATTTTTCCTTGAGAGAAAGTTTAGACATAATCATATTTTTTGCATTTGACGTCTTGACGACAAGACGTCCGGCAATATAAGCTTCTGACGGATTTTGGGTCACATGGTTCACAAACCATCGAAGAGCAAAGACCCACAAGTTCATCATTTTAAGATCGGTATCACCACCATACGTACCTTCGACATCAAACGATTTGGTCGCTTGCTGAGCAACAGGGCGATGAAGACCATTACATATTGTGTTTGGATAAGTGATTTCTCTAGGTTTGGTATCTTGAGTAGGATTAGTTGCAGGAAAATATTGAGAACGTTTATTGAAAAAATAATTTCCCAATTCCTCACATACAGCGAATAGAGAATAAAGCCCAATAAAAAGTGTTACGGCCGCACCAATTGAGAATATCATTCCATGCGCAAAAGTATCATGGAATGAAGAAATACTGGTAGAGGAAGAGTTTTGCATTTTGTTGTTTGTTACTTTTTTTTCTTGAAGTGAAAAGAGAGAGAGAGAGAGAGGGAGAGCTTGTTTGGATTGAAAATATATGAAGGAGTGAGTGAGTGATTAAAATATTTTTACTATCTTTTTAATAGTCCAAGAAAACAATAGAAATTTAGAAATTTAGAAAAAAATAATTATTAGAAATTTAAATTCAACCACGTCCTTATCTGCTTTCGTGTATTCAAACAACATTTCACTTCACTGTTATTGGTTATTCGTATATCCAATAAATTGATTAGTACCACCATCATCATCTCCTTTGCACATATATTGAAACAATTCAAATACCAGCAATAATACATAATACTCTATACACTATGACTAATCAACCGATCGACTCTACCAATAACAATCCTTATTCGGAAGTTGTGAGCAGCTATGTTGGTAAAAACGTGGCTAATAATATGGAGTCTTTAAGAGATACATTTGAAAACAAAAAGTCGATTGATTGGATGGCAGAATCAGAAGATGCTGCCATTATCGTTGATATGAATACTGCAAAAGATGATGCCGATTTTCTTCATGAAGCTGAACAAGAACACGATGCAAGCATAAGTATAAATACTGTTTCTGTCAATGATGCTTCCGAATCTTTTGCATCCATGTCATCGGCATCATTGTCATTGTCATCGGCATCTGCAAATGATAATAATAATAATAATAATGGAGATGATATCAATACAAATAATAATAATAATAATAGCTTGGCTAGCGACATCAATGATATCAATAATGAATCTTTTTCAATGGAACGAGAGATTCAAGGCCTCGAACATATTGACATAAATGATGTCGAAAACTCTCCTTCTAAAAATAATGACGATGATAGTGAGACTACTACATTTTCTTTTATTAGCGAAAGCGATCGCAAACGAAAACTTGTCGAAACAAAAGTTGAAAGAATTCTTATTCCTTCAGACAATAGACTGATCACATTTTCTGAGCAAGAACATAAACAGGCTATTCTTCAGAGGCAAATTCACGAAGATGCATTTTGGGTTCCTAAAGACATCGACATGGCAGTAGACAAAATAGATTGGGATAAAAAAGCTACTCCTGACGAGAAAAGGTTTTTGAAATATGTGTTGGTCTTCTTTGCATCGAGTGATGCAATCGTAATGGAAAACCTCGTCGAACGATTCCAAAATATTGTTCAAAATGCAGATGTGCGCAACTTTTATGCTTTCCAAAATGCAATGGAAAGTATTCATGCAATTACATACAAAAATATGTTGTTGGCTTTGATTACTGATCGAGTCGAGCTTATGGCAGCTGAAAATGCCATTTTCAACAAAGATCATTCGTCGTCTTTCAATGAGAATGATCCGGACTCCAAGTATCTCAGTGAGCGTTATTCCAGAACCATCTCGGCAAAGGGTAAATGGGCAATGAAATATACCAAAAATCCCAATGTTTCATTTGCTACGCTTCTTGCTGCTTATGCGGCAGTGGAGGGTGTCTTTTTCTCTGGATCATTTTGTGCCATTTTTTATTTCAAAAAAGTGGGACGCTTCCCTGGTCTTGCTCAATCAAATGAATATATAAACAGAGACGAGGGACTTCACACCAAGTTTGCAGTCACGATTTATAACGAGCTTATAAATCGATTGTATCCTGCAGAAATAAATGCAATGTATAAAGAAGTTGTTCAAATTGAACAAGACTTTATTTGCGATGCGCTTCCTCATTCCATGATTGGTATGAGCAGCGCAAAAATGGGTACTTATATTGAATATGTTACCAACCGACTCATGGGCGACATGGGGTACCCTCCTATTTTCATGCAAATAGCAAAGAAAGAGAATGAGAAACCTAAACCTGTTGAGAACCCATTTGATTGGATGGAACTCATTTCTATGGTTAGCAAAACCGACTTTTTCGCTCATCGTGTGACAGACTATGATCGAGGCGACGGAGGAGCAACCAATGACAATGCCGATCAACAGGAGACTGATGAGAAAACCATGTTCACGGTTAAAGTACACCCAATTACTAAAGAAATTCGTATTGTTTTCAAAGACAAAGCGGACAAGGTTCTTGTCGCCGAGGATGCAGCAAATTACATTTCGTCCCTTTTTCAAACCCCATCTTTGACTCCAAAATAATTATAATTATATAATTATAATTTTTTTTTTGTAAATTATTTATATCAACATTTTGTTTGTTGATCAATGAATCACGTTTATCGTTTATGTATATATAAAAAACAACTTACCAGAACTATTTATATATTACATATCTCCTTGTATTTTTTGAATTGTCTTTATATATATATGTCATTTTCTCAAGTAGAAAAGGGGCATGTTGAAAAAGGACATGGGCATGTTGAAAAAGGACATGCTGACGGAGAGGATGGTAATGATGATGATGATGATGATGACAACGATAACTATAAAGATAAGGAAAACATAAACAACAATATATTATCTAATGATAATTACGATAAACAAAATGATGATGGTGAAAATGACGATGATGAAGACGACGAAGACGAAAACAACAATGACAATGACAATAAAACAAACATTGCTAGAATTTCATCATCGTCGGTGGTAAATAAACAAACCAAAAACAAGATTAAGATTAAAAAAAGTGACAAGAGTAATGTTCCAAATTGGATGTTGAGTAAAAGTTCATTTTCTAGTTATGTTTTTTCAAATGCAAGGATACTAACGGGAAACATTTTGCCAATGTTGTCTCAATCTATCTTCAAACCTTGGAAGATATTACCCATGATACATAAAACATTTGTTCTTCAATCTAAAATTCATTTATTACAAGTTTCAATAAGTAATTTGTTATTTTCTGGAACGTCCAACAAAATTGTATATCCAGATATCATGTTAAAGTACATGGAAAAAGTCAATTTAAGTAAATCTGACGTCATGGTTTTTGATTCTGTATCTTATTTACATGTTATATCTTCTGATACGAATCACCAGTTGTCTTTTCATCACCAACCGACATTTGCTTTGATAAATAGATATACTCTTTCTATTCTAGCTGCAGTTGTCGAATGGACTCCTGAAGATTACCAATTTGTTATTTTCCCATCGATTTTGAAATCTGGTTCTTTATACCACGCATCAGATAAAGATATATCCCTTGTAAAAAAATTGAGTATGGACGAGAACAATAAAGATAATAATGATAACATTGTGTGGAGATCTATGTTCGATTGCAATACCAAAACAAAAAATCCCAATAAAATGAATACTATAATGAGCATTATGCAAACACACATTGATGTCTCAAATATAATTTTAAGAAATGCAGCACTTATCCATCACGTATACGTATTTGAAAGTGCCAGAGTATTTATTCAAACATCTTACACAATTGCCCAAGAATTATTGCCTAACAATCATCCTCTTTTGCCAATTTTGCATTTTATCGACCAAGACCTTGAAAAACGCAGAGTATTTGAAATAGATAAACCAAATTTTTCTATACAAAAAGTAAAAGCACCGTCGTCGTCTCCGTCATCATTATTGTTATCAAAGTCTGAAAATATATCTTTGAATGAAATTATAAAATCCAAAGGATTACTCGGAGCATTGTCTCATATTAATGTTGAAGAAAAAAAAAGCAGGCAAATGACTATACCCATAACAACGACGCAATTTAATACAAGTTCCAAGTTCAAATTGCTTTCATCATCAAAATCAATAAACTTTTCTTCTCATTATGCTTCTGTTTTATCTCTTGTCGGTAGAAAAAAGAAACAAGACAATATGATTGAAAAATTTATTCAAGCGTCTTCTTCAATATTATTTTGCAACTTGGAGGAAAAAATTCACACAAGGGGAATTGCCTTTTCAAAGTTGTCAGAAAATCCCTATTATGATATTGCTTTCAAGATTAAAGAAATAATATATATGGAAACGCACAACATGTTTCAAAATTTAGAAATGAAAACATTTGATAATATAGCTGCGCAGAAATGGGCAAAAAAATCTTGTTCTGAATTAAATCATAGTGTCGAAACATATGTGAGGTTTTCTCCTATTGCGGTAATGTCCAATCTGTTGACGCTTTATGTACATCTAGAAACTGGGCCTTGGTTTTTGTCTTTTGATTCAACTCTTCCAAATCAAAAAACAATGTCTTTGTTATTAGATAGTTGGAATGTGTCTCAAGGGAAAAAAAATTGTATTGCAAGAAACAGATCTCCTATTTTTTCATCTCCTAATTATCAAAAACATAGAATAAAAATTATGCCCAAGATTCTTTTCAATATGTTTTCTGTAATTGACAAGTGCTATATCGATCATTCACATCTTTCTGTTCAAAGAATGTCATCAACTTAACAAACAATAATAACACTTTGATTTTTATATTACTCTTTCTTTCTTTTTTATTTCATTTTTTTTTTTTATATATTTAATTTTCATTCACTCTCAAACATTATGTCGCGGACTGTGCCTGCTATGGATGAATTATTTCAACTTAGATGTGTTATTTTGAAAATGTTTCAAGATAGACAATATGATATATCAAATAAAGATTTACAATTAACAGAAGAACAATTTTATGATAATTATCAAAATGAAATTGAAGACAGAACAATGGCGAGTTTATTTATCAATACAATGACAATGGTTGTAAATATGGGATCCGCAGAAGAAGGTCATGTTCCTTATGAAGATGATAATCCCGTATTTACTCGCCAGGATGAAAAATATTTAGAATGGGAAATAGAAAGAACGGTGGGTTCCAAATCTGCAGCTGTTTTGGCTGCTACAAAGATAAAAAAGCAAAAACAAAGAGAAAAGTTGAACAAAACAAAGGGTAAATCTAAAAGTACAACAACCACTGCTAAGAAAAAAGTCAGTAAAAAAATTAAAAAAATTGATTCTTCCATGTTATGCGACGATGATTTACTTGATATTAACACAGATGTGAAAATGAAGGAAGATATCGATGTGAAAATGAAGGAAGATATCGATATGCTTATTTTCGATACAGTGATACCAGAGAAAGACAAAGACAAAGATAAAAAAGATAAAAGTAAACAAACAGAGGATAAAGTTCCAACAAATCCATACAAACCAACTGATTCTTTAAACTTTACGGTTCCAAAGCATCACATGCTAGTTCTCGTTTTAAAGGAATTCTCATTTGGAATAGATTCTTCAAGAATACTTACATCTATTATTAGTCGTTTACAACCAATGCATTTACTAATCATAACGCCTGGAGCCATGAGTGCTACAGCAACAAAAGAAATATCACTTCATTGTAATGTCAATAAAATTGATTTACAGATATGTTCAAACAAAACAATTATGGCAATTGCAACAGAAAGTTCATTCTTTCCAGGAAGTGTGCGTTTACTTAGTCACGGGGAAGTTGAAGAATTATGTTTTAAGTGCAAAGTCAAACTTGTGCAATTTCCGAATCGTAAAACATCTGACAGACTCGTTCAATGGATTGGTGCCAAATCAGGTCAAGTTTTGGAAATTAGATATAAATCTACCATGTTTTCTCCCGAGTATTATTTGATCGGGAACAATAAATAAAAATCAGATTTTGTTGTTGTTGTTGTTGTTGTTATTGTTATTGTTGTCAATATTTGTTAGCTTATTTATTCATACATATTTAGTTAAACATGCATATGAAATATTTCGACTGATTAAAATGCATCATTATCCATCATTATCCATCATTATCACTATTTTTTTAATATTATATAATTTATAATTATAATTATTATTTCTCTTGTATGTATTTTTTAATGTCACTGTCACTTATGCAAAAAAAAGCAATAACAAATACCAGAAAGAGAACTCCCTATTTTTTCATTTTAAATTGAAAGTTTGTTTTTTCCCCTTCAATTCTCACTTTCTTTTCTTGACCAAACATAAATGTCAAACTTCTTTGAAGCTCTTGGTAAGCGAATTGAATTTAAAGGAGATGTAATAAAAACAAAAAATGCAATTAAAGTGGCATTTCAGCAATGTCCATCCGCCAGAATTTTATTGAGCGAAGGTTTACAACAATGTAATAAAGAGGGTCTTTTTTCTAAAGTGGATAGCTCACACATATCGTCTCAAATCGACTCATATGCAGATGTAGATCGAAAATGTCAACTTGATGAATTCAAAAAGGAAGTATATTTGTTACGTGGTCCAGAAAAGAAAGCAACCGATACCGAAGAGATGAATAAAATATTAGAAGCTCTCTTTGCATCTTGTGAAACTTTTGCAGTCAAGGAATGTGAAATTAAGGCTGCCATACCATTATTACAAAATTCTAAAAAAGAACCATTATTTCCACAATACGACCCACTTGCTATTGAGCCTGTTCCTTTCACTCGTGATCCATTTTTTGCTGTTAATGCTGAAAGTAGTACAGAATGTTCGAAAAAAGAAATTGTTTCAACTGATGGTACCAGTGATAATGATAAAGATGATTGTAATAAAGAGGAATATGTTGAATACAAAGATTTTAAAACTAGATTTTACAGATGGAATAGATGGGCCAAGTATGAATATGGATTGCATAAACTTTTTCGTGAAATACAAGATGTTGAATTTCGTCGTAAGAAAAAACTAGGAACATTGTCAAGTGTTGAAACGAAACAAGCAATTCAAGTTCCTAAACATTTACTTCACCATCACATAGTAAAGAGTAAAATTTTTGATGCAAAACATAGATTTTGGAAAACTGAATTTTATCGCGAACTTCAAGAAGAAGAGATGGACGAGAATGCGCGTCAGAAAATGTATGACGATAAAAAAGCTGAACAACAAAAGGTACAAGGTCTTATAGCTCCTTTAAAACCAGCAGATGGTCCAACGATTTCTTGGTCAGAAGTACATTCAAGACTTTTAGATTTATACAACTCTTCTTCTTCTTCTGATTCATTATCATACCTGGAAAATACACCACAAATTTCTGTTAATTATCATGTTCGATCATCTAGTATGTCACAAAGTCGTGCCAATTTTAATGCATCCTCTATAAATCGAAAGGAGACGCCCGAAAGCGTGATTGGTGTTGATGATAATCATACAAACAAGAAAACTACTACTCTTGATCAAATCAAAAAAGAAAAAGTTCACAAAGAAGAAGAAGAAGAAGACGATGTTTCTATTATAGAAGATCATTCAGATAAAATAATGCACCCAATAACTGAAAGTGTAAAAGAAAAAGAAAAATGTCCTCCAAAAATCTCAAATAATGATTTGGTATGTGCAGATACAATTACAAGTATAAACAAAGCATCAATATTAGTCCCTGAGTTTGACATAACGTTTGCATTATTTTGTTTGAAAATGAAGGAAACAAGTTTGGTTTTATTTATTCCCAAGAGTAATATAATGCAACAAGATATGTTTATTACCAACGAAATGAAAATGAAACTTGAAGTAAGAGAAGAAAATGTAAATTCTTCTCGTCAACTTGTTACATGCTCGTATTCATCTTCTAACGAAACACATTTGATATTTACATGTGTATTAGGAGTGGAATCTTTCATGAATTCAAATATTCAAATTCGATGTGAATTGTATGACCAGAAAGAATTCAAAGTTGCAGAATCTAATTTTTGTAAAACAATGTTTGCTCCTTTGAGTGATATATTTGATACAACAACATCGTCATCAAGTGATACATCTGCATCTTCGTCATACAGAGTAACATCAGATTCCCAATCGGCGACTGTTCAGGGTATTATGGCATTACCACTCGCAGTTGCCAATATTATTGAACAAGCCGCCGAGTTCTTTGTCTCTGTACAAAAAATTCAAGAAAATGTTTCTACACCTTCTGATATAATTAAAGATATGAGAGCTCGTTTGGATGCCGCCACAACCACTTCCAAGACACAAATTTCTTCAACGTTTGCAACAATTAAACAACAAACATCTGAACTTGTAGAACTACCGACCAAAATTAGTAGTTCTAGATCTGTTCCAACCTCTCATTATAGATCTGCGTCAATTAATGGCAAAATTTTACCAAACCAAACTATGATACTTAGACCCAGGCCTATTGGACATAACGCGCACAAGTTATAAATATAAATTTATTATAATTATGAATTACGAAATTATTAATAATTATTATTATCATTATATACTTTGAAATAATTTGATTGTATAAAAGCAGGCCACATATGTTGTTCTATGTCTAGTTTTACAGAGGCAAGTATATTATCGTATTCATTCCCATTCAATTGTATTTGTGTTGTAAATGTTGTATTAAAAATTTTCACAAGCTTTGCTTTTTCAATTGGCGAAATATTTAATAAATAGGGAGAAGAAGACGATTGTATAAATTTGTTAAATAACACAATTCCAAATTCATATGACGGCGATTTTTTGTAAAACTGTACTTCTTGATGAAATAATAAATTTTCTTGACATTGCGTCTCTGTTGCAAATTTTAAAAAAATTGATATGATTTCTGGCCTATATAATTGCTCCAATATATTATTCTGATTATAATTATAATTATGATTATAATTATGATTGCTATTATTACTTTTGCTGTTGGTATTATTGTAATATTCGTTATCATAACCAAAAAATTGACCCTGAGATTTTTTTACTGACACACACGTTATTTGTTTTGGTGTATGCTTAATATTATTTGATTGACAGGTGCCCATTTTATTTTATTTTTTCAAATTAATGATGGTGATGATGAATTTATGATAATTACAACTAAGGTATGTAATAATCATTTAAAAAAAAAAAAGTTTTTATAAATAAAATATTGATATAAAAAAAAATTGAAATATCATTTTAAAAGAAAAAATCGACCACAATGTCAACATCAGAAAACAATAGTGGTATCAAAACAAATATCAATACTTCCATATCACCAACAACCGCTAATAAAGATAATGGATTTTTTAACAGTATTGTTTTAATTATCATAGTGATAGCAGCTTTATTTTTGATATATGAATATAATCCCGATTTCATGGGATATTTAATTGTTTTTCTTTTTATTGCCGTGTTTGGAATCATAGCTATATTTGTACCTAGTGAACCTTATTACGGAAACCGCGATAGACATAGGCATGGATACGGATATCATGGATACAATAAACCAAGAGGAACAACAATTGTTTTAGCTAATCCAGGCTTTAATCCAAGTACAAGTAGAAGTCGAAGTAGAGATAGAGACCATCATCATCACAATCACATCTCTCAGCAACAACAACAACATCGGCATCATGTCCGAGGCCGAGACCGTCGAAGTCGCCGTTAATAAATAATAATAATTAAAACTAGTCGATTATTTTCGTTATATATAGATAATAATAATAATAAAATGAATTTTACATGGTTACACTAGAAAACATGCTAGATGGGCGAATAACAGCAAAAATACCCAAAGGAAGAGGATCAGTACTCTTTTTAGTATTCAATTTTGTTTTTTTGTTTGTTGATGTCGAAGACGGCAAATCTGTACTTTTTCTTTTAAAACCTGATGATGATGATGATGATGGTGGTGACGATGACGATGATGAGGATGACTCAGAAGATGATGATGATGACATTGGGGGTTGTGATGATGCTATTGACATATTATTTTCTTCGGCATAAGATCTGAAAAATTTGATAATATCTCCAAAACGGGGCACGTCATTCTCATCGCTTGATGACGAAGTAGAAGATGATGACGGAATGTTTTCATCCATTTCTTCACTGCAAATATCAGGAGTTACAGATTTGACGACATTTTTATATTTGTATTTATGTAAATTTTGAATATGACTTTCGACAGATTGACCAGACGTTGTCAATGTTGTTATATATACTTGATTTTTTTGTCCTTGTCTATGCAGTCGTTTTTCTGATTGTTGTTTGTCACTAACGTTCCACTGTTGATCATAAAAAACACCAAAACTGGCAAATTGAAGATTTAATCCTACCCCACCAGACTGTGGTGTCATTAACATAAATACAGGTAAGCCGTCGTCGTCTTCTCTAAAGTCACTAATTGCCATATCACGATGCGAACTTGACAATCCTCCATGATACAAAATAATTTTTGCACGTCCTTCAAAATGGTTGGTAAGAACATCATTTAGGATATTCATAGTTAAACGAAAAACTGTAAAAATAATGCACTTTTTGGGTATTTCTTTATTTTTATTTGCCAATATATTTTCAAGTTGATCAATGAGTGCTGGGATTTTGTTGCTACTTTTTTTCAAAAAAGCAATTTTTTCCTTGTGTCCCTTTATATTGGAATATCCACTCTCTTCTACTAAAGCTGTGGAATTGCAAAGCAATCTCATCTTTGTAAAAATGCTAATCATTTTACGATGCATTTCCCCTCTAGTCTTACCAGACATTTCTTTACCTTGTTGCTCTATTTTATTAATCATATCTAATCCATTTTGAGCAAATTGAACTGAAAGTTTTGTTTGTTCTTTTGTAGGATCAATTTGCTTGTTGGTATACTCAATAGGGTCAAGAACAGGAAGATTTTTATAATCCTTATTTGGACGAAACATAAAATAGGATAACAATTCTTGAATTCTTGAATTTCTAATCTGAGGATTTGTTATTCGGTCTACTTCTTCCCATTCTCTAGGATCGGCCCATCTTGCAGTTCCAATAGATTTGTCATAAATTTGATCAGGATTGCAAAAGACAGCAAGTGAAGCGGCATCACTTAGATAATCTTTTGCGGGTGTTCCTGTAAGCGCCATTTGAAAAATAGCCATTCTAGATTTACGCAAAAGCGCTTTGGCCTTTAGAGGCTGCTGTCCGTTTCTGGACGATGACGATTTTTCACCGTTATTATTATTTCTGTTATTGCTGTTTTTATTACTAAAAATAACAGCTCGTTTGAGAGTAGTTGCTTCATCTACAACAAGGATTTCATGCCTTTCATGAAACAAATTAAATATTTTTTTAGATTTGGCAGTCATACGAGATGAATAATGGATACTCATCATTTCAGTTGTAGTAAGAAGAATACGACATTTTCTCGCTTTTGCTATATTCTCTGGTCGATCGCGATCGGGACCTTGATAAACACAAATAAAGTTTCTATTGCGTTTTGGTTCATGTTCGTCTTCTTCATCTTCTTCGTCTTCATCACTACTATCGTTGTATTTATTATTATTATTATTATTATTATTATTTTCTGGAAAAACCTTTTTGACAGACTGCAACCATTCTTTCAAAAGGGACATTGGCAAAACGATACATGCCCTCATTCCTTGATTTTTCAAATTAGCCAATTCGACATCTTCTTTTGATTCGCCAGCTAAATCAATATCTTTCATTTTGATTTCAATAATACGTAGCATAACATAAATAATACCAAGAGTCACATACGTTTTTCCAAGACCGGGGTCCATTCCATTGAGCATTCCATGCCCTTCCAGATAGCATAACCATCCGTAACAAATACAATCCACTTGATAATCATGAAATTTAAACAATGTTTTCTTTGTGCTCAGAATATTTTCAAGTTCTTTGATTAATGGCAAAATATCCTTGCATCTCTCATCTTTACTTATTTCATAAGCCGGTGAAAACAGACAATCTCCTCCAGCCTTGACATTGGCAAGAGTACTTTTAATAACAGACTGTTTATTAAATGGAATACTTTTTGATGTTGAATTTGACGCTGTAGGTGTAGATGAAGATAAAAGTGTTTGTGGTTGTACCATTTTCCGTTTATCAAAAGCGGTGGCTTGATTATTATTATTATTAATATTATTATTATTGGAGGAAGTAAGAGAAGAATAATTATTTACGGATGTTGTATTGGAAAAAGTTGTATATTTATTATTGTTATTATTTGTTGATAGGCCAGTTTTATTTGATGGAGACCAATGAGAAGCGAACAGACCTTCTACGGCAGCCTTGGAAGATAGAGAGGACTCATCATATGGTTTCTTGTAGTGGTTCCACATGTCTATTTCTGTTTATGCTTTATTTATTCTTTGTTGTTTGAGTACAAAAAAATAATGATGCTATAAAGTGAATGTCTTGTCAAGTTAAATAATTTATGTTGTTATTTTCTATTATTTTGAAATTTACAAAGACAATGATAAATGTGATATGTGAAAGAAAAAAAAACATGCAACACGTATCAATAAATAAATAAACAAGGCGATAATGATCATCAGTTAAAAATCTAGGCCGTTCAAAACATTATTATTATTATTATTATTATTATTAAAAAGGAGGAAAGATGTTTGCCGATAAAATATCATGTTTAAAATACCAGCTACAATACCAGCTGCCTCGGTTTGTGTTGATTGTTTTATTCTATATAATTGCGATTCCAATGGTTTTGATCTTGTCAATTAGAGACGTTTTCAATTTTTCATCTGATCATGATCTTCAATATTTTCCCAGAGAACAAGCCAATGAACAGATTCTTCAGAAAATAGAAAAGGATCCATCAAGTGTAACTCCAGACCAAATTCGTGCAGTATTTGATCAACCCACAATGAGCGAAGAAGCAATTCTTCCTACATTTTTAATTCATCGACTTTTAAAATCATTGTATTCAAATATTTTCAAAGGACTCTCACTTTCTGAATTTAATGATAATTACATGTATGAATATCCGATATCGCACATAACAAAAATTTTGGGTAATTTAATTAGAAGACTTTCTTTGCTGTCCAATCATCAACAAGTCAACAACCAATTAGAAGAAGGAGAATATACATTTTTATCAATAACCAAGCTAATTAAACAAGAAACAAATATGAACAATTAATAGTTTTTATTAAATGTTCAGTTTACGAGATGATTTATTTACTTTTACATTATTTTGTGAATTAGAAGCAGGAGAAGGAGATTTATCTTTTTGTATTGATGCCTTGGTTGCTATTCCATACACAACTACTCCAATTAATAAAATTCCAGCAACGATACCCAACATACTCAGACCGTTATCGGGAGTGGACGTATCATTATCAGTTATGGCCAAATCAGATACAGTATCGATAGTTGGATCAAAAACAAGTCTAGATGAGAAATATGGGAATGTCCACTGAATACCATTTTCAGCACCATCATATTCTGAAGATACAACTGGCGCAATATCCATGACACTTGTATTCGTAACATTATTAATAGTACACACAGTTGGTGCTAACAGGGCAGCCGGTCCCAGTAAAACAACATCGTCATCTTTTCTTGGATCGTCGTCGTCATCAACTGTTTTAGGTTTTTTCCCTTTATTTGCCTTGTCTTTTTTTATCATTTTCCTTTTGGTTGTATGCTTTCCCCCAACTGCATTCATAGACACACCCACGCGCAATTTATTTGTTGTCTTGACAAAAGGCCACTGTTCTATTTCAAAAGTAAACTTAACTTGATCTTTGAGAACGTCAAATGTTTCTTCTGCCCATACAATTGATCCATCTGCTTTAAATATATAAACTATAAACTTCATTGAGCCAGCCTGTGGTTCACCTTCTTTATTGAAAGGAACTGTAAATTGTAATTTATCTACAGCCAATTCTTGAAAGAGTTCTGATGTTTTGACCCAAGTCATATTTGTTTCTTTAAATTTTTTCACACTTTTAACTATTGCGCTTGTTACTCCGTCAATCTCTTCCACTTTATCCAGATATATTCTGAAAGATCCTCCATTTTCTGGAAGTGTGACCTTTATAGCTCCAGATTTACCCTCGCATATAACAGATAATCCATTAGTCGTAGTTGTTTTTACATCAACAGCAGGAAGGGTTGTCATTTTTGGGTTTTTTGGGTTTTTTTTCGTGTTGTTCAAAATTCAAAATACAAGAAAAAAAGAATAGAATTAAACAGTAGAAATTATTTCTTTTTTTTTTATGTGATAATCATATTAAACATTTTTTTTTGCAAAAAAGCTGGTCAATTCACAAATTGGCAACTTGACATATCATGATGATGATTTAATAGGAAGAAGGACAATACAAAAACATAATTTTACGAATATGTCGATTTTGTGATTCAAAAAAATAAAGAATACTGACTTTATTCCTTTTTCTTGGTTTTCTTTTTGCCTTTTTTGTTTGTATTTTTAGTATGTGAATTGGAATTCCATAAAGTTGACAACATAAGAAATCCAACCAATATAATAATTGCAGCGACAGTATCCACCATAATTACCCCAGATTCGTCAGACATAGAAGATGTAGATCTAGAGTTGGAATTAGTGAACATTGCTAGTTCGGACTCAGAATCTAATATATAACTAAAAACGAGACGAGATGAAAAATGAGGAAATGTCCACTGTATACCTTTTTGTTCGTCATTATAACCTGAACAAACAACATTTGTGGACGCAACATTATCAATTATACATACATTGGCTGCCGATAAAACTGTATGTCCTAAAAGAACAACGTTATCGTCTTTTCGAGGGTCTGCATCAATTTCTGAGTTTGTTGTAGGCTTAGCAAAATAATCTTGTCCTTTTATTGCCACACTTCTTTTAATGATATTTCTTTCAGTCACACTGTGACTTCCTCCAACTGCACCCATCAAAAAGCATATACGTAATTGATTTGTTGGTTTTATGAAGTCCCACTTTTTGATCTCAAACGAAATCTTTACTTGACCTCTCATAACTGGAAAAGTTTGATCTGCCCACACAATTGAACCCTGTTCATAAAATGTGTAGGATGTCATCAACATCAAATTCTCCACAGTTTGACCACTTTCTGCAATGTTTATTGTACCATCCAGTTGACTAATTACAACGCCATCTACCATACCACCAAACCTACCCACATTGCTCGAAACCCAAGTCGCTTTTCGTCTTTGCATATCAGTTATACTTTTCACAACATTTTTTGTTTCGGAATCTATTTCTTCTATTTTATCTAAAGATATTCTAAATCGTTTTAAACCATCCATTGACTCTGTTTTTATGCTTTGTGGCAAAGGATCCAATTTAAGTACGGCTTGGAGTTGTCCATTGGCGGCCATGATTGATATATTATTATTATTATTATTGAGTGCTTCAAGTTGAATAAATTTTTTTTTAAAAAAATATCTCTTTTTCTCCAGCTTGTTTTACTTGAGTTGTGACGTAAATTGATTTTTTTTGCAAGAAACATAATATTACCAATTTTATAAACAAAATATACAATACACAATATGTAATATTGTTCCAAAAAAAAAATGATCTATCTTGGTCTCTTTGGTACATTCTTTTTTATATTTTTGAACATGTTGCCATTAGTTGTTAGAATTTTCAATTTTGGGTTTATGAAGCAATTTACAAAATCACAACCACACACAATTTTTTTTTCTAATCCATTCTTTCAAAGATCATCTGGATCAAAAATTAACGATACGATATGCCTAACATTTTATTCGTTGGGGCAACACGGAACTTTTTCAAAGTCGGTCATCGAACCATTCACCATTTATCTAAAAATGACAATAAAAATAATATATCACTAACACTTGCCGTCCCTGACCCCGAAGGGGCAGTTGAAGCATGCAAAGGAGCAAATGTCAAAATAGTCGGATGGGAACCCAAATGTCTCGATCCAATTTCATCATTGACTCAAGTTTTCCAAGGTTCTGATTCAATTTTATTAGTACCGCCAATTTATCAACGCATAAAAATTTCAGAGGCATACATACAAGCATCAAAAAATGCTTCTGTAAAAAGAATTGTATGTATCGCTATTCAGCATGTAAATAATCCTAAGATAAAACTTAGCCAAGAAGCTTTTGTCGTTCAACAAATGATGGAAAATAGTGGACTGGAATCTATAACATTACATTTGCCCATGTTTTTGGAAAACCTTTTATATCAAGCCAACAATATCAAACGAAATAAAAAATTCACGTTTCCATGTAAACCTAAAAGTCGTTTTTCTTTTGTAGCATGCGATGATTTGGCTCCCATTGTCGGACAACTTTTGTCTTTTGAAAACGAAAATAACTTTTCTTCGTCCTATTTACTTTCGGCTCAAGAGACATCGTCATGCGAAGAGTTGGCCCAAATCTTTTCAAATGTGCTTGGCGAAAAAATTACATTTGAAACATCCAATGACGAAGAATATTGTGAATCTTTAATGCAAGACACTGGTTCTGCTTCAGAAAAAGATGCGGCTTTAGGAGTTTTACAACTATGGAAAGAAATTGATCAAAACAGAGACATGGTTCCAAATGATACTTTAACTAAAATGTTGAAAAGAAATCCAATGACGATAAATGAATGGGTCATCAAACATTCTTGTTGTTTTAAAGAGGGTTCGTCATGTACGAAACATCCACAACCACCTTCTAAATAATAAATGATTTAAATTGGCCTCTGTTGTAGGGATCTGATTTGTTTAATTTAAAAAAAAAAATACAATAAATATTCAGCAATGTTTTAATTTTTATGTTGTTGCTATAAAAATGTACTTTCAAATATATACGATCAAGTCATCGTATTGCATGCAAGAAATGAATAAATAGGCAAAGTGGTAAATTTGGATATTATTATTGTTATTTCAGAGAGACGCATTAAGAGAGACGAGACGTATTTAAGAGAGACGGAGTCTAAGACGCGGACATTTGTTAAATTTTTGAATGTTGTTTTTTTCTTTGTTCGTCGCCCACAAAAATCAGACATCCACATCGCCCACAAAAGTTAGACACCCATATCTCCCACAAAAGCCAGACATCCATATCTCCCACAAAAGCCAGACATCCACATCTCCCACAAAAGCCAGACATCCACATCCACATCGCCCACAAAAGCCAGACATCCATATCTCCTACAAAAGCCAGACATCCATATCTCCTACAAAAACCAGACATCCACATCGCTCACAAAAACCAGACATCCACATCGCTCACAAAAACCAGACATTTACATCGCTCACAAAAACCAGGCATTCACAAAAGAAAAAACTTAAACAACAACAACAACTTCTTCTTCTTCCAGTGTTTGCAAAAATAAAAATGCAGAAATCACCTTCTTCTTTTTTCCAACATCCAAGTATCGAGATTGTACAAATTGATGGCAAAGGGCGCGGATTTCGAGTCAAGGATGGACACTCGATCAAAAAAGGCGAATTATTGATACGAGAAGAATCCCACTTGGAGGCGGCACAGAGTCATAATTGGATGCAAGATATTTATGCAAAATTGGCACAAAGACTAAACAAAGATTACCCAGAAGAGATGAAAATGCTTTCTGGAGAAAATGATATAAGAAAAATCGAATTGAATAATTGGACTAAAAGTTGGAAATCTGGATGTCATGATAATAATGATGACTGTGAATGTGAAGATCATGAGTGGGATAGTGTTGTAGAAATTTGTTTTCTCATCTCCACATTTAATCACTCATGCGATCCAAATGCAGACAAGACGGATTCTGTGTGTATCGAATGTGAAAATGTGTGTGGACCGGATATAAACGAACGTTGTGCAAATCACAAACAAGTGTATGGAGAAGTGACAGCATTAAAAAACATATCCAGTTTGGAAGAGATCTGCGTCACTTACTTGGACTTTCCTTTTCTCAAGTCTATGAGTACAAAAGAAAGACGCCAGCATCTGTCAAATAATTGGAAATTTTTTTGTCAATGTAATCGGTGCAACTGTCAAATTGCATCAACGCAACAGCAGTAATTTTTTCCTTCAATTCTCTCTTTTCGCCAACTTTTCATAATCATCATCTTTTACAATAAACTGTCTTGTAATAGGGTTTATCAATTTTGATACCATACAATACGCATTTAACAACATACTTTTATGACTTGAATCAAAAAGACCAAAGATATCTTTTGATGGTATAGTAACAGTAAAAGATAGGAATTTGAACAGCGTTTCCCCATTTTCGTCCTTGCTATAAAAACTCGCTTTAAGATATCCTACCCCGTCAATCATATCTTCTAAAAATGTAATTTTAAGACCCACTTGCTCAATGATTTGGTTGTAAATATATTGCGCTATTTCAGCAGACGTCTCTATATCATTAAACTTTGTAGAAATAAATGGTATTTTAGTGGTTTGGCAATGTTCACTTATTGTCAACATAATAATAGGCCTTTGACAACTTTGTAAAAATTGCACTTCATTTATCCAATCCAAAGATGGAGAAGGAGAAGCGGATGATAGATCTAAAAATGGGACAACAGGTTCAAATAATTTTGTCGATTGGCATACTTTGTTTGTGGACATTATTATTATTTTATTACAAAGAAGGACAAAGAATAAAGAAAATGCGTGTGATAAATTCAAATTCAAATCTTGATATTTAATTGTATTTCTAAGATATTGATGATGATCGATTCATTTAATTATTATCTTAGACATAAATTTTTGAAATTATATAACTTTCAATTCCATAGTAAAGTCGAGAACTGTATTATGTTGTTTGTTTTTTATCACTTGTTTTTTCACAGATATTGAATTGCAGACAGAATTGCATACAAGATAGGATAACAAACCACATAACGCGCTAAACCTGACACAAATATATCTAAAAAAAAAAATGACTATATGCGTAAATTGTAAAAGAATGCAAGCAATTTCTGAGCAAGAGAATTTTTGTTCACGGTGCATTAATCGACTTGCTCACATGAACAAGGTACCGGAAGCAATGAACAAGTCGTTTGTTGTATTCGCACCGCCAGGAAGAATGCCCTTTTTAGACCCTACAAACAAACGATGCATCAGTTTGGGTTATATGCAAGGTCGTGGAATTATAAATTGCGACAATATTACCATCAACAATTTGGATGTTTGTCCGGCTTGTTTTTTCAAACTGTCTCATCGAATTACTTCTCGATTATAAATGTATTCTTTGAATTTAATTGTAGAAAATTAAAATTTTTGCAATAATATGAATATATACAATTTAAAACATCAAAACAAAAGACATAATAGGTATCATTTACATTAAATATTTTTATTCTTAAATTCGAACTGTCGATAACAAAAAAAATGCGTCCTCGTTCTACACAAGACAATTGTATAGTAACAATTTTAATATCATTAATTTGCACAGCAATAAATTGTCTGTATTTTCTTTTCATTTCCCCTTTTTCTAATATTTATGTTCATTTGTTTATTTTAATAGAGTCTTTTGTGTTGGCTCTCCCGATAACAATTTTACTTCTTTTGTCATTGAAAGAGACGTCATCAACTTTTTCTACATCTTCATTGACTATTTTGCCAATAACTTTATTTACTTTGTTGTTAATTCCTGTATATATATTGGCGCAGCCAATTTTTTATTTTGTTTTACATTAGAATTTTCAATTCAATTCAATTCATTACCTTTTTACTTTTTCTTTTTCGTCACATAATTTCGCTGCTACGACCGACGACCGATCTTGTTATATATAGAGACATAATGTCTTCATCTTCAACACCTCCCGCAATTGAAAATAAAATGATTTATCCTGATGAGGTGTCATTTTTGGCTTCTTTTGTTCCAGGAGAGAAATTAGTTCGGTATCGCGGCGAGGCTTCACAAAAAAATCAACCCTTTGAAAAAGGCACGTGTCCAAGCACCACGGGTCCCTGGAAAAGATTTATTGCTGTCAACAGAAAAAGAGCCGTCAAGGGCAAAAAATCTGCAACGTGGGAGACGATAATCAAATTTATTTCGTCATGCAAAGATTGGCCATATATCTTTGTGGAAGCTGTATGCAGCATAACTGAAGAAACCTCTACTGGAAAAACTGTTCGACTTGTCAACAAAACAATTTTTTATCGCCGTCTTCTCCCAAATATTTAGATATTTAAATATTTTTTTTTGAATCTGTTTTCCTATTGTAATTTAAATTTGTTTCAATTAGCAATAAACACTCATTTCCATATATAGTTTTCTTTTTCTTCACATTTACATTTTGTTATACTCTTATACTCATTTTTTAATTAATTAAATCAACAGACAAACAAACGAAAATGAAGCATTATGATTTTATAGAGATTGGATGTTCTGACTTTGACACTCTTATTCAAGAGGCTACGCCTGACCAATGTGGTATTTCTGTAGAACCTTTATCTTGCTATCTGAATAACTTGCCAAATCCTCCCAGCGTTTTGAAAGTACAAAGTGCTATTTCAAATGTTGATGGAGAAACAGAAATATGGTACATAGACCCAGAAGTCATTAAAGTCAATAATCTTCCACAATATCTTAGTGGATGCAATTCGATTAATAAACCACATTACCAAGCTTCACAAAATGGATTTGGCAAGTATTATACGAAAGAAAAAGTTCCAGTTATATCTGTTGAAACCTTTCTTCGTTTATATAAAGTTCAGGGTGTTTCCTATTTAAAAATTGATACAGAAGGTCACGATACTGTTATTATTCATGCATGGTTAGGTGCTATTGAAAAAAGACTTACCACAAGACCTCGTAAAATAATGTTTGAATCAAATATTTTATCCAACCCAGATGATATCAATTGGTTGGTTACAAGATTAACTACATTTGGTTATAATATTACTAAATTAGAAAATGACACGGTTGCAACTCTTCCAGGTGCGGATATCGTTGGTGATGACGACAGATATAATGTGATGGATTTAATAAATTATGATGATGAAATTTATGAGGGTGACTTCAATCATGTTACAGACAATGACAATAATGACATCACCATTGTTACATATATTGACCCTTCTTATTTTGAAAAAGATGATATCTCTACTACCAAGCTCAGTGTATTAGATATTTCATCTCCTATGGTAATTTACACAAAGCCTGGATGGAAACATGCAATAGATATTATTCGTAAAAAAACTGATCTTACAGGTGCTAGAACTGAAATTATTGAAAGAGCAACCGAAGATAGTTTTTATTATCTCCAATATTTTGATGATCTTGAACAAATTTTAAAAGATGCTGGTGATCATAGTGACGATACAAATACTAAAAATGATGATGATGTCAAAAACAATGCTGAATCTATAATTTTGGATTGGAATAAAATAAATCTTGTTGGTATTGCAGCAAAAAAAAATCGTTTCAGAACAAGCGAGTTTGCTTGGGTATCGTCTTCAATATCGTCTTTAAAATCATCTACGTCTACTCATAGCAATAGCAATGCCAATTCCAAAATAAGTATTTTGAAAGATACCTTACAATATTGCTCTAAATATTTGATCAAAAACGAAGAAGAATTTGTCAATTCTTTTAGTAAACAAATGAAGTATGACGATGAATATGTTATTCTTGGTTCTTTGGATGCATGGAAAGATACCATACCAAAAATTGAACAAATCATTTTGGAGGCGACTAAACATTGCGGTTTCAAAAATACATATATACCATCGATGGAGGTTTTATTATCATTAACGCAATATAAATATCCCGAATCATTTGATATATGGTTTGGCGACATTGAAAATATCGATAAAGAATGGTGGATTGTGGCTAATAAATTTTTATATACAAACATTATATCAATGGCTATAGATGCATTCACATATAAAATACAAGATAAAGATTCATCTCAACAAGATAAATTTCATGCTTGGTATCAACTTGGAAATTGCTTTTTTAAATCAGGTCAAATTGAAAAATGTACAGATGCATTTTCAAAAGCATCGTCTATAGACAATAGACGCATTGAGCCACTCTATCAATTATGTACTATCAATAGATGTCTTGGTAATTATGACAAGGCCTTAGATTATCTGAAAAAATGTTTATCTATTCCAATCTATTCCAATTCTTCTTCTTCTTCTTCTTCTGTTTCCACCACCACCACCTTTTATAATGATATATTTATCTCAGATCCAAATATTCAAAAATGGCATCTCCATTATGAAGCCTCCTTGATTTCTTATTATACATATGGTCCAGAAGTATGCGGAAAAATATGCGATGCAATTGTTTTGGATAATAAAAATGATTTTCCAATATGGATAAAGGAATGTTGTCATTCCAATCAACGATTCAATGTTGTTTCGCTTGATAAATTCAAAGATGTGCACACAGAACGAGCATTTATGTCACATATACTTGATAGCAATAGTAATTACTTTGACATAATATCTCAAATCAAACAACAGAATCGACAAGATCACAACTTTTCTGCATTTTTGACAAGTTGTAATCCTGATCCTGTTTCATTTCAAAGAATTACTAACTCTAACACAGGCAAAAAAGAAAAAGGTTACCTAACTATTGTTAAAGAATCTATATCTTTGGACTCCTCTAACATAACCAAACAAAAGCAAAATTTGTACAGATTTGTTTTCACAAGTGATGGTGATGGTGTTGATTGTGGTGCCGATGGCGGTCATAATATATACGTGAAACAAATTTCAGGTCTCTTTAAATTTGTTGGTCAGCAAATCAAGGATGATATATGTAATATATCTTTACTCTGTAATGACACTAACATATTGATAGAATATGATATTGTGAGTTTTGAGAAACAAGGAGCAAAAGAACGATGGGCTACAAGTATGCCAATATCCGTTGTCATGGATTTGCTGCATGATGTTCCTAGTGTAAATTATTCTAAATTTGGTCAAGAAAATAATGACAGTAATATTGTTGATATTCTTCTCAAATAAGCATAACTTCACTATATTTATTTAGTCCATTTATTTAGTCCACACAAATACATATAATAATAATAATTATTTAAAATTCTTATCTGTCTGTCTCTGTCGCGTTTTTTCTTCAATGATGTTTTTATGCATGCGCAAAAATCTAAGACCAAACAGCAAACATTTGAAAACTCAATTACAAATATTTGGTGATTACGATTGATTTTTTTTTAAAAATTATTTGATCTGGACAAAAATTTTTATGAGTGTAACGAACGAAGTACACGCCTTGCTCAAAACAAACAATCTTACATTTCTTTCCTCTCATCCTACATTTAATCAAGTATTGTATCGCCTATTAGCTGCATCTGCTGAGACAATGAAATAAATAATTTTTGTACTATTTGCATGTAAATAAATTATTGTAAATAAAATGATTAATAATTGATAATTATTTATTGTTACATTAATAACAATTTATTCAATCCAGATATTTGTTGATGTCATAGTTGTTATAATTGGTGGTGGTATTTGTATCGTGATTGGTAAATTTACGAAATAGAATATTGAATAAGGGGTTGATTTTTGATTTTTTGTGATTTATATATGAAGAGAAGGGACAATACAGGTCTACATCTCAATGATGTCGTGGCCGAGTGGTTAAGGCGTTGGACTTGAAATCCAATCATCTCTGATGGCGTAGGTTCGAACCCTGCCGACATCGTGTGTAATTTTTTTTCTATTTTTTTCTTTTATTGCTTTTTTCTTTCTTAAAAATTGTTATTTTATAAAATTATTTCACACATATATTTAATGAGGCATAGGCATATTTCATCCGAGGGCTCCTGTAGCTCAGTTGGTAGAGCGACAGGCTTATGTCCTGCAGGTCGTGGGTTCAATCCCCACCGGGAGCATTATTCTTTTGTTTTTGTACTCTTCGTCGCAATTTGTCCGTTGAGATAGAAATTCCACAAGCACAGATATTATTTTATTTGCGGGGCGTCTCTATTTGTTTTTTGGTCTATCCGTTAAAGTTGTCCAAGGCACTTTTCAAGCGACACTCCCCCAAAAACAAAAACAAACACTTACCGCATCCTCACTCTCGCCACACCCTCGCCCTCGCCATCATCCTCACAAAACACACAAAACACAAAACACACACACACACAAAAAACACACACACTCACTCCTACGACCAAAGAGAAAGAAACAAGATGATGATGCCATCCAGTCCTTTATACAAAAACAGAACGAATCAGACTATTCCCGGCGCACCCCGCAAGAAGCCCGTCGGTGAGTCTGTCCCGACACCGTGGGATCGACGAATCAAAATGTGTTCTAGAAGGCTCACTTTTGGTTCCGACAACGGGCTTCAGAACGACAGCGATTCTCTCCGCTCCAAGCGCTCTTTCAGTGCCATGCACAACAATGGAAAGCAGAGCACCTCCTTCAACGAAAACGACGTCCGCGACGGCGACAGCGACAGCGAGAACGACAACGAGGCAGAGACAGGCAATGGAAACAAACAGCAGTGCAGACATGAGAATGAAAAATTTCTTACTCGTCGCAAGTTTCTTCGCAGCTATGTCAAGAGACTCTATGTCGCTGCCTCGTCTAGCGTTGACGTCGCTACACTTCCATCTCCATCATCCACAGAGAATGCACAAAAAACAAAGACGAATGCACTTCGAGTCATGATGTCGCTGTGTTCTTCTCTTATCGAAGAATGTCCAGACGAGTCCATCTCTCTCCTCGCAATGGCGACGGAAAAGATTGAGCTGAGCAAGTAATATACAAATTCACCCTTATCTCGCCACTCCCCTCCCTTCTCCTTCATCATCATCGCCCCTTCATCATCATCATTATATCAATAAACACAATTTTGTTGTTACGTTGTTACTTTAATCGTGTTACAATGAAACAAACAAACAAACAAATAATATTATTTTATAGATTTTATTTTTATTGACACCAGAACCTGTGACCAAGCGTGCAAATCCACGTAAAGATTACATTTGGTCCAAACTTTTCTGAATCAAAATTTTTGATTGGGATCGAAACAAATTTATCATTTGTTAATTCATCACTTAAAAATCTATCCTTGATAAACGTTCCGTCAAAAATAGTATGCAATATATTATTCATTTTTTTAGCACCAAGTGGATATTTTTTTTCATCAAATTTTATGGAGCCACCATTGGCAAGTACGGAACCAATTTCTAATAAATACTTTTTCTTTGAAGAAGTTGTTCCTTTTATTAAAGCATCACTAATTTCTTGAATATCATCATCCGTCATGTCTGGGATGTATTCTGCATTATATTCTTCCCAACATAAATGTTTTTTAGAGCGAGGAACAAACTCGAGTGTACCCATATCTAAATACATATCACTTTTACATGCAATCATTCCATACAGATCTCCGACTGAACGAGTCGGAAAAGAATTTGCAATGTCTTTTGAAAGAGAATTCCAATCTTTATCTTTGAATGTCATTCCTATTTTTTGTTCGACAGCATCAATAATGTTGTCTATTTCAGTCGATAAGTAATCTTCTACCTCTTGTCCAGTGGATTCCCACAAAAGAGAATCTGGATTGAATTCATATACAATTTTATGGTCTTTAAACCCTGTCATGATAACCCCATACAAACAATCAATGTTGTCATCTTCATCATTGTGTTGGGAGGTCATGTTTGAAGTTGTTGTTGTCTGTTGTCTGTTTTTCTTGATCTCGACAAATGAATGTGTTACCTGCTTTGTTTTGTTTGACACCACAATAACATCATAGATAATTGTTTTGAAATTTCCTTTTTGTTATGGATAACTTTTTATTTATTGTTATCCGTTTTTACAAAGCTCTCAACAAAATATGTGACGACCACTTCTTATAATCCGGGTTATAATGCCATTGGTAATTCCAGTTTTTATGTAACCATTTCCACAATTCATCATTATTTTGTTTGGAAGTTTTAAATTTAGATCCTACTGCCACTAAATGGTTACTACATTTCGGGCACTTGCGGAAGCATTTTTGTATTTTTGTTTCTCCCTTTAATGCATTGACAACACGACAAATCGTTTGACTTTTCTTCATTGTTGTTACTAATAATAATAATAACGATAATGAACAATTTTTAATTTGATTTTTTATTTATTCTTATTCACTTTTATTCCGTGAAATAATTTATCTTTTCTGTTGTTGTTCTGGTTTTTTTATTCAATCAGTAAATTGTAAATTACACACACACACACACACACACATTAATCAGAACAAGAAAGAATATAATTTATTTTCAAATAATAAAATTGAAAAAAATGCTTCTTTCTGATCGTAACCGTTTAAGCAAAATGGACAAGATTAAAAAAAAGAATGTCAAATCTGACGCAAACAAATTAACAAAAATGTCGACGATACCAGACTGGATTCCGGATGTTGCAAAACCATTTGTGAGAAAAATAACCAATACATTTCAAAATGGAAAACTTTCTGTCGGTTATATTTGGGACAAGACAACAAAAGAAATTTATGGCTACAAAGCGTTTGCACATGATATGAAATGTAGAGACATGCAATACACTATTGGCAGTACAAATACTGTTGCTGAATTCAACGGCATATGTTCAGAAGCTTTACACTTTTGTTTAGAAGCGCCACATATATTTGAATTTTATGACATATCGATTTCTGCAAAAAACAGAATGTGTCAAGTCGTTATCCCTATTGGTAGCACTATATCATTTTCAACAAACAAATGCGCTTCAAATAAACTTACTGTAGTACGTGAAATTCTAGATCCAGAATTCTCACAATTGATTGATGGATTCCCCATAATTAACTACTCACACTATGGGTCGTGTGGATTTTACGTTGCTTGTAAAGCCACATATAAAAATCGAAAATTGCACAGTTATAATTTTCCAGCAGTATATCATTGTAAGTTTAAATATAACGTTTTCGGAGCTTGGTACATAAATGGAATTGTAGGAAGAAAAAATAAACACAAACCATATTTGATGACAACATCTAAATGTTTTAGGTATGTTGAATTTTATGATGGTGACGACAATATTACAAATGTAATAAAAGATTCTCCTGAATTTGAAAAGTTGCATAAAGAATTTATATCACCGGATGATGATGACGAGACGGATGATGATGACACAGATGATGATGATGATGATGATGATATTCAAAAATTTTTATACAATGTGTAATGGAACAAGTCATATAAAGAATTCAAAAAGACTATGGATTCTTGTGCATCTAATACAAAATTATTTGGTATTTGACGATGGAGGTATATCCTCGTCTTCATTTTCATAAAACCATGTAATCTGAAACGAAATCCCAATTCAATTTCAAGTAAGTTTAGTTTAGTTTGTTAGTATGTTTGTTTGTAGAATAATCAAATAATAATAAAAAATCTAGTTTATATTTAAAAATTTCAATTTCATTTATTTTGACAAATGGAGTAATTATTTGTCAACATTGCATCGACTCCAAATTTTAAAACTCTCTCAAAATTATATGACGAACACTTCAACAAATAAAACACAGAATTTAAATGAAACAATAATAAATATACCTGATTGGGTTCCAGCTATTGCCAAACCATTTGTCAAGGCTGTTAAAAATCCATTGGATAATAGTACTTCAATAAATTATATTTGGTATGGAACAACACAAGAAATAATCGGATACAAAGGTTTTGAAATTAATATGACTTGTAGAAATATGAAATATACAATTGGATGTACAAATAAAATTGAAAATTTTGTAGGAGTAGCTTCCGATGGAATACATTTTTGTTTGAAAGCTTTTCATGTTTTGGAATTTTATGACATGTCCATTGGTTCAAACAATCGAATGTGTCAAGTTGCAATTCCAATAGGAAGTATTGTATCATTTTCAAAAACAAAATGCGCTGCCAATCAATTAACTGTGATAAATGAAGTTTTAGACCCAAAATTGTCTAAATTATTAGACGGTCATCATTTTAATCACATGTTGGCTCCGCACGCAATTTATTGCAAAGCTACTTATAAAAACGGGCGACTGCATAGCTATAATTTTCCAGCTTTATATAGTCGAGATCTAACAAATAACATTGCTGACAATAATAATAATAATAAAGGCATGAATGCAATTTGGTATACGGATGGTGTAATAGGACGAAAAGATAAATGTAAACCATATCGCATGTCACTATCGAAAAAAAATCCAAACTATGTTGATTTTTACTTTCATGTTTGTCCTTGGAATACTCCTTTATTTGAATTTGATAATGACTCCTATGTCGACAAAATTGAAACTGTAGCTAAAAATTCTGCTAATTTTAAGTCGCTTTATCGTTCTATAATGTCAAATTAGATTTATACATATATAACATTTAAAATTTTAAAGATCGAATATATTTTGCACAAGTAGGTCCAAATCCGTTTTTAATACTTTCGTCGTCTGTGAGGCCGTGGCCACACCAACAACAAAGACCAATCGCTTTTCCCATTTCTGAAAAAAACTTGATAGGATCACTCTCCATATTATTTAAAGATTGTATTAAATCGTTAATTTGGAAATCATAGTCATAATCATGTTTTATTAATTTACCCACCCCAGTAGTAGTTTGTATGACAGCGACATCTATTTTCTTCTTGTCGATCGGGTGATATAATTGTATCAAGAAGAATTTTGAACCAGGAGATCTTTCCACTTGGGATATATAAATTCTATCGGTGGTTCCAATTTTTAAATTTTTAATTGGACAAACAAGAGATTTTATTTTGTCTCTCGTTTCTCCTTCTTTAGCTCTTTTCTTACCATTGGGACCTTTTTTAATTTCGCTTGAAGGAATCTCAACAATTTTGTTCAAAATGTTTATCAAATTCATTGGAACATTAAAAGATGGTTGATTAATAAAATCTAATAAATTATTGATTTTTTCGATATTTGTTTCAGCAGTTCCCGTCGTTGTCTCGATGTCTTCCAATTTTTTTTTATATGTCGAAAACTTGCGCAAGTTTGGATATTTTTTACCCCAATCTTTAACAGGTTGATTGCGAGTATCAAGCCAAGGACGAAAAAATTTGTCACGACCATATACAATATAATTAGTTGAATCGCCAAATAAACTAACCGTTTCAGTGCGCTGTTCATCAAGAATACCCGATGCACTTTCATTTGGATGATCAAGACGAAATAACTCATCACTATATCTATCTGAACGATCGTAAAGAAGAAAATCTGGAGTTTCTGATTTTACTTTTGATATTCGTGCAGTTTTTGATTTTATTTTATCCTCGCATTCAGTGATATCATGTGAACATAAAAATTTATGTTCCTTTTCCGTAAGAAATTCGTGTTGAACGTCTAAATCTTTATAAGATTTGGACGTATGTATCAAGTGAAATGGTTGTTGTTGTGACATAGTTTCAAATTTACAAAGAATAAATAAGAGTGGAAAGAATTTGTGATGTGATATATGTGTATGTAATTGAAATGAATCATCTATTCCGAGAAAATTACAATAAGTTTTTTTATGCTTTTTTATTTGTCTTTCGTTTATCGAATCATCGTTATCATTATTGTTTTCATTTTCATTTTCTTGGAGACAGTTTTGAATTCGTTTTCGCAACCTTGTATTATTTTGAGTTGCAGTTTCCAATGACTGTTCAAGATTATATTGAATATCGATCCACTCATGCTCGGATCTTTGAGAATGTGTAGATGAAGACTGGATGCGTTTCTTTAGTTCACTGATATAATTAGCCGACTTTTGACGAGATTTATTCAACCGCAAAATATTTTTTTTCGCTTGGTCAAGCTGTTCTAATTGCAAAAGAAATGTTTGTTCTTTGGATCGGAGTGTATTTACTTCTTCTCGCAGTCTCATATTTTCACTACACAAGGGAGTCAAAATGGCTTCTGATGAACGCAGCACACCCTCCGTAATTGTTAGCTCCGAGTTTTTTTTACATATTAATTTATCCAGCTCTGTGTTGGAGTCTCGTAATAATTTCGACGTTATCAGACTTTCATTTAGTTGATTTGAAAGTTGACGATTTTTCTCTTCAAGTGAATGAATCTTGTCGTTGATTTTCAAATTGTGCTTGCATTTGCTGTCAAAAACAGCTAAAACAGTGTCGTTTGACATTTCGAGAAGTTGGTTACGTGCCTTCAATGTGTCTACGTGTTGAATAGTTGAACGCAGCATTTGTACCAATTCAATAACGCGATCGTAATTGTCATTATGTTTGATTGTAATTTTAATTTTACTGTCTTTTTTTGTGAAGTGGTTAATGGGTCTATTACTCATGTTTGTAAGGTTGTGGGGGAAAATAACACCGTCCCTTTGTCAGTGAGTGAAGAAGAGAAAGAGAGTGAAGAAACGCTTCTGTATTTGGCGTGTGTGTGTGTGTGTGTGTGTGTTTATGTGAATGATAATGATAATGCGGAGCGTAATGCGTCTCTCTTTCTGTCTTAAACAAAAGACTAAAAAATTGAGTGTTGTTATTAAAAAAAATTATCGACGCCGGCAGGGTTCGAACCTGCGTAATCTTTTTAGGATTATCGGATATCGCGTCCGACGCGCCTTACCTCTCGGCCACAGCGCCACTGATATAAATTATTCAATAAATTTCACATGTTAACTTTCCTGAATGAATGTGTAAAAAAAGGCGGCGATAAGATAGTATGAGTTTGTGAGTGTAGTTTCAGTTTTGTTTTACTCGACGCTCGGATAGTCATCTTCAAAAAAAAAAGCCATATCACTATTTAAAACAAATAACAACAAAAAAATCATCATTGACGCCGGAAGGATTCGAACCTTCGAAATGTTTAACGATTCTCGGATTTTGCCCGATGCCTTAACCACTCGGCCACAGCGTCATTGATACAATTTGAAAACGTTTATTTCTATTTTAGAACATTTGAATCAATAACCCAAACCCCTAATTCGCTAATCATTTATTAATCCATTAATTAAACAAAACGTCAATTACAACAAGTAAGAAATGAATTAACAAAATTGAACACAAGTTGCCTACCCATTTGTCATCACTGTCTAGATCAGTTTGTGCTACTACACGCAATAATACACACGCACAAATAATTAATTAATTTAATTTAATTTAATTCTTTATATTGCCGCAAACAAAATAAAATCAGAAAAATTTCATTTGCACACAATACATTACACAATCAAATAAAAATAAAAAAATAAAAAAATATGTCGTTTAATAAATTAGTAGCAAACATACCACAAAATATATGGGACAAATTATGTAGACCTAAATTTAAACGTCGTATGTTTATAGGATTTGCCTATCCTATCATGGATGATCAAACAGAATTATGGAATTCTTTAGAGGAAATGACAGTAAATAAACAACTGGCACCTTTGGATGTTTTGCATGACTGGAAAGTATATAAATGTATTTCTATGACTTTTTATCATGCTTTTCTAGTATTGACTTGGGATAATATTCATTACGTTACATTGGAAATAGCACCTGTGAAAATTGACGAAAGTGAGCAATGTAAAGCGACACAATTGATTTGTAAGGCTTTCCCAAATTTCCCAGAAAATGAATGGTCTCTTGCAGGTGTCGCCAACGAAATGACTTTTCGAGATATTGTTAATTTAGCATTAAACAGATGCAAACAAATGGGAAGATTTACTTGGTTTTCAAACAACTGCTTTGAATTTACAAATGCATTTTTGCAAAAAGATTTAAAATTTTCGCAATTTTGTGCTCCATCTAAAAAAATTCACACCTCATGGTTTAAACTTTTAAAACAAACTCATTGTTCATAAGTCATAATTTAAAATAATAAATTAATAAATAATAACAATTATAAGGCGAAAAAAATGTATACTTTGATATTGATAATTCAACACTTTGCAAACTTTCTTTCCTTTATTACGAAATTGATAACAAGAAAAAAACGCAAGCAATCACAAGCACTTTTAATTCAAACCATAGAAACCAATCAAACTTTACAAATAGATAAACTATTAGGAAAAGGTGCGTATGGTAGTGTATATAAACTTAAAAATTATAATTCACTTGTTGCTAAAAAATTCGTTAATTACAAAGAATTTCAACATGAGCTTGATGCTCTTAAAAGAGTTGGATATCATTCCAATATTATTACTCCGTTAATGGCATGTGTTACGAATAGCGATGGTAGTAATAATGTTTGTAATGATAATTTTATAATCGTACCACTATGCGATTTTACCTTGTTCACTTTTATAAAAAAATCAAATTTGCATTTCGATTCAAATTATTTGATAAAAGATTTAATCGTGTATCAAATCTTTGATGCTGTATCGCATATACATTCCAAACATTTAATTCATGCAGATATTAAACCAGAAAATATTATGTTAACTTCGTTGAGTGTTGGTAGTCCCAATCATCTACTAACATTAATAGATTTTGGATTTTGCCACATAAACAAATCTGAGTTTAGAAAAGATACAAGACTTATATCTTCTGATACATATAGAGCACCCGAATTATATTTCAGAATGGCAAAAATATATGACAATAAAATAGATTCATGGTCCGTTGGAATTGTGTTATTGTCTATGTTTTGTGGTTTTTTACAATTTACACAACCATATTGTTTCAACAATGTTTTACCTTCCCGGACTTTTCATAAATCTTTAGTATGGAATCAATTGTGCGGGCATAAATGTGGATGTGGGAATGATGAAGACATGCTTACTCTTTTTGATACAATTGTTCCAAAAAGTTCCAACGAAAAGTATGCTGCTATCAATTTTTATCACATTTGTAAACTGGTAGGCAAGAAATCAATTGACTCGTTATTAAATAAAATAAAATATGAAGAAGATGATGATGATATAATTGATACCAACAAACTAATCTTTCCCAAAGGAGATGACTATACTGAAAACGGCGTATTACAAAGTGTTTTAGATAAATCAACCATGAATGTCTATTGTAAAGCATTAATTACATCTTTATTACAAGTAGATCCTTGTAAAAGATTATCAATCAGAGACGCGTTTAATTATCATCCTTATTTTAAAGAATTGAAATTCAACAAAAAGAAAAATATAAATAAAATTTATGAATATAAAAGAGACAATGAAGATCTATGTTTGAAAGAAACAATTCAATTAAGGCGTGACTTATTATAAGCGTGATTTACTTATTATCTGTCTCTATTTTAGAAGCAAGTCTTTTCTGTGTTTTCCTGAGATCAGTAAAACAGACCCAATCATGTAGTGGTGAATCACAGTATCCAACATAGCATAATACAAGTATAGAAATACAAACAAATACTCCCGTACAAAATATAAATTTACTAGTAGAATTATTTGCTGTGGCCCAACCAAATATCATAACCATAAGTAAAATAATACCTACAAATCCCATAATAACAAATGAGTTATTGGTTACAGATTCTTTGTCACGAACAGTTGACGATGATGATGGTGATGACATGATGACTTTATATTTTTTTTTAAAATATCAAATTCTTATCTTTAGAAAAAAAAAAGAAGAAGAACAAGAATGTTTGTTTATTTTTTTTAATTTATATCTTGTTGTTCAAAATTAGTACGAAATAACATCCCATTATTTTTATGTAAACGTTGTTGTATGATATTCGAATTTGTTTTTGTTTTTGTTGAATCCAATGATAATGATGATGATATTATTTTGGGCAAATCAGTTTTATTTACAACAGACGATGATGATGATGATGATGATGTTAATGATATCCAATTTGGCAACAGGTAAGTAGGAATATTTTCCTTATCTTTTGGTGTGACAACCTTGTTATATCTTGATTTCAATAATTCAAGAGACTCATTCGATAACGAATTACTTTTACCACTATCAGCAAAAAGATCATTCAGATAATGTTTATGCTCTTGAACAAACTCAACCAATACAAATAAGCAAGGAATCACAATTTTATTCCAGAGTAAACCTTCTTTTTGTAATTCAGTAATCATCATTTGAGCATGGTTTTCATTTTCCCACAAACATTGACAATGATGAGCCGTCGTTGATCCAATTTGATTAATGTTGAGATATGTTTGTATCTGATAAAATTCACTTGCAAATATACAATTATTTATTTTATTTATTCTAGTTTTGTTTTCGACAACAATTTTAACTTTATCATTATCACTTGATCCAGAAACAGCATCCATAAATCCAGAAATATAAATTTGATAGGATCCTCCTTTGCACGTGTCACAATTATTATTACTACACAAGGACGATGGGCATTTTATTTTCTCAAATACTTGTAAATTATTACGATGAGTTTCTAGTGATGAGCAAGATGTCGCTTGAGCATACATTTCTAAAGCTTTAAGTTCTTTACATGATCCAAACATTTTATAAGTTTGTTCCTTGTTATTGATAGTATCGTTATTACTTTGCAATGATATATAACTTTCAAGCTGATTATTTGACCAAGAATCATCCATTTCACCTTTGATTGATGGAGAAATAACTTTGTTAATTCTGTATAAAATTCTCTTGTGATATAAAACATTCATGGTAGCATTTTCTACAGATAAAATAGGCCTTTCTCGTTGTGTGCAAGCACCATTATTATTATTGCTAAATCCCACAAGCATCCATTTACGGATTAACTCTCCAACATTAGACAATGTAACTACTTTGTACAAATCAGAAGCAGTCACAGTATATGCAACAGGAACAGGCATTGCACGGCAAGAATTATTATTATTATCATTTTTTTTTAAGTTCAAATTATTCAAAGTCATGACAATATAAAAAATTGGGATGCGTTTGAGTTTTTTTCATAACAAAAGACAAAACAAAGAAAGACAAAATATACTAATTATAATTATTTTTTTGAAATCGTCCTTTCTTTACTACGCTATACATTAGGCTTTTTTGACTCCTCGGTATCCTTATCGTCTTTCTCTTCTTCAGAGACAACAATCGAAATTGCGCTTTTTTCAGATTGTGGCTATCTTGCTGAATTCAATTTTGAGTCCCAAGAACGAGGCGGTATTCATTGCCGAAATCATGACTTGGGTAACCAGCGAGGAAAACTTTTGAGTAGCGTCATTGGCCTCCTTGTCAGAAATCAAATCTTTCGATACCTTAATTGATGCTTGCGCTGCCACCGAGGCGCGATTTGATGCGAGCATAGTCTCTTTCAGAGCGTCATCGGCCTTTTGAATAGCAACGAGCGCCTTATCAACAAGGGCATTAAGATCCTTGAAAGCTTGAGATGCAGCATTGTAAGTGTAAAGACATGACGATGGCGCTTTACATCTTCATCTTCCGTCTGGAAATCAGCAAGTTTAGACGCGTTGATAATTTCCCCTCCATCGACTGAAATGTCTTAAATTTTTTTTTTGTTATCTGACAATTTTATCTCAAGTCTCAAATCTCAAACATGAATTTGCTCCAAATATTTTTGAGTGGTCTAACAATTTTTCTTTGTCAAGTCTTGAATAAATTTGTACCTAAATATTTTGTTATTTGTTCCAACAATTATATTCTATATATATATATATATATATTTTGTTTACAATATTTATGACAGCATTGATCAACTTCAAGTATGCTCTAAACCTAAATGTTTTGGTGTTATATTTTACAAATGAAAATGATTCGAAAGTTGTGTATCTCAAAATGTGAACAGAAAAAAAAACAAAATCAATTATCAATTACCACTATTACTTTATTTTTTTGTGTTTTTAAAGGTGTTGGATGCGCCTAAATATTGTGCAATTTCATGGATACAAATATCTTGGGTCGTAACGTGTTTGAGAAGTGGTTTATGAAGATTTTTCATATAACGTTTGAAACGAAATTGACGTTGAAGTTTTTTGGCGAACTTAGGCCAGTCGAAACCATAAAAACGACTGATCATTTCTCGCAAAGTTTCTCCTTCTCTGGGTATGGATAAATCAGACGAGACAAATTCACTGTCGTCATAATCAAAGTAGGTTAATTGAGTACGATCGAAATAAAACTCCAGCGTGTCTCTTATGTGTTGATCCTTGATAAAAAGCTTTGACCCGGCATCCATGATTGAAATATATGCATATGGAGCGAAATGTGTAGGAAGGGCTGATACATGGGCAAATAAAATTTCAACATGTCGATATCCTGTTGGGGAGCCCAGAGGCAGTTGATAATATTTATCTTTGCGAAGCTTATTTAGTATGATGGTATCAAGTGTATTGTTATGGAGCAGCGTGAGTGGTCCAAATCCAGAAAATAATTTACATCGATTAACCCGGACTGAACGACATTTTGGTACCTCGACAGTCTGTAGTTTATTGCAGTATTCCATGGTGAAATATTGACAGTTTAAAAGCTTAGGAAGAGTGGGCCAATTTACCAAGTTGATATGTAGATGTTTAAGCGATTGAAAAATAACCCTTTGATCATTCGCTTTTCCAAACATATTTTCAAAGGTGTAGGTATAACCATTGGTGCTTCCACTTGGGTTGTTCACACATAGAGTGAGTGACATAAGCTGTGCAGGAAGTCGAATTTGATGAGTGGACTTGACTGTAAGTTTAAGAACGCGAAGGTTTGTCCATTTAGAAAAGTCAAACAGTGTATGTGTATTTTGTTCGGAATCATAATCAGGAAGCTGCAAATGAAGGATTTGGATATAAGGCATTACAGGAATGGCATCTGGGTAAGCGCAAATGGCAAGAGAAACCAAATTTTTTCTTTTGGTAAATGTAATGGGAAAATTGACTTTCTTATACCAACTATAAACGATCAAAGTGTGGACCTTCTCAGGAATTGAATCCAAAAGAAAGCAACCACCTAGGCCAATTGGACCAGATAAGTTTAATCCTTCAGATGGATTCTCCTGCCAAGTCGAGATACATTGGTCGAAATTTGAAACATCTATAGTACCACAGGTTCGTTGGAGGCATGTGCACAATTCTCTTAGTTGCTGATCAAGATCTTGACTTGTGAAAAAATCAGTATTGATGCGATTATTTTCCATTTGCTTCATTACACCCCATGTTTTACCAATAAACGATGCGGTAGTGTATAAGGGATGATTTTGTTCCGTGATAATTTGATTATCGTCCACCAGATCTTCGGTGGGAGGACGCGTGGGTGGCGTGGGCAATTGATTTAGAAAGTCATACAATTGTTGTGCAGGCACATGTTGCTCATTCGCGTCCATCGTAAATATAAGATGATCTGGTGATGTGGGGTAAGGCGACGATGATGATGATGATACAAGCAAAACAACAATGATTTCTCAAAAAGTTTTTTGGTGGATTGATTCTGCTCCTACTATTATGAATAAAACATCTTTTGATCAGCGTCTTATATCATTTTATTTCCGCATCAAGACGTCTATAAATTGACGATGTCTATAAATTCAAAAACCTCTTGCCGCCATTAAAAATGACTCTTAACTATTTTCTTTGTCTCTTAACAAGTTATCTCTCGTTTATATGTTATGTATCAATAAGTCTTGTTTACAAAACTCTTGTTAAAACGCGCAAACACAAGTCTCATTGTTCGTCGACATTTTTATAGTCGGAAATTATTCTGTTAAATTAATTTGAATCAAGTTTTAAATACAATTTGCTCTGCTTAGCTTTTGAAATTTTTGTTAGACAAGTCAAATCGTTATAGGATAATGTGAAAAAAAAAGTATAGTCTAAATGTATGTGATTTCTTCTAGACCAGACAAAGTTAAAACAAAAGTACAATCGACGATAAAGAAGAAAGAAAAAAAATAATAAAATGAAAACCCATAAAGACCAACACATATCACATGTTGGATATCCATACCATACCATACCATAACCATGTTGGATATCACACTTTGGTTAAAAGTTGGAGGAAAGAAAAACCCGGACCTAGCGACGGAAAGATATGAAAATGACATATTTGAATGCCATTTATCATTATTCCAAAGGTCCATGGGTGTTTGTTTTGTTTCCCAATATATAACTTTTGACCACATATATCATGTGTATGCTCATATATCTTTAAATATTGAGTCTTGATTTTATCACTGTTTTTTTTTCTCTTCAAAGTCGATCTGTCTTTGCTCAACCACGCCTGGCCTGAAAGAACGCTCGCACACCTTGAACTAACTTTTTCTTCGTTAGAGTCTCGATCTCGGACTCCTTACTGTGCCTTGGGCTTCTTGTTCTCCTTCTCCTCCTCGCTCTTCTCCTCCTCAGACAGAGGAACGGTCTTGCGCTTCTCTCCGCTCTCGTCAGAAGGCGGCGCATCCTGAGTAAGGATCTCGGTCGCGGCATCCGACGACACAGAGCAGGACTTCTGAACAGCGTCCCCGGAAACAGCAGCGTCCGAAGAGGGCGAAGTGACCATCTCGGCATCGCCGCCGACAGCAGGATCCGAAGAGGTGTCGGGCGAGGAGGAGGCGGTCGTCTCCGTGGCGAGAGCGGTCGAGGAGGCGGTCGTCTCAGCAGCGACAGCGGTCGAGGAGGCGGTCGTCTCAGCAGCGACAGCGGTCGAGGAGGCGGTCGTCTCAGCAGCGACAGCGGTCGAGGAGGAGGTGGAAGTCGTCTCAGCAGCGACAGGGGAAGAAGAGGAAGTGGTGGTGGCTGGGGAAGAAGAGGAAGTGGTCACCTCGGAGGAAACAGCGTCCGAAGAATCAGCGGGAGTGGCGGTGACTGCCTCACCCGAAACGACGGAGGAGGAGGAGGTCGTCTCCGCGACCGAAGAGGCGGAGGAAGGCGTGGCCGTCTCCACAGCGGCATCAGCACCACCCGAAGGCACCGACGCGGCGGAGTCGGAGGTCTCAGCGACAGCACTGTCCGAAGCGACGATAGAGGCGGTGGTCGTCTCCACAGTAGCGTCAGCACCGGAAGAGACAGCATCGGAAGTAGTGGTCTCAGAGACAGCACTGTCCGAAGCGACGGGGGTGGGAGTGGTCATCTCCGCGACGACAGCGTCCGAAGAAGGGGTGGTGGCGACAGAGGCGGCGATGGGGCTAGTGGCGGACATTGTGCTGGTCGGGTGGAAGAAGAAGAAAGAAGAGGAGAGAAGAAGAAGAAGAAGAAGGTTGGAATTGTGACAATTGAAAGTTGAGCTTCGGCGACAAAAGCACACAAAAAAGAAGACGTCGGCGGAAATTTCAGAGTCGCCCTGAAATATGGAATTAGAGACAATGCGAAAATTTAAAGACGGGCGGAAATAAAGAACAATACACTGGCAAACTCCTAAAACATTTGAACGCAAATTCAAAAAGATAAGATTTTTCACACACTTTTGACAAAGGATAATCAACACCTCTGTTTTCTTTTATCTTTTATCTACTCTCTCCTTTTTTCAAAAATGTCCAATGTACCGACGGACACAGACTAATAAAAAATGCGATACGCAGTCCAACAACCTGTATCTCCATGATATCAACGGCACCATGATGACAATCGATCAAATACTTGCCTCTAAGGATATTTCAGTCGAAGACAAGCAAAATGCATTTTTGAAGCACTCGTTTGCTTTTTTCATGGATACGACAATTGAGAGGTCAAATGATTTGCTTCCAGAATTTGTGGAAGCGTTGAAACAATGCAAATGGGACAGTCCCCTCATCGTTGAAGGGGAACTGCAAAAGAATTGATCATCAATAATTTGCATAATATGGAATATTGTTGTTTTCATTCAAATAGAATCATTTAATAAAAGTATTATATTATTACTACATCAACATCAACCAAAACTTTTGATATTTTGCGCAAATAATAAAGACAAAAAAATTTTAAAAACAAAAGTGAAATGCAATGAACGAACAAATTTGTTCATCTCATTTTACATTTTCTTCTTTAAAAAAACTCAATCTCGTCAATGACAACACCGTCCTCTTTATCTACTCGTCCGACCAAGCGTCAACGAACTTTGGATATTGTCGCGTCAGAATTGCGAGCGACCGCCGAGCATCACAGTTTAATGGAACCTGGCGAATTAGAATTTGTATGCAAGCGTCTTGCAGATGAAGTACAACAGACATCAAAAACGCTTCAATCTCGTATTCAAGAATTGGAAGCTATGTTGGCAATTTCCTCTTCAAATTCCGATATATCCACATCAGACAAAATATCTACTCATACAACAACAACAACATCAGCAGCTATAACTCCCACTAGAACAAGCGTCACGAAAAATATTAATATTACAAATTCTTTGGCTACTGTCGGCGTCGGTAGTGATTCTGTTACAAGAATTACTACTACTACTACTACCGCAAGCTTTGACAATAGTTTGCCCCCGACGCCTTCTCAAAAGCGTCTACGCAAAGGGGATCGCGTGAAACTTCGTTTTGAAAGAGGTTGGCATGCTGGAATTATTTCCCGAATCAATCCAAAAAGATATACTGTAAATCGTTACAAAGTAATCACCTGCAAAAATAGTACCGCGACTACTGCCAGAATTCTATACTATGATTGCCAACCAAACTTTTTGAGCAGACCTTCTGCATCAGATTTGGAAACGAAAAGTCATTTGTGGGAATATTGTGAGATGCGTCTTAGAAACAAGAAAAACAAAACCTCTCGTATCGAACAACAACTTCAAGACGTTTTGGCTACTCAACCACAAAAACTTGTTGGTGATGCGGTGATAAATGGTGATTAGCCTGCATCTTCTTTTCATAATCAAAATTCAAACGGGGATAAGGGATGGCTAATGATTAATTTTTTTATTCCCACAGACAAAAGACTTAATTTTATTTTTGTTTTAGCTGTAGTCAAAAATTAAAACTCATAAAATAAATTGTTAGTAATTATATAATTATAATTTACAAGTTCAAATGATACAATAAATAATAATATTATAAATGTTGTATGGGTGTAGTGTGTAATGTGTAACGGTAAATAAAAAGGTACAAGTGATGAAAAGTAGAACGAGTAGAATGGTGACAAATCTACTTAATGTCCAAACACATTTTTGAACAACCAGCATCGCAGCAAACATAGGTGGTTCCCCAAATGAAATATTTCGTCATAACGCACGGAAGGCAAACAGTCCATGCCGAAATCATTGAACAGTATCCACCGTTGGAAATATAATCTCTATTAACCGGCTCGACACATTTTTGCGTACACATAGCGTTGCATCGATATGTGCATTGACAGAACATTTGAGTGCAGCACACACAGGCATTTTCACAACAGTTTGTGCGAGATCTTGCTTCTTCGGCTTCGATCAACAACTTTTTCGCCTTTTCCAGTTTTCCCAAAGCTTGAATTTTCTGTTGTTCAGCAATATCCACTGATGTCTGCAGTTGTTGCATTTGGTGCTTAAGAATAGCATTTTCTTTCACGATTTCGAGTCCAGTGGCGAGATCCATAAATTGTTGAACGGGGGCGGCGGCATTCGACATCGGAAACTGTGCCCGTGCGTATGCGTTCGATCCGCGTTGTAATGGATGAAGCCTGATCGGAAGAACAGGCTCGGAAGCATGGCACACGCCATCGAATGATGCAGGAGGGGCCGACATTTTGTTGTTTTTAAGAGTTGTGCGATGGGTTTGATGGATTTGATGGGTGATGAGTGCGTCAAATAATTGAAAGCGAATGTAAATGGATAGTTAATGAGTGTTTTTACGCTATGTGATGTGGTGTGGTAGATGTGGTAGTGATGATTGTGGTGGCATAATGCGGCGCCAACCTCAACTATATAATGAAATTAAAAGTAAAAAATGAGGAAATAAAAAATATATGTGCGAAAATTGAAAACGTCTTGGAATTAAGACGTGTCTATAAGTGATAAAATAACTCCAGGCTTAATCTATTGATCTATACATAAACACATTTTTGAGCAATTGGCACCACAGCACACATAGGTTCCTCCGCATGCAACAAAGCGGACGGCTTGGCACGGGAAACAAATTGTCCATGCTGCAAAATTCGAACTCCAAGTTTTTGAGTATGAAGGAGGTGATAAACATTCTTTGCTTGGTTTAATAAATTGAGTTATGCACAATTCATCACATCTATCCGTGCATCGACAAAACATTCCTTTACACCCGTTGAGCTGATCTTCTAATCTTTGTATTTTTTGACGCTGATTTTCATTATCAGCTGCTAAATTTTGAAGTTGTTCTACTTTCTGACGCAACGTGATATTTTCTTTTACAATTTCAACTCCGTAAGCGGCATCCATAAACTGATGAGCGGGCGAGTCCATTTTTAATTTATATAAGTTGAGTTGAATTAAATAATTAATCAATTAATATCAAATGATTTTATTGTCCAACAGCTGTTTTTACTCTTTCTTTTTTTTTAAATAAGAATCAAGTATATAATTTTATTATTTGTACAATGTTACTATTTGTGATATGTTACTATGTAAGCGTTTGAATATTGAATATAAATCATGATTATTTGTTTATTTTATAATTTTATATTGTTATATACGGTGGAAACAATGCACTGCATTTGTGCATGCATTTATCAAATATCAAAGCGTATAGAGCATAATCACCGTATGTTCAACTTTTTCTTGCCAGATATTGAACGACTTTTCGATGTGTGAGCTAACCCCGTAACACCCCTTGCTGGAAGCATAGATGCGTGAATTGAATTCTTCAAAGCCAATGGGCAATTCCGATTTTGGATATTCATCGAGTATAAAGTGATCTATGGTTGCATATTTGGGATTTGATAAATCTGCAAGAGCGTTTTCAAAGAGATTTTGATAATACTGAATAGATATACTGTTTCTGTTGTGGTGATCTTCTTGTTCGGCCAGGGTTAAAAGTTTTTTGACAACCAAAGGGCTGGGTAAAACATTTCGGTTTTGGGGTTGGTCGTCTGCTTCGTTACAATCTGGCCACGTGACTATAATACGAATCATTTCATCGGTCGTCTCCATGGTGTAACCAGAGGTATTGCTCAGACGTGTGCGCAGAGTTTCCAACCAATTTGGCCTGCAGATGCACCCGTCGTGCTCATACATGCACCAGCATTGCGTGTAATCGTGCTGCTCAACAATACCACCACAATCACGTGGTTTCAAAGGGAGTTCAACATAGGCGGAGTTGTTGTTTGGAAATTTAGTAGAGTTGGAAATGCGCTTCAATCCATCACCAGCCCAGAACATGAGGCAAATCTTACGAAATGCGAAATCAGTAATTCCTTCGCGTGCAAGACGTTCTTTCTCAATAGATTTTAGCTTTAATAAGCATTGTTCTTTGTCTATTTCTTTTTTCAGCATCTCTTGTCTTTCAGATGGCGTGGGGAGTGACATCGCGAAGCTTATAGCTGTTAGCAAAGTAAAGCGCTGTGGTGATGTGGCGTGCTGTGGTGTTGTTTCGACACAAAGGTATTTGAAAAATCCAGCGTATTTAGTCAAGACATCTTTGTGAAAAAATTAGCATATTTCCGGTAAGACGTCTTTGAACGCAATATGGTTGAAAAGTACCGAAGCCTTCCCTTTTGCTGTCACAATTCAAACCCTCGTCCGTCCCGATACCCGCCAGCCTTTCTTGCACCCCACGACTTTTTCATCCGCAGAAAACCCTCCTCCACCCCCACAGACCACAGACACCACCTGTCACACCTACACCTACCACCTGGCGCTGTGTGGCGATCGATTGATCATCATCATCATGTTCCGCTCTCAGCAGCATCCTTTTGATCCTGTTGCAGCCAGCATCCAACGCAGCTTTTCCCCTCCTTCCATCGGAGGTGGTCCTCGTTTCGCCTTGGTGCCTCCATCCACATCCACACACCCTTCGGCATCTGGATCGTCATCTGCTGCACGCACTCCGAAAGCCTTCCGATCTCCCTTTTCCTCTTCACCGTCTCCTGTTGCGAAGACGATTCCTCTCTTCAAGCTCGGACAAGGCCCTTCCCCTGCGTCGTCGAAGCATGCCGCTTCTTCTTCTCTCCATTTCCCGCTCATGAGCTTGAACGGAAACCCCGCACCTCCCCGACCTTTTTCTCTCCCGTCTTCTTCTTCTCCTTCTTCTTCTGGACTCGCAAAATTTTCCTCTCTTTCCCGTCCTTTCTCCCAGCCTTCGCAAGCGACTGCCCGTGCAATCGCAGCTGCGGCCGCAGCCTCATCCCCCTTTCCTCCTTCCTCCATCCCCGTGCTTTCTTCGGTGAAGAAGGCTCCCATCCAGACCCATAACAACCTTATCCACCGCGCCGCTGCTTCCAAGGCAACCACCGCCGCATCAGCGGCCGCTGCGTCGAATGTGTCTGTGCCTGCACGTGCACCCTCGCAACCTCAACCTCGATCCAATCCCAATGGCGTGACTTCCCCCAAGACCAACACCAACGCCTTTTCGGGGCAGGAATTGGTGCACAAGGGCATATCCTTGAGTGAGACTCAACTCGGATTTCTGCTTCACCTCTACCAACGAGCAGGAATCGAGTTCGCCTGGAAGTGCATTCAGAATAACCACGGTGCTTTGATCGCCATGGACATGGGTCTGGGCAAAACGATCGTGGCTCTCGTTCTCATTTTCATCCTTTTGCAGCACTGCAAGATTTCGACCGACAAGCAAGGCAAGGTTTTGATCGTCGCCCCTTTGGCCACGGTTCACGACGCGTGGCTGAAGCATCTCAAAATGCTGTTCGGCGAAGAGGACTACTGCATTTTTCACGGTCCGAAGCGTCATGATCCTGACAACATGGACAAGTTTGCCAAAGCGCGCATCATCGTCACCACGTACCAAACCTTGACGGCAGAGTACAAAAAGTCCCTGAAACAGAAACGGCGTGCGGCATTCCTCAAGGCGCACAAGCAGCCCGACACTTCCAACAAGTCGAGATTGGCGTCTTTTGAGGTCGACAGACTGGCCATTTTCGAGACCAGCTGGACCAGCGTCGTGTGCGATGAAGCTCACACCCTCAAGAACGGAGCCACGTTCCAAAGTGGAAACTCTTTCGGGGCAAATGCGCCAATCAAGGCGAAAGCCGTCTACGCAGTCGCCGCAAATTCGTCGGCCAACGTCGCCCTCACCGGAACGCCCACCAGCGATAAAACTTCTGATCTCGTGGCCATCGTCAAGTTCATCTGTCCCAAAAAGGTCAAGTCTGCGGTGGATGCGGCAACCGGGTGCCACTTGCCTCATTGGTCGTACCCGGAAGTATGGAAGGAGATAAACAAGACGGGAAATTTGGAAATGAGAGCCATCAGAATCAGGGACTGTACCAAGAATTTCATGTTCCGTAAGAGCAAGTTCGACAAGGACGTACCCGTTCTTCCGGAGATGAAGAACGAGACGATTTTGGTGCCGATGGCCCCTCGCCAAATTCAAGAGACTGTGCGCCTGGCGAAAAAAGCGATCGCTCTGACCAAGGCCTACTTGCGCCAAGTTTCCAGAGATGAAGAGGCCGCTGCCGCTGCTGCCAACGGACGTGGAGGAGGAGGAGGTGAAGGAGGAGACTCTGGAGAAAGGGCCCGAGAGCAGTCCGGAATTCGTATGAAAATCCTTTCTATCTTCATGCGGATGAGACGAGTGTGCGACTCTCCCATACTCGAAGCTCCCGGGTTGATCCACGAGGAACAGTTCAAGAATAACCAAGGCGACTCCGCAAAGACTATCCTTCAGACGTCCAACAAGTTTCTCGAGATCTACAATACTATCAAGCAACTGCTGCCCGACAAGCGCGCGCCCAACAGCAACACCAAGGACAACAAGATCGTCGTGTTTGTCCACCACCTCGAAACTCTGAGGTGCCTGCAAGTTATTCTCGACGCGCTTGCAGAAGAGCGCGATCAGGAGATTCTTCGCATTGACGGTAGTGTGACAGGCCTTGATCGAATGGCCATCCTCAAGAAATTCCGCCAACCATCCTCCTCTGGTCACAATCTTCTCCTCATGACTCAAAAGTGTGGGGACGTCGGAATCGATCTCAGCGTCGCCAACGTGATGATCCTTGCCGGCCCTTCTTTCAACACCACATCGGAAAACCAGGCCAAAGATCGCATCCATCGCCCCGGACTCACTCGCGAGGCTCGGTGCATTCGTTTCGTCACCGACGGATCTTCCATCGAGAACTGGATTTGCGGCATTCAGATGCGCAAACATGCCGAGGTCGTCCAGACGGTTACTCCCGACGTGAGCGGAAAAGCTTTCGAAAGAGACAGTGCAGAAATTCCAGGAGGATTTTTTGCTGTCCTCAAGTACTTTTCCAGACTTGCCGAAGAGAATGAGAGTCTCTACAAAATGAGCGTCGCGGAAGAAGAGCAAATCGTCAAGGAAGCCAAGGTCGCGAAAGCCTACAAGCGTAAAGCAGCGGCCTGTCCCGATTCCGACTTGGACACTGAGGAGGAGGAAGAGGAGGACTCGGGCAGCGATCAAGACGACGACGAAGATGAAGAGCCAATCAGAAAAAAACAACGAAAATAAAAAAACAAAACAAAAAATTTATTTATTCATTCAGTCATCATGCCCATCATTCAGTCATTCAGCCATCATTCAGCCATTCAGCCATCATTCAGTCATTCAGCCATCGGTCAACAGAAACACCTTGTTCAATTATTGTATCGACGCCCTACATACATAGTTTACATCTTCGACAATTATATATTTGTTCCTAGTAGTTGTTGTTGTTGAAACAAGTGTTGAGGTGTCTTGTATAATTAATTAATTAATTATTGAATTGTTAGATTAAACGGCAACGAAAAGTTGTTAGTTGATAACATATTTAATTATAGACATGTGAATATAAAACCCCTATCAATTTTATAAACTGGTTACTAGCCGACATCCATATTCAGCATGTCATCATCATCATCATCATCAATTAAAACTAAAACTCTTTTCAATCAATTGTTTATGGGAAAGGTAGAACCTTTATTTAATAATTTAGAATTAAAACAATTGAAATCAATGAAACCAGTGGATTGGATAACATGGCTTGATAATAGCGGTGGGCGAGCTAATATTACAAGCTTGATCATAAATGCAAATGAAAGAGGAGATAAAGATATGATTCATAGAATTGAAAATCTAGCCAATCATATAATCACGATGTCATCAAAATGTAATTCTTCAAACTTTATATTAACAGATTCGTCATGGAGACATATTCTTGATTCAGACAAGAAAACCGTAAAGATTATTCTAACATTACCTTATCCAAAAACATATCTAAAGTCTAATGGAAGATGGGGATTTCAATTTTGCGATACAATTATTCCTACGGACAATGATGTTATATGTAATGCGGTCCTAACTTGTATAACAATATTGGAAAAAATTGGCCACAATATAATCAAGTCCCCTCAAATGATAACTTTTATTACAATTGTGTTGAAAGCTGCAAATAAAATGGATAAAAGTTGTGTCTCTGAATCAATGAAAACAGGAATTAGCCATTTATTTTCCATTTTAACTGATGATACTTTTTACACCAACAATATTCAAGGTATCCAAAAATATATCGTATCAATCTAACGCTGTGCATATATCTTGTATATCTTGGTTTACATTAAAGAGTTGTTCAGATATTTTTATCGTAAATAGGCATCTTATTATCAAGGGTGTCTTTATTATTGATAGTGTCTTACGCGTCTTTATTTCTATCGATATGTCCGGAAACTGCGTGAATGTGGATGAAAGACGGTTTAAATGTTCCGGAAATTCATCATGGCGCCCGAAAAAATCTTGACTGTTTATTATTTTGAGACTAGTTTCCCCATCCCCACCACACCACACCTCCAAGACCCAAACCCAAGACACCACAATCCACCAACTCCATCTTAGCCTTCACCTTCGCCTCGCGTCCACCAACCTCCCGCACATATCATCCACCCATCCAATCACGCCCGCTCACCTTCGCCACGCTTACTCAGACACGCACCCTTCGCCACACCCACTCACATACTCTTGCGCCTTCCCTTTACACCCTTTATCTTTTTTTTCAACCTTACAACAACGTTTCACTCTTCCAACGCACAGTCGATATGGGTCTCGACGTCCACTGTCACAAGACGGAAGCTTTCGAGAGCAGCTACTCCATGCGCAAACCATCCGACGTGCAGGATGACTTGTTCTTCGAAGCTACGGGTTACACTCTGTACAGTGATAACACGTTCACCCCTGTTGAGGTGAAGAAAATGTACAAGCAACTGAGAAATCGCGTCCTCGAAATTCTCAAATATCGCGAAGGTGTTCACAAGCTGTGGTCAAACACGGACGAGGACGAAGTCGAAGCTGCCAAAGAGGCTCACAAGGCGGAGAAAAAGAACTTCGTTCCTCTTCCGCCGACTCCTCCCTCTACGACAACCACAATCACGAAAGTGGAGAAGGGTAAGAGGTCCAACAACACCAGGACGATTACCTTCACCTTGACAACGACACTCGTCGAGACGTTCACGTCCCATCCAATTTCGAATACTGTCATTCGTGAGGAAGGTGCTTCAAAGATCATTCGCGCGACGTGCTCTGACGGTCTCGTCAGAGAATTTCGCAAGCGTCACAAAAAAATCATCTGCGACGAGCGATACGACAAGATAACAACCAAGCACAAGTGGGGCGTCTACAGAAATGACGACGTCATCGACGACGCGCTACTGATGATGACAGAGAGTGGGGTTCACCTGGGTAGGTGGCATGGAGATGAGGAAGCCCTTTACTGGCTTCAGAAAATCGAGGATCGGAGCAACAAGTGTCACAGCATCTTGGCTTTTTTGCGCCATTGCGCAGAAAACGATCTGTACATCACCACCTGCAACTAACTTTCACATCTTTCACATCCAACGAACATCGACACTTTAACGAACAAAGACAATCGCCGCGTCCAACAATACCACTCCAAGCGAACCCAACTCAAAAATTGTTTATTTGCGTCGATCTCGACAACTGTCAAATCTAAAACTTTTGCATACATACATTTTCAACTCAAATTTTATAATTATAAATGTCTTTGTTGTTGTTTGAGAATTAACTACTAAGTATCTATATCGAGAGAGAGAGAGAGAGAGAGCTTGTTCCATGAATATTTTTTTTTGAACTTCTTGATTTTGATCATGCGGAAATAAAATAATATAGACTTGGACAAAGACATATTTTATTTTTATGTTTTATTTTTTGAATGCAAATATTTATTGACCATTTTTTCACTTTTCGCAGAAACAACAGAAAAAGCAAGTGTAACAAAACAACAAATGGGCAATTGCTTGTGCAGAGGTCCTATCTCCATACCTACACCCACATACTCGCCTATACCAGCATCATTGCCATCATCATCATCGCCATTGCCATTTCCAAATTTCATTTACGAAAATCCACATTTGAGCCCGGATCATGCTGATGAAGCACAAGCTGTTAATACGTACCCATTCCAATATTACGTCACGTCAGAGCAACACAGACACGACCATCTAGATCAAAATGTAGTTGATCAAAATCCCAATATTAATGATAACAATAATAATAATAATAATAACGAGGTCGGTGAAATCATAGAGTTGAGCAAAGTTGATATTCTCAAAAAAGATATTGCGTTTTATAAACAAGAAATTATTAGATACAAAGCAGTACAAGAAGAATGCTTACGTATAATCACTTACCCACTTAAATGTGGAGGTACTGAATATAAAAAACCAAAACAATTGAAAATATCATTTGGAACACCAAAGCAACGTCGTCGACATGAGCAAAATATTATAAAAGATGCGCGCAAAAGATATCAAAGGATCGAACATCAACATATAAATGACACAATATTCAGTTTGCAATATACAGAAACGAAACTAAAATTGATACTGGGACGGGAATATTTTGACAAGCATCTGCAAGTTCATCTAATACCCGATTTAGCAAATATGGTTCAAGAATATATTGACATCGATGAACTAGTTACACTCGATCCCGACTTTATGGAGATAACTCCTTGGTGGGAAACAATGTAAATGAATAGTTTTATTTTGTTTGAATTATTATGAGTTTGTAAAATTCTAGAATCCTAGCATAAACAATAATTAATTGATTTATTTTATTTTCTTTAAATTACTTGTTACTTGGTTCATGATGGATGATGAAGATGGATGATGAAGAAGAAGAATAATATTGATATGTCAAAAAGATTTTGAAATTTTTTTTTCAGATTATGCTCAAATGAACCAACAAACAAAATGTCATAAATTTGGAAACAAAAATAAAAGTTTTGTTTTATATTGAAAATAACTAAATGGGGTCATTATTATCATCATTCTTATCACCTGTAGTTGAGAAAAGTCATCTTCATATTCAATCTAATCAAGTATATACATTATTGTATGACGATGTTCTTTCTGTTATATTTTCATATCTAACGCTACAAGAAACAATTCGTACCGGACTTACTCATAAATCATGGTTACGATCGAGTACAAGTATTCGTATTCCGTGTAAAAAAATGCCTTTATTTTATACAAATATTGACACTATATACTCTGCTATAACCTCTAAATATAATTATCATTTTACAACCTGGGATATGTGTAAGATTTTGACTCACTCATATATGTCGGAAAAATACGCACACATTGCAGCGTCGGTAATTAAACGATCAAAATCCATACAACATATAGACCTAAGTCAAGTTCGCATGGGGGTAAATTCTTTTTCCATATTGATGTCTGCCATTGCTGAAAATAAAGCTGTGTCGAGCATTATAGCAAGACGATCTTTTTGCAAAGGAAAAATTGAAAGTATTTCGAATTGTATTCGCATGAATATGAGTATCATTTCCGTCGATTTAAGTTTCAGTGATTTTGATGACGAAGACGTGATATTTTTCACAGATTCAATACGAAATCATCCATCAATTACTTCAATTAATTTGAGTGGAACTAAATTTGGGTCAAAAAGCCTTCAATATCTATCGTCGGCTATTGCAAAAAATTCAATTATCACTTCAATTATTTTAAGATCTACTAATTATGATTATGACCAATTATCTATTATTGCAAATATGATTAAAGAAAGTAAATCAATTACATTTATCGATTTGTGTAATAGTGTATCAAAAGAAAAAGACGAAGATAAAGATAAAGATAAATCTATTCAAATTATAGCGGATGCATTTTCAAAAAGTACATCGATAACGTCAATCGATCTCTCTCTTGATAATATTGGAACAAAAGGATACTTCGCTTTATCAAATGCTATTGACAGCAATCCATCTATTCAATCCATTAATCTTCATAACAATAGTAGTAGTAGTAGTAGTAGTACGGAAAATGAAGGCATCAAATATTTAGCATCTTCTATTGAAAAAAGTACAACTATAACTTCTATACACTTAGGACACATGAACAAAATTGAATTTGAAGTAATTTCATCCATTGCAAAGGCCATTGCAAGTTGTCCATCATTAACTTTTATAGACCTAGATATTGCTTCTTGTAGTATAAACAAAGATTCTATAAAGGAACTTATGTCTGTTATTGCAAAAGAAAAAACGGATAAAACAAAAACAAAATTAGCACAACTGCCAGTAGCAATGTCAATGTCGATCAATTTATCATTTAATTCAATTTGTAACGAAGAAGTACAATTTATTGCACATGCAATTGCAAACAGCAACAATTTGACCAGTATTAATTTGTCAAAGAACAATATAGGGCTTTCTGGAGCACGAGAAGTGGCATCTGCTCTCAAAAAAAGTAAATCCATAAAATCAATAAATTTAAATTACAATAAACTTTGCTACAAAGGCGTCGAATCTATTTTATTAGCAATCAAAGATAATCATAATATCATATCTGTTGGTTTAGGAGGTAATTGCATTTCGTCTGAAAACGTCGATGCAATCAAAAATGTAATTAAAGATAATTTCAATCTAGCATCATTGGACCTGCATTCAAATTTTATAAAAAATCAAGAAATTATTTCCGAGATTATCGAAGCTGTAATTGAATATAGACCTCGTCTTATGATTGAGATAAGTGCAAAATATACTAGTGCTGGTAGTTCTGGTCTTTATGAAGATTTTCAAAGATTGAAAATGTTACAAATAAACAAAGATAATCATACAAAAATTTATAATTATCCCTTTCAACAAATCAATGGTGAATATTTTCGATTATTGTAATACGTTTTCTTTGTTCTCTGTTTTGCATATAATAATTCTTTGATATAAATTGCAGTCAAATCATTTTGAAATTTAATTTTTTATGTAGAATACAAGAAAATAAATCAATAAACCAAATGCCATAATGTGAACAGACAAAATCCATTTTATACAGAAAATTAAACAAATTAAATGACATCAACATCGCCTGTTGACGAAAAGAATAATCATATTCAAAATAATGTATATAAGTCTTTGTACGACGATGTTCTTTCTGTTGTATTTTCATATCTAACGCTCCAAGAAACAATTCGTACTGGCCTTACACATAAATCATGGTTACGATCAAGTACTAATACTCACATTCCATGTAAAAAATTACCTATTTATACAAATATTAACACTCTATGTTCTGCAATGACCTCTAGATATGGTTATCATTTTACGACATGGAATGCGAGTAATTCGGAAGTAATCTTGGGAAAAGAAAACTATTTAAACATAATATCCGTTATTGAGCAGGCAAAATCCTTACAACACATTAATTTAGATCGTGTTTCTATGGGGGAAAATGTTTTTTCCATATTGATGTCATCTATTACTAAAAGTAAATCTGTGACAAGTATCACGCTAAGATTTACCAACCTCAAAAATAAAAGTATGAAAATAATTGCAGATTGTATTCGCACGAATACGAATATTACATCTGTTGATTTAAGTTTTAATTATTTTGACGACGAAGCCATCATAATTTTTTCAGATGCACTACGAGATCATCCATCAATCACTTTGATAAATTTAAGCAACAATGAATTTGGGTTAAAAGGTCTTCAATATCTATCATCTGTCATTCAGAAAAGTTCAACGATAACTTCGCTTATTTTAAAATCTATCGGTCATGAACATGATGATGATCTTGACAAAGCATTTATTATTGCCAATATGATTAAAGAAAGTAAATCACTTACATTCATTGATTTACATCATAACTATATATCTAAAGCTGGAGACGTTTGGGACGGAGAAGAAAAAGAAGAAAAAGCTGTCCAAATTATTGCCGATGCACTTTCCAAAAGTGTATCCATTACATCAATTGATCTCTCTTGTAATTCTATTGGTAAGAAAGGAGCTCTCGCTTTAGCGGATTCTATGATCAAAAATCCATCTATCCAGTCTATTTATTTGAGTAATAACCCTAACTTGGAAAATGATGGCATCAAATATATAGCATCTTCTATTGAGAAAAGTACAACGATAACTTCTGTACATTTAGGACATATTAACAATATTGAATTTCAGGGATTTCTATCTGTTGCCAAAGCCATGAAAACTTGCCCATCATTAACTTTTATTGATCTTAGTAGAGATAATGTACAAAAGAGTTCTATTAAAGAACTCATGTCTGCTATTACACAAGAAAATACCAAATCAAAACTAAAATCTATCAATTTATCATTAAATTCTATTTGTGATCAAGGAGCACTATACATTGCATCTGCTATTGCTAAAAGTATATATCTTACCAATATCAATTTATCAAATAATGATATAGGATTTGTTGGAGCACAAGCAATCTCATCTGCTCTCAAAAAAAGTAAATCCATGAAATCAATAAATTTGAATTTCAATAAACTTTACAGCCGAGGCGTCGAAGATATTTTATTAGCAATCAACAATAATCATAATATTATATCTGTTGGTCTCGGAGGTAATTACATTTCTTCTGAAAGTGTTGATGTAATCAAGAGTGTAATAAAAAATAACTTCAATTTAGCATCAATTGACTTGCATTCAAATTTTATAGACAATCAAGGAATTGTCGACATTGTCGACGCCGTAATACAATATAGACCCCGTCTCATGATTGATATAAGTGCAAACAATACTCGTATTAGTCAAGATTTTCAAAAAAGAATGACACAAGTAAACAAAGACAATCATACAAAGATTTATACTCGTCCCTTTCAACAAATAAATGGTGAATGTTTTCGATTATTGTAACTTTGTGTCATTGATATCAAATATCAACAAGCTATACATTTTATTGTTGTAATTTATACTACTATGCAAAAAAGTGTATGTACGTGATTATTTTTTCTTTTTCTTAGACGTTCTTTTGCTACTAGTACTACTATCAGTTGTTGTTGTTGTAGTACGCTTATTCTTTTTCGTTTTTCGTTTATTTTCTTTTTTTAGCAGTTGAATATAATGCGAGTAAAATTCATCATCCTGACTGTTATTGTTGCCGTTTCCATTATTACCATCATCATAATCATCAAATGACGGATCTGAACTGAAAAGTGTAGATAATAAAATCAAGATACCAACGACACCCATTCCTACTATTGTCATATTTAATGGACTTTCCATTACCCAATCTGTAAATGGTTTTATATAAGCCAAAGCATCATCAATAAAATTTTTACCACCTCCATCACCCCCACCTCCAGGTGGTGGGTCATCAGTTCCTGGATCATTACCACAATATTGATTTACTTTTTGACCTTTTAAATCAATATCAGTGGAATCAAAAATATTATTAGTAACAGAACATACAGTCACTTTATCTGGCAATGGACATTCAACATCAATAAGATCAGTAGTTAATAGATGTGTTCGTTCACCTAATCTTTTATCGCCATTACAAACTGCCGACCAACAAGTAGATTGTGATTGAATAAATAATTGAGAAGATGGATCTCTAGACATAACTTCTTCTTTAATATAGTGCATAAGACCAATTGGATTTGTAATAGGTGCCCATTTAGTACTCATACAATAAGTTAATTCTGGTAAAGGTACATCATCATCTCCATGGTTAACCATTGGATCACCCCAAGATGCAACCCAAATTTTCAACATCCAATTATAGTAATCATATAAATATGGTTTTTGGGGTACAAGAGCACCATCAACTCCTTTGTCTACGACACCACTATTATCTGATTTATAAAATAATTTAGCAAAATCTTCAATTGCATATCTATCTCCATCAATCGATTTTGGAATTTTTGTTAATGATTTTGTTATCATGTCCCCAACTGAATTCCAACCAATAAATGCAGGTTCATATGTGCCTTTCCAATGCGAAGCTATGTAATAACCATCGTTGACTACTGTCGCTCCTAATCCAATTTCTCTTATAAACTTTCCCGAATCGGTAGTAGAATGTAAAATACCGATGTTTGATGGCGTGGTGACAATAGGGTAATATTTGTCAGAATCTTGACCTGCAGCAAAAAAAAATTCTTGACTTTTTATAGGCAATGATGCATCTGGAATAACCGGTGATGAATAAAATGTGACATAACTCAATGTAGTGTGCTCCTCTGTAATGTTTATATAATCAGGCAATATTTTACAATATTTACATTGAATTCCGGATAACGCATATTGTGGATCAGCCTTCCATGTAATAGTTTGATGATATTTTTGGTCTCCATAATTTGGAAGATTTTTTGTAGAGTTATCAATAGTACCATCAAATCCATTTATGGGCATAAATTCTTTCAACGAATCTGAAATATTTGATCCTGATTTCAAATTTAAAAAATGTAATAATCGATTATATTTGACAAAATTAAACGCAACTGGGCCATGTAACCCTGTTGTTCGAGGTGGGAAAGCTGGGCCCATTGGATGTCCCCATAATGGACGGACATGAAATGAAACTTGTGTGATAAACCAATCCCAGCTTGTTGGATCAATACTCGGCGGAGATACCCATAAATGTGTCTGTAGTCCTTTATCTACCAATGAAACATTAAGAGGATATTGATGACCTCCATTTGGATATAAAACTGCATTCTTACCAGCACTATTTCCCATGGTTTGTTTCTTGATGCTTGTTATAAATTAAATATAACTAAGCAAATATTATTAATTTCTTTTTCAATCTTTATTTTTATATCACAAGTAAATTATTATCTAAATACATAAACACAGTATCGTATCGTATGTCAATAACAATGTAAAATTAAAAAAAAATTATGAATAATAACTTTTTGTCTGACAAAATACAAAATACAAATACAAATTTAATCCCAAATATTTTGTTTGGCTTTCAATTTTTGTCTGACAAAATACAAATCCAAATTTAATCCCAAATATTTTGTTTGGTTTTCAACTTTTGTCTGACAAAGTCCAATTCAAAATTTAATCCTAAATATTTTGTTTGGCTTTCAACTTTTGTCTGACAAAGTCCAATTCAAAATTTAATCCCAAATATTTTGTTTGGCTTTCAACTTTTGTCTGACAAAATACAAATCCAAATTTAATCCCAAATATTTTGTTTGGCTTTCAACTTTTGTCTGACAAAATACAAATCCAAATT
>Ga0163161_10000108_pt1 | contig 78805 bp, 71 predicted proteins | sample S45metaG_FD_129847 | JGI IMG/M metagenome (GOLD analysis project Ga0163161, IMG submission 129847) | Switchgrass rhizosphere microbial communities from Kellogg Biological Station, Michigan, USA - S4-5 metaG | ecosystem: Host-associated > Plants > Roots > Rhizosphere > Soil | place: USA... | reverse complement strand
CGTAAGCTTCCCGGTCAGTTGGGTATGCAAGTAGGCTTGGCCCGTCCAATAAATCCAATCTACAGGCCGGAATAATTGATATGTCTTTTTCATGCGCTGCCGCATGTGCCCGCACGATTCCTGCCAGCGTATTTCTATCGGTAATGGCAATCTTTTTATAACCAAATGCTGCGGCCTGATCCAACAGCTCATGAGGGTGTGAAGCCCCACGCAAAAAGCTAAAATTTGAAGTTACCTGTAATTCACTATATCCCATAACTCTTATCTTTTAAGCAAAAAATCCGTGTATAAACCATTTAAACTGCTTTTCACTTCCATAGTGTCCAGACCGGAACAACCAATACCTTCGGCCCTTATCATCTTCCACCTGGTAATAGTCCCGGTGTTCACCCTGATCAAGCCACCATTCGCGCTCTATCCGTTCAGGTCCATCTGCTTTTAACACCTGATGCTGAACACCCTTGTAAATAAAAAACCTTGGCGGATGATCGGGGATAAGCGCCATTACTTCAATTGCAACAGGAGTTGGGAGCAGTTCTGTTGGCCTTGGCATATCTAAACGCCAATCAGCGGACGGCTTTTCGGTAACCGAAAAAGTGTTTTTGACGGATCGTTCTGGCCAATAACGTGTTGCAGGCAAATAGCGGTGGATTACTTCTGGGCCAACCTTTCCAGCTACACGGTCAAGTAACCTGATCACACTTTGATCATCCAGACCAGGTTTGGCGGTCCAGATCGCTTCTTGCTCGATCGCTACATCATCTACCTTAGGGACATCTAAAATAAATAGCTCAATCCCTAACCCCGGACGGATCTGGTCGATCTTTAATTTAAAAAGTTTTAGTAAATGGCTAACACTATGGCTTGCTGCATTTGTACCCACTGCGACCTGTACCAATTGCCCATCTAACCGATAACCCGTTAAGATGCCTTTGCAAAGACCTTTGCCTTCAGCCTGAAGTTTGGCACAAAGACTTTCCAGTAATTTAGAAATTGCAATTTCAATTGCTGTCCGCGTTCTGATCGGCTCTAAACAGGGCAATCTTTCCTGAAAAGCTACTGGCACCTGGACAGGCACCAAGACTTCATTTTCCGTTCCAAGTGCTTGCGCCAACCGCAATAAAAATCCTTCACCGAAACGCCTGCGCAAAACGGATCGTGGCATTCCAATAAAACTTTTAATCTGGTAAAAACCAAGCTTACGCAGTTTAGCCAGGACAATTTGCTCCAAACGCAATGCCTCTGGCACTAAATAAAGTAAAGCCTCTGCCTGTTCACCACTAGGAATAAGTGGCGTAACTTTCCCGAACCTCGATACCGCCCACGCCGCGCCCGGGGTATCCGCAATCGCCAGCCGAACTGTATAACCCTTACTTTTTAACCTAGAAACAATTTCTTTTATATATTCACGCTCACCGCCCCAGAGATGTGGGCAGCCGCTTACTTCTAGCAATAAGCCATCCTTACCAAAGTCATCAACAGCAACAATAGGAGCATACCTAATGCACCATTCTCCAAGTCCCCGTAATAGTTTTTCACGTCTGCCTGGCTTGTCATCCAGTACCTCCAGACCTGAACAGATTGCTTTTGCATCTGCTGCGCGCATACCTGTCTCGATTCCGGCCTCAGCTGCCAAAGGACTTATTGCAGTGATCATCATCCGCCCATGATCGGGAGCCGCAAACACAAAGGGGACCTCCGAGAGCTCAGGACGGCGGATAAGCTGCCAGTCCGCCAGTAACTGGCGAAACCATATTGAAACAAAACGTCTTTGCATATCTTTTACCCAATCTTCCTTTTCTCATCTTCTTTCCAGCCATCTTGCTGCGATACACGTTTAACTTCTAAAAAGCCCTCACCGGTCCATTCCATTATCCAGTTTCCCGGAATTCCGTTTCTCACTTTTAACAATTCGACCTGCCAGCGTGGAAAACCAAGTCCAGGCATACCATCTTCCAAAACACTCGGCAATGGGCTGATCTGCCAGCGCGCAGTAGCAATTGTACTAGCCATCCTTCGTGCATCTTTTCGCAGGATAAACCCGGTAACCCCGCTTTCTTCCACCGCAAGCTGTAACCTCCTGGATTCAATCAAACTCAAAGCATCAACTTCCGCCACCACCGCAGCTAATCCCTCACATCGTAACGCCTCCTCCATAATCCAAAGCGCATGTTTCTCCGTAGCAACATCCATGAAAATGATCCGTTCAGGCTCGACATTGAAAGCGCTAAGGGATGCTGGGAACAAACCCCTGGCCGTACTGATCCATATGCAGGCAGCTCCGTCTTTCATCAAAGCGGAAAGCAGGCCTGCAATAAAACCATCACTGGCAGCAGAATCTTCTGGAAAAACGGTGATAAACTCATGAATGGCACGTTTTGGAAACACACCCCCAGGAAAAGCATCTTCAATAGCACCAAGACCAATCCGCTCCGCTTTACTAGCAGAAGCAGGCTTGAAGCCCTGCCACATCAGGATATCCTGTTGCAGTTTGTGTACCAATTCGCTTTTCGTTCCCATATTAATTGCTAAAATAATTAGCTATTTTAATTAGCTTTTATAATTTAACAACAAACATAGTACTAAAAATGTTAGTAAAAAATGAAATGTGGAAAAGAAATGGTTTTTAGTGGAGAAATGTACTTTGGAGTGAACACCGAATTCGTTTGCCCGTTTGTAATTGTTAGAGCTGGGGATGTGTAATAACGATAGGGCGGAATAGTGGATAAGATTTTATTGCTCTTTGGAGTCATTATTCCATTCGCCGGTTCGAGTAACTGCCAAATCACTCCAAGATTTAATTTTGATCTTGTCTATACTTTCAGTTTCATAGAGCATTGGCATTTCTGGCATGTAAGGAAGAGCTGCATGAAATTCTTTGATAAGCGACTTCGCAGATGCAACTAGGTTGAATACTCTGGGCTGAAGTAATTGATATTCTAATCGGTCTTCCTCTTTAACCTCTTTTGGCAATATACTTCTGGTGTGGATGATTTCATTTCTGAGATTTTCCAGTTTGCAAAAGGTTGAATAGGATTTAAACTTTCCTGGATCGTTCATATTTAGTGCTCGGGGCAGTATTTGTCGTAATTTCTGGGTTGTAGACTTCCATCTCTGAATTTCTTTGAAATCCCACATTCTATTTCCATCCTTACCTTGTTCTGTATATGAATAATTATATGGAATCAATGCATTGCTGAGGCATTCCACAGCTGTGTATGCCATAATAATACTCATTTTAATATGCTCAAAATAGTCGTATAACTTGGATGCATCTTCATTAGAAAGATCATAGGACTCTTGTGTTTTTAGTTTAGGTTCAATTAGGGCCTTGTGAAGAGCTTTTGCAGCTTTTAGCTCTCGCTCAGAAGCATTCAGGTAGATAGCTGTCGAGTTAGGTGTATCGTACTTTATAACTGCTTTTCCGATTTTAGTTTTAACGATTTCTTGTAAGGAAATGTCTTCATTAACATCTTCAACTTCGTAAATTACTAGCTTTACTTTTCTCTTGTCTGATATTTGGTGTGTTTTTCCTTCCATAGATTTAATATTTTTTAAGAAACAGCAGGGAAAATTTGTGCCGAACTGTAGTTGAACTTCAGTGGATTGTCAATCGTGCGAAAACTCGACAATCTGATACCCATAAGCAATAAATAAATAGGGAGGCTTCATTGCTTCTTCCTTTTCATTTTCAACAACAAATCCTCTTCGATACTTTATTTCTTTTATAATTTTACCCTCTTTATCAAGTTGTCGCTCAATTACTCCACTTATTTTAAATGTTTCCCCATTAAAAGACCCATGTTGTAGGGCTCCGCCAACTGCTTTATCGCATTCGGAACTAATTACTTTTTTTATTATTTGCAGTGGTGTTAGCTCCTTTTCCGAATTATGTATTTGAGCACCATACTTACTCCCAGAACCAAAAAACAGAGTTCCATCATCAGGTAAAATTTCCTCGAAGTTATAGGATATTTTATCACTTTCTATTGTTGGAAAAAATCTTAAAATCCTTATTCTTTTCTGGCCTAGGCAGTAACCTCCAAAAATAATTTCACAAAGGCCATTTTTATTTAATATTGGTGCGAGGTCCTCAGAAACCTCTTTATACACTTTTAAAATCATGGCACCTATCGAAGGTATCGATACATCAGACATGTTAGTAATAGCTGTTATATTATTCAATACTTCACTAATTGCATCTTTTACCGAATATGCATTGATAGAACTCCCAACCACAGCTATACCAAACTGACTTTGGTATACCCACTTATCAAAGTCCTCTTTTTTACTGGCTGGTTCTTTAATCCTGAATGGAACCGCAAACAATTTAATGCCTTTGTCCATGTGTCCTGCATCGCCGAATATAATCCGTGAATCTGAAGAAAATGAAACTTTATCGCCGTCTCGTTTAATCGCAACTAAGGTCATTTAAGTACAGTATTAGTTTGGTTAAAGATATAATATAAAATAGTTTGTTAATTATACCGAAATTTATTCTGCATTTACACAATAAAAAAGTTTAGTCTTGCAACTATGGAATCCACAAATGACCGCTTCGAAAAGTTTATTCAGCTCTTCAATACATCAGAGAACGAACAACAATACAACTTTTTATTTGAAAGGTTTGACAATGGCATGCCTAGTAGTGCTTTTGGCACTATCAGACATGAAATACGAAATTGTTTAATTTATGGTATGTTTCAAGCTGCGATAACATTAACAAATCACTATATGGAGAAGTTCCTAAAAGTCGCCCTAATAAATTCTGAAGTTACTGTTATGATGACAGACTACCAGTTATTTAACGAACAAAGGGAAGCAGCCATTAAGAAATTTGGAAAGAAAGTGTTGTTCGAAAACATTAATAGTGCCTTTGATAAAAATATTATTACCGATCACGAAAAAACTGCGTTATTTCAATTTAAGAACTTGTATAGAAACACGTTTTCTCATTTTGACCATCAATCTCTGATCAGCGATCATGATATTGAGCTTCACCAATTTAGTTTTATTAATTCTGGGAAGATCTCTGACGGACAAATAAATGCAAAAAATCTACTGTTTGATTTGGGGTATGCCGATGCCGAATTTGCTAAAAGGAATGCGCTATTGTACTTTCTTGCAATTGACGATATCGCAATGAGATATGAATTAAAGCAAAGCCCTAAAATGATTCAACTTTTATTGAATCGCGGATTTGATTCCGTAAAAATATTCAATCAGATTAAGTTTGTAGGCAAAACACAATAGTCAGATCAATCTATCAATTTATCTATCATTTAGTTTCCTTATCTAAATTAGTTTTTGCAGGAATTTAAAGCTTTTACTTCCAATGATCGAACGCCAATTCCTCGGTGTCTACAAAAGTAGAATCCAATGCTGGATGATCCGCATATTCCTGGGGAGTAGCCTCACCGCTCAAGCGGTAATCACTGGAAATTGTACAGGCCTCCATCATCGAAGAAGGAATCTGCGAAACAGCAATTTCCTGAAGCCGATCATCGCTAGGTTCTTCCATCAGCCATTCCCAGCATAGATCATCAGGCGGAATGGTCGGCATGCGCTCTTTTGAATTGTGGATATACTTCATTGTTCCATTTGCCGCTGTAGTAGCAAAAGCAACTGTTCTCACCCATGCATTTTTTTCCAGATCAAACCAATCATTATAAAGGCCCACAAACCAGAAATATTCTTTTCCAACCACATTGATATGATAGGGGATTTTAGCTGTAGCCTTTAGAACCTGGCCCTGTTTGCCATAAGTGGGTTCATGCCTGGATTCGATAATGCCGGTAGACAAAACCAAACAACGGCGTTTTCTTGCCGCATCCGCCCACATCGATTTCTTGCTATCATCCTTGGTAAAAAGATTCTCACCCTTAAAGTTCAGTGTAGTATACATGCGTCTGAACTTGGTTGCTTCCTCCCGTGTTTTCAGATAACCCGGAACATAACCCCATTCGGCCTGCTGGATTTCAAAATCTTGCCTGTCATCAGTAGGAACAATAATCGCACAAGGCGCATAATTAAACCCGTTATGCACACCGACATCTAAAAAATCATAATCCCTAACTGCTTTTTCCAATTGTTTAAGCTGAATAAACTCAGCTCTCGTCACTTTTTGTCCGTTGTAATAACACATGATTTTACCTCCTTTTAGCGCGGATATGTTCCGCAATCAACTTGCCGATCTGCTGAGCTTCCTTTTGCCGCCCTTCGGGTATCGAAGTCCAGAATTTTTCATTCCTGACACTTACACCAACCGTAATAATCAACGGTTTTACACTAGTACTAAAATTCACATGGAATACTCGTTTTCCAGCAAGTTCATGTTCTGATATACGCAAAATGGTTTCGTTAAGACTCAGCTCAAAAGCCGGTTCTAATTCCCTCATTCTTAAAGTTAAATAAATAATTTAAGAAATATTCATATACAATATCATCCCTTTCGCTGTGATGATCAAGGCATAATTCTTCTTTTCTTGATATTAACATCTCTTTTTAAGAGATTGTTTAATGTCTAATCTGATGGGTCAAAATGTTTTAAATACAAGGGAATAAAACTTTTGTTAATCACCGGATGTTTAACAGGTACAATGAATAGCTATCACTTCCTTGTCTACCCAATTGATACCCAGCACCCTCAGGATTGCATTGTGCATTTCGATAGGGGCATTTACCATATCCTTATTGAAGGAAAACAGATTGGTATGATGGTAAAGGATAAAGGCGATGAAATGGGATATGCTACCCAAGATAAAGCATTAAGACCATTGATTGAAGAGATCGGAGGTCACTTGCATGAAATCCATTTAAGGGAAAAATTTGCCATCGACATCCGCTCTTTATGGACAGTGATAGTTGAAACTGCATTTGTAAACGATGAAACGCTAATGGTTTACATCAACCCAGACGCAGATTTTAATGAGTTCGCTGATTGCGTAAAAGACACCATATATGATTACGTCGAGTTTGATGAACACCTTAATTTAATCCTTTCCCAAATGGATAGTGATGAAGTAGTCGATATACAGATTAACTAACATGCTAAGGGAATAGAATTTAAAAAGATGATATTCATCCTTTTTGTTAATTTTAACGGTAAAATCAGCTCTCTCAAATGGGGAACCCCAAAACTAAAGACAAAGGAGACTTACATCTGGGAAATTGTGCATTATGCGCAAAGCGTGCTAAATTGTCCTTTGAACATATACCCCCTCAATGCGCTTTTAATAACAAACCTATATACGTACAAACCCACGAGCATTTGGTCGAAGAATCAAGCTATCTTTTCGGTAAAAAAAAGAAAAGTCAGCGTGGTTTTGGGAAGCAAACACTTTGTGAAACCTGTAATAACAATACAGGCGGTTGGTATGTAAAGGATTTTTGCAGTTTCATTAAACAAGGAATGGACATCTTGACGAACAATCAAAATCCTTATTACATCAGTGGCAGCTATAAATGTAAGCCACAAAACGTTATTAAACAGATATTACTTATGTTCTTGGCCGCCGATTCCCATGGCATAGTAAGAGATCTTCCTGGGGTTTCCGACTATTTATTAAATAAAGAAAGTTCAGCATTCCCAGATAAGGTAGATATTTACATCTATTCCAATTCATCGGCAAAAAAGCGGATGCTTGGTTATTGCGTTGTTTATGATGCAGGAAAGATATGTAAATGGTCTGAGATCAATTTTCGCCCCTTTGGTTATTTTTTAACTTATGACAGCCCACCTCCAAATGAGTACATGGTGAAAATCACGGATTTCAGTAAAGTCCCTTATGATAAAGAATACGATATCAAGCTTAACACTGCCTATCTAAAGGTTGATAATATGCTAATCGGGCATTACGATGGGATATAAACTTCTGGTAAAGCTTACTGATTGTAATTTATTAAATCATCTAGACACTGATAGATCGGTCTAGCAACCTGATATTAAATTCCCATTGCAGGCTGCTCTGTGGAGTTTCCCCTTCAGCGTAAAACGATTGTATTTCTGTCCCTATTGTTTCTACGTAGGACATGTTCTCAAGTCTTTCAACCGCATAATTAAATTCATTAATTAGTGGGCCATTTAAATCAGAATGTTTAATTATATGAAATTCATCATCATTAAAATCTTTTAAGATTCTGATTATTGCAATTTCCGCCTCGTTTAAAGTTTCTCCCATACTCAAAGATAACATTAATAAGCTTCCTCTGAAGTCTGAACTTAAACTGTTGATCAACTCAGATCGGCAATATTTTCAATAAAAACTAAGAATTGAGATAGAAAATACTTTCCAATAAAACGGATAAAAAGGCCGTGAATTTCGGGCGCTCCTTTCTCTGCGAGCGCATAATGTCCTGGCTGCGCCAGAACACCCTCCGATGAGAATAATTTAGAGTACTTACAGAATACATTAAAGTACTTAGGCTTTGGGGAGTCCCTAAACGCAGATCTAAAGGAGTCAATTGCACATGGCCCAGAAGGCTTTAAAATCCAGTCTCAAGTAATAGAAATGCCGGATCCGACTAAGAGGGTTGCTCCGGGTTTCGGTGATAAGATGACATATTTACTTAGTTTTTCAAAAAGTAAGGAAACCGACATGTATTTTTTTAATAATTATGAGGCGACATTGAAAAAAGCTGACATGAAGGATGTTATTTCGCAGACCTTTTATATTAATAAAGGTAAAGGGGTGACCGCTAAAGAAAGTTACAATCTGCTTTCGGGTCGTGCGGTAAATAAGGATGTCGTGTTGAAAAGCGGAGAAAAAGCGAACCTTTGGCTTAAGCTGGATTTTACCGAACATACTCCAGAGAAAGGTTACAAAATTGATCCTTATGGCAAAAATTATGGCTTTAGTCTTAAAGAAACAGTAGATAAATTTAATATACTGAATATGGAGAAGCCGGGATTTAAGGATCAGTTGCTTAAAAGCCTTGAACGTGGAAATCTTCATGAGGTGTCGTTTATGAAGAATGGAAAAGAAACAACCGGTTTTGTAACGGCCAATCCACAATTCAAAACCTTAGATTTCTACGACCGTGATTTGGGGCAGGTCTACAGTAAAGCTGTTGACCGCCGTGAGCCTGTGCTGAAGGAGGAAAAGAATAAAGAACAAGCAATTGCCGGTGAGATGGAGCCTCAGGTGGAAGAAAAAAAAGGACGGGGTAGATAGTTTGTAAAGCACATTTTTGTTATACAGGGGACTTTTAGTCCCCTGATTTGGTATGTCTTGACTATCGGTTTTAGAGCAAGTCAACAGCCATTTTTGGTAAATTCAATTTGTTAAAAGACAATAAGATACTTAACCTCATATAAATTATCAATTTATATGGTTGGCATAGATATTACCTTGTTTAGATTTTAAATACTTCAACTGTAAAAAGGCAAATTGTTTTCTAGGTTATATTAAAAAACGTTAATACCAATATTAAGTAAAAGGATATATAACACTCATAAATTATTGATAATAAACTTTTAATGATCTTAAACTCGTGCTAGAGTTTTTCAGTAAGGATTTACTATACAATCTTATCATTTAGCATTATGGAAATTACGGAAATTGTTACGAAGGCTGATATTCAACAGCTTAAAGAAGATATATTTCAAGAACTTAGACGAAATAGATTCTTTGGCGCAAAAACACCCCTAAAAAAGGAATGGTTAAAAAGTTATGAAGTTTGTGACCTCCTTTCTATATCAAAAGGAACTTTGAGTAGTTATAGACGTAGGGGCATAATAAGGTATTCGAAAATTGGTGGGCTTATGTATTATAAATATGAAGATATAGAACGGCTTATCGTAAAAGGCTAAGCTGAGAGCTAAATTTAAATAATAATTTTTTGCGGTCATCAAGACCTGATCTTAAAGAGCGAGGTGTCTCATCCTATATTTGCTTTTTGTCGAAATGCCCAAAGAGGTATACGAGTATCATAATTAGTTCTTCGGATTTTTGTTTTTTTAAAATTAACTCCTTAAATTGTATTAACAAAAACGGATTTTCGGTAATTATTGAATACAATAATTAAGCTAGAATCTTGGGTACAAAAGGTGAAAAAATCATAACCCAAATCGTAACCATAAAAAGAATTAGGTTTTTAAGTTATTGTTATACAGGTGGTTATATAAGTGTTTCGCTTCCTGCCATCCCGACGAAACAAGGATTCAAAATCCGTCAAAAACCCTCTAAATCAATTGATTAGAGGGTTTTTTTATTGAATTCAGAATAATGATCATCAACCACTTTCAACCCAAATCTCTATCTAAATTTGGATTAAAGAAAGCAGCAGATTTTATAATATAGTGGTCAAAATTTAATGACCTCAGCCTTTGAAAGTTTAAGCGTTCCGGTCAATAATTGATGTGCCTGGCTAAATTCTTTTGCTGAACCTGTTCGTAGACTTTCAATTTACCGGGATAATCCAGAAGTGGCAGGCCAATCAGTTTTCCTGGATTTAAGCTCCTGTCCCGGTATGCGATCACAGCGTTACAGGTTTCCATCCTAGTCTTTTTAAACACTTTGCTGAGTTGCTTTGCATCTATAAGAATATCTCTTGCAGCAATATCAATAAAAAGTAAGAACTCAAAATCCATTGTAAAGAGGCAGGATATTGCAAGGTGCATGAGATAAAGGCCAATAGTTTAAGCAGATAAAGATAGGGCATCTGAATGCATTTTTTTTTCTGATTACATCATTGCTCACCATCTCATTATACCGTTAATTTGTGCATAAATAAAATCTTTCTCGTTTCCAGTAAGTTACCCCAACAGCGTTTGTAAATGGTGTTTAATATGGTAATTTTGTGGAATGAAGGTTAGGGTAGTTGCTATTTTGGATACACAATTTAAACATGAGCCAGCGCTGGCCAAGATCATGAACAACAGGTTGCAGACGGCGGCGAAAGAACTACAGGAATTCCATTTTGCCAGTCTTCATGAAAGAAGATCTACAGCACACTGCCTGACAATCCACTTAAGTTACAGTCAGAAATATAAGATTCGGTACTCTTTCATTGGCGAGGTACCTGCAGATATTGAATATCTGGTGGCAGAAAGATGTGGTCGGCTTGGGTATATACTTTCCAGGAGTGTGCTAAGCGAGCAGGTTGGGAGGTCTTGGTAAGAAGCAACAGTATCATGGAATAGTGGGTGCTTTTTCATATCTATCTAGTATGATACGGATTGAAACTTCATAATATTTATCTCTGACTCCGCAGATAATCCCGGCATGCTTTCCATAGGTGTGCCTTAGCCGCTGCCGGATGTTCTCAAGGCCTGTGTGAAAACCTGTGTCGTTCAGGCCGGTGTTGATCAGGTTAGATGTTTCAATTGTGAAAACTCCTTGTTTTAATTTCAGGATGATTTTTCCAGGATCCTCAGGTTGACTAAGATTTCCGTGTTTGATCATGTTTTCGGTCAGACTAAGCAAAACAAGAGGGATGGTGCGGATTTGTTCTATTTCCCCGCTGTAGTTGAACTCGATAAAAAGATCGGGTTGCCTGATCCTGCTCAGCTGCAAAAGGTTCTCTACTTGTTGGATTTCTTCTTCCAATGGCATTAGTTCCGGGCCATGTTCGCATTCCAATGCATGACGCATCAGTTTCGAAAGGTGCCTTACCGCTTCTGCGGCCCTGGCTTCGGTTTTATGTGTACTGTTATAAATGTAGGTTAACGTATTGAATAAGAAATGCGGATTTATCTGTGCTTTGAGATAGGAGTTTTTGGCGTCAGCCAGCTCGATGGCGATCTCTTTTTGTTTTAACTGTTTTTTAATAGCATCTTTTTCCAGTGCGGCTGTTCGTTGCTTTTGTTGGATATAGCGCTCAATGAAATAGTAAGCTGTTGCAAAGAGTATAAAATATATTCCCCTCCATAATGTTGAGTACACAAATTTCAAATCAATAGCCTGAAGATCCGAAACGAAAGGCCATTTGGATCTGGAAAGAACTTGGTCTGCCAGATAGGCAACCCCCATGTACATGCATATTTCTATTGTGATCAACAGGGCCATTTTTAGGTACACTGTATGTAAGTGCCTTAACGATTTTTTTAAGCACCAGTTCGGCATGGATGTAAAAAAGACTGATATTGATCACATAGTGTACGAAATAGTTGAACATTGAACCCTTTATCCTGAGGATCAAGACAACAAAAAGGTATTCATAGAGGATGAAAATAAACCAGGCGAAGATGTGCCATCGGTAATTTTTTAGCCAGTTTTTCATTTTATTTTTTAAGTTAAAATTTTGTTTCACATCAGTTAATATTGGCCTTGCATAAGCAATAATTTTGGCGCAGCAGCAGCGGCTGCCAATCTGATCAATTGCCTTAAAACAAATGGCTTTAACAACATTAAACAAAATGATTACAGTAAGGATGAAATTTGGGATCCAAGAGATGGCATGCAGGCACCCAATGAACTAATCGTTAAAGATCTGGTTAACCATGGTAATCTAAATAAATATAAAACTGAAATAAAATCGCTCAAGCCGCTTTCATTGAATGAGTTGATAGCGGTAGCCCAAAAATTCCCTAAAATGACCATAGCTAAACTAAATTGATTTTATGAACCTAGTGCCTACAATAGCCATTTCAGCACCAAAGCATAAAGCCTTTAACTTGTTAAAGGCTTTGTGCTAAACTGTTGTTTATTCGGTTTTTTGTTGCATTATAGACAGGATGGGCGCAGACTTTAGCCGCAAATTCTGGAAATATATTTTTTTAACGGCCTGTTGTTTGGGTAAAAGAATACTCTCATTAAAAGTAAAGGCAATTTTACTGACTATTCTTCTTCCTTTTTCAAGGTCAGTAGTAAAAAATATAGTCTTATTTTCAAGGTAGTTGTTATTAGTCGAATCTAATTTGGTGGCCTTTTCATCGCTACACAGACCAATCCGGTAATTTTCCTTTTTATAAAAACGGATGGCAGGTTGGAGAATTTCATTAGGATTTAGATGCTTTTGCCAACCATTTTTCTGTTCAATGAGCCTGTCAATCTCCAGATATTTTCCTCCACTGGACAGATGGTATGCCCATTTGAAGTTAACGTTCTGATCGTTGCTTCGTACCTCCTTGCGTTTTAGGGTTTGGAAAAGGAGTTCTCCCTTACCCAGGCTGCCAAAGAAAAAAGTATTAAAGTAGTTGATGTTGACAAAATTCTTAATATCAAATAAGTTGTTCTGGTAGGTCAACATATCCCATTTTACCCTTGGCGGAATGGTTGTGATGTAAATTACCCTATTCTGCTTTTCAGAAATTAATAAGTATTGAATCTCTTGCCGCTCTTTTTTATAGGTAACAGATTGATCTTCACAGTCGCATTTAACCACACTGGCAGGGTTGTTTGGACTGTTTTTGTAGTAAAAGCCTTTCTCTGGCTTTTCTCTGCAGATTTCCCGCATGTATAGCGTATAGGTTTCGTCGACAACAATACTGTCGAGCTTATTGGCAGCTTTATCTGCTGCGAAATCTTTCTCCTTATAATATACAAGACTTTTATTTCTGATCTTAGTGCTCACTTCGTGAATGTTGCAGGCTGCTAAACTCAATGCAAGAATTGTGATGGCTAGTTTTTTCATTTGGTTCCGAATTTTGTTCTTGATTGAAAGTAAGATCCGCCTAAAGAATAGTGTCTGCTGTAAGGGACCTGGTGGTAAGCATCGTTTCCACTATAGTGGATCATATTCTGGAAATCCCATCTGTTATAAGGATTGTTGATTCTAAAAAAAGCCGAAACACCTCTTGAAACATCTCCTGCCGAAAAGCTCCAGAAACTCTTATTGTAATACCCTTCTTCTATGGGTTTATAGTTCACGAACATCAGATTCATATTGCCGGCCAGATCAAAAGCCTCTTCCTGAAATCCGGAAAATTTATGATAACTGATGGAGAATTGATTGAGATCGTTTTTGGCATTAAGATTAACTGCTGCAAATCCACCTCCGGTAAAGTACCGGTCCTCTCCATCTCCAATACCTATGTCTTGAAATCCACCACCGTCATTGTAATAGTTAAACTGAAATGCGCCTATATGCGCATTAATAAAACCTATACGTTGTGTCGTTTTCTTGCCAGGATCCAGGGCAAATATCACATTTGTACCAACCGACATCGAATAGCGATAGGGATTTTCAAGAGCCGGTTGAACAAATTCAGTAAAATAATAAAGTGGTTTATTTCTCCAGCTGAGTTCTTCATTTGTCATTTTTTGAATTACGTAATTGATCCCTGTGGTCGCTGTAGCTGCAATCATGATATCGGAAGTGAGATTTTTCTTTGCACCCGGAGATCCAGATCTTGTGCCCAATCCACGATAATAAATCTGCCACTCAATATTCACCGAAGGATAAAGTGCATTTTCAAAAAGCCCTTGGCCAACACCGGCATTAAGGCCAAAGCGTAACTGGGGTATGCCTTTTAAAAATTCGATGGAGGCCTTCGCCGAAATGCCCAACTGGGTGGAGGAAGCGGGATTTGGAGGGGCAAGGCTGCTCTGGGCAAGTGCAATGTTGCAACTAATGGTACAGCACACTGAAAACAAGAGCAATTGTTTTAGATGGATGTTCATGGTATTTGTCTGGTTTGATTTTGGTCAGCTTTTAGCTGCCTATGATGAAGTAAATTTATTACCTGCCGTCTGTTAAATCAATACCTAGTATCGGGTATATCGTAGAAGTATTCATGTTATGGCCCTTAATATACTGTCCATTTTAGCATTACAACTTTTACCCTGAGGGTTTCTTTTGGCAATAGCGCATTACAGTAAATCCAGTTAACCTTTTGTTAAATTATAGTCAACAAATGCGTTTAGTAAGGATCATGAAAATTTATTAATTGGTGTTAAAATGAAATTTTTAGGCTTAAACAAACTGTTTTCTGTCCCAAAACTTACTGATCATTCGGTATTTGGGTAAAAAGCAATCTCTAATAACCGATTTATGGGTGCAAATCATTAATTCTGGACGTAAAACACAATTTTCAGAATTCAAATCTGAAGATCAACTTCATTTAAACTTCATAAATATGCATTTATTTCGCTTTCGAATTAAATCATTGTGTAACCCTAATTTCTTGAGGTCAAAAGTAAGTTCCGCGCTGCGGTTACGTACTCTTTCATCATAAATCGGTTGCCCAACGGAAACTAATTAGCAAAAAAATAAATCAGATTAAACCATTCAACAAAAAAAGATGAAAAGAGTTGTCATATGCTTAGGCTTGTGTACTTTGCTTTACGTAACGGGTTGTACCTCGAAAAAAGAAGAAAAAGAAGAAGTAGCTACTTATGCGGTAACCACACCGCTAAGAATGGATACTTCATTTACCAAAGAATATGTTTCGCAGATTAAATCTGTCCGGAATATAGAAGTGAGGGCCATGGAAAAGGGTTACTTGCAAAATATTTATGTAGATGAAGGCCAGCATGTAAAAGCAGGTCAGATTTTATTTAAAATTATGCCTAAAGCGGCGCAATCAGAACTGTTAAAAGCGCAGGCAGAAACAAAATCGGCAGAAATTGAACTGGAAAACACCAGAATGTTGTCTGATAAAAATATTGTTTCCAAAAATGAACTGGCCATGGCCAAGGCCAAACTACAATCGGCAAATGCCGAAACCTCATTGGCAAAATTTCACTTATCCAATACCGAAATCAGGGCACCCTTTGATGGTACCATCGACCGTATTCCTTTAAAATTGGGAAGTTTGGTTGATGAGGGCGCTTTGTTAACCAGTCTATCCGATAACAGTCAGGTTTTCGCTTATTTCAACGTATCCGAGCCAGAATACTTAAACTATCAAAGTGCTGCAAAAGCTAAAGGTCAGCAGGAAGTGAGCCTGTTATTGGCCAATAACGAGTTGCTGAAATGGAAGGGTAAAGTCGAAGTGATCGAAAGTGAGTTTGATAACGAGACTGGAAATATCGCTTTCAGGGCCAGGTTTAACAATTCAGACAACCTGCTGAAAAACGGTGAAACCGGTAAAATCCAGATGGTTGTTCCTTTAAAAAATGCTTTGGTCATCCCGCAGAAAGCCACTTACGATATTCAGGATAAAACCTATGTTTTTGTGGTGGATAAAAATAACAAAGTACATTCGAGGGTGATCACGATTGCGGGTGAGGTGCCGGATTTGTATATCATTGGCGATGGCATCACTACAGGTGATAAAATATTGCTCGAAGGTGTACAGAAGGTGAAAGACGATGATAAAATTGCCTACAAATTCCAGCAGCCTCAGGACGTGATGAAACAATTGAGATTGAAAACAGAATAATCTAAACCCTCCATACTTATTTTATGTTTAGTAAATTCATACAAAGGCCCGTCCTTTCTATAGTAATATCGCTTATCATTGTGTTTCTTGGTGTGTTGGCCATCAGCTACCTGCCGGTTACACAATTCCCTTCTATATCTCCGCCTAAAGTAAATATTACGGCAGAGTACCCGGGGGCAAATAACGAGTTGTTGATTAAATCGGTGGTTATTCCGCTCGAGCGTGCACTTAATGGTGTACCGGGCATGAAATATATCGCTTCTGATGCAGGTAATGATGGTGAAGCTTCGATCCAGGTGGTATTTAACCTGGGTACCGATCCCAATCAGGCATCGCTTAACGTGCAAAACCGCGTTGCGGCGGTTACCAATAAACTTCCTCCTTTAGTGGTTCGTGAAGGGGTGAAAATTACCCGCGAGGAGTCGAACATGTTGATGTATATCAACCTGTATAGTAAAGACCCTAAAATGAACCAGAACTTCCTGTACAATTACGCGGATATCAACTTGCTTTCTGAGCTGAAAAGGGTTGATGGTGTAGGTTTTGCGGATATTCTGGGCGACAGGGATTATGCAATGCGGATCTGGCTAAAACCCGACCGTATGCAGGCCTATAAAATTTCAGTTGATGAGGTGATGAAGGCACTTGATGAGCAAAGTTTAGAAGCCTCACCAGGTAAAACAGGGGAGAGTTCTGGTAAACGTTCGCAGGCTTTCGAATATGTGTTAAAATATTCCGGTCGTTTTAGTACCAAAGAAGGATACGAAAATGTGGTATTGAGGGCAAGTGCCAACGGCGAATTGCTTCGTTTAAAAGATGTTGCGGATGTCGATTTTAGTGCTTCTGCCTATAATTTATATTCTACCTTAAACGGTAAGGCTTCTGCGGCAATTGTTTTAAAACAATCATATGGCAGTAACGCCAGTCAGGTAATTAAAGATGTGAAGGCTAAAATGGCCGAGATCAAAGATAGCTCTTTCCCTAAAGGCCTGGATTATGAAGTAAGTTACGACGTTTCTAAATTCCTGGATGCCTCAATTGAGAAAGTAATCCATACCCTGGTAGAAGCCTTTATTTTAGTAGGTTTAGTGGTATTCCTGTTCCTTGGCGACTGGCGTTCTACGCTTATTCCGGCCATTGCCGTTCCTGTATCTTTAATCGGAACTTTTGTGTTTATGCAGTTCTTTGGCATCACGCTTAACTTAATTACCCTGTTTGCATTGGTGCTGGCTATTGGTGTGGTGGTAGATGATGCGATTGTAGTAATTGAAGCAGTGCACGCCAAGATGGAGCATAACCGGAAACTCTCGGTATTAAGAGCTACGCAAGAGGCCATGAAAGAAATTGGCGGGGCCATTATCGCCATTACCTTTTTAATGGCATCGGTGTTTATCCCGGTGGCTTTTATGTCGGGGCCAGTAGGTATTTTCTATCGCCAGTTCTCCATTACCATGGCTACGGCAATTATCCTTTCGGGTATTGTGGCTTTAACACTTACGCCAGCCTTATGTGCCATCATGTTGAAAAACAATCATGGATCGAAGAAAAAGAAAACGATCATTGATAAGCTGTTAGATGGTTTTAACAATGGTTTTGCAAAACTTTCCGGCAAGTATGAGTTTGTATTAACCAAAATGGTGAGCCGTAAGATCTTAACCTTTGGTATACTGATTGCATTTTGTTTGGGTGTTTGGGCTTTGAGTGGAAGTGTTCCATCCGGGTTTATCCCGAACGAAGATCAGGGGATGGTATATGCCATTATCCAAACGCCTCCGGGATCTACTTTAGAGCGTACCGATCAGATTGCAGAGAAACTGCAAAAGATGTGTGAAGATATTGATGGTGTAAAATCGGTTTCATCTTTGGCCGGATATGAGATTCTTACCGAAGGAACAGGATCGAACTCAGGTACCTGCTTAATCAACCTGAAAGACTGGAGCGACCGTAAACATTCGGCAGTGGAGATTATTGAAGAATTGGAGGAGAAATCGAAATCGATCCCTGGTGCAACCATCGAATTTTTCCAGCCGCCAGCAGTTCCGGGTTATGGTGCGGCGGGAGGTTTCGAACTACGTTTACTGGATAAGGCAGGTAGCGGCGATTACAAAAAGATGGAAACCGTAGCCAACGATTTTGTAAAAGAACTGAACAAGCGCAAAGAGCTATCTTCTGTGTTTACTTTTTACAGTGCGAGTTTCCCGCAGTACATGTTAGATGTCGACAATGATATTGCGCAACAAAAAGGCGTAAGTATCGATAATGCGATGAACACCCTGTCTACTTTTGTGGGTAGTAACTACGAAACCAGCTTTATTAAATACGATCACCAGTATAAAGTAATTGTTCAGGCATTGCCACAATACCGGGCTTTGCCAGAAGATATTTTAAAGCTGTCGGTTAAAAATGACCGCGATGAAATGGTGCCATTCTCTGCGTTTATTAAAATGCGGAAGGTGTATGGTTTATCGGAGATTACCAGACATAATATGTACAACGCGTCTGAAATCAGCGGACAGAGTGCTCCGGGTTACAGTTCGGGTGAGGCCATTAATGCCATTACCGAAGTGGCCAAGAAAACGCTTCCAAGGGGATTCGGTATCGATTGGGCAGGTATTTCGAAGGATGAGGTATCGAGAGGAAACGAAGCGATTTATATCTTCCTGATATGTTTAGGATTCGTATATCTGGTATTGGCAGCGCAATATGAAAGTTTCATTTTGCCACTTTCGGTAATCCTTTCCTTACCTGCGGGTATTTTTGGTGCCTTCCTGTTCCTGAAATTATTAGGGCTGGAAAACAACATTTATGCACAGGTAGCGATGGTAATGCTGATCGGTTTACTTGGGAAGAACGCCGTGTTGATTGTGGAGTTTGCCGCACAAAGGCATGCTCAGGGTGCCACGGTATTAAAAGCGGCGATGGAAGGTGCAAGTGTGCGTTTCCGTCCGATTTTAATGACCTCTTTTGCCTTTATTGCAGGTTTGATTCCTTTGATGATCGCTTCGGGGCCTGGAAAAATTGGTAACCGTACCATCGGATCTGCAGCTGCAGGCGGTATGCTTTTCGGTACTATTTTCGGGGTAGTGGTTATTCCCGGGCTGTATTACATCTTCGGATCGATAGCTGCAAAACATAAGCTGATCAAAATTGAAGAAGAACATCCATTAACTGAAGAAATTGAAGATAATGTTTAAGAAAAATATTTATAAAGGCCTTGGTTTAGTGCTGATATGTGCCGCATATACCGCATGTAAATTACCAGAAGTGGCCCAACGCACCGAAAATAAAGCGGTACCTGTTACCTTTAACGGTTCGCAGGATACTGTAAGCACAGCGCGTATACAATGGCGTCAGTTTTTTACCGATCCAAATCTGGTAAACCTGATTGATACCGCCTTGAAAAATAACCAGGAGCTGAATATTACGCTTCAGGATATCGAGATTGCGAAAAACGAGATCAAAGCAAGAAAAGGAGAACTTTTACCAAGTGTAACTTATGGCGTGGGTGCCGGATTGGATAAGGTTGGGCGTTATACCAGTTCGGGTGCCGGCGATGCTTCTACTGAAATTACCCCTGGCAAAGAAGTGCCTGAAATATTGCCCGATTACAGGTTTGGTTTACAGGCCAATTGGGAAGCCGATATCTGGCACAAATTGCGTAACGCGAAGAAAGGCGCCATTAGTCATTATTTAGCAACCGTTGAAGGCAAAAATTTCGTGGTAACTAATTTAATTGCTGAAGTAGCCAATTCATATTACGAATTGTTAGCTGCCGATAATCAATTGGAGACCGTTAAAAAGAATATTGAGCTGCAGAAAAATGCCTTGGAACTGATGAAAATCCAAAAACAAGCGAGTAGGGTTAATGAACTAGCTGTGCGTAAATTTGAGGCTGAAGTATTAAGTTCAAAAAGTTTGGAGTTCGATATTCAACAGAATATTACCGAAACGGAGAACAAAATTAATTTCCTTTTGGGCCGTTTTCCGCAACCGGTTATCAGGGATAAATCTAGCTTTACCGATTTGGTACCGCCTACAGTACAAACTGGCTTACCCGCTCAGTTATTGGCCAACCGTCCGGATATTAAGCAGGCAGAGCTCGAATTGGCCGCTGCTAAGCTGGATGTAAAAGTAGCTAAAGCGCAGTTTTATCCTTCATTGGGTATTTCAGCAGCAATTGGTTATCAGGCTTTTAATCCTTCATATTTGTTGAGAACACCTGAATCGTTGATCTACTCGTTGGCAGGAGATTTGGCCGGACCGCTCATTAACAGAAATGCCATCAAAGCCGAGTATTCAACCGCAAATGCAAAACAGTTACAGGCAGTATACGATTACGAAAAGACCATTCTGAATGGGTATATCGAGGTAGCGAACCAAATGTCGAAAATTGGTAACCTGCAAAAAAGTTACGACCTGAAATCGAAGCAGGTAGTAGCGCTTACCCAATCGATCGATATTTCGAACGATTTATTTAAATCGGCAAGGGCAGATTATTTTGAGGTATTGATGACCCAACGCGATGCCCTGCAATCTAAGTTGGAGCTTATCGAAACCAAAAAACAACAGTTAAATGCTGTAGTTGATATTTATCACGCGCTTGGTGGTGGATGGAACTAGATAAATCATAACCATGCAAGTCATTTTATCCTTATAATTCTAAGGCTGTTCCAATTGGGGCAGCCTTTTTCTTTTTTCATTCCGGGCGTTGCGAAAAATCTTTTTTGCAGCTAAAGCGCGTTGAATAATCAATCGTTTACAATGATAAAATTGCTTAGCTAATTATACACAAGTGCAAACCAGAGCAACTTTTTGTATTATTCATTTTTTTATCATAAAATTTATTTCGCAAACAATGGCATTCGCTTAGGGTTAATTTAGTGTACAGATTGATCATTATATCTAGAATAAAAATGGGAAACAAAACTTTTAAATTTGGCAACCTGGAAATTAACCGTTTAGGTTATGGCGCCATGCAATTAACAGGTAATGGTGTTTTTGGCGAAGTGGAAAACCGCGAAAACGCAATAACCGTTTTGAGGGAAGCCGTTGCAAATGGCGTTAATTTTATTGATACAGCCGAAGCTTATGGACCAAAATTTAATGAATCGCTTATTGCCGATGCATTATCACCTTTTCAAAAAGATCTTTTTATCGCCACTAAAGGTGGTTTTGACCGGCCAGGTCCGAACAACTGGGTGCCTAATGGTAATCCTGAGAAAATCAGGAAGGATATTGAAGGAAGCTTACAGCGTTTAAAAGTAGACTCGATTGATTTATGGCAATTGCACCGTATCGATCCTAAAGTGAATGTATCCGAAACCCTTGCTCCGGTTATTGAAGCGGTGAAAGAAGGAAAAATAAAACATGTTGGCCTATCCGAAGTAAGCATCGAGCAGATTAAACAGGTTCAGGATATTCTGCCGATTGTTTCCGTTCAAAATTTATATAACCTGGCCAACAGGCAGTGGGAGAGTGTACTGGATTTTACCGCCGAACAAGGATTGGCTTTTATTCCCTGGTTTCCTCTGGCTTCAGGTCCTGATAAACTGGAAGATAAGATTAAAGCAATTGCACAAAAACATCAGGCCACAACAGCACAGATTGCATTGGCCTGGTTGTTAAAAAGATCATCAAACATTCTTTTAATTCCCGGTACAAAATCAGTGGATCATTTAAAGGAGAATTTAAAAGCGAGTGAGATCGAATTAACTGATGCAGAATTTGAAAGTTTAGCACAGTAGTTTGTTCTTAAGTTACACTTCCCGTCAGGATGCCCACAGATATGACACAAATGTTTTATTCGTGGGCATTTTCCTTTTATGCTGACGCCCGTTTGTAACAATAAAATCGTTAGGCTATGGATACACTCGTTTGGAAACCGGCCCAAGCCGGTTATTTTTTATCTCTTTTATCCCGCCATAAACCGATAAATTTTGTGTTTAAAACCATTCATTTTTGTCATTTATTGAAAATATTGTCTGATATTTAAACATGAAAAAAGTCTTCCTATTCACCGCTATTTTATTTTCTATCATTTTTCAAAAAGCCATGGCGCAAAGTAAAACCGAAAATGTACCTGCTGTTTTAAACCATATTGCCGTTTATGTGGCTGATCTAAAGACCGCAACAGCTTTTTATGAAAGTGTTTTTAACCTTAAAATCATTCCAGAGCCTTTTAAGGACAACCGCCATACCTGGTTTACTTTAGGCCCGGCCGGACAGTTACATTTAATCCAGGGCGCTAAGGGCAATGAAGTTTTCGATAAAAACGGACATTTATGTTTTAGTGTTCCTTCAGTTGATGAATTCGTGAAGAAACTAAATGAAAAGAACATCAGTTTTGAAGATTGGGCTGGAAAAGAAAAAGGAATTACCCTAAGGGTTGATGGTGTAAAACAGATTTATTTCAAAGATCCTGACGGACATTGGCTGGAGGTAAACGACGCCAGGTAAATTTTTTACTACGTCCGAATATTGCTTTACATCATACCTTATATTTAGGTCTTATTTACTCAACCTATGAAACTTAAATCCCTGAAGTATTTTCTTACCGTCTCTTTAATTATTGGTTCTATTGCACTATCAAAAGCCCAGAACGAAAAAGCTGAAGCAGATTTTAAAACCGTAATGGAGAAGTACAATGCTGTAGGTGCTTCGGTTGCTGTGGTTAAAGAGGGTAAGGTCATTTATACCCATTCTTTCGGTCTCAAGGATTTGGAAAGTAAAAAGCCCTTAAGTGACCAGGATATTTTCAGGATTGCATCAATCTCCAAATCCTTTTCGGCAACATCCATTATGCAGCTTGTAGAAGCCGGTAAAATAAGCTTAGATGATGATTTTGGGGATCTTGTTGGTTTTAAGATCAGAAACCCTAAATTTCCTGAGCAGAAGATCACCTTAAAAATGGCATTATCGCACACTTCCAGTTTAAACGATTCGCAGGGATACTTAAATCTGGATGTAATTAATCCTGATAAGAACCCCGAATGGGCAAAGTGTTATAACGATTATGCCCCAGGTACTAAATTCGATTATTGTAACCTTAATTTTAATCTGATTGGAACCATTATCGAAAAGAAATCGGGCGAACGCTTCGATAATTATGTAAAAAACCATGTGTTAAAGCCTTTAGGACTTTACGCTGGCTATTGTGTGGATTCGTTAGATAGTACACGTTTTGTTCAGCTGTACGAATACCATGCAGATACTAAAACCTATACTCCATCGCCAACAGCATATGCGCCGAGAAGAACAGAAATCGCCAATTATATCATGGGGTACAGCACGCCTATCTTCTCACCAACAGGAGGCATGAAGATTTCTGCGATCGACCTCGCTAAATACATGATCATGCATATGAACTATGGCAGTGCTAATGGTGTTAAAATTATCAGTAAAAAGAGTGCTAAAAAGATGCAGACCTCACTGAGCGATGATGAAGGTTATGGTTTTGCCATCAGAACCGCTGATACGTTAATCCCCGGCGTTAAACTAAAGGGACATACAGGTTCTGCTTATGGCTTGTATAGTACGATGTTTTTCAATCCGAAAGAGAAATTCGGCTTTGTCATCATTACCAATGGTATCAATGCAACTTATACCGATGGCTTTCCCGATTTTAGCCGAGCAGCCATCAATAGTTTATATCAGAACTTTGTTAAATAAATACTGTTAAAGCAAATTGGATAAACCATTCTTATGGTAAAAAACACTTAAGATTTTGATTCCTGCTTTCGGGCGACTTACATCGTTGCCTTTTTGCTTTTGGTCAAAAATATTTTTAACGGCAGGCTGGTCAATCAAATGCGAACTATCTGTGATTGGTTTGCTATCAAAGCTCACCTGGTTTCGGTTTTCATTTATTTTAAAACTCATCTTAATCTTATTGGTTGGCGAATCGTTGATAAGTACTTCCGGATTTAATTTTTTCCATCATTAAATATTCCTTTAATACGGAAAATTCCATACTCTGTATCGCTTTAACAACTGACTTTAGTTTATCACCAGTTATACCCAGGCGTGTAGCCCAGTAATCGCGGTCTTTTTCATCCGCAATTTCAATAAACTCTTTTCTGGCATTCATCGAACTAATTTGGTATTCCATCTTTTACAAATTTTTGGTTAGTAATATTCAAGAAACAACGTCAGTTCTAATTTGGTTTTGGGGTTTTGTCAGGGAATTCTAAAATAATTTGGGTTTTGAAATCCTGGTTTTCGGTTTTTTTTGAATTATTCTGAAATAGTCGACAAGAGAGGATATAATGCAAATCTAAAAAAATCGATTTAGGACCGTCCTTTTAAATGTATATTCTTGTTTTTATAAAGAGTCCTTACAAAACATTAGATTATCGGATAGCCTTCTTGTAATTGAGATGTAATATGATTTTTACAAATGCTAGATCATTTTGTATCCCTGCCTTTGGTTGCCCCCAAAGGAAATTTTATCTTGACAATCTTTTAGTGTTATTCATTTCGATATTAATTCCGATCAATTTTGTAAGTGATTCGAGGGCAACGCATGGATTTGCTTTTCGCAACCCATAACATTGCATTATTGCATTTTCCAATTTTTGCGAAGGCCCATCGCAAAAAATTGCTTGGCTATGCAGAAGAAACAGAAACAGTATCTACAATATAGCTTAAACTAAAATTTGTTTTTTAAGGTTTTAATATCCGTTTCAACAGCGGTTACTAAAACCTTTTTTGTTATATGGCTGTTTTATAGCTGTCTAATCAAATATTATTATGGATAATAAACAAAAAACCGGAAGTGCTGATCGTAATAGGATCAACATTAACGAAGGTTATGAGCTAGATTATTGGTCGAACAAATTTGGCGTAAGCAAGGATAAACTGAAAGCAGTTGTACAAACAGTAGGTACATCGGCAAACGCTGTAGCGGATTTTTTAAAAAAATAAAGTATTGATTATGAGTCTGGAAAAGTATGTTGCCAAACGCGATTTCTCAAAAACTGCAGAACCTAAATCGGGTAAAAGCAGCGATCGGAACAAATTACATTTTGTGATCCAAAAGCACGACGCATCGCGTTTACACTATGATTTCAGACTCGAAATGGAAGGTGTTTTAAAAAGCTGGGCAGTACCCAAGGGTCCGTCAACTGATCCGAAAATGAAACGTTTGGCCATGATGGTAGAGGACCATCCATACGATTACAAAGATTTTGAAGGCATCATCCCGCAAGGTGAATATGGAGGAGGAACCGTGATTGTTTGGGACGAGGGTACCTACGAACCGATTGAAAACATCAAAGGCAAAAAAGCGCAGGAAAAACATCTTTTGGGCCAGTTAAAAGACGGGTCTTTAAAAATCAAACTTTATGGAGAGAAACTGCACGGTGAATTTGCCTTAGTTAAAACCCATGGCATGGGCGAAAATGGCTGGTTGCTGATCAAACATAAAGACGATTATGCCTCAACCAAGGATATCACCAAAGAAGATAAATCTGTGCTTTCGGGAAAAACAATTGAAAAGATGGAGAAAACATCCGATAAAGTTTGGAAAGAAGGAAAGGAGCAGAAATTAAAACCTGAAAAAAAAAGCCCTGAGCAAAAAGCCAGCAAAGCAACAGCTTCAGTAGGCGATGATGTTCAGGTGGATATTAAAGCCATCTTAAAGAAAGCACCAAAAAGCACCATTCCAAAAGGCATAAAACCGATGCTGGCCACATTGGTAGATGAACCTTTTGATGATCCCAACTGGCAGTACGAGGTGAAATGGGATGGATACCGTGCCCTGGCATTTGTCAATAAAGGAAAAGTTGAACTTTTCTCCAGAAACAATAAATCCTTTAACGAAAAATTTTATCCCATTTACGACTTGCTTGGTGAGTGGAAAATCAATGCTGTATTGGACGGTGAGATTCTGGTATTAAACAATAAAGGTGTATCTAATTTCGGTTCGCTGCAGAACTGGCGGAGTGAAGCTGATGGCGAACTCGTGTTTTATGTATTCGATATCCTGTGGTATGAAGGTAAAAACCTGATGGAACTGCCGCTTTATCAACGACAAGCTATTTTGAACGATGTGTTGCCAACAGACGATGATCGCGTGCGCTTAGGGAAAGTGTTTAAAGCCAGCGGTGTAGATTTTTTCAATGCAGCCGAAAGAATGGGACTGGAAGGAATCATTGCTAAAAAAACAGATAGCACATATGCCTCAGAACGTAGATCGAAGGAGTGGCTAAAAATAAAGGTGCATAAACGACAGGAAGTAGTGATCGCGGGCTTTACCAAAAATGAGGATACTTCGAAATCTTTCAGTTCTTTGTTATTGGGTGTTTATGAAAAAGGCAAGTTGCAATATGTAGGCAAGGTTGGCACAGGATTTTCAGATAAATTGCAAAAAACAATGATGGAACAGTTTAAAACCCTGATCATCGACAAAAGCCCCTTCGAAAGTATTCCTGATGTAAATAAGCCTTCACGATTTAGGCCAAATCCACCCAAGGCCAAAGCGACATGGCTAAAACCCGAACTGGTTTGCGAAGTTGCTTTTGCCGAGGTAACCGAAGATGGTGTCTTTCGGCATCCATCTTTTCAGGGGATGCGCGAAGATAAAAAAGCAAAAGAAGTTGTTCTCGAGGAAGAAGCGCCAACCGCTGAAATCGTGGTCGAAACTAAAGAGGAAGATCAACATGCAAAGGCCATAAAACCGCCGAAAGGCAAGGAACCTAAAACACTCTTAAATCCTAAAGACGAAACCCAGGTCAGGAAAGTTAAGGGGCATGAGCTTAAGTTTACCAACCTCAGTAAAATATATTGGCCGGAAGATAAGGTAAGTAAAAGGGATATGTTTAACTATTATTACCAGGTTGCCGAATACATTTTGCCATATCTAAAAGATCGCCCCCAATCACTTAACCGCTTTCCAGGTGGAATCCATGGTCCGAGTTTTTACCAGAAAGATGTAAAAGGAAAAGCACCCGATTGGGCAAAAACCTTTCCATATGAAAACGGGGAAGGAGAAAAAAAGGAATATCTGGTGGGTACGGATGAAGCTTCATTACTGTGGATGGCCAGTTTAGGCTGCATTGAAATGAACCCCTGGTTTAGCCGGGTACAAAATCCGGATAATCCGGATTATTGCGTCATAGATCTTGATCCCGATAAACATACTTTTGATCAGGTGGTAGAAGCGGCATTAGAAACCAAAAAGGTTTTGGATGCCATAGATGTGCCGAGTTATTGTAAAACATCGGGCTCAACGGGTATGCATATTTATATCCCTTTAAATGCGAAATACAGTTATGATCAGAGCCAGATGTTTGCCAAGATTGTGGTTACCCTCGTTAATAAGCAGATACCTAACTATACCTCACTAGAGCGAATGGTGGCTGCCAGAAAAGGCAAAATGTATTTAGACTTTTTGCAGAATAGGCCAGGGGCAACCATTGCAGGACCTTATTCATTACGTCCGAAAATTGGTGCAACGGTATCCATGCCTTTGCATTGGGACGAAATTAAGCCAGGCTTAAAGATGAAGGATTTTAATATTTTCAATGCTATTGACCGCTTAAGGAAAGAAGGCGATCTGTTTAAAGGCATACTGGGTAAAGGAATCGATTTGAAAAAAGCAATTGATAAAGCGAAAAGTGTTTTCGGATAAAAATGATGATCTTTTGTGGCTTTCCTTATATTTGGAAAAAATTAAAAAATGATCGCACACCACGTTTTATTCTGGCTTAAAGCCGATACCACCGATGAGCAAAAAGTTGCTTTCCGCAATAGCTTACAAACATTAGAAAATATTGAAGTTGTTAAAACTTTCCATGTTGGCGTACCCGCACCGATTGAGCGTGCTGTAGTAGACACCACATACACATTCAGTTTACTTTTATTATTTGAAGATTTGGCAGCACATGATGTATACCAGGTACATCCATTACACAAAGCCTTTTTGGATGAATTTAAGGTGTACTTCGATAAAGTAGTTATTTACGACGCTGAATAATAATTAGCCCTTCAATAAAATTGGAGGGTTTTTTTTTGCTTTGATTTTTTTGAAAATAAATTGATTATATTATTTGGAATTATTCTAAATAGTATGATATTTGCTAAATCTACAGGTTCAATAAAAGTAAAGCCCATGTGTAAAACGACTGTTCTTGCTCAAAATCAAAACATCACCATCGCCCAATGCAACAATTGCAAAGTTTTAAATATATGGCGCTCTGGTGTTTTGATGAATTTTTCTTTTGATCAGTTTGATGCCTTTTATGTGGCCACCAAAAAACTCGATTTCGATGATTATGTGGAGAACAGGCCAGATGGTCGACAGGTTGTTATTTTATCCACACCTTTTCCAGATATCAGCTTGGTTTTTACCAGAGAAGAATGGTGCGAATTTTTTACCAAGATAGACGAAGCTTTGTATATGAAGCGGGTTTATGAGCTTGTGTATTGCTAATTAAAGCTACAATTAAGTATCTTCGCTACTTAGCTTTAAGTAATTTATGATACTACAAATCCAGAATGATTTAGATTCCGTTTATACCCAAAACGGGAATCTCATGGAAAAAAATGCTACACTCATTAAAAGAGCGTCTATTAATGTAAATCTTTTGGACAACATCAAGGTAGGCGATTTATTATCTGATGAATACGGTAAATCGGGTAAAGTTTGTGAAATCGAAAAAGTGTACCGTCATGGCGAATTTCATTATTATTTCAAATTATTCAAATCAGGTACCATTCTGATTATTCTTTAATTCTTTTCTTAGCTTAACAATTGGTTATATTAGTGTGATGAGAAAATACCTTATAGCAATAGGCCTCGCCTTGCTCATTTGTCAAGCTATTTCAGCACAAACCATTAAAGGGAATTACGCCATAAAAAATGTATCAACAGGTATGCTTTTGCGCGTTAAAGATGCCAGTAATAAAAATGGAACGCCGTTAGTGGCTTACGATCCACAGAACTGGAAGTGTATGACCTGGAATTTTATTGCTGTTGCAGGAAGTACTTATCAGCTTAAGAATCTCTTTACGGGTAAAACCTTTCAACCGAAGCAGTCTGATGTGGTTTTGGAAGAACAGCCACTAACTTTAGGCAGTAATAACCAGCAATACGAATTTGAGCCTGCCGGAAAAGATATTTATTTTATCAAACTTAAAGGAACTGATTTATACATCACGCCGGAAGATAAAAAGGGGACAAGCAATTCCCCAATCATTTTGGCCAAGAAAACAAAAAGTAAGGAGCAGCAATGGACCATTTATGAACAGGCGCCAACGATGTAAATACAAAAGGCTTCAAATCAATGGATTTGGAGCCTTTTGTATGCCTGAATTAGAATTAAAAAATTTTATTCGATTAAAGTGTTTTTGTGGTATTTTTAATATAGACATGCTTTCCAATTGCCTATATTAGGCTGTTTCATTTGATTTTATGTCCGATAGTCAAGATCATTTCTATTCCAACCTGCCAATAAATAAAATTCCATTAGCTCAGTTATTGGTAGAAAATCAATTGTTTAAAGAGGTACCTGCAGACTGGCATGTGATTATCACTGATATCAAGAGTTCAACAGCGGCCGTAAATGCGGGATTGCATGAAAATGTGAACCTGATTGCCACCGGTAGTATTGTTACGGTACTCAATATTGCGTTTAAAGCCAATATTTCAGTTCCTTTTTTCTTTGGCGGAGATGGGGCGACCTTTATCGTTCCTCTTGGTATCGTAGATAATGTAATGAAGTCGTTATTAAAATACCGGGACAATACCTTGCAGAATTTCAACCTCGATTTAAGGACTGGAATTGTTGCGGTTGAGGAAATTTATAAAAAAGGCCACGCACTTAAAATCAGTAGGTTTAGCAGTTCAGGAACATTTTCGATTCCTATTGTTTTAGGCGATGGACTGGCCTATGCAGAACAGATCATTAAGGGTGATGATTATCTGTTGTCTGGTCATGATACGGCAAGTGATGAAATTGATTTAAGTGGGATGCAATGCCGTTGGGATAAAATCGAACCGCCCGAAAATAGTGAAGAGGTAGTCACGCTGATTGTAATTGCCCAGAATTGTACACAGCAAGCTGAGGTATTTAGTCAGGTTATTCATCAACTTGATCAGATTTATGGTAGTGCTGAAAAACGGCAACCGATTTCTGTTTCAAAACTAATTTTCAGGACCAGCTTTAACAGTCTTGGGCAGGAGATGCGTCACCGTCTAGGGAAGATTAAAATTTTCGAACTCATCAAATCGTGGTTTATTAATATCTATGGATACATCTATTTTAGAACAGAAAGTGGTAAAAATTACCTCAGGCAACTGGTAGAAATGTCGGATACATTGGTCATAGACGGGCGGATCAATACGGTAATTACAGGTACCGAAAAACAACGGGTCGCTTTGCAGAAGGAATTGGATAAAATTGAAAAAGAGGGTAAAATTTTATATGCACTTTATGTGAGTGGCGAATCGGTCATGTCTTGTTATGTGAGGGATCTGGAAGATGACCATATCCATTTTGTGGATGGTGCTGAAGGCGGCTACACCCAGGCTGCAGGTATTCTGAAACAAAAAATACGTGATAAATTGGTTGAGTCGAAATAAATTTCGGGTTGCTAACGTGTTTTTTCTCCAATTCTTTTACCCAAATGTAATATTCAAATAAAAAACACAATCTTAAATACTCGTTTGTTAATATCAAATGAGCATTTTATCTGTAAACCCGGTTAACGGGGCAATCATCGAAACTTACCAGGAAGATTCTGAAACATTAATTCATCAGAAAATAGAAGAGGTAAACCAATCCTGGTTAAGCTATAAAGAAACTGATTTTAAAAGCCGTGCAAAATTGTTATTGCAGGTTTCAAAACTGCTGATCGAACGTAAAGATCAGCTGGCCAACCTCATGGCTTTAGAAATGGGGAAACCCTTAAAAGATGGTGTAGCTGAGGTACTTAAATGCGCATCAGTTTGCGAATATTATGCTAAAAATGGCGCTGATTTTCTGTCCGATCAGGTGGTGAAAACCAGTGCGACTAAGAGTTACGTGAGTTTTCAGCCTATAGGTGTAGTGCTGGCCATTATGCCGTGGAATTTTCCCTTTTGGCAGGTCTTCCGTTTTTTAGCGCCGGCATTAATGGCTGGAAATTGTGGCCTTTTAAAACACGCTTCAAGCGTTACAGGTTGTGCGATAGAGATTGAGAAAGTTATTGAAGATGCAGGCTTTCCATCAAATGTTTTTAAAACCTTAATCTGTAGCAGTAAAGCAATTCCAAAGGTAATTGAAAATCCATATATTAAAGCTGTTACCCTAACAGGAAGTACCGAAGCTGGCCAAAAAGTAGCCGGGCAGGCCGGCAAACTGATCAAGAAAACAGTATTGGAGCTTGGTGGAAGTGATCCATACCTCATTTTGGAAGATGCGGATTTGGAAAAGGCTGCGAAAATTTGTGCAAATGCCAGATTAATCAATAACGGACAGAGCTGTATTGCCGCCAAAAGGTTTATCGTGGTTGAAGCAGTAGCTGAAAAATTTACCAAATTATTTAAGACTGAAATGGAAAGCAAACAAACAGGAGATCCGTTTCAGGAGCGTACCGATTTAGGGCCAATGGCAAGAGCCGAACTTCGTGATGAGCTGCATCAGCAGGTTTTGAAAAGTATTGCACAAGGCGCTGTGTGTATTTTAGGCGGAGAGATTCCAGAAATGGGCGGTAAACATGCCTATTATCAACCCACCATATTGATTAACGTGAAAAAAGGGGTATTGGCTTATGATGAAGAGATATTTGGTCCTGTAGCTGCTATTATTACAGCTGAAGATACAGATGATGCCATCAGGATTGCCAACGACACCAATTTTGGCCTGGGTGCTGCTGTTTTTACTGAAAATCCTGAATTGGCAGAAGACATTGCCCGGAATAAACTGGTCGCTGGTTCTTGCTTCGTAAATGAAGGTGTTAAATCAGACCCAGCCCTGCCTTTTGGCGGCGTTAACCAATCGGGTTACGGAAGAGAACTGGGGATGTTCGGTATCCATGAGTTTGTGAATATCAAAACAGTTTATATTAAATAATTACTAATTAATTCATTTTCTTGCGTCCTCCTGAACTTGTTTCAGGATCTATTGGCAGAAATTTCTTTTACTCCAAATGAATATCCCTGCTAAAATCACTTTCTTTTACATCAGCCGATTGTGGTTGTATAATCACAAACTTAATTACACTGTATTCTGATTTTATTTTGTCTCTTAACCGATCGATTGCATTGGTTAAATCTGTGGTATTCAGCTCTGTTTTAAAGGTGAGAATGAGCACCAGTAACACCTCTTTTGGCGATTGGTATTGCGACAGAATGCTGGTTACCGCAATCACATCTCTATCATTTTCTAGTATATCTTTAATCTTTTGTTGTGTTTCTGAAGTTAAACCTTCGCCCATCAATAAACTCCTGCTTTCCCTGGCCAGTATAAAAGAAACAAAAATCAATAAGGTACCGACCAGAACGGAAGCCAATCCATCTAAAAAAGGCATATTTAAGTTATGGCTCAGCACCATAAAAATAAACACGATCAATAGGCCTAAAACGGCTGCACCATCTTCAAACAGCACCAAAAAACCTGATGGATCTTTACTTTTGATAATCGCCTTCCACCAAGGCAGCCCTTTTCTCGTTTTGTTAAACTCTTTCATGGCAATGATGAGTGAAGCGCCTTCAAATATAAAGGAGAGACCCAGTACTACGTAATTCCATGTAGGATTGCCCAAAATCTCCGGATGGCGGATGTGGGCAACACCCTGGGAGATCGAAACTACACCGCCTAATCCAAAAATCATGATGGATACAATAAACGACCAGAAATACAATTCTTTGCCGTAACCAAATGGACGGGATTTATCAGGTGGTTTAACACTTCTTTTTAAGCCGTAAAGCAATAACAATTGATTACTGGTATCAACGGTGGAGTGGATGCCTTCGGCAATCATCGAAGAGCTATTGGTAAACGCTCCGGCAATGAATTTAGTTACTGCAATTAATAAGTTGGCTGCTAAAGCGCTATAAATGGAATTGTTGGCTCTTGCCATAAATTAAGAAATGTAAAGGATTCATTTCTTAAACGGTTTTTATGGGATTTGGTTTTAAAAGGATGGGGTTTAAAGCGAATCGTCATTCTCAATCGGCTAGCTATCGGGTCGATTGGGAATCTTAAAGCTTATCGCATTATGATTCACGCCTGCGCGAGAATGACGATCATTTTTAACTTAATATTTCGTCAATCAATTTTACTTCAGCTTCGCTAAACTCGATATTATCTAAAGCTTTGATTGAATCTGTAATTTGTTCTGGTTTACTGGCGCCTATCAATACGGTGGTAATTCTTTTATCTTTTAAAATCCATGATAAAGCCATATGTGCCAGTTTTTGTCCACGCGATTTTGCCACATCATTTAATTTACTGATCACTTCCAGTTTTTCAGGGGTGATGTTGCTTTCTTTCAGGAATATGCCACTTGTAGCCACCCTCGAATCGGCAGGGATACCATGCAAATATTTATCGGTAAGCAGGCCTTGTGCCAGCGGCGAAAAGGGGATACAGCCCACGCCACTATTTTCTAAAACATCGAGCAAGCCATCTTCTACCCATCGCTCAAACATTGAATATTTAGGCTGGTGGATTAAACAAGGTGTTCCATTATCTTTTAAAATTTTGATGGCTTTTGCAGCTTCTTCGGCTCCGTAATTTGAAATCCCAACATATAAAGCTTTTCCCTGCTGAACCATTAAACTTAAAGCGCCCATGGTTTCTTCAAGTGGCGTCTCCGGATCCGGACGGTGGTGATAAAAAATATCAACATAATCCAGTTTCATTCGTTTTAAGCTTTGATCTAAACTGGAAACGAGATACTTTTTTGATCCCCAATCCCCATAAGGACCGTCCCACATGGTATATCCGGCTTTGCTTGAAATGATCATTTCATCGCGATAACCTTTAAAATTTTCATGAAGGATTTTTCCGAAAACCTCTTCTGCCGAACCCGGAGGCGGGCCATAGTTGTTGGCTAAATCGAAGTGGGTAATTCCATTGTTAAAAGCGGTATAGATTAAGTTTTTGCTGTTTTCAAAAACGTTAACATGTCCGAAATTGTGCCATAAACCCAACGATATAGCAGGTAATTTTATGCCACTGTTTCCACAACGGCGATATAGCATTTTTTCGTAACGGTCTGTTGAAATGTTTTGATTCATATTTGGGTTTTGATTGTTGCAATAATAATCAGTTTTAACGGATTTTAGTAAATACAATCATAATATTATCTTCCAACTAATGGGAATTGTGAAATCCGCAATCTTGTGGCTCCATATGGAACAAGAGTGATTTCCTCAATCTCTGGAGCGGTTTCCAGCTGATAAGTCATACTATAGGGAACTGGACCGGCCATTTCATTATATAATTTCCAGGAAGGAATACGTTTAGCCTTGGTTTTAATTTGGATAGGCGCATTTTCCAGGTTCCATGGATAATTACCTGTTTTGCCCAATTGCTCAACGGTAAATTTTTCGTCCATTTTGTTGGTCGGTACATCAAATATTCCATAATTCCATGGCGTGGTAGGGTGTATTTCATCAAAGTTATCACCGTAATCAATCGGATCTTTTGTGTTATTTACCGGTTTTACTTCCTCTCCAATTTTTAAAGCATAAGTAATAGGGCCACGCTCAATCGAAACTGAATTTTCGAACCAGTTGTTTTTGGAAATGTGCATGGGTAACAAGAGCTCAACTATGTCACCCGATTTCCAATCACGACTGATCTTCACCACCTGATTACCTTTTGATGTTTGAAAAATAGTGCCATTTATTTTTACAGTAGCTTCATTACACCAGGCAGGAATTCTTAAATGAAAAGGAAAATTTACCGATTTCGTTTTTTTATTCAATTTTAGCGAGAATTTGATCGTTTCTTGGAAAGGATAATTGGTTTCCTCTTTAAATGTGACTTCTTTTCCGTCGGCTACCTGAAGTTTTACTTCGCTCGGCGAATATACCAAGGCGGCCACACCCTTATCAGCAGTGGCGTACCAAAGATTTTGAGCAAATTTCGGCCATCCCTGATGCATATTAGAGGTGCAACATGGATAACCCGACAGCAAACCGTAGCATAGATCGGTACCGTGGTGATTCACATCGAAATTATGCATTTGCCTACTGATCATGACCTGGTTCGCCTGCTGAAAATATTGGCGTTTGAGGTAATCATCAGATGCTTGCGCAGGTAAGGCATTAAAAGCAATTTTTTCTAGTCTGTCGGCATAATCCAGGTCTCCGGTGATTTCTAAGGCTGTTTCTAACGTAAACATCATTTCTACAGCAGTACATAATTCGGAGCCTTGTGTTGGGTTATTGCCATGTAACGACTCATCACCGCCAAACATACCATTGGCAAAACCATTGTATTTGTCCAGATCTTTAAAACCTTTTTTCATGGCATCGAGATACTTCTGTTCAGGATGCTGCTGGTAGTAAACCAAAGGCTCTTTCATACCCTGTGCCAGATTTACAGCATGGATACTTCCAAATTTGGTAAGCATTTCCCCACTGATAAAAGCATCTGTAAAATCGAAAGTCTGTTTATGGATCAGATCTGCAAGCTCCAGTAAAAAAGCATCTCCGGTTTTGTTGTACAGCCAATATACAACGGCCAAATTATCTCCCGCACGGTATCTTGCCCAAAACGACCAATGGTCTAAAGGTTTGGCTGGAAGTTCTTTGAGCTGATATTTAAAATAATTGGTCATTAAACTAATGATTCTTTTATCATTAGTTGCCGAATAATATTGCTTTAATATTTTTAACATCACCATTTTAGGCCACCAATCGCGGCTATTATCGCGTTGTAAACCAGCTTCATAGCTGTAGTCTTTAATTGGGCCAAAATATCCGTCTGCCTGTTGACTTTTTATTGCCCATTCTACCCATGGTTTGGTTTTGGCAATCAGTTCTTTATCGTTTAGAATATAAGCAAGGGGCAACAATCCATCCACCCAATATGGCCCACGTTCCCATTGGTCGCCATCGCCGCCAAGCCAGCCATTGCGCTGTCCCATTACGGATGGATAAAGTTTATCAAGATTTCCTGTGGCGCCGGTTTTTTGCCTCAGCAGCATTTCCTTTAACCAACCATCGGCTTTAATCGCACCAAGCGGTAATTCGATATAAGGATTTTGACGCAATACTTGTTTTGTAGTAGCAGCATCCGAAGTTGGGGCCTGCTTGAGTTTTTCTTGTGCAGCACTTGATAAAGCCAGGCAGATTAAAAGTGTTTTTAACAGGTTTTTCAGCATCATTAGTGGTATTGGTTAGATGATATAAAATGAATAAAAATCTTCTTTCAGTATTTTTGATTTAGTAGAATTTAAAAACATAGATAACCAGAGACACGATTAACAACAAATGCTTATTTTTTTTATAATTCTACATTTTGTTATCGCCGTTTCTACAAATTGTATCATTGATCTTTCTCCAGGTAATTTATTCTTTACTATCTGCATTCACAATCTTCTAAATCGTTTTATTTGTAAAGTTAAGTGATATACTTATATTTAAAAACTTAAATAATCTAAACCAAGTATTCCATTCTTATGAAATTAAAATCATTAGCGGGCCTGGGCGTTCTGGCTGCAATCGGATTTGCCTCTTGTCAATCTGAAACCAAGAAATCTTCAGCAACAGACAGTTTAAAAAGCGACTCTGCAGGAGTTGTAAAACTTGTTGCCGATTCCTTTAAAAAGGAAATCGATGGTAAACAAACTGCACTTTACACTTTAAAAAACAAGAACAATGCTGAAGCCATTTTTACCAATTACGGCGGACGTTTGGTTAGCTTATTGGTACCAAACAAAGATGGTAAGTTAGTAGATGTAGTGGTGGGTTTTAAAAGTGTAAACGATTACGAAAAATCGACAGAGCCATATTTTGGCGCAACTATCGGCAGGTATGGTAACCGTATAGCAAAAGGTAAATTTACTTTAGAGGGGAAAACCTATTCATTGTTTACCAATAATGGCCAGAATACACTTCACGGAGGTAAAAAAGGGTATCAATATGTGGTTTGGGATGCTACCCAGCCGGACGAGCATACATTGGTACTACATTATTTATCGAAAGATGGTGATGAAAATTTTCCGGGTAATTTAGATGTTAAGGTTACCTATACGGTAACTGATGATAATGAGTTAAAAATGGATTACGAGGCTAAAACAGATAAGACCACTGTGGTGAACTTAACCAACCATGCCTTTTTTAATTTAAATGGTGATGGAAGTGGCGAGATTTTAAACCATGAGGTGCAAATTTTTGCTAATGAATATACCCCTGTAGATTCAACACTGATTCCAACCGGGAAAATTGAAAAAGTAGCTGGGACACCTTTCGATTTTACCAAAGCAACCACCATTGGTGCACGCATAAACGATAAAAATGAGCAATTAACTTTCGGAAAAGGTTATGATCATAACTATGTGTTAAACAAAACAAAAGCTATGGGTATGTTCCATGCCGCTACGGTTAAGGGAGACAAATCGGGCATTGTGATGGATATATACACGCAAGAGCCGGGTTTACAGTTCTACAGCGGAAACTTTATGCAGAGCAAAAATACCTTTAAAACAGGTGCGAAAGATGATTTTAGAACTGCCATTGCCATGGAAACGCAACATTTTCCCGATTCACCCAATCAGCCTGCTTTCCCGTCGACGGTTTTGAAGCCAGGCCAGTTATATAAAACGAGTTCGATTTACAAATTTACCAAATAATCGTTTTGGTGATCCCTACATCTCCAATGATGATCACATGAGTATATGGCCCGTAGTAATACGGGCCGTATCTATTTTAGAAAAGATCCTGCAAAACAGGATCAGTATAATCATCTATAAAGGCGATAATATTATTGTAAGCACCAAATTCTTCTTTGGTGTGCATTGTCGTCAGCGCCACACATTTCATTCCAGCATGTTGTGCCGCTTCAACACCCTTTGGAGCATCTTCAAAAACGATACATTGATCTGCTGCAACACCTAAAATTTCGGCTCCTTTAGTAAAAGTTTCGGGATCAGGTTTACTGTTTACCACATCCTCCGCACTTACTATCGCTTTAAAATAGGAGCGGATATTTAAATTATCGAGTACAAAATTAATATTAAAAGGAATTGCCGCGGAGCCAATGGCCATTTGGATGCCTGATTGTTTTGCCCTTTCCAAAAAATCGCCCAAACCAGCTATCAGCGTTAAATGTTTTTTGTATGCAGCCTGGTACCTGTGTTCTTTTTCGATAGAGATTTGATCAATCTGCTCCTGTGAAAAATGACCAACGCCAAAAACGCGTTCTAACAGATCCTGATTTTTGCCATACATCTGCTTTTTAACCGCGTCAAAACTAATGCTGGCGCCTAAATCCTGAGTAAGTATATTATGCCATGCATGGTTGTGAAAAGCCATGTCGTTAATCATGGTACCATTAAGATCGAAAAGAAAAGCTTTCGGTTTATTGTTCGTCATGGCGGCAAAATTATCAGATTTTTCTTATGATTTGGTTAAAATTTGCTCGTCCTGCTGAAATTTAACAATTAATTTATTTTTCCAAGTGATAAGGGTGTACTTTAGGACTGAAATAAATTCTCCATAACTGCAATTTTTTAGTTATTGTAATCGTTTTGATATTTGGAAATCCCACATACAAGCAATAGCTTGCATTGTTATTAAAAAATAAGATAGAATGTTATGACTGCTGCCGATCATGAAAGCGATCCTCTCCTCAAATATTTGAATGGGCTGCAGCCACTCAGAAAAGAAATAATTGACAGGGCTAAAATCGAGATATTCAAGATTTCTGTTCGCAAGAATGATCTTTTACCCTGTGTTAATGATATCGATGGCGATTGTCTTTTCTTCATTGTTAAAGGTTTGGTTCGCGGTTTTATTGTAGATGAGGGTAAAGACATTACTGCCTGGTTAACAGACGAAAATCATTTGATTGGAAGCATTAGAAACCCTGGTATGCTTAAAGCAACTTACGAAGAACAGTATCAGGCACTGGAAGATTCGGAACTACTGATACTTCCATATCGTTTTATTGATGAGATGTATGCGCAATTTCCTGAAACGAATATTTTGGCCAGAAAATTATTAGCCATATATTACCACCTGTCGCAGGAGCGCGCTATCTTATCGCGTATCCCATCAGCAGAAGCAAGATATAGGCAGTTTAAAATCGGCCATCCAACAATGAAATTCAGGGTTCCATTAAAGTTTTTGGCCAGCTACCTTGGTATGCGGATCGAAACCTTAAGCAGGATCAGGAAAAAAGCAAAGCTGGAAGAGAAGAATTAAGTACTAATCTGTTTTCTTTTTGAAATAAAAATAACAAAGAGGGAAAAGGCAGATTAATCCCAATAGAAAACCACCTACAGTATCCGTAAACCAGTGTGCACCAAGATAAATCCGGGATGGTGCAATGGTGACAACCAAAAAAGCAGATAAATAAGTAACTACATTTCTGGTTAGTTTAGGGATGCTTTTGACTGTATTCATGATGATGATCAGAAATCCAAAAAAAAGTGTATAAGAAAGCACATGACCGCTTGGATAGCTCTGGAAACGGTTTACTTCTACTAAGCGGACATAAAATGCGGTAGGGCGTGGACGGTTGATTATATTTTTTATCCCTAGAATAATCAGTCCTGAAAGTAAAACGGTAGAAATAAATAAGCCCTCATGTTTATATTTCTGCCAATAAAAAATAGCTGCAACTATAACTACCGAAAGTAAGGAATAAGGAAGCTCGCCGAAAAAGCTGATGGCCAACATCACTTTATCTAACCAATCTGCATGATATTGCTGAATAAATAAGGATGTTTTAATGTCGAAATCGAATATCGGATGCTGCGCGATAAAGAAACTTAAGAAAGTAAATGCGGCGATCAGAATAAAAAGGATGATAATTAGCGAATTTCGTTTTAAAAGAGTAGACATAAGCAGATAAAAAACCAAAACTATGTATTTTATACCGATAGATGCAAAATTTTCGAACTTTTAACAGTAAATAACTTGAATATCTAAATTGATTAAAAATATTATCTTTATGGTTTAACGTAATCTCAAAATGCAAGAAAACCAATCTACAGGGGCTTCGCCTGAAAACCACTTTAATGAGAGTCTGTGTGCAAACTGCCAATTAAATGTGTATGAAGCAGGCCATGCTATTAATTTATGTTCTGATTGCAGACAAAGCTTGATTAAATATCCTGTTCCCAAATGGATTAAATTTTTTGCCTTTGGTATTCTAGCTGTAATGGTTGTCAGTTTGGTGCGGACGCAGCTGTATATTTCAGCGGCTGTCCATTTGGGTAAAGCCGAAAATGCAATTGATCAAAAACATTTTGTTACCGCTCAGCAAGAGCTGGCACTTGTGATCAATAAATTTCCTGATGATCTGACGGCAAATGGTTACATGATGATTGCAAGTGCTTATAATCTCGATTTTGCGTCGTATGCTACGGCTTATGGACGTATTGCAAACAAGAAAACAGAGGATGAATCTTTTTTGAATAGGGTAGATGCAGCTTCCGCATACATTGACCAGAATTTCCCTAAAGACACTTTGATGTATAAAAGGATTGTTGCTGCTGCCAATAATAAAGAAAGATTATTGGCTTTAACAGATAGTACCAAAGAAATTGCATTGAAAACGCATATCGCAAATTATTTATACGAGATGAAGGATTATGAGCGGGTAGAAAGTATTATTAATAACGTTTTGGCTGTAGATTCGGGTTTTTATCAGGCCTTGAGCTTGATGTCTGCCGTAAAAAGGAACACAGGGAAATATGATGAAGCCATTGCCTTTTGCGATCGCTTATTAAATATAAATGCACAGGATGTGTATGCTTTTTCGCAGAAAGCAAGGATAGAACTGAAGCGTAAGCATGATAAAGAAGCAGCTGTTTTTGCGGCTAAGGCAATTGAGTTGGATCCTGATAACGATAGTGCAATTGAAGCAAAAGCAATGGTCGATTATTTTGCCGGCAAAAAAAAGGAGAGTTTTGCAAGTTTAGCCAAAATTAGATCGCATGAAATCAGCAAAGGTGACAGTACGATCTCAAAAAGGTTAATTCCGATTATTAACGGTTCAGAAATTTACAGGTAATTAGAAAATAAGATTATGTTTATTCCAGGTATTCTTATCAGTATCGCTACATTTCCAGGTGTAATTGTTCACGAACTTGCCCACCAGTTATTTTGCAGGTTATTTAGAGTTCCCGTTTTTGAAGTGTGTTACTTCAGGGTTGAAAACCCGGTTGGTTATGTATTGCATGAACCTGCTCCAAAGGTATATCAAACGGTATTTATTTCAGTAGGACCATTTATTGTCAATACGTTATTGTGCTTTATCATCGGCTTTTCCGCTTCGTTGCAATTTAAATTCGAATCGGCCAATATTCTAGATTATGTATTGATGTATCTGGCCATTTCAATAGGAGCCCATGCTTTTCCAAGTACAGGCGATGCAAATACCTTATGGAATGCAGTTGTAAAATCTAAAACCAGCTCCTGGTTATCAAAAGCAGTTGTAACCCCAATTGTTGGGTTTATTTATATGGGTGCCTTGGGATCCTTTTTTTGGCTCGATATTATTTACGGCGGAGCAGTGGCGTTAGGTCTGCCTTACCTAATCATTAAGTTTTTGGTATAAATAAAACTACAAAGCTCAAAAATATTCATCAAGGAAATAAAACGATTCATCAAGGAAATAAGCCTATATGTATAACACGTTATGAAATGTTGAAATGATTTCTAATCTTCGGATCAGATAATAAGGATATCTATGCTTATGAGGTTGGCAGGATGAATTTCCTGCCGACTGAAGAGGCAATAAACTCAACATTTCATTTCCAAAATAAAAGCTTTGTATTAACGCTCCAGCCAAGCCCACCTCCTTTAAAAAGGAGGTGCCTAGGTTGATTTTAAATGCTCTTTTTTCTAACCTTTACTTTTCTAAACAATTTTCGTTTTTTACGGTTTTCAAACTTATGATCCGAAACCATATCCGGAAGAAACCATTAAGGTTCCACGCTTTGAAGAAAGTGCTGGTTTTTACACTACTGCAAAACGTAGTAGCAATATGTCCAAAATCAGGGCAAAAAATAGCTTGCCCGAATTAAAACTAAGGAAAGCACTTTGGGCAAAATGCATCCGTTTCAGAATCCATCCTAAAAATTTTCCCGGGAAACCCGATCTGATTATTAATAAATACCGGCTGGCCGTATTTGTAGATGGCGATTTTTGGCACGGCTACAACTGGGAGGAAAAGAAAACTACATTAAAAACAAATTCAAAATTCTGGATCCCAAAAATTGAGCGGAATATGCAAAGGGATAGGCAAATCAACGAACAATTAAAAATCAAAGGTTATACTGTAATGCGTTTTTGGGAACACGAAATAGAAAAAAACCTGGCAAGCTGTGTCAATCAGGTATTACTCTACATAGAGGCCGCTAAAACAGCTATAATACCCCGTTTTGATGGTTAAGCTATTTATTTTACTACTATCTGCTTTGGATCAGTCACTACAATTTGTTTTTTGCCTTTAAATTCGGTTACAATACCGGTAACACAGATTTTATTGCCCATAAACATTGTAGAAGGTTCAGAGGGAAATTTACTTATATCTTCCTTGGTAACAACTACGGTGATCAGTTCCTTGGGGAATGCGCCACCTAAATTAATCAGGGTTAATTTATCTAAAGCTTTTGTGCTATAAACCGAATCACATATGGTTACATTTTTACCAACATAATCGCCTGCGTCTTTGGCTAACACTAAGGTTTGACTCTTTGCAAAAAATGCCGTAGCCATTAGCAAGAGAACAAGAGATAATTTTTTCATAGATGGGATGAATTAAAGAAAAATGGTGTCGCAAAGTTAATGTGAATTTGATGTAAATCAATAGCTAAAATTAAACAAGTATAAATATTACATGAACTGGATTTTATCTTCCCCTTAAAATTCTTTAAATTGGAAGATAAATATTGCTAGCCAAATACTTTTCCTGCCTGTTATGAAAGTAGATTACATTGCGTTATCTGTACCGGTCTTCTTTATCCTGATTGGAATAGAACTGGCCTATAATTTCTATAAAAAATTAAATTATTACCGACTTAACGACAGTATCGCAAACTTAAGTCAGGGTATAGGTCAACAGCTTACCGGTATTTTTATGAAAACTGCACTGTTTTTTGGCTATAAATATATTTTTGAACATTGGCGCTTATTCGAACTACCAAAAACAATATGGGTTTGGATCCTTTTATTTATCGGTGTTGATTTCTTTTATTATTGGTTCCACCGGATGAGCCATCAGGTAAATGCATTATGGGCGGCACACATTGTACATCATCAGTCTGAGGAATATAACTTAACGGTAGCCCTGCGACAGAGCTGGTTTCAGGGTTGGTTTAGCTGGGTATTTTACCTGCCATTGGCCTTTGTCGGCTTTGATCCGGTGATGTTTTTAACGTTGAGTTCTTTCAATACCTTATATCAGTTTTGGATCCATACCAGGGCAATTAAAAATATGGGTTTTCTGGAATATATATTGAACACGCCCTCACATCACAGGGTACATCACGGCTCAAATCCTAAATATATTGATAAAAACCATGCCGGTACATTGATTATCTGGGACCGTTTTTTTGGCACTTTTCAAAAAGAAGAGGATGAGGTTTATTATGGCATTACGAAACCTTTGGCCAGCTGGAATCCCGTTTGGGCAAATTTGCATTATTGGGATGATCTGGTTAAAACCGCCAGACAGACGCCTAAATTGAGCGATAAAATTAAGGTCTTTCTTAAACCTCCGGGCTGGTTTCCTTTACATTTAGGCGGTTTTCAGCATGCACCCGAAATAGACGAATCCACTTACAAAAAATATAATCCGGCATATCAATCTAAATTAACAGCTTATGTTTTGGCTCAGTTTTTAGTTGCCTTGGCAGCAGGATCGGCTATATTGTTTTCCTACACCAAAATGGAGACTATTTCTTTGATTTCGGGATCTGTTTTCACCATTCTGACATTAATCACCTGTGGTGCGTTGCTGGAACAAAAAACCTGGCAAGTCAGGTTCGAATATTTCAGGTTGTTATTGGGCACATTATTGGTTTTATTTTTGAAATTCCCAGTCGGATATCAAGTAATTTTTGTGGCTATCCAGTTAATATCCGTAATTTGGTTCTTTAATTTGCAAAAGGCAAATCCTAATCCTGATGAAAACTAAGCTATTTTCTTTTATATTTTTCTTAGTGTTTGTAATTCAGTTATATGCAGAATATGCCAATAATGCGGAGTTACGTAACTTTTCCAAACCGCTAATTGTAGTGGTGCTTTTGGCCTGGCTTTGCATCAGTACCAATTTGAAAGGCCGTTTTCATAAAAGGATTTTTACTGGGTTAATCTTTGCATTGGCTGGCGATATTTTACTCATGCTGCAAAGCAGTAGATCAAATTTTTTCATCTATGGTTTAGTTGCCTTTTTACTTTGCCATATCTTTTACATCAGGGCATTTACCCTCGACCATAAATCCAATCCAAATCATAAAACGCCCTATTTTTTATGGGCGGTAGGGGCATTCGCTATTTTTTGCTCAGGTTTGTTTTTTTACCTCCAGCCAAATTTGGGCGCACTTCAGTTTCCGGTGCTGATGTACGCAATCATCATTTGTGTAATGGCACTGATGGCCGTCAACCGTTACGGAAAAGTGAATATTTTTAGCTTTAAGCTGATCTTGTATGGGGCACTGTTTTTCCTGCTGTCTGATAGTGCATTGGCCGTGAATAAATTTGCTCAACCCATTCCACAGAGTGGAGCTTTAATCATGGCTACCTATATGATTGCGCAATATTTAATTGTTTACGGAACAATTTCCAGGAAGTTAGTGGTAACACGAACAGAAGTGTAGCAGGGGATTCTCGATTTTTATTTTCCTGGAAAGCAGGTTCAGTGATAATCGGCTAGGGCAGTCCTGCTATCGTTCCAATCTTTTTAATGGGTATGGTAGTAGTGAGGTGTGGGTTACTGCAAATTAAAAAGGATTTCCACTATATCAGGTTTATTGTTGCTGGGTAACTGCAATTACCTCAGTGCTATTAACCAAAGCGTATTCCGTGCCTTCTGTGTTTCCGTGGCCAGATAACCTATTTTTTCTCCTTATCTAAAACCGTAAATACCTGCACCAGTCTTTCCCCATTTTCATCAACCAGGGTTAAGGTATGCTTTCCCGGAAGCGGGCTAATGGCCAATTGATGAAAATTGCTTGTAGTGGCTACATATTCATTATCGATATGCCAATATATTTTTGAACTGGAATTTCTGTGCGCCGCATTCACTACAATTTTGCCTCTTGTTCCGTCAAGTTCCAGAGGAATGTAAACAATTGCGTTGTTTTTAGGATAAATTACTTCCATCACGCTATTCCCGCCAGAAAGATCACAGCCATCTTTAAAAGGGGGAAGGGTTTTATAATCACTGTTTTTTATTTTGTAGTAATATTCCATTGCCGGGGGCAAAATAAACCAGCTTTTGTGTAGCATATTGGTGATGCTCTCGCATTGATCGGTGACCCTGTAGGTGCCTGTTTGATCTAAATGGACCAGTTTATGAAACGGGCAAACAGCAGTTTTTTCACCTGAAGCAGGCACTAATTCTTCTGTTACACTTGTACAGTATTCCCCAGCTTTATAACCACTTTGTTTACAAATCCTGGTCTTTTTTAACTTGGTTACAGGCGTTTCGAACCATTTTCCATTGGGTAATAGCCTGAAAATATCAAACAAAACGGGGGCTGCTGCTTCAATACCAACCAAACCCGGTCTTCCTTCGCCATCGGCATTGCCCACCCATACACACACCACATAATTTGGCGTTAGGCCAACCGCCCAGGCATCGCGGAAACCGAAACTGGTACCTGTTTTCCAGGCAACTCTTTGTGAGGAAGAAAACTGTTCCCATAAACCCTCGTCGCCAGGACGCATAACTTCTTCCATGGCATTAAAAGTTGCCCAAATCGAGCCGTGATCCAAAAAAGAATTGCGCTGGTAATCCTTTTCTTCTTTCCGGTCGGTAGCGAAATAGCTTGCAGGTTTATAATCTGCCGGATTGTACAATCCTTTATAGGTATTAAAATGGTTTAAAGTGCGTACCATACCCATATAGGTGTTGGCCAAATCCCACATGGTTACCTCGCTACCCCCTAAAATCAATGATAGTCCATAATGATCTGCCGGCTGATTCAGTGTACCTATTCCAAGTTTTTTAAGTTTATCATAAAAGCGTTCATACTTGTATTGTTGCAGCATTTTAACCGCAGGTATGTTTAACGAACGGCTCAAGGCTTTATCTGCTGCGATGGCACCATCATAACCCAAATCATAATTTTGGGGGGAGTAGCCCGCAATTTGGGTGGGAATATCTGGAATTAAAGTGTGTGGCAATATAAAACCATCATTCATCATACTGGCATAAAGCAATGGTTTTAAGGTGCTGCCGGGGCTGCGTGGGGCTTTGATCATATCCACATGACTTTGGAGGTCAGCATTTTCAGGTTGATAAATATTGCCCACATAACTGACCACCTGACCAGTCCTGGCATCGAGTACCAAAGCTGAAATATTGTTAATGTCGTTAGCTCTATACCGGTTGTTGTAGCGTTTTAGTATGGCATTTACCTTTAGTTGGATGTTTTCATCCAGGGTAGAGGTAATTCGGGTAGAGTTGATTTCAAGACTAGCTCTTTCTGCTTTAAAACGGTTTAATAAGTGTGGCGCATTTTGCGGCAAAGGCATAGGCTTGCCCGGAACTGGCTCGAGCTTGGATAAATTGGCAGTTGCCTGATCAATGTACCTGAGTTGGGCAAGTTTATCTAATAAATCGTTTCTTTTTTTGATCAGTCGGCTAGAGTTTTTACCCGGATGCACCAAAGACGGACTATTGGGAAGCACAGCTAATGTAGCCATTTCACCCCATGAAAGCGTTTTGGCATTGCGGCCGTAATAACGCCAGCTGGCCGCCTCTAAACCCACAACATTACTCCCAAATGGAGCATTTGCAGCATACAAACCTATAATTTCTTCTTTGGAATACTTTGTTTCTAAACGGATAGCTAAAATAACTTCCAATAACTTTTGCCAAACGTTACGGTCTTGTTTTCGTGATAAACGGATCACCTGCATGCTTAATGTACTGCCGCCACTGACCACACTTTTCGCTTTCAGGTTTTGACGCATAGCCCTGCTCATGGCCAAAAGGTCAATACCGAAATGTTTATAAAAGCGCTTATCTTCAAAAGCAATGATACAATCCTTAAATTTTACGGGTACACTATCAGCAACCGGAAATCGCCATTGCCCATCGCTTGCAATTGCTGCACTCAATAAATTACCATTACTGGCTTCAATTACAAAGGAAGTAGGGGTTTTGAATAGTTTTGTAGGTAACGAAAATAGAAATGCCAAAAGCAAGGCAAAACAAATTAGATCGGAAATTAGGAATGCTTTCGGGCTTTTGATCATTTAATTTTTTGTGATAGACATCTTAACTCCAGTCTTAGCGACTCGCTATGACATAAAATATTTTCAAATGTTAATAAAGTTGTTCAATAATAGTGACATCACTTGTTCTTTTTGATCGCCTTGGTTCGTGTCACCACGAACCAATAATTATTTTTTATATCCCTGCTTGATATCTCTATGACTAATTCACTGCAAGTTATGTTTTTCAAAATTCTAATCTTAAATCCTTTAAAAACGAATAATTGGTTTCGTGCTTTTCATGAAAGGAGGCTGATGAATATATATAATCTTCAGGTTCTTTTACTAATTGCCAATGTTCTGTACATGGGTTGTTGTGTAAATAATCCAGTTTTTTTGATACGCAACTTCCGGGGAAAATAAGTGTATCGCTAGAGGATCTCTCTGCCAAAATTCATAATTTTTATTAATCGAACCAGAAAAAAAGTTTTTTAGTTCATTTTGATTTAAAAGCTTTTTAAATTCATGGGCCGTATATTTTAAAAATGAGCCTTGGACAGTTTCTTTTCCATTTAATTCGTTAGTCCGCAGAATGATATGTATGTGATTTGGCATAATAACGAAAGCGAAGACATCAAGTTTATTCAATTTGCTCAGATACTCAAATGAACTTAAAATGATATGCTTAAATTTATCTTTTTCCAATAATCTTTGCCACTTGTTTATGGTAGCTGTCCAAAAGTAAATTTGACCAATTTCAATATAGTTTTTTCTCTTTTGTTTGAATAAATTATCCATTCCAATTTAGATTTCGGTCCGTGGAGACACGGACCGAGGCTTGCGTTTTTGTCTTTTATTTAAGAGGTTTCTTCTATGTCGTTATTCATATCTCCATAAACCACTAGCCATTTTCTATTTCACCACCTGCACCCATTTACCGGCTTCAGTTGCCGAAATATCATTATTGTACATCGCTTCGCATTGAACGGCCGACAGATAATATTTACCGAGATAAGATGCATTTAACAACACTTTATAAACCAGACTTTCGCCTTCTCTTACATTAAAATAAGTGAAAACACGGTCATCCCTGATATCCTGATAGGTAAAAGGAGATGATGCCAGGATACTTTGGTTATCGTTAACCCGGGTATTGATAATCTCCCATCCTGAAGGGAAAATCTGGGTTAATGCCATTTGTTCGTAATACCCCATTCTGCCTGGATTTTTTACGGTTACTTCAGCATAAAAATCAGTTCCCTGCTTTAAAGTTGTCGGATCTAACATTTTGCCATTTAGGCGTTTGTAGGTTACACTCATGTCCAAAACCTCAGGCCGGTTAGGTAAAAAATTATTCTGACCTGCAACAGGCTGCCCTTCTAAAACCAAACGCACAAACAATACATTATTTCCATTATTGCTAACTGAAGCAGTGTTGCCCTTAAAGGTAACCGGTGTACTGTTGATATATTGATTAGAACTTACAGGAGCAGATTTTCCATCCAATACATATTGATATTGCAATTTATTTGCCGACTGATTTGAACCACAAAACTTAGCAATGGCCAGCAAACTGTAAGCAGTTGTTTGTGTGCTGTACCAGGTGTTTTCGCCAAGTTTGGCTGCTAAAGGCTGTAATAAACTCGCTGCCTTTGCTTTCTGACCAAGTAGGGTTAGTGTTTCTAAAATCATAGCTTCATCACGAACATCAGAGCCATAAGTACCACCGAGTTGTTTGTAAGCCTGAATGGAAGTGTCTAAACCCCTGATCATATTTTGAGCCACATCATTCTGTCCGGCTAATTTATAAGCCGCTGCCAAACGCCATTTTGCGGCTACAGATAAGTATTCGAAAGCTTTCAAACGGTTCATCGCGGCCATTTCTGGCTTTTTAGCCAGCGCAAGCATATACAAACGATAAGCTTGCGATAAATCTCCACCATAAAAATTATTGCTATTTGGAGCCCAGTTTGCCGCTTTTAACTTTTGAAAACGCAATAATTCATCCAGCAAGCCAACCGGTAGGGTATAACCTGCGTTTTGCGCTTCAATCAGGAAGTGACCTGCATAATTACTTCCCCACTCGTCTGAAGTACCTTCTCCAGGCCAGTAAGATAAACCACCATCAGTAGTTTGGAAGCCTTTTAGCCTGTTAATTCCCGCTTTAATGTTTTTCTCTGTTGTGGCTTTCTGCTGCGCGTTTAACGGACTCAAACGGTCTAAAAAGAGTTGAGGGAAAATCCCTGAAGTTGTCTGCTCGATACAACCATGCGGATATTGAATTAAATAAGCCAGTCTTTTGCCTAAATTAATTGCCGGGATAGATGAAACCTCTAAAGAGCCTGAATTGGTACCGGTCATTCCGATTGGTAAATAGTTTACCGCCCATTTGGTATGTGGCTGAACAGTTGCCGAAACCACATTGGTAACATAAGGATTTGGATTTCTAATATCCATTTCTACATCGTAGACCGTTTTTTCGGCGCCACTTTGTGCAATCACTTTTACTTTGGCAATACCAACGGTATTTGGCGCTTTAACTTCAAAATAGGTCATTTGTTCACCTGTTTGCTTGTAATAAAGCTGCTGCTTGTTAGTACCCTGAACAATTAAATTGCTTGCCTGCAGTTGTACGGATACATTTTTCAGATTGTTTTCTGTCGCGAACACAGTTACCGGTAAAGTGAAACTTTCCCCTGGTCCAATTACCCTTGGCAGGGTAGCCAAAACCATCAATGGTTTTTTTACCTGGACAGATTTTTCTGCAAAACCATAGGCTGCATCCTGTCCGGCAATAACCATCGCCCTAACTGCACCGATGTACTGAGGCAATTTAAATTTGTGTGTTTTACTTTCGCCTTTGCCAATGGTAAAGGGCCCCATAAATTTAACCACAGCCTTAAAACGGTTGGCTTTGGCAGGGTTAAGGTTTTTGTTGATGCTTCCATCACCACCTATACTTAAAATACGTTCCAGGTTTCCACCCCAGGCGCCTAAAACATAGTCGAATAAATCCCACGTTTTAACACCCAAACCTTCTCGTGCATAAAATGCCCCATGGGGATCTGGTGTTTTAAACCGGGTTAAATCTAGTAAACCTTCATCAACCAATGCAATCGTATAGGTCATTGCTTTGCCGTTTTGCTCGCCAACAGTGATGGTATTTTCGGTTTCAGGTTTAATTTTATCGGCCATTTTAATTATTGGTTTCAAAATGGTCTGGGGATCTTCAACGGAAAGTGGAATAGCACCATACATCCTGATCGGTAAATCGTTCACCGTTTGAGCATGCGGTTGTAGTAAGGTGATATTGGCAAAAACATTTGGGGCCATTTCCTTTTCCGCCTTAAACTTAAATTGTGTTTGCCCGGCTTTGGTATCTACCCAATACGTTTTTAATACACGGCTTCCATTTTCGATCGAAATTAATGCCCGTCCGTTTTTACCTGTTGGGATAGTTAAGGTAATGTCTTCTCCAACGGTGAATTTCTCTTTATTCGCCGTAAAAGAAAGCATTGAGGCCTCTGTAGGGTTACTCCCTTGTTCGCGTTGCGCCCAGCCTGGCCAATCTACATAAACTGATTTTCCGGTAACATGCCCACCGTTTACATCACGGACTAAAATTAAATAACGGCCCCATTCTGGTTCATCAACACGTAAATTCCAGCTTCCTTTTCCGTTAAATAAGTTTACCTGATGTGTCTCCACCAATTTGTTGTATTGGTTTTGCGTAAAATTGGCATAGGTGTTTTGGTCATCCTGTTCCCACCACCAGCGCCATTGCGTTTTATATAGTTCTACCTGAACGGTTTTGGTACCACTCAACAGTTTGCCATCAGTATTTACATTCACGATTTCAATCTTATGTTCCTTTCCGGTAACCAACATACCACTTAAACGGTCACCTTTTTCCGGGCGGATACCTAAATAACTTTTGTATACATGATATGGAATACTGAAATTATCAATGCTGAAATTCCCTCCCGGTTCGAAAACCTTTGTTGTGAAATTTGCCCTTAACACGCCCGGCGCAGTATTGTTTTCGTTTAAGTTCGTGTTGATCTGAGCCGAGCCACTCTGGTTTAGGGTGCCTTCAAAAATGGTTTTAACCTGTGATTCGAAATTTACCGTTGGGTTATCGAAACTAAAACCTTCAAAGCCCTTAAACCTGGTTTCGGTAGTATTCAGGTTTACATCAACCTTTGCCTTTAAGTTTTGAGCAACGGCACCAAACAGCCATTTGGCCGATAGGGTAGCGGCTGATGTACCTGCACTCAAGTAAGGCCTGTTGCCAACGTTGAAATCAATTTTCAAGCGGTTTGGCATTACGGTCTCAATTTTTAGCGTTTTGGTAAAGGTAGCGCCACCTGCTTTAACCTTCGCCATCCAGTTGCCGGTTGGTGCAGTACTTTCTGTAGCCGTTTTGAAGGCGTAGAAACCATTTAAAGGCTTGCTGTTAATCAATCTTTTATACAATTGTCCCTTTGGATTGTAAAACTCCATGGTTACCGGGTAGTTGGCAGGGAGTTTTTTGAGTTTATCTTCCAGAACAAAAGACACAAATAAACTATCACCTGGTCGCCAAACCCCACGCTCGCCATAAATAAAGCCTTTTAGGCCACTTTGCACTACATCGCCACCTACATCGAAGCGACTTAACGGAAGTGAGCTTCCGTCATCTAATTTGAGGTAACCACGTTCTGAGCCGTTTTTGGCAATCAATAAAAACGGTTGACGTTTTAAGTCAAAACTGGCAAAACCATCACCATCGGTTTTAGTGGTGAAAATAATCTGTTTTTGATAGTCCATCAACTCCAGATTGACACCGCTTAATGGTTTTGCGGTCAATAAATCTGTAGCTACAATGAGCATACTGTTGTCGTTGCCGCGTTTGGCTACCAGGCCAATGTTCGAAGCAATTAAGTTTCTGCTTGCCCAGCGCTGGTTGGTGTAAAATGAAGGGGTACATGGATTGTCTTTATCATTCCATCTGTAATTGGCAGGGTAATAATTGTTGTAACGTTGCCAGAAATCATCGTCTTCATCAATTTTTTCGCCATAACCTTCGTCATCTCCATATTCGCTTTCTTCTTCACCGTCGCCCACTTTTTCTGTTCCTGCTTTACAATTATAGGCATTGTATTCCTGTCTGAAAGCAATGGTAACGCGGTACATTGCACCTGGCTCGGTACGGATCATTTTATCCAGATCGAGCGTAAAACGGTTTTTCTTATGGAGATTAAGTGCCTTATCTTCGTCTAAACGTACCGTTTTCTGCAAAATTGGTTTTGCCACTCTACGCAGTTCATTTCCATCTTTATAACTATTCGTTTGGAAAAACTGTGGGATATTATTCTCGTAAATTTTGATTACGGTTACATCAACAGCTTTTAAATTAATGGCTTCGAAAGGTAAAACCAGTTTGCCCGAATTTGGTAAAATAGTTCCATTACCTGCAATGGTAACTGCTGGCAATTTATCTTCAAAAACGAGATTGGCTACTTTTCCATTGGTAAGTGTTTTCGCATTGATGTTTTCGACGCCTGCGTTTACGCTTAAATTATAATTGCCTTTAAGTTCTTCAGCGGCATAAACTTTAACCTGACTGGCATCAATGGTATACCTTAAGTCGCTAAGGTTACCCAGGGTAATCATGCCCGTCAAATCCTGTCCTACACCAATGGGTTCCGAAAACTGCACCAGTGCGTAATCTTCTTCGCCCTGAATGGCTTTTATATCCAATATTTCAAACTTATTTATAGCCGGTACACGGATTTCTACTGTTCCTTTTTGTTCGGCATCAATGGCATCGCCATCCCAGTCTATTTTTAAATTCTGATCGTTACCAGTCTTTTTTATACTATCAATTGTGAATTTTGAGGTGTTTTTTGCCGGATCATGCTGCCATTTGATTTTTAACTTCTGGTCAAAATCCAGGGAAATGGTTTTTTCTATCTTGCTGGTTTCTTCAACATCGGCCGTAGCCACCTCGCCAGTTAATTTCATATAATCTAAAGCCGTATTGTTCTGCGAAACCAATCCGTTTTGAGAAAGCATGATCCCAGGTGTGATCACTTTAAATTCAAAATCGAAATCTTCAAGCCCCTTTTCTGTGGCAGAAACTTCGGATAATTTAAAGGTAGCCTCATAATTTTTACCGGGTTTAAGGTTTTCGTCGGGCCTAAACTCAACAGTTTGCGGATCTATCCAATAGGTTTTACCTGAAATAGAAGGGGAGAAGTCGAAAAGCTCCCTCGTATCGGCTTTGCCCAGATCCTGCATGCCTGTTGCCGCATTAGCCAGATGAACCCTGATAAAACTCTTTTTTGAAATAGTTCCGGAAGTATAGGCTTCGATATATTTTGCATAAGCCTGATTTTCTTCATGGTTTTTTTTCTTTCGGTTGAAATAAATAAACACAATTGCGGCTATCGAAACAGCGAGCAACCCAATGAAGATAAATTTCTTTTTGGAGGATGACTGGTAGGTAGATGGTTGTTCCATGGATGAAATTCGTTAAGATAAATGGTACTATAATGTTGCGGTGAAAGCAATTGGTGTGCCGTAATTGATCTGGTTAAACCGAAAACAAGATATTTATCTGAAAATTAACTAAAATCCACGTTAAAATAAATAATGTTGAAAATTAATGCCAATGGTTTGCTCATTTGCAGGGTTTTGGATATGTTTACAGGATCAACCCAATACAACCAGATATGATAAAGAAACTCCTAATTTTTTCGGGCCTGTTATTTTCGACCTGTTTTTGTTTTGCACAAAATGCAAATTCAGAAAAGGAAGTTAATGATGCTGTAAACAAACTTACTAGCTTGATGGTAAATCCTGATAGCCTGGGATTAGACAAATTGTTGCTCAATAATTTGAGTTATGGTCACTCCAGTGGAAAAGTGCAAACTAAACAAGAGTTTATGCACTCATTACTGTCAGGGGAATCAGATTTTCTGGATGATATTATTTTGGGTGATCCAAAAACAATTATTCAAGGGAATACAGCTTTGGTAAGGCATAAATTAATGGCCCAAACAAATGATAAGGGGGTGAGAGGAAGTGTAAATTTATATATCCTTTTGATCTGGAGCAAAGAAAAATCAGGATGGAAATTGCTTGGCAGACAAGCGGTTAAAGTGCCTTAGGTCAGTTGGGGGTTTGCAGTTGGGAGTTTTCAGTTTTGGTTGCAGAAGTAGCGATTGTCTCCAATTTCACCGTTCTAAACTTATTTAACAGGTGCCTCCAGTTTGAAGTCAACAGTACTTTATAGCTATTGAGGGGAACTCCAAACTCACTACTCCAAACTCCCGGCTTATTTAATCATCACTCCCGGTCTGTTCACCAATGGGATTTTAATCAGATTAGAATCGATAATGCTTTCGGGCAGGAAGATAAATTTTTTATCGTAAATGGTGGTACCAATATAATAACTCAACCAATATTCGTTGGTTAAGCCAAAAACTTCGGGATCAATGGCTTCTACTCCTGCAAAGGAATTTGCTCCCATATCGCCAATCATGTGACGTAAAACGGAAGTTTTAACTTGCTTACCATCTTTTTCGCCGTAACCTTTAGAGCTGATTAAAACATTTGTGATCGGCTCATTTTTTAAGTTGACGAGATAAACTGTCCAGCTTGTTACTTCTGGTGTTTCGCCCATCAACACAACGGCCATTGCAATATCTTCGACTATATTTTCTGGTAAATCTGATTTCATAACCAATATTTGACGTCATGCTAAACTTGTTTCAGCATCTTTTGGTAAAGACTCTGAAATAAATTCAGAGTGACGTTACACATTTATTTTTTCTTTGCCACAGCCTTCTTCGCAGGGGCTGCTTTTTTCTTTGCCGGTGCTTTTTTCTTTGTTTCGAAGGCATTAGGTACCTGCTCTACAATCATTTTCTTTACCACTTCCAGATCGATATCAACCAATTCTTCTGGTGTATATTTTTGTTTGGTCGCCTCATTGTATCGCAATTTAAGCATCAACTTGCCAAAACGGATAAACGGTCCCCAACGGCCATTTTCGATAGAAATTTTTTCAGCATCCCAGGTTTTAATAAAACGATTGGCTTCTTTTTCTACTTTCTTGCCAATTAAGGTATTAATATCTTCCTGTGATAAATTATCAAAATCATAACCTTTAGCCGGAATATTGATAAACAGATCGTTCCATTTTATAAACGGACCAAAACGGCCTTTGCCTTTCGTTACCCCTAAGCCTTCGTAATGTGCAATTGGTGCATCATCATCCATTTTCTGTTTGATAATTTCAACCGCTCTTTCATAGGTTACCGACAAAGGTTCTTCGTTTTTAGGAAGCGAAATAAAACTCTCACCCCATTTAACATAGGGACCAAAACGGCCAACCCCAATCATCACCTCTTTGCCTTCAAAATCAGGAAGTTGGAAAGGAAGTTTGAAGAGTTCCAACGCATCATCAAGCGTAATGGTTGCTACAGATTGACTGCGCATTAAACTGGCATAACGTGGCTTTTCTTCTTCATCAAGTTCGCCGATCTGAACCAATGGCCCAAATTTGCCCACCTTGGTATATACATTTTTGCCTGTCGCAGGATCTAAGCCCAATAAACGTTCACCTGTAGCACGTTCTGCGGTTTCTAAAGTGGTTTCAACTTCAGTATGGAAAGGACTATAGAAAGAGTGCAACATTTTGGTCCACTCTTGTAAACCCTGAGCAATTTCGTCAAATTCCTTTTCCACTTTTGCGGTGAAGTTGAAATCTACAATACCTTTAAAGTGTTCAACAAGGAAGTCGTTTACTACTTCGCCTATATCAGTTGGAAAAAGTTTTGATTTCTCGGCGCCCGTAATTTCCGATTTAATGTCTTTACTTACCTTACCATCAGCCAAAACAATAGCTGTAAATTTACGTGCCTTGCCATCTCTATCTTCTTTTACTACATAACCACGGTTTTGGACCGTAGAAATGGTTGGTGCATAGGTAGATGGACGGCCGATGCCCAGTTCTTCTAATTTCTTAACCAAACTGGCCTCGGTATATCTTGCCGGCGGACGAGAATAGCGCTCAGTCGCCTGCATTTCTTTTAAAAATAATTCTTGTCCTTTGGCTAATGGAGGTAAAATTGCACCACCTTCTTTTTCTTCGTTTTCATCATCATCTGTTGATTCTAAATAAACTTTTAAGAAACCATCGAATTTTAATACTTCACCTTCGGCAACCAAATGTTCTTTTCGGGTTGAAGCGGTAATCTGGGCCGTAGTTTTTTCGAATAAAGCCTCACTCATTTGTGATGCAATAGAACGTTTCCAGATCAGATCATATAAACGTTTTTCTGAAATATCGCCATCTACGCTATGTCTATCAAAATAAGTAGGTCGGATGGCTTCGTGAGCCTCTTGCGCACCAGCCGATTTTGTTTTATAAACGCGGTGTTGATGGTATTTATCGCCATAAGCAGATTTAATCTCAGCAGCAGCGGCGTTTAATGCCGTTTCTGATAAGTTTACAGAATCTGTTCTCATATAGGTGATCTTACCCGCTTCATACAATCGTTGTGCAACCTGCATGGTTCTGGCTACCGAAAAGCCTAATTTTCTTGAAGCTTCCTGCTGTAGGGTAGAAGTGGTAAACGGTGCGGCAGGATTACGTTTGGCCGGTCGTGTTTCTAAACTGGTAATGTCGAATTTAGCATTAGCACAATCCTGAAGATATTTTTCGGCATCAGCCTCGCTTTCGAAACGTTGTGGCAATTCTGCCTTAACGGTTTCTTTTCCTTTACCGGTAGAAAACTGGGCGGTAATTTTATATGCAGCAGCGGCATTAAAGTTTAAAACTTCTCTTTCTCTATCTACAATTAAACGTACCGCAACAGATTGTACACGGCCTGCGGATAGTGATGGTTTAACCTTTTTCCATAAAACAGGAGAAAGTTCGAAACCCACCAATCGATCCAGCACACGGCGTGCCTGTTGCGCATTTACCAGGTTATAATCAATTCCGCGTGGACTATCAATTGCTTTTAAAATGGCAGGTTTGGTAATTTCATGAAAAACGATGCGTTTGGTTTTCTCTACTTTCAGGCCTAAAGTTTCGAATAAATGCCAGGAAATGGCTTCCCCCTCGCGGTCCTCATCGGATGCTAGCCATACCATTTCGGCTTCCTTAGCTAGTTTTTTTAATTCGGCCACCACATTTTTCTTGTCGGCAGGTACCTCATAGATTTGGGCAAAGTTATTCTTGATATCAATCGCCATGTCTCCTTTCACTAAATCCCGGATATGGCCATAGCTCGATTTCACAAGGAAATCTTTGCCTAGGTAGCCTTCTATAGTTTTAGCTTTTGCGGGTGACTCGACGATTAATAAATTTTTGGCCATGAAATACGTTTTTGTGCAAATAAAGCTATAATTAAAGCATAAATCCAAACCTGGGGAAAATTTAATGCATTTTTTTTGTTAAATGTTGGTAAAATATATGGGTTTACAGGGCGATTTTAACCTGAGTCTAATCTTTTGGAAAGCAAACTGAGTTATTTTAAATAAAAGATTTAGGAAAGCAGTTCCAGTTGGAGGTAGGTCAGGTTTTGTCCCGCCCTTTGCTACAAATCCTCAACCTCGTTCCTCGGCCTGCGGGTTTTCTGCTTCGGTCGGGTTTAGATGGCTTGTGTTTGCTGCTATCAACGTTTTCATCGCGTTATGTCCAGCTGAAGGCGCAAAAGAACAACAGACTTTGTTGATTAAACCCGACAAAACGGAATAGCCCACAGCGCAGCGAGGACTATGAGTGATGGCGGGGCTGTACACCGCCAGTAACCACTGACTTTAATTTCCTCATCAAAAAAAGACATCTATTTAAAGAGATGATATTTCCGGTTTCAAAACTTTACGCTCTTTAATGTTCCATATCGCATAATTTACAGGCACATTACATCAAGGCAACCGATTTGTACCTATATTCGTATATAAAAATAAAAAAAACGATGATCAGCACAATTTTAATCCTACTAAACTTATTGGTATCTCCACCAAAAAATGTTTACGATTTCAGCTTTAAAACCATTGATGGTAAGGAAATTAAACTATCGAAATTTAAAGGCAAAAAAATCCTAATTGTTAACACCGCTTCTAAATGTGGTTTTACACCGCAGTATGAGGATTTGGAAAAACTTCAGAAAGAATATGGTAAAAAGATTGTATTAATCGGTTTTCCGGCAGGTAACTTCGGTGGACAGGAGTTTTCTACCAATGCGGAGATTAAAGAATTTTGTACAGGAAAGTACAATGTATCCTTTTTATTGGCTGAGAAAAGCAGTGTAAAAGGCGATGATATCAGTCCGCTTTTTAAATATTTAACTTCTCAAACCAATACAGAAGAGCAGGGTGATATTAAATGGAACTTTGAGAAGTTCTTAATCAACGAAAAAGGAGAGTTGGTGCACCGCTTCCGTTCTAAAACAAAACCTACTGATGAGGCAATTGTAAAAAACCTTTAAGGAGATGTAAATGTGAAATGTAATAGGGAAGATGGAATGATCATTCTCTGTTTCAGAAAAATTAAAAGGTAAATTGGTTATGGCCATTTTGCCTTTTTTTATGGGTGATTATTTAGCGCAATAGAAAATTTTAGGAAAAGAAAATGGGGCTTAAATCCATAAGCCCCATTTTAAACCAAACAAACTATTTATGAAGTGTATATATAACTCCTGTTTGAATAAAATGTTTTCAGAAAAATAAAATTATTGGTACAGGTGCACAATAGTTTCAATAAATTGGAACTTAATGCTACCTTATCGTGCTTAATAAGCGGTTTTGTAACAAAAATGCAGTTTGTTTTTGACTTTTGGATGTCAAAATAGGTTTAACTGTTCTGGCTGATATAAACTGGGATCGAAACTATAGGTTAAGGGTAGGTTTTGATCCCTACCCACATAATAAAGTTCCGTTTCTTCATAGCGTGAGGCTACTTTTATAAAAGTATCGCCCGCAACGCTCTTAAAAAGATTTTCTACCAGTTGGGGATCGTTATTGTCTTTTGATAAATGGCTTAATAAAAGATGGCTGAGGTATGGTGCCTTGTGATTGGTAAAAAGTTCCAATGCCTGTGCATTACTCAGGTGACCGTGCCCGCTCATGATTCTTCTTTTCAAAAAATAAGGGTAGCTGCCATTTTCCAGCATCTGGGTGTCGTAATTGGCTTCTAAGAAGGCGGCATGGCAGTTTTTGAAATGGGTAATCAAACGGTCGCATACTGCGCCGATATCGGTAAAAACGCCAACTCTTACATCGTTGCATTCTACCGTGAAGCTGTATGGGTCTGCAGCATCGTGAAACTTAGAAAATGCTGAAATTTTTAGTTTGCCAATCTGAATATTTTGCAGGTGGTTTAAAGAAAAGGTATTGTTTTCATCTAAAGCAAGGCGACTGCTTTTTAACGTAGCAGTGCTGATGTAAACAGGGAGTTTATGTTTTTTTGCAAAAACAGACAGGCCTTTGATGTGGTCGCTATGTTCGTGCGAGATGAAAATAGCTTTTACTTTGTTGATGGCTAAACCCAGTCGGTCCATACGCCTTTCCACTTCTTTGCAGGTAAGACCAACATCAACCAGCACCGCTTCATTATCGTTGCCCACATAGTAACAGTTGCCGTTACTCCCCGAATTAATTGATGTAAAATACAGTGCCATTTCTTGTGCAAGATAAGGCTTATTTGGCGAATGAAAAAAGAAAATTATACCCTTACACCATTGTATTCTACCAAACGGGAAAGGAGCGGAAGAAATGCCTGAATCAGGTTGATTTCTTCAGAAGAGAAAATTTTCTCCATGGTTTGTACCAGCCATTCTTCTTTTATTTTTCTGCTGGCAATAATGTGTTTTTCTCCGAGTTTCGTTAAGCCGATGAATACTTTACGCTTATCTTCTTCGCTCGGAAAGCGTTCTACACATTTAGCATCAAATAAACGGTTAATAATTTGCGAAATGGCTTGTTTAGATACCCTTTCCATATCGGCCAGCTCAGTAGATAACATTTTGCCATGCTGTTCAAGTAACGACATCGTCAATAATTCGGCATTGCTAAACTCCGAACTTACGTTCTGCTTGCGTAACTGTCTGGTTAAACGGGTTACGGTGCTTCTTAGTCGTGCAGCAATCTCTTGTGTTTGAGTAGGCATATTAATGGTAAATAAACTTTACAAATATATGCTTTTAATTTTATAGATAATATTAATGTATTCTAAATAACCATTAATTTATGATTTTGAAGTGATAAAAATGGTTGTATCTGGTTTTGCTGATAACGTAAAAATTTATACTTTTGTAAAGTTACTTTACTATTTTAAACATGAGTATTTTTCGTTCGCTAAGGCATTACAATTACAGATTATTTTTTACAGGGCAGGCTATTTCATTAATCGGCACATGGATGCAGCGTGTGGCCATCAGCTGGTTGGTTTACCGTTTAACGGGGTCAGCTTTTCTTTTGGGTCTGATTACTTTTTTAAGTTTGATCCCTTCATTGGTGCTTGCGCCATATGCAGGGAGCTATGTAGATAGGCACAACAAGTATAAAATATTGGTCATCACCCAGGTCATCCTGATGTTGCAGGCCGGTGCATTGGCATTAATGATCTGGTTTAAAGTGTATGATATGTTCTGGATCGCTGCACTTTCGCTGGTGCAGGGTTTGGTGAATGCCTTCGATGTAACCGCGCGACAATCGTTAATGGTAAATTTAATTGATGATAAAGAAGATTTACCAAATGCCATCGCACTCAACTCTTCGATGTTTAATGCAGCGAGGCTGATCGGGCCGGCATTGGCAGGTGTAATTTTAAGTACCCTGGGAGAGGATATCTGTTTTCTGATCAACTTTATAAGTTTTATCGCGGTATTGGGCTGTATGGTGATGATGAAACTTAAACTCACCGCACATCAAAAATCAACAGAGAATATCTGGATCGACCTGAAAAAAGGTTATGATTACCTAAAATCATCGCCCGATCTGGCATCAATGGTTTTAATGATGGCCGCTTCGAGTTTGCTGGTTATTCCTTTTACCACCTTATTGCCTGTTTTTGCTAAAGATATTTTTAACGGAAATGCAACAACCTTTGGCTGGTTCGAAAGTGCTGCGGGCTTCGGCGCATTTTTCGGTGCGATCTATATGGCTACTTTAAAGATGAGTCAAAATTTGCAAAAGATTGTCATGATGTCGGGTATTTTACTGGCTGTTTCGGTTGTAGCCCTGGCCATATCACCTTCGCTCATTATGGCTTTAATTTGTACAGGCCTTGCTGCTTTAGGTTTAATGGCGCAAACGTCATCCATTAATACCTATCTGCAAACGCATGCCGATGATGTAATGAGGGGAAGGACCTTGAGTTACTATATTATGGCCTACCAGGGCGTGTTGCCAATAGGAAGCTTGTTAATGGGCTATCTGGCACATCTTTTTGGAACACAAGTGGTAGTTGCTTTTGAAGGTGTTGCCGGTTTGTTGATTGTGGCTGCCTTTGTGTATAACGAAAACCGACGCAATCAATTGAAAAATAGATTTTCGCTATTTGGCAGCTAGTAAACAATGCATTACTATAATTGGTTATCCCCCTGATCCGATAGCTATCGGATATATTTTAGTATCTTCTTACCTGATAGGCCCTGAAATAAATTTACTGCTTAGCTTTCCGCTGCGCTTCAGGGCAGGCTGAAGATCGCGTGGACGGCGTATTGTCAAACGCTTGCCGCCGCCATGTGCATTACGCTAAGCGCCTTCCGCCAAACGCTTGCCGCTATTATCCGTGTACAACCAACTTACAATCCACCATTACTTTTTGGTAATCCTGAATGTCGATTTCCTTATTAATCAGCTGGAGCAATAACTTGATGGCATTTTCACCTACAGATTCCGGATTTTCTTCAATAGAGGCAATAGGAGGTGAGTCGAGATAGCTGATAAAAGAAGTATTACCAAAGCCTATGCATTCTATTTCGTTAAATTTAGGATGATTGATCGATCTCAGGTATTTTATCGCGTCAAATAAAATGGGCTCTTTAAAAGCAACCAGCGCTGTTGGCATATTTTCTGTATTGGAAAAAAGATGCTGAATGGCAGAAACTGTATTTTCCTTATCAAAATCGGTATAAGCCACTAGTTCTGATGAAAAGGGTATTTGATTGTCTTTTAACGCGTTGATGTATCCGTTAAAACGATCGTGCGTAAAATTGATCATTTTCGGGCCACCCAGATAGGCAATCTTTTTATGCCCCCGGTCTATTAAGAACTTCGTAGCCTGATAGCAGCCCTGGAAAGTATTGCCCAGTACTTTATGACAGCTCAAATTAAAACTTGGGTTCCTAGTGTAATAAACCACCGGAATGCCCATATTTTCGAATTGATCCAGGTGGGCAAAATCCTGCGTATGCTTCGAAATGGCCACAATTAAGCCGTCTACACGGCTTCTTAACAACATATTTGCCGATTGGATTTCTTTTTCCAGATCATCGTGAGATTGACTGATGATTACATTATATCCATTTTGGGTGGCAAACTGTTCCACGCCGTAAATGCTCCTGGTGAAAAAGTGGTCTAAAAGATTGGGTAAGATAATACCGATAATGCGCGACTTCTTTTCCTTTAAATTAATAGCAGATTTATTAGGGGTAAAATGCAGATCGCGAGCCATTTCCTGCACACGTTTCTTGGTGTACTCATTGATGGTTGGGTAGTTATTAAGGGCTTTTGATACTGTTGATACTGACATCTTTAACTTTTCAGCCAAGAACTTTAGTGTAACAGGGGTATTGTTCATCATCTTTTCCAATCTCAATGCATAGATAAGAAAAAAACGCAATTATTTCAAACGTTTGAAATGTAGTCACAATGGATTTTGCCACCTTTAAGCTATTTAAAAACACTTTTATCTGCTAAGCTTTTCTAAATTCGTTACCGCTGACACACTAACCAAACAAATATGACCAGATCATCCCATACCTGCTTCAGTTTTAACAGGACGCTACAAGGAGTTATAGATACGAACCTTACCTTAACATCGAAATACTATGCTCTGAAACCGAATTTCACAATCCTCAGGATATTTAGGACCAATTAACCGCCACCTTTCTTTGCCGGGAGATCTCAATTTTGAAAGGCAATATTTTATATTTAAAAAAGTGAATTAATAAAGCACCATGTCTGGATCAGAACCGCGACATGAAATAAAAAACTAGATTTTGCTCAAATTTAGGCGGGCGGTGGAAACACCGTCCGTTAATTAATTGTTAGTTTTGAAACGATCAATTAATTAATATTAAAACTTAAGTTATGTTAAAAACAACCTATAGCGTATTTTTAATCTGCTTTTCTCTCCTTTCATCCATCAGCTACGGTCAGGTTACGGCTATACAGAACATTCAGGGACGGAAAATCCAGAGCCTTAACGGCAAATGGAATTACATTGTAGACCCCTACGAAAACGGCTATTACGATTACCGTCATGAACCGTTTGATCAGTCGAAAACCGGAACCGGTGGTTATTTTGATGATAAAGTTCAAAAAGATAAATCAGAACTGATCGAGTACGATTTCGACCATTCCCCACAAATGAATGTTCCGGGCGACTGGAATTCCCAATCAGAAAAGTTAGAGCTTTACGAAGGGAATGTTTGGTTGCGCAGGAAGTTTGACGCCAAACCTGAAAAGGGGAAAAGATATTTCGTGTACTTTGGTGCGGTAAACTACGAAGCGCATGTTTATCTTAACGGTAAAAAATTAGGTGTACATAAAGGTGGTTTTACGCCTTTCCAGTTCGATGTAACCAATAACTTAAAGGTTGGCGAAAATTCGATTGTACTTAAGGTCGATAATATCCGCAAACAGGATGAAATCCCTACCGTAAACACCGATTGGTGGAATTATGGTGGCATTACCCGCGACGTTTTCCTGGCCGAATTTCCGGAGCATTTCATCAACGATTATAAACTTCAGCTCGTTAAAGGGAATAAAAACCTGTTAAACTTTTCGGTAAAACTGGCCGATGCAACCGCAGGGCAGGAGATCACTTTATCTATTCCTGAATTAAAACTGGAAAAGAAATACAAAACGGATGGCGAAGGTAAAATTACCGACGAATTCACCTGGAACAATTTAAGTCTGTGGTCACCCGAAACGCCGAAATTATATGCCGTAAACATTAAAACCGATAAAGAAAATATTAACGATAAAATCGGTTTCAGAACCATTCAGGTGGATGGGGATAGTATCCTTTTAAACGGTAAATCTGTTTTTTTAAGAGGCATATCGCTTCATGATGAAAATCCATTACTGGCTGGCCGTTTACGCTCAGAAGGCGATATGCGCATGATGCTGCAATGGGCAAAAGATATGAACTGTAATTATGTGCGCCTGGCGCATTACCCGCATAACGAGGAGATGATCCGCCTGGCCGACGAAATGGGTTTATTGGTTTGGGCCGAAGTTCCGGTGTATTGGACCATCAGCTGGACAAATCCTGCAACTTATGCCAATGCGAAACAACAACTGACCGATTTAATTGTACGCGATAAAAACAGGGCAAGTGTAATCGTTTGGTCTATCGGCAATGAAACACCATTGAGCGATGCCCGCTTAAGTTTTATGAGTAATTTGGCAGAAACTGCCCGTTCTTTAGATGATACCCGTTTGGTTGCTGCGGCTTTAGAAGTTCATCGCGAAGGGAATAACATCATTTTAAACGATCCACTGGGCGAAAAAATCGATCTGGTTAGCTTTAATGAATATGCAGGATGGTATTGGGGTGGTAATCCTTCAGAAATTGCCAAATACAACTTCGATATCAAATATAAAAAACCTGTGGTCATCACCGAGTTTGGTGGCGATGCCCTGGGAGGTTTCCACGCCGATGAAAATACCCGTTGGAGTGAAGAATACCAGGAAGCACTTTATAAAAACCAAATTACCCTATTAAGTAAAATTGGTGCTTTACGGGGCATGACGCCGTGGATTCTGACCGATTTCAGATCGCCAAGAAGACAACATCCTATTTATCAGAATTTCTGGAACCGTAAAGGCCTTATTAGCGAAACAGGCAAGAAAAAGAAAGCTTTTTATGTGCTGAAAGATTTTTACGACCAGATGCAGGTCAAATACAAATAAGACGGTTTTGTGCTTTGATGGTAAAAATAAACAATGGTTTCTGGAAACACGAACCATGGCGGAGATGAAAGGAATTCAAAATAAAAACAAAGTTTTCCAGACGCTCCTTGCTTCCGCTGCCTGAACAACCGGGGATGGCGGGGACAAAAAAAGTAGCACTACGAACCGAATAAACTGAATTGAAAAACTAAACAAATGTTAAAAGCGAAATCCCTTGTATTGTTACTTGTTGTTACGGTTACTGGCCTAACCTGTTTTGCCCAGGGTGCAGGCCGGAAAACTATCAGTTTAAACGATCAATGGGAATTCAATAAAGAAAATGGCCCGGTTGAAAAAGTAAATATTCCGCACACCTGGAATGATAAGGATGTTTTGGATGATGTACCAGGTTATTACCGTGGGCTGGGGATTTACAAACGCAAATTAAAGCTTGATGAAAGGACAAAAGGCAAAGATATCTTTCTGGTGTTTAACGGTGTGGCCCAGGAAGCTGAAGTATTGGTTAATGGTAAATCTGCAGGCAAGCACATTGGCAGTTATACCCGTTTCATCATACCCATCTCTTCATTTTTAAACTATAAGGATGATGTAATCGAAGTTAGGGCGAATAACCGCTTCAACGAGGATATCCCACCGTTAACGGCCGATTTTACCTTCTTCGGTGGTTTATACCGAAATGTAACGCTATTAATTGCCGATTCTGTTCATTTTTCAGTAAACGAGAGTGGGAGTTCAGGTGTTTTCATCACCACGCCACAGGTTTCGGCTACAACAGCGAGTGTGCAGATTAAAAGTTTTATCGATAATTCTTCCAATAATGCAAAGAAAGTACAGGTTTTAACAACGGTATTTGATGCCAAAGGAAATCCGGTGGCAAATCACACAGTCGCTGTCAATTTAGGCAAGGGCAATATGCTTGTCGTTCAGGATATTAAATCGATCCAAAAACCTCAGTTATGGTCGCCCGAAAATCCTTATTTATACCGCGTGGTAACCAAAATCATTGATGTTAGAACAAAGTCTGTAATTGATCAGATCTCAAATCCATTAGGCTTCCGCTGGTTTAAGTTCGATGCCGATAAAGGATTCTTCTTAAATGATAAGCCGCTAAAAATTATCGGCGCGAGCCGTCATCAGGATTACGAGAACAGGGGGAATGCCACGCCTGATGCTTTGCAGGTCAAAGATATCGAACTGCTTAAGGCTATGGGAGGGAACTTTTTAAGGGTTGCCCATTATCCACAGGATCCGCAGATTTTAGAAGCCTGCGACCGTTTGGGTATCCTGGCTTCAGTGGAAATTCCTGTGGTAAATACCATTACCGAAACGAAGGCTTTTACCACGAACTGCCTGAACATGCAGACCGAAATGATCAAACAGAATTTCAATCACCCGAGTATTATCATTTGGGCTTACATGAACGAGATTTTGTTGCGCTTAAAATTTTCAAACGATAAACCCCGTCAGCAGGTTTATTTTGATCACGTGCGCGAACTGGCTCAGAAGTTGGATAGTTTAACCCGTAAGCAAGATCCATCCCGTTATACCCTTTTGGTGAACCATGGTGCCTGGGATATCTATAATAAGGTGGGTTTAACCAAAATCCCAATGATTGTAGGCTGGAACTTGTATTCAGGCTGGTATTCTGGCGTTCCGGAGGATTTTGGTAAATTTTTAGACCGTCACCACAAAGAATTGCCGACTACCCCTTTCATAGTGACCGAATATGGTGCAGATGCTGATCCAAGGATCCGCTCTTTTTCACCAATCCGTTTTGATAAAAGTGTAGAATACGCGATTAAATTCAATCAGGTTTACCTCAATGCCATGTTGAGAAGGCCGTATGTGGCAGGTGGCCAGGCCTGGAATTTAGCTGATTTTAGTTCCGAAACCCGTGAGGAAACCATGCCACACATCAATAATAAAGGTTTGTTAACCATTGGCCGCGAGCCCAAAGATACCTATTTCCTTTACCAGGCTTATTTATTAAGTAAAGCCTTTCTTAAAATTACTTCAGCGCAATGGAAAGATAGAACGGGTATTGCTGATTCAGCCGCTTTAACCAGTACACAACCTGTTCAGATCGCTACCAACCTACAATCGGCAGAGCTTTTTTTGAATGGTAAAAGTTTAGGCATTAAGGAGGCAGTAGATCATATTATCGATTGGCAGGTACCTTTCGTTAGTGGTAAAAACCAGTTGCGTGTAGTCTCTGGTAAAGAAAATGATCAGGCCGATATCAACTTCCAGTTGCAACCCTTCAAATTTAACGATAACAATATTTCTTTTTCAAGTATCAATGTGCTTTTAGGTTCGAAACGTTTTTACATCGATGAGAAAGAACACCAGCTTTGGATGCCCGATCAGCCTTATAAAGCTGGTGCCTGGGGCTGGATAGGTGGCGATGCTTATAAAGGAACCAATAACCGCATTACTTATGGCAGCGATAAGAATATTTTAGGTACAGATAACGATCCGGTTTACCAAACTCAACAGGTAGGTATCAAACAGTTTAAATTTGATGTGCCGGATGGTGAATACGAATTGACGCTTCACTTTGCCGAACTGGTTGGTGGCGAAACCAAAGAAGCTTTGGCCTATAACCTGGATAACAACCATAAAAAAGAAGTAGAAGAACAACGCGTTTTTGATGTTTCAATCAGTGGCATAGCTTTTTTGCCGAAATTGAATCTTGCTGTTGATTTTGGCTATGCTACAGCCGTGAAGAAAACAACGAGGATTACCGTGCAAAACGGTAAAGGCATTTCCATTGATTTTAATGCCATCCAGGGTAAACCGGTTTTAAACGCTGTTCAACTTAGAAAAATCTACTAATCCTGAAATAAAATGAACCCTCTACCGCTCCGTATTTTATCCATTGATGTTTTAAGGGCCATCACCATGTTCCTGATGATCTTTGTGAACGATGTTGCTGGCGTGGCCAACATTCCCGCATGGATAGAACATACGGCAGCCGATGTAGATGGGATGGGCTTTTCAGATCTGATTTTCCCAGCTTTTTTATTTATAGTAGGACTTTCCTTACCATTTGCCATTCAAAGCAGAAAAGATAAAGGTGCAGGTTTGCTTTCCATTTCAGGTTATATTGCTTTAAGGGCGTTGGCACTAATTGTGATGGGCTTTTTTCATGTTAATCTAGAAAATTACAATCACCATTCGGCATTATTGCCTTATCCGGTTTACACCATTTTAATTACCATCGGCTTTTTACTTGTCTGGCTGGATTATCCGGCAGACATATCCAAAATAAAAAAGAACGGATTTGTTGGTATGGGCATCGTATTGATTGCTGTTTTGGCCTTGCTGTATAAAGGTGGATCAGCAGAAAACCCTGAAGGTTTAAAGCCGCATTGGTGGGGTATTTTAGGGATTATTGGCTGGGCTTATCTTGTTTCTGCCTTCGTATATCTTTTTTCAAAGGGAAATATTGTAGTACTCATGCTGGCTTTTGTTGCATTTGCGGCAATCAACGTTACGGTTCATATGGGTATTTTTCATTATCATTTATGGATCATCGGCGATGCTTCTTCCATTACGCTCATGATAGGAGGTGCTTTAATCACCTCGATGTACAAAAAGCTGATCGGGAATAAAAAGTACCTCGATTTCTGGATCCTGATTGTATTTTACGGATTGTTATCCTTTGCCTTTGGCATGTTCATCAGACCTTATGCTGGCGGAATTTCTAAAATTTATGCCACACCCGCATGGATATTTGTGTGTATGGGCATTACCATTTTAGTCTTTGCATTATTGATCTACCTCATTGATGTAAGGCAGAAAAAAGATTGGTTTAAACTCATTAAACCTGCGGGCACCAGCACCTTAACCTGTTATCTCATTCCATATTTATTGTATGCTATTTTCAGTTTAGTGCATTTCCGTTTTCCGCATTTCCTGAGCTCGGGTATTGGAGGTATTATCAGGTCGTTCCTGGTCGCATTTTTAGTGATCGGAATCGTCTACTTTTTGGAAAAGAAAAAATTGCGTTTAAAAGTTTAAGATCAAGATACATGTTAAAGCAAGCCAGATATATTATTTTATTCATGATGCTGTTTACCAGTCAGTTATTCGCGCAGCAATCTGTTCGGTTAAATAACAATTGGGAGTTTTTAAAGCAGGATTTAGGCGGGATATGGGAAGCTGTCCGTCCGGTGGGCGTGGGTAATCCAGAAGCCTCGCCAATATGGCAAAAAGTAAGTCTGCCACATTGTGTTAATGCTGAAGATGCCGTAGATCCTGATGTAAATTATTATCAGGGACCGGCCTGGTACCGTACACAGCTTCAAATAGATAATCCCTATCAGGGCGGAAGAACGATTTTACATTTCGAAGGTGCCGGACAAAAAACAGAGGTTTACGTGTATACCACTAAAGTAGCTACACATGTGGGTGGTTATGATGAATGGACAGCTGATATAACCAATGCTGTTGCGGCTTTTCAAAAAACAGATGTTTACCAGAAACAGTTTAAAGGCAAGGTTCCGGTTTCGGTAAGAACTGATAATTCAAGAGACCTGGAAATGATCCCATCTGATTTATCTGATTTTAATGTGTATGGCGGCATTTACCGCTACCTGAATCTCGTTTATACACCTTCACTTTCCATTGATAAAATGTTTGCCAAGGCTGAAGTAGATGCACAGGGTAAACTGGGGAAGTTGACCGTTAAAACGCGTTTATACAATCCTAAGGGAATAACTGATTGTACAGTGCAGTTAAAATTGGTTGATGCTGCCGGTAAACTGGTAGCGAAAACAGAGAAAAAACTTAATAATCTCTCCGGTGATATCGATTTATGGTCGTTTGAGATTAAGAAACCTCAATTATGGTCGACGGATAAACCTGTACAATACCGTTTGCAATACGAAGTAATTTTTCCGGCAGGGAATTATAAAGGTGAAGAGAAAATCGGTTTCCGGAATATCGAATTTGTAGAAAAAGGCCCCTTTAACCTCAACGGGAAACGTCTATTGTTGCGTGGAACACACCGCCACGAAGACCATGCGGGTGTTGCTGCAGCCATGACCGAAGGCATGATCCGTGAGGAAATGCAGATGATGAAAGACATGGGCGTTAATTTTATCCGCCTGGGGCATTATCAGCAATCGCGCATTGTGCTGAACCTTTGTGATAGTTTAGGAATACTGGTTTGGGAAGAAATTCCCTGGTGCCGGGGTGGTTTAGGGGGCGAAGTTTATAAACAACAGGCCCGCAGGATGCTCACCAACATGGTGGAGCAGCATTTTAACCACCCTGCCATTATCATCTGGGGAATGGGCAATGAAAACGACTGGCCCGGCGATTTCCCTGAATTTGATAAAGAGAAGATCCGGACTTTTATGAAAGAATTGAACGATCTATCGCATCAACTGGATAAATCGCGTTATACGGCCATCCGCCGATGCGATTTTTGCAGTGATATCGTTGATGTATATTCGCCATCCATTTGGGCGGGCTGGTACCGTGGCGCCTATACCGATTATAAAAAGGCTTCTGAGGATGAGTTTGCGAAGGTAAAACGCTTTTTGCATGTAGAGTGGGGTGGCGATAGTCATGCCTTGCGTCATTCAGAAAACCCGGATAAAGCCTTAAGCAAAATTAAAACGGGCGGCAGTGCCGATGAAAGGGCAGGAGATGCTTCATTATACGGTGGTGCAGCGCGGATTTCAAAAGATGGCGACTGGAGCGAATCATATATTGCTAATTTAATCGATTGGCATTTGAAAGAGCAGGAAACGATGCCCTGGTTAAGCGGTACGGCTTACTGGCCATTCAAAGATTTTTCTACACCGATACGTCCTGAAAACCCGGTTCCCTATGTCAACCAAAAAGGAGTAGTAGAAAGAGACTTCACCAAAAAAGAATCTTATTATGTCTTCCAATCTTACTGGACCGAAAAACCGATGGTGCATATTTATGGGCATAGCTGGCCGGTACGCTGGGGCGATGAAGGCGAAGAAAAAATGGTGAAGGTGTATTCGAACTGTAGCGATGCGGAAATTTTCTTAAACGGTAAAAGCTTTGGTAGCAAAAAACGCAACAGTCAGGATTACCCTGCAGCAGGTTTACGCTGGAACCTCCCATTTGTGAAAGGCGAAAACACCGTGAAGGTGATTGCCAAAAAGGGAAAAGAGATCGTGACGGATGAAATTAAATTTACCTATCAGACCGAAAAATGGACTAAGCCAGCTAAAATGGAACTGAAAAAGATCGGTCAGCAAGGGGATGTGGCAACCGTTGAGGTGAAGCTTTTTGATGATAAAGGTGTGCCATGTTTGGACGCGGTTAACCTGATTACTTTTGGTTTAACTGGTGATGGTAAATTGATTGATAACCAGGGTACTTCATCCGGATCCCGCAAAGTACAGGCCTATAACGGCAGGGCAATCATCAAAGTGAATTTGAATAAAGGACAAAGTACAGTATCCGCAAGGGCTGAAGGTTTGAAAACAGTTTTTACGACATTATAATCGCTTAACCAAATATATAACCAATGAAAAAAATAATCTCCTATGTTTTATTGGCGCTGTTCTGTTTTACAAGAACAGTGTTTGCGTCGCCCGTCGCCCGGGATCATCCCAATGTTTCAGATTTCAAAAAGGATGCAGCGGCTTTGTTAAAAAAACAGATTTTAGCCGAGGCCGCATGGGCCATGCAACAAAAACCCATTACAGTTACGGCTTCATCCTCGCCAAGGAGCGCGGGTGGGAAACACGATTTTTTCTCCGAAGCCGATTATTTCTGGCCGGATCCTCAAAACCCGGACGGCCCTTATATCAACAGGGATGGACTAACCAACCCTGATAACTTTTTGGCTCACCGTAAGGCCATGGTTCGTTTTAGTAAAATTATCGGGGCATTAGCCTCTGCCTATAAAATTACCGGTGATGAGAAGTATGTGAAAGCAGCCGTGAAACATTTTCAGGCCTGGTTTATCAATGCAGAGACCTTAATGAACCCGAATCTGCTGTTTGCACAGGCTGTAAAAGGCAAATTCACAGGCCGTAATTATGGTATTATTGATACCATCCATTTGATGGAAGTGGCTCAGGGGGCGTTGGTGATGGGAAAGGCCAAGGCCTTTGATCAAAATACCGCTAAGGGCGTGAAAAAATGGTTTGCTGATTATATTTTGTGGTTAAACACCAGCAAACCAGGTGTTCAGGAGAAAACCGTAAAAAACAATCATGCTACCTGTTGGGCCATGCAGGTGGCTTCGTTCGCCCGGCTTTGTGGCGATGAAAATATGCTGGATTCACTGCGTACCAGTTATAAAACCATTCTTTTACCCAACCAAATGGGTACTGATGGTAGTTTTCCATTGGAAATGGCCAGAACAAAACCTTATGGTTATTCGATCTTTAACCTGGATGCCATGACCATGCTCTGTCAGATTTTATCGACACCAAAAGATAACCTCTGGGATTTTGAGACAGTGGATGGGAAATCCATTAAAAAAGGAGTGACTTATTTGTATCCCTTTATTGCGGATAAAAGCAAATGGACTTTGAAGCCCGATGTGATGTACTGGGAAAACTGGCCGGTAGCGCAGCCCTTTTTATTGTTTGGCGCGGTGGCCTCCAAGCAAGACAGCTGGTACCAAACCTGGGCCAAATTAGACCACGAGCCACAAGTAGAAGAAGTGATAAGAAATTTACCTATCCGTAATCCCTTAATCTGGTTATAACATGAACTTAAAAATAATCATAACGGCAATAAGTGTATTGTCTTTCAGTGCATTAAAGGCACAAAAAACAGATGTAAAAAAAGCATTTGCATCAGCGGCAAAACAAACGGATGTACTCGTGAGAAACGTCGATTCGGCCAGAAAGGTAAAACCAAATCTGGTTTCACCACGGACGGTAGAGAACGGCCAGTTTAAAATGGTGATCTCCAAAGATTGGACCAGTGGTTTCTTTCCAGCCGAATTATGGTATTTCTATCAGTATACCAAAGACAAGAAATGGCTCGATCTGGCCAAAAAATATACTGAAGACATTAAAAAGGAACAATTTAACCGTGGAACCCATGATTTGGGTTTTATGATTTACTGTCCCTTCGGCAATGGCTACCGTTTAACAAACGATCCGGCTTATAAAGCCGTGATTATCCAGGCGGCAAAATCGTTATCTACACGCTTTAACGCAAAGGCAGGGGTGTTAAAATCATGGGACCACAATGGCGATAAATGGAAATACCCTGTGATCATCGATAACATGATGAACCTGGAGCTGTTATTCGAAACCACCAGGCTAACCGGCGATTCATCTTTCTATAAAATCGCTGTAACGCATGCCAATACCACAATCAAAAATCATTTCAGACCTGATTTCAGTTCTTATCATGTAGTCGACTATGATACCCTAAGCGGGAATGTACGCCAGAAAGTAACCGCGCAAGGTTATGCAAACGAATCGGCATGGGCACGCGGCCAGGCCTGGGCATTGTATGGCTATACCATGTGTTATCGTGAAACCAAAAATAAGGCATATTTAGCTCAGGCTGATGGTGTTGCGGGTTTTATCCTGAACAGTAAAATTACCCCGGCGGATGGTATTCCATATTGGGATTATAACGATCCTAAAATTCCGAATGTGTCGCGCGATGCTTCTGCAGCTGCAATTACCGCATCCGCGCTTTACGAACTGGCAAAGTATAGTACCAATGGTAAAAAGTATAAAGCTGCAGCCGATAAAATTTTATACTCTTTGAGTACAAAATATACCAGCAAAGCAGGCGCGAACTATGGTTTCATCTTAGAACATAGCACGGGTCACCGTCCGGCTAAATCAGAAATTGATGTGCCCATTAACTATGCTGATTACTATTATTTAGAAGCTTTGCTGAGAAGCAACAAATAAAATGATAAACAAATGATTGATGTATTTTCCTAAGCCATAAAATGTTACACGACCCCGTTTTTAAATAGCTAAAAATAAGACGTAATATTTAAGATGGTATGGCTTAAATGTACGATTTATTCGGAAATTGTGCCCGAATAGTAATATTACGCCATTTGTAAGGCGATAGATTAAATAATTATATAATGAAACAAAATCTGAGCATCCTATTGGTTTTGGCAACTGCATTTACTGCAACCGCACAGAACAAAAAAGCAGTAAAACCTGTGCAAACGTATACTGTTGCCAATAAAAAGGTATCGGTATATACCACTGCAGAGAAATCTGAATACCGCCTGAGTAAAACCGAAACCTTAAGTTTTGTTGAGAACAGACAACCCTTTGAAACAGAGCCTTGTATTTTTGTCGATCCAACAGTTAAGTATCAAACGCTGGTAGGTATTGGTGGCGCTTTAACCGATGCTTCTGCCGAAACTTTTGCCAAACTTTCGAAGAAAAACCAGCAGGAACTTTTAACCGCCTATTACAGCCGGGATAAGGGAATCGGTTATACCCTAGCACGCACCAACATTGCCAGTTGTGATTTTTCCAGCGGAAGTTATACCTACGTGCAGGATAACGATAAAGACCTGAAAACCTTTAGCGTAGCCCACGACCAGGAATTTAAAATTCCACTGATTAAACAAGCTATCGCCGCATCAGGTGGTAAACTGCCATTATTTGTTAGCCCATGGTCGCCACCGGCTTTTATGAAGGATAACAACAGCCTCATTCAGGGCGGACATTTATTGCCTGCTTTCCGCCAGAGCTGGGCCAATCACTATGTGAAATTTATTAAAACCTATGAGGCGATGGGTATCCCAATTTGGGGCTTAAGCGTTCAAAATGAACCTATGGCAAAGCAAAAATGGGAATCCTGTGTATTTACGGCCGAAGAGGAACGCGATTTTATCAAAAACTTCTTAGGTCCAACTTTACAGAAATCTGGTCTGGCATCAAAAAAACTGATTGCCTGGGACCATAACCGCGATCAGATCTTTCAAAGGGCAAGTACCATTTTAAACGATAAGGATGCGGCAAAATATGTTTGGGGGATCGGTTTCCACTGGTATGAAACCTGGACCGGGAGCGGAATGCAGTTTGGCAATGTGAAACAAACACATGAGGCTTATCCGGATAAAGCCCTGATTTTCACAGAAGGATGTAAGGAAAAGTACGATGTCAATAAATTAGACGACTGGACGCTGGGTGAGCGTTATGGTTACTCAATGATCAACGATTTTAATGCCGGAACAGCAGCATGGACCGATTGGAATATCCTTTTAGATGAAAAAGGCGGACCAAACCATGTGGGTAATTTCTGTTTCGCTCCGGTACATGCCGATACAAAGAACGATAAACTGATTTATACCAATGCCTATTATTACATGGGCCATTTTTCTAAATTCATCCGTCCGGGAGCAAAAAGAATCGGTTCGGCTTCCAGTCGCGATAAACTGCAATCAACAGCTTTCTTGAATACAGACGGTAAGTTAGTAGTAGTGGTGATGAACCAGTCGGACGACAAATTAAAATACAGTTTATGGATCAAAGGTGAGGCCGCAACCACAACCAGTTTGCCACACTCCATCACCACATTAGTTGTAGAATAACCTTAAAAAATTAAACAAATGCTAAAAGAAGTAGAAAGCCTTTTTTCGCTAAAAAACAAAGTGGTAGTTGTTACCGGTGCCACAGGCGTTTTAGGCGAGGCTTTTGTAAACGGTTTGTGTGCCGCTGGAGCCACAATCGTGGTCATCGGTAGAAATGAAGAAATCGCAAAACAAAGAGCTGCCGATGTGATTGATGCCGGCGGTAAGGCCATTTATATCATCGCTGATGTGTTAAACGAACCGGACCTGATTGATGCAAATGCAGCCATCATTAAAGCATTCGGGCGTATTGATGCCCTGGTAAATGCAGCAGGCGGCAATGTGGCCGAGGCGGTAATTCAGCCCGGAAGCGATGTTTTCGATCTTAACGTTCCTGCCCTTAAACAGGCTTTCGATCTCAATTTATTCGGGACCATCATGCCCACACAGGTTTTTGGGAAAGAAATAGCCAAAAATGGAGGCAGTATCGTGAATATTTCCTCCGTTTCAGCGACGCAAGCCCTTACCCGAGTATTGGGTTATTCGCTGGCAAAGGCTTCGATTGACAGTTATACCAAATGGATGGCCGTAGAACTGGCCAACCGTTATCAGGATAAAATCAGAATGAATGCCATTGTACCGGGTTTTTTTATCACCAACCAGAACCGGGCTTTGTTAACCAACGAAGACGGCTCTTTAACCGCAAGAGGACAGGCCATCATTTCCAAAACACCATTTAAACGTTTTGGCGATCCTGAAGAATTGATTGGCGCCTTGGTCTATTTGCTTAGCGATGCCTCTAAATTTGTGAACGGCGAAAATGTTAAGGTAGATGGCGGATTTACTGCATTCTCAGGCGTTTAGAAACAAATATTATCTGTGTAATCCCAAAAATCTGTGTAATCATATTATGAAAAAATTAGAACAAACCTGGCGTTGGTACGGTCCAAACGATCCGGTAAGCTTACAAGACGTTAAACAGGCAGGCGCTACCGGTATCGTAACCGCCTTACACCATATTCCACATGGCGAAGTTTGGCCATTGGAAGATATTCAGGAAAGAAAAGCCATTATCGAAGCTTCAGGTCTAACCTGGTCGGTAGTAGAGAGTGTTCCGGTGCACGAAGCCATTAAAACACGAAGGGCAGAAGCCGGACAATACATCGAGAATTATAAAACCTCTCTGCGCAATTTATCGGCCTGTGGAATTAAGATTGTATGTTACAATTTTATGCCTGTATTGGACTGGACCCGTACGCAGTTGGATCTGGAAATGACCGATGGATCAAAAGCGCTTTATTTTAACTGGATCGACCTGGCGATTTTCGACCTGTATGTTTTGAAAAGGGAGGCGGCAGAAGCGGATTATTCGCAATCGATCCTGCAAAGAGCGAAAGATAAATATGCTAGGCTAAACGAGCAAGATCTGACAGATCTCCGTATCAACGTACTGATGGGTATTCCGAACGAAAAAGAAATTGAACTGGAAACCTTACGCAACAGCATTAAGGAATATAAGGCCATTGGTACACAGGGTTTAAAGGAAAATTTAAAGTTCTTCCTGTCGTCAATCGCTGAGGTATGTACCGAAGAAGGGATAAAAATGACCATCCATCCCGACGATCCACCATATGCGATTTTAGGTTTGCCAAGGATCGCCAGTACCTTAGAAGATTTTAATTACATCATCAGAGAAGTAGATCAGGCTTTTAACGGGGTTTGTTTCTGTACGGGTTCATTGGGTGCCGGAATGGGGAATAACGCCTTAGAGATCTTTAATGCGGTTAAAGAACGTGTTTATTTTGCGCATCTGCGTAACGTGAAAAAAGATGAGGACGGCAGTTTCTACGAAGCCGACCATTTGGGTGGCGATGTAAACATGTACGAGATCATGAAAGCCTTAACGGAAGAAAATGCTTTACGCGACAAATCGATTCCTTTCCGCCCGGACCACGGTCACCAGATGTTGGATGATCTGGCAAAAGAAACCAACCCTGGTTACTCCGCCATTGGCAGATTGCGCGGTTTGGCAGAGTTAAGAGGCCTAGAAATCGGGGTAACGGGGAATTATTAGAGTGTTGTTTGGCTACGCGAAACACAAAAAGATGTGGGATACCTCATATCGTTCTCCTGAGTGATAGTTTGTCGTATAAAAATCCATATATAAATGACATGATTTTAAGGCGATAAATTGCCTGAAGGCGTCGTCATTTCGACTGAAGCTATCCGATTTTTCATTGGTAGCGAAATGGAGAAATCTTTAAACTTTTCAGTAAAATGGTTCAAAGATCTCTCCCCTTCGCATTGCTTCGGTCGAGAT